>UMCW01038790.1_pt1 | contig 15724 bp, 10 predicted proteins | sample 1964321 | NCBI WGS metagenome assembly UMCW01 (sample SAMEA4835977, study PRJEB28245) | human gut metagenome | biome: gut microbiome; material: fecal sample | place: Denmark | collected 2008
CCTAAATCATTTGTGAATCACAAATCACAGCTCAAACAGGAGATAAACCGATGAAGATAAAACCATTGATATCCATTCTGGCAGCGACAGCAATCACATGCACTTCCCTTGCCTTTTCCCCATTGGCAGCCAGCGAAATTCCCATCTCCGCAGAAACAGCACAGGCGACCGATGATGTGTTCTACGACGACTTTTCCAGTGGAACACTGGATCCTGACAAGTGGCTTGTTGCATACAAGAACTGGGGCGGGAAGGTCACAGAGAACGGGGAAAAAGTCGACTATAACGGCGGTGTCCTCCCCCAGAATGTCTCTGTGCAGAACGGAAAATTGATTTTGACCGGAAACGGAAACCTCTACCAGGGAGCGCTCAAAGGCGTCAACAAAGATGGCTCCCGGCGTGCAGACGGAAAGCGGACGGGGGCAGCGATTGCGACGAAGGAATACTACGCCTCGGGAAGTTATGAAGTCGTGGCAAAGGTTTCTCCGGAGCTTGGCGCCTGCTCTGCAATCTGGACGTTTGAATACGAGGAAGATTGGGACACTGGCGAGATCACCAACCACGAAATTGACATTGAGATGCCCGGCAGACCCAGTGCGGAAAAAACAAATCAAAGTTACCGGTATGCGCTGTGCAACACTTGGGTCGGCGAAAATGAGGGCGAATACAAAACCGGCTACACGGACATTGGCGTCAATCAGGCAGACGGCGCATTTCACAAATATCGGTTTGACTGGCATACTGGTAACGAAAACGAAGAGCCGAGAGTGGAATTTTATTTCGACGATGTGCTGACCTACACCGCAAAAGAATCCATTCCCACCAACGCCGGCAGACTGTGGATCGGGCTGTGGTTCCCAAACGGCTGGGCAGGAACGCCGGACTTTGACACCTCCGATTTTGAGATCGATTCCGTAAAGATCACGCCGTTTCACGAGAGTGGCGACACAGCGCAAAATGAGACCTATCCGGAGGACGACTGGGGCAGCCTTGAAGATATCTCTCACGGCACTTCGGTGCAGGGCGATGTCAATGCCGACGGAACATTTGACATTGCAGATATCGTGCTTTTCCAGAAATGGCTTCTCGCTGTTCCGGATACAAAGCCCTCCGACTGGAAAGCTGCGGACTTCTGCGAAGACGGGAATCTGAACGGTCTTGACCTTTGTGCCATGCGGCAGGAACTGACTTCCGGTAACACATCTCCCGCCAATCAGGTCTATGTGAAAAATACAGAGGAGCTGAAAACTGCTCTTGAAACTGCAAAGGCAGGCGATGAGATCATTCTCACCGAAGGCGACTATGTTTACAGTGGCGCAACGCCAAAGGGATACATGTTCACCAGTTCCGCAGATGGAACCGAAAAACAGCCGATCGTGATCCGCTCCGAGAATCCCGAAAAACCTGCTGTCCTCTCCGGCTCCTCCACTGCGGAAAACTATGTGTTTTCCATCTCCGGCGACTGGTGGGAAATTCGGGATCTAAAGGTCACGAATGCCCAGAAAGGCATCATGCTGGACAACGCCAATCACACAAAGATTCTGAACTGTGAGGTGTACAATATTGGTTCCGAGGGCGTTCACCTGAGAGATAACAGTTCCTATTGTCTGATTGAAAATTGCAGCGTCCATGATACGGGGGTAGTTTCTCCGGGATATGGCGAGGCAATCTACGTCGGCAGCGCCCAGAGCACCACCGAATACGGCCACGACTGTCATTACAACACCATAAGAGACTGCAAGCTTGGGCCAAACGTCGCAGCGGAACACGTTGACATCAAGGAATACACCATTGGAACAACGGTGGAAAACTGCACCTTTGACGGAACGGGAATGAGCGGGGAAAATTACGCCAAGAGCTTCGTCAACATCAAGGGCAACGACTGCATCATCCGAAACAACGTCGGATATCGAAATGGCTGCACCGCAATCCAGCGTGCATTCGAACAGAACAATGTGGTGGATGGCTGGGGACAGAATGCCTCGGTATACGGCAACAAGGTCTATATGGACACTGCGACCAATGCGCTGGGCAAGAAAATGTATTTCTTAAACGCATGGGACTGCTCCGCCACTGTCTGGGACAACTTCATGGCTTACGAGGGTGAACTTTTCTCCATAGATAACGAAGACGACCAGTGGGATTATTACAACTGCAACCTGCTCACCTACGGAAGCGACAGCTGAGGCAGCGAAGCATAAAACCAATCCAATTAGAACCGATGGGATGTGTTCTCTAGGGGCAATGGTAGCCCGGCAGAACGAAGCATCCTGTCGGTTCTTTTTATTTTTGAACTGGCGCTTGAAACCGTTTGTAAAATATGGTACAATGGACATATGAAAATTCAGTCGAAAGGATGAGAAATATGGCAGAACCCCTACGCCCCTGCCAAACGGACGAAAGCTCCGCCTGCAAAGACTGCGGACAAGTTTCGCCCATCGCCGACTTCGAAATCGAGGACGGCGTATTCAAGAAGTACCTCGGAAATGCCGAAACCGTTGTGATTCCGGCGGGAGTAACAAGTATCGGGAATGGTGCATTTGCGAGGTGTGAATCCCTCAAATCAATTCATATTCCGAATGGGGTAACAAGCATTGAGGCGTTTGCGTTTTATCATTGCTCCGCACTCACCTCCGTTCATATTCCGGATGGTGTGACCAGCATTGGATATGAGGCATTTTCCGACTGCAAAGCACTCCCCGCAATCGAAATTCCGGATAGCGTCACGAGCATTGGATATGGTGCGTTTTCCGGATGCCGTACACTTGCTTCCATTCATATTTCAGAAGGGATCACCAGAATTGATGCGGATATCTTTCAAGACTGCAAAGCACTTCCCTCAGTTCACATTCCGGACGGGGTAACAAGCATTGGAGAAAATGCGTTTTCCGGATGCTGTGCACTTACTTCCGTTCATATTCCAGACGGTGTCACAAGCATTGGGGAAAATGCGTTTTATCATTGCTCCGCACTTTCCTCCATTCATATTCCGAACGGGATAACAAGTATCGAGGATGAAACATTTTCTGAATGCAAAGCACTTCCCTCCATTGAGATTCCGGACGGCGTGACACGCATCGGGGAATCTGCGTTTTATCACTGCTCCGCACTCACCTACGTTCACATTTCGGACAGTGTCACAAGCATTGGATATGAGGCATTTTCCGGATGCCATGCACTTCCCGCAATCAAAATTCCGGACAGCGTCACAAGCATTGGATGCTCTGCGTTTTACGAATGCCATGCACTTACTTCCATTCACATTCCGGAAGGGATCACCAGAATTGATGTGGATACATTTTACAACTGCAAAGCACTCACCTCAGTTCGCATTCCAGATGGCGTCACCAGTATCAACCCCTCCGCATTTTATGGCTGTGAAGCACTTTCCTCGATTCACATTCCGGACAGCGTGACAGTAATTGAAAATGAGGCTTTTTGGGGATGCTATGCGCTCTCCGCAATCGAAATTCCTGCCAGCGTCAAAGAAATTGGAAAACATGTGTTTCCTTCCAATACTGCCATCCGAAACAAATCATCGCTCACTATCCCGCCTATTCCCGAGTTCGAGATAGCACATGGCACATTGACCCGATATCTGGGACATTCTAATTCGGTTGTCATTCCAGACCATGTCACCCATATTGGGGATGGTGCATTTTGGGACTGTACATTCCTTACCGCAGTCACAATTCCAGATGGCGTCACCAGCATTGGATATGATGCATTTTTAAACTGTGAAGCACTCACCGCAATTCGTATTCCGGATAGCGTCACCCGCATTGAAGATGAAGCGTTTCGGGGATGCAACTCGCTGAAATCTGTCAAAATCCCCAAAAGCGTTACATACATCGGAGATGATGCTTTTCCTCCTGCTGCCAAAATCATCCGTGTTTCAGCAACGCCTTGAAACGCCTTTGCAAAAACACGGCATAAGCCCCATTCAAACGCAACAGAAAGGATGAGAAATATGAAAGAACCCCTACGCCCCCACCAAATGGACGAAAGTTCCCTCCGCAAAGACTGCGGACAAGTTTCCCCCATCACCGACTTTGAAATTGAGGACGGCGTATTAAAGGAATACCTCGGAGATTCTGAAACCGTTGTGATTCCGGAGGGGGTGATAACAGATATTGGGTCTGACGCATTTGGGTATTGCGGATTCCTCAAATCAATTTATATTCCGGATGGTGTCACTAGCATTGGGGAATTTGCATTTTCGTGGTGTGAATCCCTCGAATCAATTCATATTCCAAATAGTGTCACTAGCATTCGAGATTTGGCGTTTTATAAATGCCGTTCACTTCCCTCCATTCATATTCCGGACGGGGTCACAAGCATCGGCGATAGCGCATTTGATGGATGTGATTTCCTCGAATCAATTTATATTTCAGATAGTGTCACTAACATTGAAAGTTGGGCGTTCTCTGATTGCAAATCACTCGCTGCAATCGAAATTCCAGATAGTGTCATCAGTATTGGAGATCAAGCGTTTTTTGGATGCGAAGCACTTACTTCGATTCATATTCCAGACAGCGTAACGGAGATTGGAGAGGAAGCTTTTTTTGGATGCTATGCACTCTCTTCAATCGAAATTCCTGCCAGCGTTAAAAAAATTGGAAAACATGCGTTTCCTTCCAACACTGCAATCCGAAACAAATCCTCGGTCATGATTCCTCCCATCTCTGATTTTGACATAGAGCACGGCACAGTAAAGCGATATCTTGGAAAGTCTAACTCGGTTGTCATTCCAACCGGTGTCACCAGCATTGGAAATAACGCATTTTCCAGATGCAACACACTTACCGCAATCGTAATTCCAGATGGCATCACCAGTATTGGAGAGAAAGCGTTTGAGTTCTGCAAATCACTCACCTCAATCAAAATTCCAAATGGTGTCATCCGTATTGGAAATGACGCATTTGCATGCTGCTTCTCACTCCCCTCAATCGAAATCCCAGACAGTGTCACTAGCATTGGAGATGACGCATTTGCGTGCTGCTACGCACTTGCCTCAATTGAAATCCCAGACGGTGTCACTAGTATTGGAGAGGGCACATTTGCATGCTGCAAATCGCTCACCTCAATCGAAATCCCGGACAGTGTCGCTAGTATCGGGAATGAAGCGTTTACGGACTGCTACTCACTCACTTCAATCGAAATTCCAGATAGCGTCACAAGCATTGGAATTTTCGCATTTTGGAAGTGCTTCTCCCTCAAATCCGTCAAAATCCCAAAAAGTGTTACGCATATCGGAGAGGACGCTTTCCTTTCTGACACCAAAATCATCCGTGTTTAAGCACTCCCCGTGGAACTCCCTTTGCAAAACACGACGCAATCCTCCTCCAATCTCAACAGAAAGGACGAGAAATATGAAGGAATCCCTACGTCCCTGCCAAATGGGCGAAAACTCCGCCCGCAAAGACTGCGGACAAATCTCCCCCATCACCGACTTCGAAATCGAGAACGGCGTATTAAAGGAATACCTCGGAGATTCTGAAACCGTTGCGATTCCGGAAGGTGCGGTAACGAGTATTGGAAATGAGGCGTTTTTGAAATGTGAAGCACTTACCTCAATTTATATTCCGAATGGTGTCACAAGCATTGGAAACTACGCATTCAGCGAATGCAAATCGCTTTCCTCCATTTACATCCCAGATAGCGCCACAAGCATTGGAAACTATACATTCAGTGGATGCCAGTCACTTTCCTCTATCTACATCCCTGATAGCGTCACAAGCATTGGAAACTATGCATTCAATGCGTGCACAGCACTTTCCTCGATTCAGATTCCGGACAGCGTGACATCCATCGGAAATTGCGCATTCAATTTTTGCAAATCACTTGTTTTTGCCAGAATCCCGAAGTATATCACCCAGCTGCCTCTCGGACTTTTTTCAAATTGCGAATCGCTCGCATCCGTGCGCATTCCAGATCATGTCACGACAATTGGACGCTGTGCATTTTATGCGTGCAAATCCCTTGCCTCCATCAAGATTCCGCCTCATGTGACAAGCATCGGAGATTTTGCGTTTTACGGCTGCACCGCATTCACCTCGATTCAGATTCCAAACAGCGTGACAAGCATCGGAGATCGGGCATTTGCCGGCTGCGCACCCTTTATCCCCATTAAATTTTCCAACATAGGTGCGCACATCGGAAAGGACGCTTTCACTGCCGCCGACAAAATAGACATATGAAAATCCAGTCGAAAGGATGAGAAATATGAAAGAATCCCCGCACCCCTGCCAAATGGGCGAAAGTTTCGCCCGCAAAAACCGCAATCAAATCTCCCCCATCACCGACTTCGAAATCGAAAACGGCGTATTCAAGAAGTACCTCGGAGATTCTGAAACTGTTGCGATTCCGGATGATATCACTAGTATTGGGGATAATGCGTTTTGGAACTGCTCATCACTTATCTCAATTGATATTCCGGACAGTGTCATAAGCATTGGCGATAGCGCATTTGAGTGGTGCAAATCTCTCCAATCAATTCATATTCCAGATAGTGTCACAAGTATTGGAAATGATGCATTTGGATGGTGCGAAGCACTCACCGCAATCGAAATTCCAAATCATGTCACAAGCATCGGGGAGAATGCATTTGCATGTTGCCACTCCCTCAAATCGATTCATATTCCGGATGGTGTTACAAGCATTGGCGACTGCGCATTTATGTTTTGTGACTCCCTCGAATCAATTCATATCCCAGAGAGCGTCACAAGCATTGGAATCCATACTTTTTTGGGATGCGAAGCACTTACCTCAATTCATATTCCCGATGGTATCACTAGCATTGGGGACATGATGTTTTGCAGATGCCGTTCACTTACTTCAATTCATATCCCGGACAGCGTAACAGCTATTGGAGATAAAGCATTTTTTGGATGCTATGCACTCTCTTCAATTGAAATTCCTGCCAGCGTTGAAGAAATTGGAGAATATGCGTTTCCTTCCAATACTGCGATCCGAAACAACTCCTCGGTCACCATTCCTCCCATCTCTGATTTTGACATAGCGCACGGCACATTAAAGCGGTATCTTGGAAAGTCTAATTCACCGATCATTCCAGACAGCATCACACGGATTGGAGATTATGCATTTGAGGACTGTCTCGCCCTTACCGCAATCAAAATTCCGGACAGTGTTACAAGCATTGGAAATTACGCATTTTGCAGCTGCACAGCGCTCACTTCCATTAAAATTCCGAACAGTATCACCAGCATTAAAAAAAGCACATTTTTTGAATGCAGCGCACTCACCTCAATTGAAATCCCAAATGATGTCACCAGCATTGGACCAATGGCATTTTCAAACTGTCATAAACTCATCTCAATTAAAATTCCGGATCGTGTCACAAGCATTGGAGCGGATGCGTTCGAATATTGCAAATCACTCCCCGCAATCAAAATTCCAGATCGTGTCACAAGCATTGGATATGGTGCGTTTGACGGATGCTGTTCGCTTACTTCCATTCGCATTCCAGAAGGCATCACTAGAATTGATATGAGTACATTTTTCGGCTGCAAAGCGCTTACCTCAATCGAAATTCCGGATAGCGTTACCATTATTGAGGAGCGAGCATTTACGTTGTGCGAATCCCTTAAATCAATTCATATTCCGGACAGCGTCACAAGTATTGGAGATGAAGCATTTTTTGGCTGCGCCTCTCTCAAATCAATCAAGATCCCCAAAAGCGTCACACACATCGGAAGGAACGCTTTTCCCGTTGATGCAAAAATCATCCGTGTTTGAGCAATCTCTTGAAATCCCTTGAAAAATATGGTATAATCAATTTATCCAAATTCGACAGAAAGGACGAGAAAAATGGAAAAAATCCTGCGCTCCTATCAGGGCGACGAAAACTACATCTTTGTCAGCTATGCGCACAAGGATAAAGACCTTGTATACCCGCTCATCCGCACCATGCAGGAAAATGGGTATAACGTCTGGTTTGATGAGGACATTACACCGGCGAACGAATTTACGGAATATATCGCAGAAAACCTGCTCCGCTCGGCGTTTTTCATTGCAATGATAACCCCTCAGTATCTGGCATCGCACTATTGCAAACACGAACTGGACTATGCCTGCAATCTGAACAAAAAAAGACTGCTGATATATCTGGAGGAGGTCACCCTGACTCCCGGACTGCAAATGATGACAACCGACCAGCAGGCGATCCTGAAATACCAGTATTCGGACACCTCGTATTTCTATGACAAGCTGTTCCACAGCGACGGAATTGACATCTGCAAATCGCAGAGCATCCGGTTTTATTCCGGCGATGCCGCAGACAATGCGTTCGAGATCGAGAACGGCGTGCTCAAGAAATACCACGGCGATGCAAATGCCGTTGTAATTCCGGACGGGGTCACAAGCATCGGAGACTTTGCATTCCAGAACTGCGAGTCCCTCACTGCGGTCAAGATTGCAGACAGCGTCACCAGCATCGGCAATTTCGCATTCTGGGGATGCGGTGCGCTCGCTTCGGTCTACATTCCCGACGGCTTGACCAGCATTGGCGACGGCGCATTTCAGGCATGCGATGTACTTACCGCCATCGACCTTCCGGAAAGCGTCATGCATCTGGGAAGATGTGCGTTCAACATCAACACCAGAACCAGCACGCCCACGCCAGTATCCGAACCAATGAATCAGACGTGGATTGAACAGGAACATAAGGACATTCAAGAACATACAGCAGATGATGAACCTGCCGTTCTTGAGGTAATGAATCCCAACTTGTTTGGGCAGAAATATGGAGAAAAATACACGGCAGGTGCTCCTGAGCCTCTTTCCGAACCGATGGATGACGAAAAATTTGAGCGGGAATACGGAGAAATTCTCAGGAAATACGGAGGACTTTTCATAGGAAAAGAATCTGAGACTTCCGAACCGCCTCGTGAACCAGTTTTTCCCATCACCGACTTCGAAATCGAAAACGGCGTATTAATAGGATACCTCGGAAATTCTGAAACCGTTGTGATTCCGGAGGGAGTGGTAACAAGCATCGGGGATGAGGCGTTTTGGGAATGCAAATCACCTACCTCAATTTATATTCCGAATGGTGTCACTAGCATTGGCGATTGGGCATTCCATAATTGCACATCACTTACTTCAATTCATATTCCGAATGGTGTCACTAGCATTGGAAATTGGGTGTTCTCTGATTGCAAATCACTCACTGCAATCGAAATTCCAGATAGTGTCATAAGTATTGGAGATCAAGCGTTTTTTGGATGCGAAGCACTTACTTCGATTCATATTCCAGACAGTGTAACAGAGATTGGAGAGGAAGCATTTTTTGGATGCTATGCACTCTCTTCAATCGAAATTCCTGCCAGCGTTAAAAAAATTGGAAAACATGCGTTTCCTTCCAATACTACAATCCGAAACAAATCATCGGTCATGCTCCCTCCCATTTCTGATTTTGACATAGAGCGGAGTACACTAAAGCGATACCTTGGAAATTCTAATTCAGCTATCATTCCATCCGGTGTCACCAGTATTGGAAATGGCGCATTTTATAGCTGCAAAGCACTTACTTCAATCGAAATTCCAGATAGTGTCACAAGTATTGAGGGTGAAGCATTTGCGTTTTGCGAAGCACTTACTGCAATCAAAATTCCAGACAGTGTTACAAGTATTGGAGATAACGCATTTACAGAATGCTCAGCACTCACCTCAATCGAAATTCCAGATAGTGTCATATGTATTGAAACTTACGCATTTGATGCATGCGAAGCACTCACCTCAATCAAAATTCCAGACAGTGTCACAAGTATTAGAGATGGAACATTTTCCGAATGCTGTGCACTCTCTTCCATTCATATTCCAGACAGTGTCACCAGTATTGGATATTGTGCATTTTCCGAATGCTGTTCACTTGCTTCTATTCATATTCCAGATAGTGTTACCAGTATTGGAGATAAAGCATTTTCGCACTGCGAATCACTCACCTCAATCGAAATCCCGGACAATGTCACTAGTATTGGAGATGAAGTGTTTACGGACTGCTACTCGCTCACCTCAATCGAAATTCCAGATAGTGTCACCAGTATTGGAAATGGCGCATTTTATAGATGCAAAGCACTTACTTCAATCAAAATTCCAAATGGTGTCACAAGTATTGGAAATGAAGCATTTCATAGCTGCGTATCACTTACCTCAATCGTAATTCCAGATGGTGTCACAAGTATTGGAGATAGAGCATTTTCGTGCTGCGAATCACTCACCTCAATCAAAATTCCAGATAGTGTCACCAGTATTGGAAATGAAGCATTTCATAACTGCGGATCACTTACCTCAATCGTAATTCCAGATAGTGTCACCAGTATTGGAGAAAGAGCATTTGCGTTCTGCAACACACTTACCTCAATCAAAATTCCAGATAGCGTTACTAGTATTGGAAATGGTGCATTTGTGAACTGCGAATCACTCACCTCAATTGAAATTCCAGATAGCATTACCAGTATTGGAGATAGCACATTTTCTGAATGTGAAGCACTTACTTCGATTCATATTCCAAATAGCGTAACAAAGATTGGAGATAGCGCATTTTCTGGATGTGAAGCACTCACCTCAATCGAAATTCCAGATAGTATCACTAGCATTGGAAATTGGGCATTTTTTGGATGTGACTCTCTCAAATTAGTCAAAATCCCCAAAAGCGTCACGTACATCGGAAAAGATGATTTCCCTCCTGGCACCGAAATCATCTACATTTAACCCCGCCTCCCCATTCCAAAAAGCTCTCAGCGTCCCTCCCCGCTGGGAGCTTTTGGCTTTTCGGCGCACAGCATTTTCCGAAAAAATATTCCCGCTTTCTTGATTCTTTCCACCCCATGTGATATAATAAAAGCACAAAGAGTCTACGCTGACTCACGACAATTGGAGTTGATTGATTTATGAAAAAAGGAATTGCACTGCTCTGTGCGCTGCTCCTGTCCACGACTGCCCTCCCCCAGACCACGGCGTTCGCTGCGGAAACAGACACCGCAGCATCCGGCGACCTCAACGCCGACGGCGAATTTTCCATCGCTGACGTGGTGCTGTTCCAGAAAAAGCTGCTGACAGTGCCGGACACGGTGCTGGCGGACTGGCAGGCGGGCGACCTCTGCGCAGACGGCAAGCTGGATGCGCTCGATCTCGGTGCGATGCGGCAGACGCTGACCGCTGCACCGCCGGAAACACCGGACACCCCCGACGCACTGGAACAGCTGCGTGGCATGGACTACGAGACGGCGGTTGCCAAGGGCTACATCGCAAGAGCGGAGTACAACTACCAGATCTCCGGCGCACTCAAACAGACCGCAGAGGAGGCGCTGGGACGTGCGCTGGACTATTCCATCGACCGGTTCTACCTCGTCAGCAATGACGCCCTCGGACTGGACGACAGCACCCGATACCTGTACCACTCCGGCACGGGAACGGTGTTCCCCATCACGGAGGAAACCAGAATGAACTGCGCCACCTGGTACTGGAAGGGCAGCAAGGCTGCGCTCTACGGTATCGACGACAACGAGGAAGTACAGAACGAATTCCTCGACGCCATGGAGTTCTACGGCGTCACGGAGATCTATTATTCCAGCGGTGCCAACAAGCTGGTGAATCGGGCGGACACGGTGGCAACCTTTGTCAAGAACGCCTATGCCAGAAACATGAAAGTCTACCTGCTGACCGGCGAAAAAACATGGCTGTACGAGGACACCTATGATACCGCCATCTATCGTGTCTTTGACCGTGTGGAGGAGTACAACAGCATGGTAGATGCCGACGCCAGACTTGCCGGCGTATCCTATGACGTGGAGGTCTGGACGAACTCCAGCTTCGACTGGAAGAACAACAGCGATTCCAGAAAACAGCAGGTCAGGTTCATCGAAACGGCACAGCAGTACGCCGATTCCAAGAACCTCTCCGTTTCCTATTGTCTGCCGTTCTGGATCGCGCGGTACGACTATACCGATGATGACGGCAGCACCCGAAACGTCTACGATGCCATCACCAGCATTGCAACCAGCACCATTCTCATGGCATATCGGGACACGCCGGCTGCCGTGGAAAAACTGGTGGCGGAAACCCAGACCAACGCTGACAACTCCGCCCTGTATTACAACGAGAAGAACAGCTGCAATCTGGAAATCGGGGTACAGGCAGACAAGAGCAAGGAGGGCGACTACGTCTCTTTCTATGAGGAGGAGCTGGAGAAGCCCGGCGCAGTCGCAGCAGCCATTGCACAAATGCAGTCCGATCTGGCGGAGCACCGATTCCACACCACCTACGCCATTCATCAGGCAACCGCCCTGTACGAATTCTATCTTTCCACAAAATAAGGGAGGTATCTGCAATGACCCACCAAATTCCTGTCAATCCGCATGCAACCCCAGAAGCAGCTGCCCTGCTCCGGTATCTCTGCCAGACCGCCGGAACCAAAATCATCGCCGGACAGCACACGCAGACCAATCCCATGGAGGAAGTCGCCTATCTCAAAGAGGTTACAGGACGCACGCCGAAACTATGCGGGTTTGAGCTGCTCTCCTACTCTCCCAATCTTCCGGACGACACTGCATCCGAACCGTGCCTGACGGAAATTCGGGAGAATCGTGGCACAGTAGACACGGCACTGCGCTGGGCAAAGGAGACAAACGGCATCGTCACACTGTCTTTCCACTGGTTCTCCCCCATCGGTGGAAAGGACAAGAGTTTTTACGCCGAAAACACCGATTTCGATGCGAAACAGATTCTGCATCCTGGCACGCCGGAGCGTGCTGCATTCTTTCACGATCTGGATGCCATCGCAGTTCAACTGAAGCGCTTTCAGGCGGAGAACATCCCCGTGCTGTGGCGGCCATTCCACGAGTCGGACGGCACTTGGTTCTGGTGGGGTGCCAAGGGACCGGTAGTTGCCAAAGAACTGTACCTGCTGATGTATGACTATTACACCAACCGCCACGCTCTGAACAATCTGCTCTGGGTCTGGAACTGCCGGCTGCCGGAAGGATACCCCGGAGATGACTTTGTGGACGTGGTATCCGTGGACATCTACCTGCCGGAATACCGTGCCACCGACTACGCCGAGGACTACCGGCAGCTCATCGCAGCCACCAGTTCCCACAAAGTTGCTGCCCTGGCGGAAGTGGGCATTGCGCCGGATGCTGCCATGCTCGCTGAAAGCCATATCCCGTGGGCGTATTTCATGACGTGGTCCAAGGAATTCTGCATTGGCGAAACGCACAACACCAAGCAGCAGTTCCGCAGCGTCTACCAGAGCGATAATGTCATTACGATGGAAGCGGAATGATTGTTTCTCTATTTTATGATACACGAAAAAGCAGGAGCACTTTTCTCAAAGTACTCCTGCTTTTTGCACCCTCCACACGGAGGGCGGTATTTGCCCAAACTCCATTATCGCATAATTTCAATCCACGCTCTCCAAACGGGAGAGACGACATTTCACCAATCGGTGACACTTTAGTATACCACAAAAGCGGCGAAATGTCAAATGAAACTGCTTTACCGACACCGGCTCTTACAGTCCCAGATCGTCGTAGATCTCTTCCTTTTTGTCGTTTCTCGATGCAAATTCCTCGATATCCTCGACCATGGTAAAGTTGTCCAGGCTATAGGCATCGTCGTATTCCGGCTTGATCGAGATCTCGGTATATTCCCCATATGCAGTGTAGCAGCAAGCAGATATGCAATTCATAGAATACTGCGTTTTATCCCACGCATCATAGAACAATTTTGCAATGGGAACACATATTTCCCGTCCTGTATTGCTCGAATAGAAATAATCCTCAAATTCCTGAACCGTATACGGAACCGCACTGCCCATAAATGCCACATCGCCGTTGCTGTCAAACAAAACATTGATGCTCATTTCTTCCTTGTCGCTCATTTCTTCCGTTTCTTCGTTATATATATCAGCGGAAACAGAATAGGTCTCGCAGTAATAATCATTTCCGTTTATGGTATCCTCACCGGAAGATACAAAGCTCCACTTCTCCGGCGAGAGATTTTGCGGAATTTCCGGAATACTTTCCGCAGGATAACCCTGGGGATTCAGACGATACTGTTCGCCGTTTTCATCCCAGCCATTCACATACCGATATGTTTTGGTCATGTTTTCAAGATTGACCAGCAACCCGCCAAAATTCCCTTCCATATCCTTACGTTTTTCAACAAGTTCATAGGTAGAAATCCACCAGGCCGTACCCATATTGTATTCTCGTGAATTACCGATTACTTCAGCTGTTGCATGCAGATATTTTTCGCCTTTCACATCACGGGCAAACGTAAGCCCCTCACTGCCCTGCGTGATGGTGATCTTCTCTTCGTCTGCGATCTGGTTCAAAATATCCAGAAATCTCGTTTCCCCTTTTTTCGCCTTGTACACCTTTTCCGCAACAGGCATTTTTTCGCCATCCTCGCCAAGGGTAAATGAGGATGCACTCTTCTTAGCACCCTTTCCCGACTTCGAATCAGAAGAACCGCAGGCGGTAAGCGCCGTGCAGCAGATGGTGAGTGCTGCGAGCATTGCAATTGCTTTTTTCATCCCGAAAACTCCTTTAATCCATATTTGCCTTATAATATTGAGAATCCAAAGACCAGTCGCTGGAATCGGCCTTGTGAAGTTCCTCATACCGTGATCTACAGTACTGTTTGTACTGTTCCTCCCGCTCCTCTTGGGCAGCATATTCTGCCTCATTGCTTGCCGTCTGGTCATCTCGCCATCTCTGCAATTCTGCCATCTGCTGTTCCGCAGATGTTCCATATGACGAGGAGGAGCCGCCTCCCAGAAGATATGCACCGCCAAGCACCGCAGCAGCACAAATCCCCGCCACTGCCAGCGCTTCCTTGACGTCTACGGACTTGTAATAGCTGACAACGTTTAGTTCCATCTGATCGCCGCCGCCGTCCTCGGCAATTCCTGCCCCAAGATATTTTCCATTGGAATCGTATTCCACAAAATTCGTCTGCCCCACAAGTGCGCCGTCCTGAAAATAGGCTTCCTCATAGTAAACGTCGTTGCCCTCCCACGATTTCCGGTAGAGCGTACCGTATCCATTGGGCTCGCCCGCCGAAAAATCGCCGGCGTATACGGTGGCGAACTGGTACAGCTCGTCATTTCTCGAAAACATCTGCATGCCGGAACCGCAGGGCAGGCCATACTGCCATTCGCCGGTGTACTGATATACGATGTTGTCCAGATGATTGGTGTAAATGTCTTTTCCCACAAAGGTGCCCTGTCCGGACGGCCCTGCACCTTTCCAGTAGCCGGTGTATTCGCCCTCACGGCTTCCAATCAGCACCGGAAAAATTTCCACATAATAAGAGGGGGCGGTACAGCTGTGCTGCATCCCGTTGTAGATCCGGCTTTGGAGTTCGTCCGCTGCCTCAATGTAAGTCGCTCTCTCCGGATCGTAATTCACAATGCGCTCTGTCGCCTTAATGAGGGAAATGCGGTACTCCAGCAGTTCCCGACAAGCACTGCACTGGTCGGCGATGGCATCCAGAGAGAACTCCCCGCTGTCCGCTGTCTGCGATGAGTCGCCGTCGTCATAGGCGTAATCGTCGTCGTACGCATCATCGTAGTACTCGTCGTCATAATACTCATCGTCATAGTTTTCCGGATCTTCGAAATCACTCTCCGACTGCCCGCCCCGATTGGCAGACTGCCCCTTTGGTCTGACGCCGGACAAGCTGCGCTCCGCCACAG
>UMCW01055756.1_pt1 | contig 14949 bp, 10 predicted proteins | sample 1964321 | NCBI WGS metagenome assembly UMCW01 (sample SAMEA4835977, study PRJEB28245) | human gut metagenome | biome: gut microbiome; material: fecal sample | place: Denmark | collected 2008
ACAAATCCCAATTCTACACTCAAAAAACCCACTCCCCATCAAGCAAAAAATCCTACCCATTCCCGGGTAGGATTTCTGCTTTATATTTTACTCTGCCTCTTCGATGAGTCCGTAGTAGCGCGCGAACCAGTAGGGGTGGGTGTAGTTCGTGCACGCCATGAGGTACATTCCGTGGTCGTCGCCCGTGCCGGGGAACATCGTGAACGCTGTCGGGTCGTCCGACTTCGTGAACAGGCGCTCGGCTTCGCCGGCGATGCCGGAGTCCGCGATGAAACGGTTGCTGTCGCAGCTGTTAATGCGCCTTTCGTGCGCCGGGAGCGGGTGATAGAGCTGCGGGATCATGCCGACCTCTGTCGGGCGCATATCCCAGTCGAGATCGCGCCAGCTGTTGTATAGCGTCCAGAGTACCTGATCCATCGGGTAGTCCGCAAGCTCGTCTATGGAAGTCTCGATGTCGCACTGCTCGCCCGTGCATGCGCCGTAGACGAAGTTGAAAAACGCATTGTGCTCCGCCTTTTCGTCGTCCCAGTGATGCGTCAGACCCATGGCGAACACGGAGCGAAGCTTCGGGTCTTCAACATAGCGCATGAGCAGCGATATCATGAGGAAATCGTGGTTGTCATCAATGTGGAGCAGGTGGCCGTCAAGGATTTTGTACTGCATGAGGTTCATGGCGAAGTGCTTGTCCCTGATGAGATATTCAAACGCATCTTCGTATCTCTTATCGCCGGTGATATGATATCCCGCCTTGAGGAAGGTCAGAATCTGAAGCGAGTTCGTGCCTTTTTCGTATATCCACTTGTGGTCGTTGTTGAGCAGATCGGGGTCCCAGTTTGCCCATGTGGTCGGCACGCCGTCGGTGTCAACGAGTCTGAACTTGTTGTCGAGAATATGGTCGAGAATCTTTTTGACAACAGAGGCTATCAGCTTCTTCTCCTCATCGTCCGCGACGAGATCGAAGTAGTTCGAGTATGCGTAGAAATGACCGACCATCTCGTCGGACGAAGTCTCGCCGAGCCACTCGAGCTCGTTGCCGTCCTTGTCGGCGGTGTGGTGCCATTCGTGGCGCACGCCCGTGCCGTAGCCGGCTTCGTCGATGTATCTTATCGAGCGGGCGGTGAAGCCCTCAATGCCCGTTATCTCGGTGAGCTTTATCATCGCGAGCAGCGAGCGGTGAGCCGCGGCGCGAACCTCCGGGTCCTTTGTGCAGGCGTATTCAAAGCACAGCGCGCCGAGATAAAGCCCCGTCCAGAGTCCGTCGTTGTCGCCGGTGCAGACATAGCCTTCATTTTCGGACACAACGCCCTCATGCTCAAGCGCGCGCTCTAGCACAAAGCCATCCTTGCGGACATTGTATTTCTCGCTGAATGCGCGAAGTCTCTTTGCCTTCTCTTCGAGCGTCATCATCTCAGTCTTGAAAACGCTGATGCCGCCGGAGGCGGTGGAGACGCAGAAGCTGCCGTCGGGCGAGAGGACGATGCCGGTCGCGTGCATGTCGGGCAGCCAGCGCTTGTAGCCGTAATATGAGAGCTTGCCGTTGTGGAGGATTATGAGACCGCAGGAGGTCGTGAAGTATCTTCTGCCCTCGCTGTCGGTCACCATGCCGGTTATCTCGCCTTTGGGCAGACCGGTTATCTTCGAATTGTCGAGCCAGTAGCTATTGTCGTCATAGACGCAGACGCCCTTGTCCGTGCCTATCCAGACATCGCCCGCGGGGTCAATGTCGAGGCAGGATATGTTGTTGCTGAGTATTCCGGTCACGCCCTCCATGAGCTCCGACCAGTGCCATCTCTTGCCGACGAGCGCATGAAGACCGTCGCTCTCGGTTCCGACATAGACTTTGTTGTTGCCGAAAACTGCGATGCAGCTGCCCTTGCCGGGCACGCCGATTTTGAGATCGAATTCTTTAGCTCCCTGCGGGAAGCGGTAGAGAACGGTCTTTGTGAGAACCCATGTGACATTGTCGCAGTCCTGCTTCATTGCGACGGCGTCGGACGAGAACTCGCGGGACGCTATAATTTTTTTGCCGCTGAGCTCGATTATGCTCTTGCCCGTGCCGACGAAGATATGCCCGTCGTTTGCGCAGAAGAGCATGGATATCGGCGCGTTTTCAATTCCGATATCGACCGTGGTTATCTTCTTCCCGTCTATTTTTGAAAGACCTATGTCCGTTCCGACATAGAGGCAGTTGTCCGCGCCGTAGCAGAGCGCGGTTATGTTGTCCGACGCGAGACCGTCGGCGGAGGTGAATACCGTTCTCGTCAGCTGGGGAAACTTCCCGAGTCGGCATACCATACTGCGTTTTTTCATTTATCTGCTCCTTTTGTAAAAAAAATCAAAGCCGCATCGGGCGGCATAAATATCAATAATAATTATATCGAAATCTGTAGTTTTTTCAAGAGCAAATGCAACAATTAGCTCTTTTCTATTGCATTTTTGTGCATTGTGGAGTAAGATATCAGCGTTGGAAAAAACAAAATCCGGAAGGTGAAAAAATGTTTACTGATAAGCCCGAGAGCTACAGGGGAGTTTATTCCCTTCTGCTCACCCCGTTCAAAGAGGATAAGTCGATAGATTACGATGTCTACGCGCAGTATGTCGAGTGGCAGGTCGAGAGAGGAACCCATCATCTGTTCTCAGTCTGCGGCAGCTCCGAGATGACGACGCTCACTCCCGAGGAGAGAGTAAAGTGCGCGACTATCGCCGCAAAGCACTCCGGCAGCGCAGAGGTCGTCGCCACGGCGAACCTTGAGCCGACATGGCATATGCAGGTCGAAGAGGTCAAGCGCATGGAGCAGACCGGCGTTGACGGACTCGTTTTCGTCTCAAAGGGCTATGCCGATAACGACCAGAGACTTGTCGAATATCTCAGCGAGCTCGCGGGATATACTACTCTGCCGATAATTCTCTATGAGTTCCCGGGAATGCAGCCGTGCAATATGTCCGGCAAGGCATACGGCGAGCTGGTCAAGACCGGCAGATTCCACGGAATAAAGGACACCACCTGCACCATGGCGGGAATAAAAGACAAAATCGCCGTTCAGGGCGATTCCGCAGTGCTCCAGGCGAACATCCCGCTGCTGTTTGATGCATATATGGCGGGCGCGCGCGGCGTGTGCGCAACCCCGACCTCCTGTGGCGCGAATCTGTTCCGCAAGATGTATGACGAGTTCTTCGTCGAGAAGGACATAGCCAAGGCGAGAGAGACTTTCAACGAGATAATCCTGCTCGACAACGCTATCGACAGCGGCTTCAACGCGAGCGCAAAGTATCTCGTCAGCCTGCAGGGTATCCCGATGACGACCGTCACCAGAACCGGTTCGAGCGTCAACGAGGCGAGAAGACGCAGCATCGAGGCATATTACGAATACGCAAAAGAGCATGGTATGCTCAAATAATTGAAAAAATACATAGCGGCACTCTCAATCGGGAGTGCCGTTTTTTAATTTGCAGCGTATAAATGTTTTTTGTTGAGGAATATGACGAAAAAGCCCATCGCAGCAGCTTCGTTCGAAGCGCCGCGGTGGGCGTGATTTTATAAAATAATAAATAAATATATCACAGATACGGCCTCAGCCCGCAGAGAAGATCCTCTTCTATCCCGATTAGGCGGCGTGCCGTGCTGCGCGAAGCGCCGTCCGCGCCCTTATATTCATTGAGGTAGCGGGTCAGGCTCTTTATGCCCATGTCGCACCCGTCGGTCATCAGACCTGCAACCGTTCTGTCCGAGTCGTTCATGCCGAGCTTGACGTTGGTTTTTATCCACGACATGCTCTTCGCCATTATCCCCGGGTCTTTGCCGTCGTCGCCGAGCGATGCCAGCTGTTCTTTTATCGTGCCGCCGAGCTGGCTGTGCTCCTCCTTGCTCTTTTCGAGCAGGTTTTTGAGATCCTCGTCCTTTATGTGTCCGCTCACTTCGTCAATGCTGCCGACCGCCATCTTTATTCCGCTGTCGCATTCTCGCAGCAGCTCAAGTGTGTCTTTGCTCATTTTATGCACCCTTTCTGTTCTTTTTCGCTGTATAGTGTGCCCTGTATGCGGCGGATTATTATATATTGTATAAAGAACGAATATAATATATAGTGCACAAAAATCGATAAAAAATTATGGAAATTATGGAAATATAAAATAAAGTTTATTCTCTTGACAAACGAATAAACATAAAGTAAACTTGAATCGTAGCATGGCAGAGGATGCTCTGCCGAAAGATGAAAGGAGACAAACTATGAAGAGAATTATTGCTATCCTGCTCGCGCTGATAATGATATTTGCATTTGCGGCATGTAAGGGCAAGGACGACAAGAACGACACAACGGCTGAGAGCTCGCAGGACGCGAACGCAGACGTTCAGGACACCCAGACGGGCGACGCGGAGAGCAACGCGGCAGAGAGCACCGCTGACGACAGCACGGCAGTCGCACCCTCCGAGGGCGGCAGCGAGGCGGCTACTCAGGGTCAGCAGGGCGGTTCTCAGGGCGGCCAGCAGGGCAACAAGCCCGCAGCGGAGATAAAAGCTCCCGTCAACGGCAGCAAGGCTGAGATCGTTGCGTTCTTCAACAAGTACGCTTCGGCTATGAAGAGCTACACCGGCAAGGTCTCTGTCAAGAGAGTCCAGGGCACTACCTCGAAGATCAACAGTATCACCGGTGGTTCGGCTATCGCGGGCATCGCAGAGCCCCTGCTTCCCAACGACTATCCGAAGACCGACAACAAGACCTTCAACGGCGGCAAGGCTTCCGACGGCACAACTCTTGCGAGCTTCCTGCCCGCATCAAAGCGCGCTGCCTATAAAGTCGATCCCGCAGGCGTCAAGTCTGCTTCTTGCGTCAAGCAGGGCAGCGGCTGGAAGGTCAGCATCACTCTCGTTACCGAGAGCGGCGAGGGACTTACATATGTTCCCAAGTACCACGGCTCCTGCTTCGACACTCTCTCGCTGACGAAGGATTCCTTCGGACCGTTTGAGCCTGTCAGCACCAAGGTCAACTATCAGAGCGGCACATTCACTTTCGTGCTCAACGCGAACGGCACTCTTGCGAGCATCAACGTCAGCGAGCCCGCAAACGTTATCTGCAAGCTCAAGAAGGGCATCTCCATCGACGCCGACTTCACCGGCACATGGCAGCAGCAGTACACTTTCGTTTATTAATAGGAATTTCATAAAGACATGGGTCTGTCGATTCGCTCGGCAGACCTTTTCTGCCTCTAATGTCGGATAATTTTTTCATAAATATATTGACTTTCGCCCGCAAAGGGATATAATTAAGCCACAACCAATGGGGAGTAGCTATGGGTTACCCATCCGACTGTCACCAACCGCACAGGAGCTGTGCTGGCAGCGGACATTGGCGGCGTTGGCCGTGAATGAAGCAAGACCTTTGGCAGACCGATTCTGCCGAAGGTCTTTTTTGCGGGATACGAGGTGAATTATGAGAAAGCTGTTAAAAAGAATGTCGCCTGCAAGAATAATTGCGCTCGGTTTTGCAGCCGCGATATTTATAGGCTCGGGTCTGCTGATGCTGCCGTGCAGTGTGCAAAACGGCGTAGACTTAAAATACATAGACGCGCTTTACACTTCGGCGAGCGCCGTCTGCGTGACGGGACTCGTGACCGTCGATATAGGGGACACGTTCACCGCGTTCGGTCAGTTCGTTGTTGCGGCACTGATACAGATAGGCGGACTCGGAGTTGCGTCAATGGGCGCGGGAGTTATCTTAGCGGTCGGAAAGAGAATAAATCTGAAAGGTCGGCGTGTTTTGCGCGATGCGATGAATCTCGACTCAGGCAAGGGAATAGTAAAATTTGTAAAAAGCGTGTTTTTGACTACGGCGGCATTTGAGCTTGTCGGTGCGGCACTGAGCTTCATTGTTTTCGTGCGCGATTACCCGCCGCTCAAAGCTCTCGGAATAAGCCTTTTTCACTCCGTCGCCGCGTTCAACAACTCCGGCTTCGACATCCTCGGAAACTTCCAAAGCCTCTCCGCCTACAAAGAGGATGTGTTCTTAAATCTCGTGACCTGCCTTTTGATATTCTTCGGCGGAATCGGCTTTCTCGTTATCCGCGAGATTGTCGAAAAGCGATTTCGCTGGCGCAGATTTTCCATGCACACAAAAGTAGTGCTCACGATGAGCGTCGCGCTGACGGTCGGCGGCGCGGTGATTTTCAGAATTACCGAGGATATGCCGTGGATAGGAGCCCTGTTCAACAGCGTTACTGCGAGGACGGCGGGCTTCTCGACATATTCGCTCGGCGAATTTTCAAACGCGGGACTGCTCGCTATGATCTTTTTAATGTTCGTCGGCGCGTCGCCAGGCTCCACCGGCGGCGGAATAAAGACGAGCACGCTGTTTGCGCTGATACAGGGCATAAAGACCGCCGCGACAAACACCTCGGGAAAGGCTTTTCACTATTCTGTGCCGCACGGTGTGTTCCGCAAAGCGTCGGTCATAGCGGTCATGGGTATAAGTGTGATAGCAGTGGGAACGTTTATGCTCTGCGCCTTTGAGCCGGATATAGCAATAAGGGATGCCTTGTTCGAGATGACGAGCGCGTTCGGCACGGTGGGACTCACTACCGGGATAACCACGGGACTCTGCACCGCGAGCAAGCTTACATCAATAGTCATGATGTATATCGGCCGCTTGGGGCCGCTTACAATAGCGACTCTCTGGTACTTCACAAACGGAGATCGAATAAAATATCCCGACGGAAACATAGCCATAGGCTGAGAACGGAGGACAAAGATGTTTAAAAAATCAAAAAGCGACAGCAAATCTTACGGAATAATCGGACTCGGGCGCTTCGGCTCTGCTCTGGCTGTGGAGCTTGCGAAATCGGGCGCGGAGCCGCTCGTAATCGACGGAAACGAGGAAAAGGTGCGCGAGATGCGCGAATACACGGAGAACGCCTTTGTCGTCAGCAGCTTTGACAAAAAGACTCTCTCGGAGACCGGAATACAAAACTGCGACGTCGTGGTGGTCTGCATCGGAGAAAAGATGGACACTTCGATTCTGACTACTCTCAACGTTGTCTCTCTCGGCGTGCCGACGGTCATATCAAAGGCCGCGAGCGCCGAGCAGGGCGAGATACTCAAGAAGCTCGGCGCAGAAGTCGTCTACCCCGAGAGGGATATGGCAGTCAGACTCGCCCACAAACTGGAAACTCCCAATATGCTGGACTTTGTTCAGCTGAGCCGAAAGCTGAATCTCCTTAAGCTTGAAGTTCCGCGTAAGATCGTCGGAATGACGATACTGTCCGCCGATATGCGGGGAAGGTTCGGAGTAAACATAATCGCTATAGAAAACAACGGAAATTTGACAGACAATGTGCATCCCGATTATATGTTCCGTGAGGGCGATATTCTCTATGCTGTCGGCAGCGAAAAAAGCATGACGCGCCTGTCCGATTGGATGGATGAGACAAGATAAAACTACGGGCACTGTGAAAACAGTGCCCGTGAGTTTTTTATATTGATTTGTCGCAGTTAAAGTATATTTTCTTCTATAAACCTCGCGACTCCGTCCGAGTCGTTGGAGGAAGTGACGCTGTCGGCGATTTCAAGTACGGCGGGAATCGCATTTGCGACCGCTACGCCCGTTGCACAGCTTGCGATAGGCTCAATATCGTCATTGTCGTCACCGAAATAGACGGCATCGTCGGGAGAAGCGCCGAAATGCGAAAGCATTTTCTTTATCCCATTCCACTTTGTGGCTTCGCTGCTCATTATCTGAACAAGCTCTTCTACGGCAACGGTGCTGTAAACATCGTCGGTCAGAATATCGGAGATATTTTTATAGAGCCTGCTTTCATTCCCGCTTGCCAGTATTTTATAGAGCACCGTGTTCTCCGGAAGAGCCGGGAATCCGTCATAAACAATAGGCTTCCATTCGGGGATATCTCTGTTGGAATATAGTCCTCTGTCCGTTTCTATCGAGAGCGAGATATCGTTGAATTTTATTAGTTCTGACAGTATCTTTTCTCCGCTCTCGCGGGAGATGCCGAACTGTAAAATCTCATGCGGCAGGAACACGACGGCGCCGTTCATGGTGGTCAAAGCGTCGAACTTTATCAGTTCGTGATATTTTTGAATACTCCGAAACGGCCGCGCGCTCGCCGCCATGATAAGAATACCCCTGCGGCGGCATTCTTCGAGGACTGACAGCGTATATTCAGATATGCTTTTGTCGGTGCGCAGCAGCGTTCTGTCAAGGTCGGTAATTACGGCTCTCATATTTGTTCTTTAACCTTTCTTCACGAGCTTCGCCACCGTCTCCACATGCGCTGTCCTCGGGAACAAATCGACGGGTGTCGCTTCTTCGACTTCATATCCAAGCTCTTTGAACACGGCGCAGTCGCGTGCGAGCGTGGCCGGGTCGCAGGAGACATACACTATCCTGTCGGGAGCCATGCCTGCGGCGGCTCTTACCGTCTGCTCGGAGCAGCCCTTGCGCGGCGGGTCGAGGACTATCACCTCCGGGCGCTTGCCCTCGGCGAGCAGCTTTTCGGCGGCTTCGCCCGCGTCCGCGCAGATGAACCGCGCGTTTTCTATGCCGTTTGCGGCGGCGTTCTTCTTTGCGTCCTCTATCGCCGGCGCGACGGTTTCTATGCCGATGAGCTCCTCCGCCTTGTCTGCCATCGAAAGCCCTATCGTGCCCGCGCCGCAGTAGAGGTCGAGCAGGAGCTTTGTTTTTTTGTCTCCGGCGTATTCGGCGGCTTTTTTGTATAGTTTTTCCGCCTGCGCGCGGTTGACCTGATAGAACGACAGCGGCGATATGCGTACCTTTACTCCGCAGAGTATGTCCGTTATGCAGCCGTCGCCGAGGAGCGGGATGCACTTTTCGCCGAGCACTGCGTTCGTGTCGTCGGGGTTTATGTTTATCAGCACGCTTTTTATAGCTTTTTCATTCTTGAGCGATTCAATGAGCTTGTCGGTGTGCGGCAGGTTTTCCTGTGCGCTGACGAGGCAGAGCATTATCTCGCCCGTCGCGAACGCCTTTCGCAGATATATGTGCCTGACAGCCCCGCTTCTGCTTGTTTCGTCGTAGACGGAAATATTATATTTTTCTATCCAATTCGCGACCGTGCCGAGTATTTTTTCGAACTCCGGCGGCGCGAGGCGGCACGCGCGGCAGTCAACTATCCTGTGCGAGCGGCGGGAGTAGAAGCCGATTTTCAGTTCGCCGTTTTCGCGTCCCACCGGATACTGCGCCTTGTTGCGGTAGCCGTCGGGTGACTCCGCGCCGATTATCGGCTTTAGTTCAACATCAAGTCCGCCGATGCGTGAAAACGCGTCGCGCACGGCATCGGATTTGAGCTTTAATTCCGCATTGTAGCTCATGTGGCGGAACGAACAGCCGCCGCAGCCGGGATATGCCGGGCAGTCGTTGTCGGTTCTGTCCGGCGACGGCTTGATTATTTTCGTGCACTTGCCGACGGCGTAGCTCTTCTTCACTTTGATTATGTGCGCTTCTATTATATCTCCGGGCGCGGTCGCGGGGACGAACACGGCGAGCCCGTTGTATCTGCCGACTCCGCTGCCCGTCAGCGAGACCGAATCTATATGAAGTTCAATGTCGTCATTTTTGTTGAGAAGCAAAATATCACCCCGAAAAATCTTTATTAAAGTATATCAAACGGCGGTCGATTTTGCAATACGGGAGAAAATCCATTGACAGCGGGCGGGCAAAAATATATACTTGACTTGGATAAAATTTCTCCCGAAAGGAAATGATAAAATGATAAGAGTTACCGTCTGGAACGAGGGCGTCCATGAGGTCGAATCGCCCGAGATAGCGGCAGTTTACCCCAATGGAATCCACGGTCAGATAAAGAGCTTCCTCGACACGCAGGAGGATATCGAGGTGCGCACCGCGACCCTCAACGACCCCGACTGCGGTCTGCCGCCCGAAGTGCTCGAAAACACCGACGTGCTCATCTGGTGGGGACACAAGGCGCACGACGAAGTGCCCGACGAGCTTGTTGAGCGCGTGCATGACAGAGTTCTGCGTGGCATGGGCTTCATAGCACTGCACTCCGCGCATTTTTCAAAGCCCTTCAAGCGCCTTATGGGTACCTCCTGCGCCCTGCATTGGCGCGACGGCGATTTTGAGCGCCTTTGGACTGTCAATCCCGCGCACCCGATAGCAAAGGGCATCGGCGAATATGTTGAGATACCCGTCGAAGAGATGTACGGCGAGAGCTTTGATATCCCTGAACCCGACGAGCTTGTTTTTATGGGCTGGTTCTCCGGCGGCGATGTGTTCCGCTCGGGCTGCTGCTGGAGAAGAGGGCGCGGAAAAGTATTCTATTTCCAGCCCGGTCATGAGGGCAACCCCACATATTATATCCCGCAGGTTCAGCAGATTTTAATAAACGCCGTGCGCTGGGCGGCTCCTCATGAAATCATCGACGAGATAGTCTGCCCCCACGCCGAAATCTCGCCCGAGCAGGCGAGAAGAGACCGCGGCGAATAAGTAAAATATTATTTATTGCGAAAAATATTGACTTCCCAAACAGAAACAGTATATAATAACCTTATGAAAAAAGAAGCTAGGCTGTGCGTCAGGCGTGCAGCATCTATTTGGGGAGAAGACAAGCGACCGTCTGATATCTGTCAGCCGGCCGCTTCCCTTTTTGTTGACTGAAAAAAGAAAAACGGTTATAATTGAGAAAACACCCGCAGCAGGGAGGCTTCGCATGAAAAAGATAATGCTCGTTTTCGGCACAAGACCCGAGGCAATAAAAATGTGTCCGCTCGTCAAAGAGCTCAAGACCCGCAAGGGACTCGAAACGGTCGTCTGCGTCACCGGTCAGCACCGCCAGATGCTTGACAGTGTGCTCAAAACATTCGATGTTGAGCCGGACTACGACCTGAGCATAATGAAAGACAAGCAGACTCTCTTTGACGTCACTGTCAGCATACTCGAAAAGATAAAGCCCGTGCTCGAAAAAGAGAGCCCGGACGCGGTTCTCGTCCACGGCGATACTACAACTACTTTCGCCTCCGCGCTTGCGTGCTATTATCTCGGAATAAAAGTCGGCCATGTCGAGGCGGGCCTGCGCACATATGATATACATTCCCCGTTTCCGGAGGAGTTCAACCGCCAGGCGGTCGGCATAGTTTCCGAATATAATTTCGCCCCGACTGAGACGGCGCGCGAAAATCTGCTCAGAGAGGGCAAAAAGAAAGAGACCGTGTTCGTCACGGGCAACACCGCGATAGACGCGCTGAGAACCACCGTGCGTGCGGACTATTCAAACAAATGGCTCGACTGGGCTGCCGACGGCAGGCTGATAATGATAACCGCACACAGGCGCGAGAACCTCGGCGAGCCGATGCACCACATGTTCCGCGCGATAAGGCGCATCGTCGAGGAGCATCCGGACATCAGGGCGATATATCCCATTCATATGAACCCCGTCGTGCGCGAGGCGGCGGACGCGGAACTCGGCGGATGCGAGCATATAAAAATAATCGAGCCGCTTGATGTTGTCGATTTCCACAATTTCCTGGCGCACAGCTATATGATCCTCACCGACAGCGGCGGAATCCAGGAGGAGGCGCCGAGCCTCGGCAAGCCGGTTCTGGTCATGCGCGACACGACCGAGAGACCCGAGGGCATCGCTGCAGGCACGCTCAAGCTTGTCGGCACAGACGAGCGGACAATATACGATAATTTCAAGATTCTGCTTGAAAACAAGGCGGAATATGAAAAAATGAGCCACGCCGCGAACCCTTACGGCGACGGACACGCCTGCGAGAGAATAGCGGACATTCTCGAATACGGGCACACGGACAGATAAATATAAAAAATAAAAGACAGCTGATTTCGGTCAGCTGTCCTTCTGCTTATTTGCGGTGTTCATGAGCATGAGCACTTTTTCGAGCAGGTCGAGCATCTTATCCTGCGGCATGATGCGCACTGCTATGTGCGGCTTGCCTGCGGCGCTGACTGTCACCCTGCCGGGGAAGCCCGCGGCTATGGCGGAGATCTCCTGCATGTCGAGGTCGTCGATATAGAGCAGCAGCTTGTCGCCCTTGCGCCCGATCTCATAGATATTGTGCTGAGCGGAATACGCCCGGAGCAGTGAAGTCCTTATCAGTCCGAGCACGGGAGCGGGCGGCTCGCCGAAGCGGTCGATGAGCTCATCCGTGACATCGTCCGCATCCGCGCGCGAGGTTATGTCCGCGATGCGGCGGTAGATGCCGAGCCTCTGCGGCACGCTCTCGATATATATCGGCGGGATGTGCGCGTCTATCGGCAGATCGACAAGACATTCTTTCTTCGGCTTCTTTGTCTGGTCTCCGCGCTCCTCGCTTATCGCCTGTTCGAGCATCTGGAGATACATCTCGTAGCCGACAGCTTCCATGTGTCCGTGCTGCTGTGCGCCGAGCACATTGCCCGCGCCGCGCAGTTCGAGGTCGCGCATGGCTATCTTGAAGCCCGAGCCAAATTCCGTGAACTCCCTTATCGCGTCGAGCCTGCTCGTGGCTATCTCCGTCAGCTCCCTGCCGGGTCTGAATGTGAGATACGCGCTCGCTCTGCGCGCCGAGCGTCCGACGCGCCCGCGTATCTGATGAAGCTGGGCGAGACCCATGCGGTCAGCGTCCTCAATTATAAGGGTGTTGACATTCGGAACATCAACGCCCGTTTCGATTATAGTCGTGCATACCAATATATCTATCTCGCCCTCGAGCAGCTTGCGCCAGACTTCGCTCAGTTCATCTTCGCTCATCTTGCCGTGGGCTATGCCGACAACGGCGTCGGGCAGCATATCTTTTATCGCCGCCGCCGTGTGCTCGATGCTCTCAACGCGGTTGTGCAGATAATACACCTGCCCGCCGCGCCTGAGCTCCGCGTTCATCGCCTGCGCGAGCATCTCGGGATTGTGCTCGACAACATATGTCTGCACCGGCGAGCGATCGTGCGGCGCTTCTTCGAGTATTGACATATCGCGTATACCGGAGAGCGCCATGTTGAGTGTTCTCGGTATGGGCGTCGCGGTCAGCGTCAGAACATCGACCTTGGGATAGAGCTCCTTGAGCTTCTCTTTCTGAGCTACGCCGAAGCGCTGCTCCTCGTCGATTATTATCAGCCCGAGGTCGCGGAACTGAACATCCTTTGAAATGAGCCTGTGCGTGCCGACTACGATATCTACACTGCCGCGGCGCAGACCGTTCAGAGTATCCTCTATCTCCTTTTTCGAGCAGAAGCGCGAGAGCATACGCGCCTCGACCGGGAAGCCCTCTATTCTCTTGAGCACCGTCTGATAGTGTTGATAGGCGAGAATTGTGGTCGGCACTAAAATGGCGCACTGCTTGCCGTCCGCAACGCACTTGAACGCGCCGCGCAGCGCGACCTCCGTCTTGCCGAAGCCGACGTCGCCGCAGAGCAGTCTGTCCATGGGGCAGCTTCTCTCCATGTCGCCCTTTATTTCATCGATGCATCTGAGCTGATCCGAGGTCTCATCGAACTCGAACCTGCGCTCGAAGTCGCTCTGCATATCCGTGTCGGGCGAGAATGCGTGACCCTCGATTTTGAGCCTGCGCGAATACAGCTCCGTGAGCTCCTTTGCCATATCCTTGACCGCACTGCGCACGCGCGAGCGGGTTTTCTGCCAGTCCTTGCCGCCGAGCTTATTGAGGCGGACGGGCTTGTCGTCGCCGGACGGACCGATGTATTTCGAGACCTGGTCGAGCTGAGTGACCGGGACATAGAGAATGTCGCCCTTGTCGTAGCGAATTTTGATATAGTCTTTTATCGTGCCGCTCGCTTCGAGCTTGTTTATGCCCTCGAATATGCCGATACCGTGCGCGACATGAACGACATAGTCGCCGCGGTGCAGTTCATCGAGACTGTGGAACGCGTTCGAGCTTTTGCGGACGTTTCTCTTCGGCTGAGCGACCGCCGCCCTGCCGGAGTGGGTGAATACCGTTATTTTTGCCAGCGGATATTCAAATCCCGCCGAGAGACAGCCGGGCACAACGGTCAGCGTGCCGGGAGCCAGTTCGTTCGGCAGTTCGTCCATGTAGAGCGCGCTGTAGCCGTCGTCTATAAGATCGCCGCGCAGTGCGTCGGCGGCCTTTCGCGTGCCCGCGAAAATAACGCAGGTGCGCTTAGCTTTATCCGTCAATGCGTCGAGGTCGTCTTTGAGAACAGAAAATGAGCCGTTCCATGCGGTTATCTGCCTTGCGTTGACGCCTATAAGTTCCTTTACGGGCGTGTCGAATCCGCCGCGCGGCAGATTGTCCATGTATATGGCGCCCATCTGCTCATAGTTATTCAGCAGGTCTGAGAGATGCAGAGAAAATCTGTCGAGTCCGGGGCAGAGCTCGCCCTCCTCGAACATCGCCTTCATCGCCTCGTGCATGAGCCCGATGGCGGCGTTGAACCGCTCTTTGACGGAAAAGCTCTCGCTCACGCAGAGAATATAGCCCTTCGCGTAGTCGAATATCGAAGCCACATCGTAGAGCAGGGGCATATATTTGTCCGTCGATTGCAGGCGCAGACCGCCCTTTATTCTGTCTATATCCTTGTCAACGCACTCGCGCGCCTTGGCAGCACCCTTGCCGCGTATCTCCGAGCGAAAACGCTCGAGCAGCTCGACGAATTCGTCCGTGTCGGGCGGGAGAATCTCGTTTGACGGGGTTATTTTTATCTTTTCAATGTTGTCCGTGCGGCGCTGAGTTTCTATATCAAAATATGCCATGCTGTCGATTTCGTCGCCCCACAGCTCGAGTCGGCAGGGATATTCCTCGCCGGGCGTGAAGAAGTCGAGCACTCCGCCGCGCACTGCATACTGACCGACTCCGTCGACCTGCGCCGAGCGGGAGTAGCCGGCGCGAAGCAGCGCTTTTACTATATCCTCGAGCGGCATCTCGTCGCCGACGGCGAGTTCAATCGTGCGGTTTCTAAGCTCCTCTGGCGGCAGAGTCAGCTGCGACGCCGCCTC
>UMCW01007960.1_pt1 | contig 14903 bp, 17 predicted proteins | sample 1964321 | NCBI WGS metagenome assembly UMCW01 (sample SAMEA4835977, study PRJEB28245) | human gut metagenome | biome: gut microbiome; material: fecal sample | place: Denmark | collected 2008
TCCTCAGCCGGTGCGTTCTCCGGCTCGTTCTGTACTGCTTCGGGAGCTGCTTCGGGAGCTGCTTCGGGAGCTGCCTCGTCAGTCTTCTTCCGGCCGCGCTTCGGCTTCTCCTCGGGAACCGGGGCCATCTCACCGATCTCCAGATCCTTCGAGTCGACGCCCTTGCCCCAGACGTGCCCGTCGTTGGTCTTGATTCGGTACTGGATGAAGTTGTTGCGGGAGTCGAGACGAACTCCGATGATGATGCCGACGGTCTGCTCCTTGGTCTTCGTGCAGATGAACTTGCAGAAGCGACCAATGTTGGTTTTGGCATTCTCGAGGTTAGCCTTTGCCTCCTCGGACGATACCTCCTTTTTCAGCAGGCGGGGCTCCTTGGGCTCCTTCTTCGGCTTCTCTTCGGCGACCTCGTCGTTCTTCTTGATGCCGTTCTCGGCTTTGTACTCTTCGGTCTCAGTGGCGTTGTAGACAGCGCCCTCCTCTGCCGGATGTTCCTGAGATGCTCCTCTCGATGCGAGGATGGATTCGATGGCGTCAAGCTCGTCACCGGTCTTGACCTTGGCCAACTTTTGAAGAACTTTCGAGCTGTAGCTCTTGTACTTTTCGATAAACTTTTCCATAGTGTTTAGTTGTTAAGTGTAGTGTAAAAGTAAGAAAAAATGTCCAATTAAAAAAAATTTTCACCAGAAAAATTGAAATTATTTCAATCCAATTCGACTGTGATTATGTCCAATATGTTGGAGGTCCTCATGCTATTGACTGCCAGTAGAGCCCTTCGGATCCCCAAGTCCCTCATTGCTCGCTTTGCTTGAGCAATGGCTCTGGCTTTGATTCTTCCGTCGGGGATAACTGCTTCATAGCTGTTGTAATCCTCGTCCATTAATTCGTAGTAATATCGTTTCATTGTCCTTTTGTTTGTAGTACAAATATACGAAAATTATTTCTATTACTACAATGTTTTGCGATATTTTTTCAGATATTTTTCCACCCTCGCTTTTACAGCTTCCATAAGAGCATCCTGTCCCCGGGTCTTCGCTTTCTGGGCTCTTATGACGTCCTGGTCCACTGTCTTCGAGCATACCAGTTTATTGACTATAACAACCTCCTTCTGTCCTTGTCTGTCAAGTCGAGCATTGAACTGCTGCTCCAGCTCAAGAGAATAGGTCTGCCCAAACCAGATGATGCGGTGTCCTCCGGCTTGGAGGTTGAGCCCATGACCCCCGGAAGCCGGGTGCATCAAAAGAACCTGGATTCTGCCGGCATTCCAGTCAACGATGTCCTTCTCCGTTTTGAGTTCCCGGGGCTTATACTTGGCGAGAGCCTTCATGAGCCGGTCTCTGTCATGCTGGAAGGTCCAACCTATGAGGACTGACTGTCCCCCGGCATCCTCAATGAGTTCCTTCGTGGCTTCGATCTTCAACGTGTGCACCTCGTGGGCCACTCTCTGTTCATCGTACACTGCTCCATTGGCAAACTGGAGGAGCTTAGTGGACAAAGCTGCTGCATTGACAGCTGGTATCTCTACAGCGTCCCCGAGCTGATCAATCATGCTGAGAACTTGTTCCTCCTCGAAGGAGTCATAAGCTTTTTGGATTTCCGGGGGCATCTGGATCTCGACTATGTTGTCGATGCGCTCGGGGAGGTCGAGGTAGTCCTTAGCTTTCATGCTCATGCAGATGTCCCCTATCTTTGAATATATGCGCTCCTGATTCTCTTTGGATATGTCGTACGAATATACAATATGCCCGTTTCTACGTCCTGGCTTAAAGTAGTTGTCACGATAGTGGGATATGTATTTGCCCAAGCGCTCTCCCCGGTCCAGGAGGTACATTTGGGCCCAAAGGTCCATAAGACCGTTGGGTGCCGGGGTACCAGTCAAACCTACTACTCGGGAGAGTGAAGCCTGAACGTGCTTAAGAGCTTTGAATCTGATTGACTTGGGATTCTTGAAACTGCTGAGCTCGTCGATGACCACCATGTCGAATGGTAGGCAAGATCCCCCGTAGAGCCCGCATAGCCAAGCCACGTTGTCTCTCCCGATGGTATATACGTCTGCCTTCTTGGCGAGAGCCTCACGACGTTGACGTTCTGTTCCGATGATGCGAGACACTTTAATGTGCTTCAAGTGGTCCCATTTCTCGACCTCCTGTGTCCAGACTGATTCGGCTACTCTTTTGGGAGCTATGACTAATACCCGTCGGACCTCGACCTCTTTAAACATGAGCTCGTTGATGGCTGTCAAAGTAGACACTGTTTTACCCAATCCCATGTCCAGGAACAGAGCACAGTGCGTGTGGCTTATTATGTGGTCAACAGCTTGTAGCTGGTATTGATGGAGATCATTATATTTCATATTATATGTACTTCTTTTATCCCTGTGAAATCTTTTCTAAATACGAACCACGCGTAGTTGATGGCTCTTAGTACTGCGGAAAAATCTCCATTCTTACCACATCCTTCTCTTCCTCTAAGTATGTATATATATCAGACAAATAGGGTTCAAACACAGATCTTTTCTGGGCTGTTATCCATTGTAGCTGAAAGAGCATTGCAATTATTCCGGGACCTTTTTGGATCTCTATCGATTTTTTAACGAATTCATCGGTCAGAGAATAAGGTGGATTCGTTATGATCGACCCCTCGAATAATTCGGTCCTCTCTAAAAAATTAAGCCCGGTATTTCCAAACCCCCTGTCAAATAGGTCGGTAGATTCTACTTCGTATAGGTAATCTTCTAATACCATACTAATATGACCCCCCCCACAAGCAGGTTCTAAAATTCTTCCGAGTTCATATTTCTCCGAAACCCGAGAAATAAATCTCTCAACCATAGAGGGGTGAGTAGCATAGTAGTCCCCCTCTTCCTTAATTGCTCTATCAATTCTTGCCTGAACTAAATTTGCATTGTTCTTCATATTCATTTATTATTGTTTCAATTTGTTCTGAGGTGTCTACCACTTCAACTCTGAAGCCAAGACCCCTCAATTTGTTATGGATGAAGAGTTGAATCTTCCGGGGTCTCTTGCCCGTGGTCTTCAGTTCCACAAACAAGATCCTACCTCCAGGAAAAAGGCATAGACGATCTGGGAGTCCCGTAATATGTGCCGACAGTAACTTCAGGCACCACCCTTTGAGCTTTACTTCTACGGAATTCTTCAACGAACGCTCTAATGTCTTTTCGCTTTCTATATTTTTCATATTCTTCTCCAGTTGCAAAATTAATCGAGTTTTCGCACGTAGTATTTTTGCTTTCCATAAATGGGGAAATTTTTAGTAGACTTGCATGGCTCCCATTCGGGCATACTCTTCAACAAGTCATTGATTTCTCGAGTCTTATACCGGTCCATGTCCTCTCTGTTCCTCCCAAGACATTCACACCATATCTCAGCAACACACACATAGTCTCGGGGGGTGGTCCCTTTGGGGTTTAACTCATCGGCCAGGAAGTCTCTTCTCTGGTAGAGGTCCATTGAGTCCCAGTTGTCCGGGAGTTTACGTTCCAAGTACGCCTCAATGATGCCTTTCCGTTCATCCGACTCGCTGTGCGAGCTTTGCTCGTTTTTGGCTATTTTCTCGGCTTCGGGGCTCAAATAGAGTTTCTCCTTGGACCGGTACAGTACAACTGCCTCAGCCCATATCTGGTCTATCTCGTCGTCCAGTTCCATGAACACGTCTTTTTTGGCATTGTTGGGGACCACGTCCACTGGCATGAAGCGTCTGTTGCCAGTGGGATCTCTCAGGAATTCGCTGTCGTTGGTGGTGCCGAAAAAGACGCATTGCCGGGGATATATCTCAGAAGTTCTGGCATACGCTGGTCGGAATGAGTCTTCGGACTTAGATATGAAATGCTTCACTGACTCAACCTCCGCTTTGCGGAGACCGGAGAGCTCAGCTATTTCAATGAGCCATGCCCCCTGGATCTGCTCGAGAGCCTCCTTTCCTTGGACTGTCAGGAATGTGTCGCTAAACCAGGATTTTCCCAATTTTTTGATGAACGTACTTTTGCCGGATCCTTGAGGTCCTACGAGCATAAGCACAAGGTCGAACTTGACCCCCGGATTCATAACTCGGGCGACTGCTCCAACCAGCATCTTGCGGATGGCTTCGCGAGAGTAGATGTTGTCGTCAGCTCCCATGTAGTCAATCAGGAGTTTGTCTACCCGTTGGATACCGTCCCATTTGAGGTCATTGAGGTAGTCCAGAATCGGGTGAAAGTGGTTGCGTTCAAATTCCAGAGCCATGGCATCGTCGATCTTTAGCGAGGACGTTATTCCATATACGCAACCCAAATAGTTCCGAACCCCGGAGTAGTCTACGTTCTTGACCGGCTCCGGCTTAATAACCCGACGCCACGGGAGATTCCCGAAAACGTACCTCTTCCCGTCAAAGTCGTTTTGTCTGAACAGTCTTTTGAACCGGGGATCGTTTGCAAATATGAGGTTGAGGTTGGCATCCGACGAGAGGTACGCTCCCCGAGTATCAACCTCCAGCTCCTTCATCCACTCGACGCTCTCAGCCTCCGGGTCAACCTCCTTTTCGACGACTTCTTCCTGAGCCCGATCATGCTCTGGATCGGCAAACTCGTACTTGGCACTGTTGATGTGGTCGTTGGCAATGGTTGTCTTAGTGTCTGGGTCATTGCGTACGAACTCCTCCATTGCTGACACACTTGGCAACTTCGACGAGGGATCCTTGACCTTGTCGTCAAGGTGGCCGAATTTGTGTATGCGGACCAAGTCAAACGCATTGCAAAGTTTACCCCCACACGGGTCAGTTCCATGATGGGAATAAGCGAACTTGTCCTCATACACGATCAGACCAGCCGAAGCACTTCCTTTTGTGTAAGTGTATCGGCCCTCCAATGCTGATGGGACATAGGTGTCAGAGAGAAAAGTCTCTATTGCTTCGGGTATGGAGTACGTCCTACAGAACGCTCCTATGAGCCCCCTCTTTATGGTTGGGTCCTCCTGCTTCTTAACGGCTCTGTCGACAGCTTCGAAACGGGACGAAGCTGTGGGCCAAAGTGATGAGTCCTTCCAATCGGCATAGGAGTTGAGGATCTCGTCAGCATCAATCCATGGACCGTCCTGAACCTTAAAGTAGTAGTCCATGTCCTTCGGCGTAGAAGGCCAGAACATGAGTCGGTTGGTCTCGAAAGTTGAATTGTCGAAAAGGTCTATGCCGATTGTCCCGGCAATTTTTCGGCTTATGGCCACATACTCATCAGCCGTGACTTCTCTGCTCAGTGGCATTATTAGTCGGTACCGGGGAGACGCATCTGAGTGTTTGTGAGTCCCATGCAGAACAGCTGCATTGTCAAACTGGAGAGTAAAGTCATCCCAGAGGTCTTTGTGGGCAAAGTCCAAGTCGAGTGTCATCAACTGTCTGTGGACCACATTGGCCGGGCTTCTTTTGCCCCCTCTCAGGTAGCCCCCGACATATCCACCTACGTCCTTTATTTTGAGCTGGTCCTCCTTGCTTGCAGAAACAAATTCCTTGAATGTTTCAGTGGTCTTATTCTCCTCCCCAAGTCGACTGACCAATTCAGACCATTTCAGTTTCTTGTTGCTCCATACCTTCGATCTTGCGCTCAGACCGATTGCAATATCAAGTTCCCCGTCGTATGTCATTAGTCTTTCTTATAAAATTTAGTAACGTACCCATCTGCTTTGAGAGGTAATCCCATTGGCAAGCAGTTCAGCCAAGGAAGATCCTCTCCCATAACTCTACACATAGTTTCCAGACAATCCCCGGCTCGGTCTTCGTCTACCTCTGCAATGGCTTCATCATGGACGTGCATTACTATTTCGAAGTCTTTCATAATGCTTAGTCTGTACATTGCTTCGGCGAGAAGATCCCGGGAGATTGCCTGGACTATGTTCTCCACCAGTTTGCCCCCGTAAGTCTCTACCTCAGTCCATCCTACTGACTGGACCATGCCGTCATAGACAATGCCAGTCTGCCCGAACCTGTTGGGTCTCACCCGGGGATTTCTGTAGTATAATTTTCTCCCAGCCGGGAGAGCTATCGTCAAATTGGTCCCGTCATGTTCAAAGACGAGACAACTTACTTTCTTGGTTTTCCTGGTCTGGACGCACTCGATGGCCTTCTCGTTCACCTCCGCCCAAAACTCAACAATTTTAGGATTGGCTCGACGCCAAAGAGCTACAATGGAATACATTTCCTTTTTGGACAGCTTCTTCTCTTTGTCCATCTTCTCCATTGCGTTGACCGATCCCTCATATCCGAGTGCTAATTCTGCCGTCTTTCCCCGCTGTCTGAGGTCCGATCCTTTCGTAACCTGCTCAATTGGGACCCCGAACATGAGTGATGCTGATGCCTCATAGATCTTGCCATGAGTGTTGAAGACGTCGAGTCGCCATTTCTCCTGGGCTAACCAGGACAGGACTCGGGCCTCAATAGCACTAAAGTCGGCTACTGCAAACATTTTACCCTCCGGGGCTATGAATGCTGTTCGAATGAGCTCCGAAAGGACATTCGGAATGCTGTCGTAACACATTTCGATGAGGTCGTAGTCTCCCTTCTCCACCATGCTCCGAGCAAGACTCAAGTCCTTCATGTGGTTTTGGGGGAGATTCTGGAGCTGGATCATACGGCTCGACCAACGTCCTGTTCTGTTGGCCCCGTAAAACTGGAATAACCCGTGAGCTCTCTGGTCTTTGGCAGCACAATTGAGCATAGCAATGTACTTCTTAGTTGAGGTCTTGGACAGTGCAAGCCGACCAGCGAGAACCTCCTTGACCAGATCGGGAGCCTCCGGATTGTTTTTCAGATATTCGAGGATTTCGGGCTTTCCCAGTGCAGGGAAGTTGAGTCCGAAATTAGTGCTGAGCCACGTCTTCAACTGGGCCAAGCTGTTCGGGTTATCCAAGCCCGTCAGTTCCTTCATCCGGTCGGTCATCTCCTCCGTGTATACCTCATCGAAAGAGATGGCGTTCCCGGCCATGTAGAGATCTATCAGAATTCCCCGGTCATTGATGCTTTGGTCTACGAGGTAGTTCCGACGTTCGAACTCCGGGAATGGGAATTGGTCCAGCTGTTCCACGATGTCGCGTTCGGCAATCACGTCATATTCGGCATACGTCTTGAATTCGCTCCACTTGTCAGGGTCGTCGTCCGGCATGTTCCGAGTCCTCATCCCGTTGGACTTGGTTGGCTTGCACGGGGAACAGAAAAACCGGATTAAAGCTTTACCTGTTGATTTCTTCCCGTGCTCTCCGAGGACCAACGCCTTGGAGAGTTCATCCAAAGCCAAAGGCAGTCCGCAATAGGCTGCTTTAGTCATTGAGCAATACAATTGATCGATCGGGATAGGTAGTCCTATACGCTTAAATACGAGTCTCTCAAATACGGCGTTATGAGCCCATTTCTCGATCTCCGGGTCAGTTAAAGCGGAGATGAAATAGTCGGGGAGCTCCTCTCCTTTGGCCAGATCTATCACCTGAACGGGAGATGTATCAAAGGCGAAAGACACTATAAGGAGCTGAAAGCCCCCCGATTCTATGTATTTATAGGCGCCTGTGGACTTAATGTCCTCCGGGCTATATGTTTCTGTATCGAAATATAAGCGTCTAGTCATGTTGATCATTGTTAAATTTGTTGCTGGGCGGGGATTCGAACCCCTAATCCCGAGTAAGACCCAGCATACCAACCTACATAAGGTCGTCGTCCCACGGGTTCTGGCCGAAGTCTTCTTCTGCCGAAGATCCACCGGAGAGTCGTTCTCCGTCAGCCAACTTCTGGAGGTTGTTCAGCCCGCAAGCAACGCCTTTGTTGCCATTGGTGTTGAAGACGTAGAAGCTGATCGACGCCCGGCCATAGCATCCGGAGTAGAAGTCCTCTTTTTCGATGATGGGGTTGAGGTTGGCGTCCACGATGCCAGGACGGTTGTCCGAGTTGGCATTGACGAACATGTGCCCGGCATACTCCGGGTTGTCCGGTCTTTCGGTGTCCCCGTCACGGAGGGGGTTCTTCCACGTGGGAGGAATCTTGCCGCCCAATTTGGCGATGCCCTCTTTGAGAGCCGTGGCGATGGCTTCCTTGACCCGAGCCAGAGTTGCCGAGTCAGTCTTCGGGATGAGAATGGACACTGAGTATTTTGCTCGGTCGGAACCCTCCATTGCACGGGGTTCCCATACGTTGGCGTAACTGAACCGGACTTTGCCGGTTACTACTTTGGTTGTTGCACTCATAGTTGTGAAGTTTAGTTATTGGAAAAATCGAGTTTTGCTTGTTCAATCCCCATTGCCGGACGCTTGTCAGACTCGGGGACCAGAGTGGGTTTGCCTGGAGCCTTGATGACAAGGTCTCCAACCATTAAATCGAAGTCCTTTTTGAGGAGCTTCTCGATAGCCGGGATTCCGGCCAGTTTGACAACTTGGAACTGATCCGGGGTGTAGTCGCATGCGGTAAGAACTTCCTGAACTGCATTCTCATCAGTCCATTTCCGTATTGACCTTCCTTCGACTACCTTATATCCCGGGATCTTCTCGCCCGAGATGGCTTTGGAGAGCAGGTGCTCAGATACAGCATTTACCCATTCTTGGAGCATTGGGGCTTGCTCGAAAATCTGAGCGAGCTCCTCAGTGGTCAGGAGTTCGGGCTCTTTGAACTCGTGTTTGGCCAAGTCCAGATTGTGATCTGCCATCTTGCGACACAGAGCTTTGACTTTACACCACCTGCACCAGTGCCCGACTTGGAGTTCCCCCTCCCCGGAGTAAGCGAGAGCTGCTTTGGGTTTCACTACCTCCTCACCCCATTTGTAGAGGTCTTCGGGGGTAATCTCCCATGACGAGATTCGATCCTGCCGGGGCTGGACGATAGTCAACTTTACCATGTTGATGTCGTAGACCATTTCAAATTTGGACAAGGCCCCAAGAGCATACAGCATCAACTGAGCATTGTTCTCAGCGAAAACCGGCACTCCAGTGCCAAACTTGAGGTCAATGATCTCCATGACCCCGTCAGCGATAATGCAAGCGTCTCCAGTGCCGAATCCTTGTTCGACCCAAGCCGAGAAGTCCAGTCTCTCCTCCAGAAGAACGAGAGCGTCTTTGGTTTTCCGCAGAGCTTCCGTATATTGGTCCGTTACGTACTGGCAATAAGCCATTACGGGCTCATCCATGGCCTCAGTGTAGAGGTCGCTCTTCTTCAGCTTCCGGAGTTCAGCAGACGTAACGTCAACGGGCGTTATGAGGAACCTCGCTCGGAGGTAACATTCTGCCATCTCGTGAGCCAGAGTACCCTCTTCGGCATACTTGGAAGGCTTACCGGTTTCCTCAACTTTTTCCTCCAGTCTGGCACTGGGGGTGCAGTTGATCCACCGGTCTGCCTTTGATGCCGAAAGCATGGCGTGCTTACGAGATGAATGGTTCGGGGTTCCCATTACGCAAGGTTTTTGAGGAATTCGTAGAACGCGTCGTAGTTTCGGGCATCCAGTCCCGTCACATTCCTCGCTCCCAGTTCAGTGAGCTTTGCCCGGATAGCTTCGCGGTGATTGTCCACCTTACTTGCCAGGAGAGTCCGTATGTCCTGAATGGAGACAGCGGGGTCAGAACCCAAAGAGGAGTTCGCATCCATCGGCATGGGTTCGGGCTCCTCAGTCTTTTTGGGGGCCAGAGCTGGCTTCTTAACGTCCTGTGCAGGAGCTGGTTTCTTGACGTCAGTCGTCTTAACTGTCACAGGATTTGCGCCTATGACCTGACAGATTTTGCGGACCATTTCGAGATCCTGAGTTTCTTCGAGGTTTGCCTCGAACTTAATTTCTACTTTCATTGGCTTGATGATTTTTGATTATGGTGTTCAGAAGTTCAATGTACTTGCTGAGGGGTATAGCCGGGTCATGGAGAACAGTTTCATGAAACAGGGACCCGAGGTGGAACACCTTCGTCTCTCCCGTTTTGACCGATAACTCGGCTCTGTAGTTCTCGTTTGTCAGAATACATGTCTCTCCTTTAAACTCGGAGTTCCATGCTCCTCTGTAGAGGTCGTCGACAGATACACGGAGCCAAGCTGCTAAACGGGAGACTTGCTCCGAATTCAACAAGGTTTTTCCGTTGAGAACCCGGTTGAGAGCTGCTCGGGGGAACCGGTTATCGGGGAACAGAATTTCTGCCACTTCTTGAAGCCTGAGCCCTCTCCGTTCAATTAATTCTCTGAGATTGATAGTCATTGTGTTGTCCATGTTGTTTATCCCAAATATAATCAATTTTCCCCTGATATTGAAATTTTTTCAATCTTTTTAATGAAAAATGTTTACTCGGTGAGGAGGTAGACCACCTGAGCAATAAACGTACTCCTCCCGCTTGGACTGAGACGACTGTATGCTTCTCGTATAGGCTCAATGGCTTTCTCGAGCTTGAGGTCTTCTTCCTCCTTCTTCAGTTCCTTGGTGGCTCTGTAAACCCGGGTCCTTTCCTGCCATTCCAGAACGTCGCCCTTATTTGGCCACCAACCAGACACGGGGACAAATTTTGAGCTGAGCACATAGGCGGATTTTCCGTCCTCTGAAAACGGCTGTTGAGTGATGGCTCCCGGGGTACAGTTGGGGTTGATCTTCTTCTCGAACGAGATGGGCTCCATGTATGTAGGTCCCTCCCCGGGAAGCTTGTCCATTTTCATGTAGTGGAATCCGAACTCGTCCTCATACTTGAATACTACGTATTTTTCAATCTTTTTCACAATTATTTGTTTAAGGTTCTTGCTGATATTCTGCACTTCTCGCCGAAGTAGGTAAATGTCTGACCGTTAGCTGCAATGTCTTTCAGTTCAGACTCAGTATAAGACTCATACTCCCCTTCAATATTGATTCGAGTGGCTCCTTGGGAGTTAGCCAAAGCTCTGAAGGAAGTGAAGACTCCCTCCACGTATCCCATTCGAGTGACGATAAGTACCGATTTTACTGTTCTCATAGTTGTGTAGGTTTTTGTTTATACTACAAATATAATACTTCTGCGGTAAATACTACGATAAAATGCTGGAAAAATAGCAGAGAAACAATAAATTTTTCATTGTTTCTCACCTAAGTGATTGACACTCAATGGGTTAGGCCCTAAAATCACCCCCGGAGAAACAATGTAAACAATAATTTCTATATAACCTTTTTATAGGGGTCTTATCCTCTTTAAGAACACTATTATCCAATATTAGAACACATATTCCCTATTCAGGTTTTCCTCCTAAATTATTGTTTACATTGTTTACAAGGGCCTAAATCATTGATATTCAATCGATTATAGAGAAACAATGATTGTTTATTATTGTTTCTCATTGTTTACTGCTGGTCCCTGCCACAGGGGCCAATATCCTCGGCTTGGGAACACAAAAAACCCGGGCTCCCCTAAGCCCGGGACGGAGTAGTTTCCTAAAATTTCCAGCTAAAGCCAACCTCATACCCCGATCGGGTCAGCTCGAAGTCCCGGACATAGGATATGTCTACTCCGAAATTTCTGTAATACATGCCTCCCCCAGCCCCAACCTGCCCGAATGAGTTAGCTGAAGCTCTAAGAAATGGGGACCATCTCGGGGACCTCGTTTCTTTGATTTGTTCTCGGACTGGTATATATTTGTATGTAAGATGCTGGAGAGTGTTGTATTGGACTGTAGCCTCCCAGTCAAATTGGCCAATTTTGGGATCCTTGAAGAATGTTCCAGCGTATTTTCGGGTCGTGTTCCAGTCCAGTATTGTCCTTTTTGCGCTCTCCAGGGTGTCCACCTCTTTTTGGTCCTCCCCAAAACCCCCACTGTTTGTGATTTCTGGGGGTGTTTGGGGAACCTTTTCCTCCTGGCCCTTATAGATATATATCAATTTGATTGGATTCCTAAAACCCCCCCATTTTGGAACCAAATCCGGGACTTTGACCTCCCCCTGAATTGGGGGTAAATCGACGTACTTTATAACGGTCTTTTCCTTGACTGTTTTACGGCCTAATATGAAGCCTATACCTACAAGAACTATCGTGCAGAATACTCTTTTCAGTAAGTCCATATCGTGTCCTGCGGGAGGGTTTTAGAAGCATCTACGTGGATAAAATTTCCGTCGATGCCTATCCTCCGAATGCGCAATGCAATGGCTGCTCGGAGGATCTTCATCCGATTGGGGCCAGAGGCACACCGGATGTCCACTGCCAAACCTTGAGTGTGAGCACTGTTGCCGGACCGACCTTTTGCCTTATCGTGTTCTTTGGAACGATAAGCGCAATTGAGGACGATGGGAATGCCTGCCTTTTCCCGGAGGTCATCCAGGAGATTGAGAAAGTCCTGGTCCATGTCTTCGATGGAGCAGGACGGATTGCATCGCTCGAATTCTTCGGGCTTAAAATACTTACTTGTCTTCATGGCATTCAAAATCTATTTGAGTTTTCTTGCTGACTGATCTCTCCATGTACGACCGGAGAGCCCTGAATATGGGGTGATTCGAAATGATTGCGGAGTTTTCAAGAAAGCTCCAGAACTCGGTTCCGACGATGAAGGCAGCGAAGAAGTTGGCAAGGCTGAGATCCCCCAAGTTCGGGAGGACATACACGTCAAGCATGTAGGCCATGCCAATACCGATAATGCTGAGCCCCAACTTCCAACCCGTGTCCCACATTTTCTCGCTTTTGAACACATATTTTTGATGGGCTCGTTTGTGGCGCTTGTAGTCAGCAATATTTCCAGTTATGAAGTCGACGATAATGGCAATACAGACACAGAGAATAAGGACCTGGACCGGAGCTAAAAGCCCCCAAAACCCTGCAATGCTCCCGCATACCCATTTTCCCGCTCTCATGATTTCCTCCCCCATATCTGTTAAACTTATAGTTTATCACGTCCTATAATCATTTTACGAGACGGGGACTCCTTGTATTCAGTACATGGAATCAGTAACTGCAGAGCTTTAAGGTGATTTATAGCCTTCTCGAGGTAGGCTTCCCCGATGTTCCGTGCTTCGTTCGAGCTACGGATGATGATGTTGTCCTCTACTCGAGTGCTGAATTCGCCATCTTTGTACCTCACCCCGAAGGCAGTGGGGTTGATTGGATTGTTGACGATGAATCGGGAATACGCAATGTATGCAATGGCGATCTTGAGTCCTTCGCTTCGACCATCCCCGGAACAGCCACCATCATAATACCCGCCTTCCATGGCGGCAGTGTACTGATCTTTTGTAATGGTTACGTCCCCGTATTGGAAAGGACCGGAGCCGGAAAAGTCTGTCTCGTCGAGCCATCTGTAGAGGTTGGCTCCTATGGCATCCACCAGTCTGAGGGTCTCAGCCTCCCGGATGTATGGCTCCAGTCTGGCCGGATCGTTGATGTTCTCGGCTATCGGCCGAACATTCCGAAGGTCGTTAGAGTTGAGTATCATCGGGCATGAGTTTTATAATCTCCTCGTCATAAAGCCCATAGATGAGCTTGAGCATGTTTCTCTTCTGAACAGTGGAGAGCATCTGGTCCCGGATAATCTCCAGTACCTGAGTCATGTTGTCCTTGCCAATTCTGTCTGCTATAGACTCGCCGGCATTGTAAGTGAGAGACTGAATAGCGAAGTCGGGATTTTCCAAAGGAGCCCACCAGTACTCAAAGATAGATATAAAAGTCTCCTCCAGCTGTTGACGCTCCCGTACTGTAACAGAGTTGTAGTACTTGTAGGCATTGGTCATGAGATCAGCCCCAAAGTTAGCCCCCACGTCAACAGCTCGGAGAATGGGGGGTTGCTTGAAGGATTGGCCAATGTTCTCCGGGATGACTCTCTGCGTTACTTCGAATGCTTTGTCGTAGTTCTCCCCCGAGAATCTTATGAACTGGGGCACCTCGTCTTTGGATTTGCACTGAATGTACCACAGTTGAGAGGTGTTCTCGTCTCCCTGAAATTTGTTGAGCTCTTTCTGTGTCTCATTGACTTGGGACTGGTCTTGAGTCTCGTCCTTGATGTCTACCAAGATTCCAGCTGACAAGAAGTTGGAGCATGCGTTTCGGCCGGCTACGTTGGCAAGTGCTTCCTCAGTTCTCATGTCTGTCATCTCAGCGATGAAGATGGGGACCGGATAAGAGGGACTGCCTTCGGAGTCTCCTGAAAAGTAGAGGATCTGGCCATTATAATTGTCCCATCCGCCAGCTTCTTCTACCTGGTTCAGAATAACCTCCGGATCCGGGTTGAAGAGGTGAAACCACTCAATGTCGGACGGGGACCACCGGGACCTCGTCTTGTCTCGGTGACCCCAGTCAGGATGATATGCCGTCCGGCCAATGAATCCACCATCGTCTGCCTTCGCAAGTCGGAGAGACTCGAACGGAATGTGGTGGATCGAACTGACGCGGAAGTTCATATTGTAGTTAACATGGATGGCGAACCCATGCCATAACGTGAAGTCTTTGCATACCATGCGGAGGATCTTGTCGAGCTTCTCCCCTTCTTTGTTGACCCGCAATTTGTAGATACCTGGATCTTTGAATCCGTGACCGTATACGAAGTCATTGTATATGCTCAAGCAGGCATTGCCGGTCTTTGAAGCCTGAACAATCTCGCTGACTGTCTGTGGAAAGTCGTTGGTATCTCCGTATGTTTGGATGCCATATTGTCTCCAGTCCCGGGATTCGAACTGAGGAGCTGATTTGATCTGTGCAACTTTCATACTGGCGTAATTTTAATAGTAGGAGGGACGGGAAGCGACCCCGTCCTATTACCAGTCCTATTTGGATCCTCCTTTTTTGGCTCCCTTCTTGGGAGCCTCTGAAACGGGATTGACTATCCGGTTGTAAGCCTCTTCGATCTCCCCGGCAGACATTTGCGAGTCTGCATAGGCTTCTTTGATGGCTTCCAGATCCATCCCGGCGTCGATGAACTCCTTCACCTCTGTGTCGATGTCGGCGGGCTTCTCCTCGGGCTTCTCCTCGGGCTTCTCC
>UMCW01058506.1_pt1 | contig 14602 bp, 23 predicted proteins | sample 1964321 | NCBI WGS metagenome assembly UMCW01 (sample SAMEA4835977, study PRJEB28245) | human gut metagenome | biome: gut microbiome; material: fecal sample | place: Denmark | collected 2008
AGAAGCGGCCGACCGTTGATGATGGGATAAACAAACAAAAAGGGAGAAACAGAGAGATGAAACTATACGGAATGCCATACATGGGAAGCAAAACAGCCATTGCGGAAGATATAATTGACATTTTACCAAAAGGGAAAAGGTTTGTTGATTTATTCGGTGGTGGGTTTGCAATGACACATTGCGCCCTATTAAGTGGGAAGTATGAAAAATTTCTTTATAATGAAATCAACCCTCTTATTGTTGACACTGCCAAAAGAGCAATTTCTGGAGAGTTTAATATATCTAAAAATCCGCCAAAATGGATTAGCCGAGATGATTTTAAAAAATTAAAAGATGTAGATGGATATATAAAGACTTGTTGGAGTTTTGGAAACAAGGGAGCGAATTATTTATACGGTGAAGAAATTGAACCGTGGAAAAAAGCACTACACTATGCGCGAATTTTCGGGGATTGCTCTTTATTTGAAAAAATGGGAATACATACAGACGGAACGCGTCAAGATATTGCTAAAAATGCAGAAAAATATAAAGATTTGTATATTAAATGGTATGTCAAAGAACAATTAAAACAAGGGGATGGGTTAGACCTAGATAAAGAAATACGCAACGTTAAAGAGAATTTAGTTAAAACAAAAGAAGAGTTACGACTTTATCTGGTTAATGCTTTAAAAGAAAGCGGGTTAAAAGCCTCTGATGTCGATAGGAGATTAGACACTCAAATGTCTGTACATTATTTTGGGCGTAGTCAATGGGGTTTTCCAACGAGAGAGGAATACAACAAAATGCGAGAGTTTATGCCTCTATCCCAAAATTACGAGCAAATAATAGGGATTTACAACTTGAGAAAAAGCCTGCAAAGACTGGAAAGCCTGGAAAGCCTGGAAGGCCTGGAAAGCCTGCAAAGACTGCAAAGACTGCAAAGCCTGCAAAGCCTGCAAAGACTGCAAAGCCTTGAGCTTGTTTGTGGTTCTTATCTGGAATACGAATATAAAGAAGGCGATGTTGTATATTGCGACCCGCCGTATGAGGGAACGGCAGGATATAATGATGACGTTGTTCAAGGTAAAGAAACTTTTTATTCTGATAAAGCAAAAAGAACATATATAAAAACAATACAAAGCTCGTTTAATCATAAAGAATTTTATGATTGGGTAGCCACAAGGCCGTATCAAGTGTTTTTTTCAAGTTATGCAATAACAGACAACCGCTTTTTTAAAGTTTGGGAAAAATCAAAGCTGGTGTTATTGTTAGGTAAAAAAAAATCATACAAGATGGAGACTATTTACTCAAACAAGCCTTACAAATGGCTTTTAATTTGACAAACCGACACCAAAGGGCAATTAACATTATTTTGAAAAGGGGGAAAACATGGGCGGAAGAAGATCAATTGATTTTAAGACGTTTGACAAGGCAACGCAGGAAATAATCAAAAACGTGGCGATTGTTATGGGGGTTAATGAATATTATAACATCTTTGCCAAGTTTGACCGACAATACACATTGCCGAGATTTGTATGCTACAAAGTTTTATACGACCGAGGATACAGCTATCCGATGATTGGGGCAAAGTTTTGCAAGGACCACGCATCAATCATTCATGGAGTTAAAAGAACAAAGAAGTCTCCGGAATTAATGGCATACGCCAATATTGTCAATTATAGACTTCGGCAACACACTGACGAAATAAACCTATTGCGAAAATTTAAGATTGAGGAGAAAAACAGCGAGATTATAAAAAAGATTAAGGATTTAATGAATTTGGGATATGATGAAGATGCTATTGTGGATAACATAAAAGACGTATCCAAGGTTCTTATCCTTGAATTAATTGAAAATATTAAGAAAAAATGCAAACAAAAACTTGTTCCGGATTACAAAAAAAGCATTGTTCGGAAAATTTATGTTTGACAATTATAAGAAGTGATTATAATATTATTATGTTTTTACAACAAAAGAAATTTTATAAGGAGATGAACATGAGAGGAAAACTCGCAAAAACATTGCATGCGGTGGCCCGTCTTAGAACAGTTGGGATGCCAGATGTTGAATATAACCTTACCAAAAGGCATTTAATCAAAGTTCCGGGTTTTGAAAAACCTATAATGTGCGGAACGATTGTTCTTAGTGAAAACTGCACAAGAGCCGTTTATAAAAAACTCAAGAGAGGAATGTAACATGTCGCAACAAACAACACTTATAACCAAAGAAGACGATGAAAGAAACAATATCGTTGGCGGTATTGATGTAAACCGCTTGCGGTCCATTATTGAACGCATTGAACGTCTTGAAGAAGAAAAGAAAGGCATTGCATCAGATATTCGTGATATTTATGCAGAAGCCAAAGGAGTGGGATTTGATACCAAAATTATTCGTGAAATTATTAAACTCCGAAAAATGAATACGGCCGACCGTGATGAACAAGAATTTTTAATTGAAACATACCGGAAAGCATTAAACATTTAGTCGTGTGGCGGTTCCAGAGGATGAAAGGCGGCATCCTATAACGGTATAATCGGAAACGTAAAAGCTGTGCCACACACATAAACCTCATGTATTTCATAGCAGCTTAATTATACCACCGCCTTAAAATTATTTATAAATAGGGGGAATTTTTATGAAGAAGATATGTTCAAGATGTAATAGGGAGTTGCCGTTATCTTCATTTGGAAAACTTAAAACAAGCAAAGATGGATTGCAGTATACCTGTAAAGAATGTCTAAATAAACATAATAAAGATTATCGGTCTAAGAATAAAGCCAAATGGATTGAATACAACAGAAAATCAAAAGAAAAAACAAAAACACTTGAATACCATTCTTTATGCGATGCTATTGGCGGATATAACCTATTTATTCTGAACCACACAAAGCAAGGAGAATTTAAGTATAACATGGTTAATACGGCAACCGGGGAAATTTTTAATACCAACAACAAAGAAGATTTTATTGAACGAATAAAAAGGATAAACTAATGCAAAACGAAAAAGGAAAAGAAATCTACGAAATTAGAAAAACGCTAAGGATGGGCCGTCCGGCATTTGCCGAGGTTTGTTTGAAGCGTAGCGAGCAATCTGTAATTAAATATGAAAATGGCGAAGTTAATCCACCTGAAAAGGTTATGAAACGTGCCAGAAAATGGATGAATTTGTATAACGAAATTCATAGGGATTAGAATTAATATGGAACTTATAAATGACCACTTCCAAAACCGAAAACAGTACAATATACCAAAGGCTCAATTGGTAATTGCCGATATTCCATATAACATTGGCAAAAACGCATACGGAAGCAATCCTAAATGGTATATTGACGGAGACAGTTCAAAAGGAGAAACCAAACTAGCCGGAAAAGAATTTTTTGATACGGATAAAAACTTCCGTATTCCGGAGTTCTTTCATTTTTGTTCAAAGATGGTAAAACCAGAGCCAAAAGAAACCAACAAAGCCGGATGCATGATTGTTTTTTGTGCTTTTGAGCAACAATTCGATTTGATTGAAGAAGCCAAGAAACACGGATTTAAAAACTACATTCCGTTGACATTTTATAAAAATTATTCGGCCCAAGTTTTGAAAGCAAACATGAGAATTGTAGGAAATACCGAATATGCCTTGCTTTTCTATCGTGATAAATTGCCAAAGTTTAATAACAACGGCCGCATGATATTTAATACAATGCCGATGGACAGAGATACGGAAACACCACGCATTCACCCCACACAAAAGCCTTTATCGCTTTTGAAGTACCTTATTGAGATATTCACAGACCGGGGCGATGTTGTCATAGATCCATGTGCCGGAAGCGGCTCCACCTTGCTTGCCGCCGAGCAATTAGGCCGCAAGGCGTACGGATTTGAGATTAAAAAAGAATTCTGCAGAGAATTTGAAAAAAAGTTGAATAAAAATATTGAAATTGAATTATCTTTTTAAAAAAGGGGAATAAATATGAGAACGAGCGAATATGTATCAATTGGACATCCGGATAAAATTGCGGACTTTATCAGCGAGTACATTCTTGACCGCATTCTTGAGCAAGATCCAAATGCCAGATATGCATTGGAAGTGCAGATAAAAGACAACCATGTAACCCTTGGCGGGGAAATCACCACAAAAGCCAATATTTCTGCCGAAAAATGGGTAAAAGAAGCCGTTGAGGAAATCGGTTATACAAAGAAATATTCCGAAAAATGGGGAAAAGAAAACACAATTTGCTCGGATGATTTGGAAGTCCGTAGTCTTATATCGGCACAAAGCTCGGATATTGCTCAGGGCGTAGATATTGACGGATGGGGCGATCAAGGCATATTCTTTGGATATGCTGAAAACAACCCAGATACGAATTATATGCCGTTGGATTATTTCCTTGCCAAAGATTTGAACAATCTGTTATATTCAAAAGCCAAAAAAGGCATTGGCGGATTGGATATTAAAACACAAATCACACTTGATGATGAAGATATGGTTGATGAAATCATTGTTGCTATTCCGGTAAAAGATGGTCGTGAATTAGCTAAAATCAGAGATATTGTAGATAAATGGGCAGGAAAGCAGAACATCACACCTACAACAGTAACCGTAATTAACGGTACCGGAAAATACATTAAGCATTCATCCATGGGAGATTGCGGAACCACCGGCCGCAAGCTTGCAGTAGATTTCTATGGCGGAAACTCCCCCATCGGGGGCGGATGCCCATGGACAAAGGACGGAACCAAGGCAGACCTTGCCCTTAATGTTATTTCCAGATTTTTGGCGTTAAATGAATTAAAAGTATCTACGCATCCTTATAAACACATTTGCGAAACAAAAATAAGCTGCTGCATCGGAAAGTCAGATATTATTTATTCATACGCCATAAAAGATAAATACGGCCAGATTTTGGAAAAAAACACCGAAAGAGCATATGCATCACCCAGAGAAGTGATTGAACAATTTGAATTGAGAAATCCTAAATTTGCTTCTATTTGCAAAAATGGTTTATTTGGTGTTACAGATACCAAGCATATTTGGGAGTTATAGAGCAATGCCATTTGTAGAAGTCAAAAACGATAATGGATCCACAACCTATAGATGGGTAAAGGATATTGACAAATACAATGAACAGAACTATCAAAATGAACAGCAAGGGGATTTGACAACCGGAACAGCTTCCCTTGTTGCTCTTGATATATCAAAGGAAAAATATAACCAAATTTTTAAGAGGGGGGAAAACAATGTTAGAGAAAGAGGAAAATGTTAATCCTGATAAATACGCACTTGAAGAACCTTTGATTTTTAAGTCAATTATTTGTGACATCATAAAAAACAAGGAAATACTTGAACAGCTTAATGATGTTAAAAGCAAATACATTGAGGAAATATCTAAGATTTGCAATGCCGATAAAGAAGATTTTAATGACATCTCCAACATTTATGTATTGGCACAAGATATTTATAACAACATCATCGGATTTATTGCGGTAGGATTAAACCCGGCGGTTCGGGAAGTGTGGGCGTGCCACGTCTACACCCTGCCGGAATATCGAAAAAAGGGCGTATATCGGGATATGATGGAAAGATTAAAGTTATTTACATCACAAATCGGGTTTAAAAGAATTGTCGTTGGCGTTTATAAAGTCAATAAACCGAGCAAAAGAACTCACTTAAAACTAGGTTTTAAACCCATTATTGACATCATGCATCTTGATTTATAGCCTATTTTATCGGGAAAATATTATAATTTGGGAGAAAATAGCTATGCCAAGAGGGAATAAACAAACATTAAAAGTCTACACCTCGGAAGAAGCTCGCTTTTATGGATCCATGGGCGGAAAAGCTTCAGCCGATGCACGAAGACGGAAAAAAAGCCTAAAAGAACTCACGCAAGCCTTGCTTGAGATGAAACCGCATGAAAAGATAACGCAGAAAGCGAAAATGCTTTTTCCGGATGTTGAACCGGAAGACCTAACCAACGGAATGGCATTGGCGATGTCTATGCTTAATAAAGCTGTTGTGGATGGGGATGTAAAAGCGGCTCAGTTTGTGAGGGATACGGCCGGAGAGGTGCCGGAGCAGATAATCAACGGAAATCTTGGACAATCTACCGTCTTTGTGACCGAGCAAGACCAAAACAAAATCATCAAGCATATTCAAGAAGTATTAAATGATGGCCAACCAAAAACAGAAAAAACAACCAAAAAAGCAAGCAAGCCCAAAAAAGGAACGAAAAAGAAGTAATACATCGGAAGATATAAACCGAGAATACCTTGGCAAGACCTTGCTTGATGCCGGCTTTGAGGTTTGGTTCCGATACATGTTCCGAGTTCTTGAGGGCAAGCCCTTTATAATGGACCGTATCCACAAGGATATGTTCAACGTTTTTGATGACCTTTATTATTTGCGAATAACTCGTGAATGCATGAACATTCCGCCACGAGCCGGAAAAACCACCATCTGCAAATATTGGCTTATTTATTGCCTAACCAAAAACCCACGGTGTAATTTTATTTATACATCATTCTCCCAAATGCTCTTATCCGACATTGCCAGAGAAGTGGCTCAAATTTTAGAGCATCCGATATACAAAGAACTCTACGGAAACGGATTAATCGGTATTGAAGAAAAGGAAGAAAACCCGATTGATGACTTTTGGCGAGAATATCTCTTGCAAGAAACAGGCAAAGCGGTATATGCAAGTAAACGCATCATCACCGCAAAAGGCGGACAAATTCTATTTGCATCTATCGGATCCACCATCACCGGATTTGGTGCCGGCATAAGAGGGGCGAAAGGTTTCTCCGGAGCCTTAATCATAGACGATGCGAACAAGCCGGCCGATATCATGTCCGAAACCATGAGGGATAAAGTCCGCAAATACTATGATGAAACCTTGCTCTCACGCTTGAACGACAGTAACGTTCCAATATTTAACATTCAGCAAAGGCTACACCTTGGCGATTTATCAGGATATTTGCTTGAACAATACAAATTTGACAGCATCATAAAGCCCTTGCTTGAGCCGGACGGAACATGCAACATTGCAAGCCAATACACCCCTGAGCGTATTAAAGAAATCTCATTTAATGACACCATGTTTCAAGCACAATATCAGCAATCACCGGTGGCAGAAAAAGGAAACATTATTCAGCGTGATTGGTGGGTATATTACGATGCTGACATTACAACAATAGATGGAAAACTTATAATAACCGCAGATACGGCATACAAGAAAACCAAAACCGCCGACTATTCATGCTTCCAAGTTTGGGAGCTGTTACGCAAAGAGATGCGTTTGCGTGATATGATTGTAGGTAAATGGGAATTCCCCGAACTTTTGGAGAAAGCAAGCCAAATATGGCGGAAGTGGACAGATAACAGTTTAATTAATCCGGCCGCATTTATGTACATTGAAGACAAGGCATCAGGCATTAGCTTGGAGCAAACTCTTATTCAATCCGGCATCAATGCCATTTGTTGGAAGCCAAAAGAATATGACTACCCAGAGGATAAAGTCGGCAGAACGAGAGAGCTCTCATGGGATGTATACCGTGGTCTTGTAAAATTAAAAAAAGATGATAAAATGAGCCAGTATCTAGTTAATGAGGCGGCATTGTTTGCTGAAGATATGTCGCACGCTCATGACGACAGCGTTGATAGTGCATCAATGGCCCATTCTATTTGGAGATATGCCGGGGGCGGACAATAACAGAGGATTATAACATATGACCAGACGTAGCAAGAGCAAAAAAAACATTTTAGTGAAAAATACTATCCTAAGAGGTGCCGGAGCAAATACGGTTCAAGATAGAGGAAGCCAACAAACGGCAGCCATATATTCACGCAATCCATATTTTAGAAATGACTTTTATAGCCGTTGGCAGGAGTGGGTGCGTTGGTACAATACCAGTTGGGAAGCCGGAAAAATTGTGGATATCCCTGTTCAGGATGCATTCCGCATACCGGTAAAGATTACCGGAATAGAACAGCCGGATATTGAAGCCATTGAAAAATATATGAAATACCTTGATGTTAATAACAACTTCAAACGAGCCGCCACCATAGAGCGATTGCTCGGCGGTTGCGTTATCATTATTGGCGTGAAAGACAGCAAAGATGATCCGGAAGAAGTTCTCGATCTTAAAACAATAAAAAAAGGCGATATTACATTCTTGAATGTTATCAGCACCGAGAAAATAACAAAGTGCGAATATGATGATGATGTATTTAGTCCATCATATGACAAGCCAAAATATTACATGATAAACGGGGTAAAAACCCACGTCAGCCGATTAATTGTCTTTGATGGCGATCCATTATTTAATCACACATCTATGAACTTGCTTCAGAACTTCCGCTACAATCCTGCCGGATTTGGCGAGAGTGTATTATCCAGATTATATGATAGCCTTGTGCGAGCAACCGGAACGCAAGAGGGAGCATATCACCTTGTGAACCTTGCAAGCGTTTTATTAGTAAAATGCGAAAGATTTATTGACCTACAAGCCACCAAACAAGGAAATTCTGCCTTAAATATGCTTGATAAGATTGCCGAGCAATTAAGCATCTACCGTGGGGCGGTTATTGATGGAAAGGGAACAGAGATAGCTCAACACTCCGCAACATTTGGAAGCGTGCCGGAACTTTTAAATACATATCTTCAAATTCTTGCGGCCGGATCCGATATCCCGGCAACTCGTTTCTTGGGCGATAGCCCATCAGGGTTAAACTCAACCGGAGAGAGCGACCTAGAAAACTATTATAACAACATTGACAGCTACCAAACCACACGCTTAGAGCCAAAATATAGAAAGATGCTTGATATTATCGGCTCATCCATTTGGGGCTTTGAAATTTGGAAAGAAAAATCGCAAAACCTAGCATTTGAGTTTGAGCCGCTTTGGAACATCAACAAAATGGATCAAGCAACCGTTGACAAGACAAGAGCCGACATTCTCCGCCAGTTCAAAGAAGATGGCATCATTAGCGACAAGCAATATGCCGAAGAAATCAATAGCAAGAAAATTCTTGATATTGAACTTGACGTGGAAGAATATGACGAAGAACGAGAAGAATTGATTGACGGCTCCGATATCCCTAGCTTGCGTGATGAAACGGACCGAGTAATTGATACCATAGGAGCAAAGCCAAATGTCGATAGTGGTGCTAAATCAGAAACCGGACAAGGTTAAAAAAAGCCAAAAAGGCAATCCGATAAAAACTCCTAAGAGTTTGGAAGATGATGCGAGAGTAAGCATTAACCGCATTGTGCGAGAAGTTAATGCAGAACTCCGCACCATATCCGACAATGCAAAAACAAACACACCGGAGCAAACATCCGCACTCTTAAACGACTTCAAACGCAGATGGCGAGCCATCATTGAACAAAGGGCCGACACCATCAGCAAGGCATGGGTTGAAGCCATTGATGAAAATAACTACGAAAAGACAATGGCCATGCTCCGTAAAGCATTCGGCATAGAAATATCAACCATTTTGGAAGATAAAGACATTGCCGATACATTGGAAGCCATGCGGCTCAATATGGTTAATCTTATTGTAACCATACCAGAAGAAGCACTTAAAAGGGTTGCCTTGCGTATTTATGAAAACTACCAAGGTATAGCCATGCCGGAAAACCGCACGCTTCAGCAACAAATAAGTCAAGAGTTCAAAACCACATACCGACAAGCCAAAGTCATCGCTCGTGACCAAACGGCCAAGATAAACTCATCATTAAACAAAATAAGACAAGAAAAGCTTGGCGTTGATATTTATATCTGGCAGACAATGCGAGATAGCCGAGTAGTGGGTAAACCGGGCGGATTATACCCCAAAGGCAACGATAAACACGGAAATCACTACATCATGCAAGGTTTATATTGTAAATACAGTGATCCGACCGTATTCTCCACAGATGGCAAGACATGGCGGAAAAGAACCTCACAAATGCCAAAGGGCGAACCGGGAACAGATATTCAATGCCGATGCTTTGCTGAACCGGTTTTATACTGGGAAGCCGTCAAGAAAAATCTTGTTGTAGCCTAAGAAAACCAAGCACTCCAGAAAAGGGGTGCATTTTTTTTGAAAAAAATTGAAAAAAGTTCTTGCATATTATAATTTTTTATTATAACTTTACAACAGATACAACAAAAGGAGTTATAGAAATGAGAGATTATTTTATTTTGGGATTTATGATTGGTTTTAGTATTGTGTATTTTGGCGGAATGGGCTTAATCAGATTGGGAGCTTTCTAAAATGGATTACTTGGATAAAGCAAAAAACGACTTAGATTGTTTGTTGAGATTTAAGAAAATGATGAAAGATAAAAACATTAAGCCCGAAGATATGTTTTCTGCGCTAAAAGGAGCAATTGAGGGAAAAGCTAGTATTGTTTTTGAACAATACAAACAGCAGATTGATGCATGGGTTGATGATACCGTAGTTGAAGTTGAAGAATTGGACAGCTATCATCGTGAATTTAATCCGTACGGCGTTCCTACTGAATATGCAACATGGGAAAGCGATTGGGATGAAGAAGAAGAACGCCAAGCAAAGATTAAGAAATGCGTTGGATATTTGAAAGAAGACAAGATATACGACTACATCCCCATGGACATGGACGATGATATGTTAGAGTTAATTCATAAAATTGCGGTTAAATACTTGGAGGGTAAAATCAATGCCTAATAAAGAACAGATAATCCACGATATGCACATAAAGCTAGAGGTGCTGTGTGGTCTTAAAAAAATAGCAATAGAGCAACAATGCTCTGTGATGCTTAAAATTATTGAAGAAAAAATTGATGAATTAGAAAAAAAGATAGGGGAGCTTCAAAATGATTGAAGAATTATGGGCGGTTTATAAAGTTTTAAAATGGCACAAGAAAACATTTCCGAATGTTACATACAAGGAGCAGACAGCCAAGCGTAGAGATGAGATCCATGAATGGATCGATGCTTTTGATAAGTACACCAAGGATAAGAGAAAATCAAGAAAAAACCTTGCCGAGATGGAGTGGGCCGATACAATCATTGCCGGAATTGGATGCCTGCGGTTCAAAAAGACTAGATCCGACATTGAGGATAAAATGTATATAAATCGCATGAGAAGTTGGTATAACAATCAGCACAAAGGGAAAAAAGATGATAAAATCACAAGATGAATTAAACACATGCAACGATGGCAAACGCAAGAGCGATGTGCTTATAGCCACGATCGAGAAGTGCGAGAAGCTTGAGGAAAAGCTAAAGATAGCCAAGGAAAAATTGGAAACAATTAAAACAACTGCTACATTTGGAAAATTAAAGGGAATTAACGCTGATACGCCAGACAATATGAGGTTGAAAGCAATAGTAACCTTAGCTGATGACGCACTAGAAAAGATTAAGGAGTAAAGCAATGACTAAGACACCGGAAGAACTGACAGAAGACTGGAAAGCGGGAGAGCTTGAGTATGGGCAGTATTGGGTAAAAAATAAAGTTTGGGAAAAGCCTTTTATTGACAGATGGCTCCCGAATTGTTCTTGGAAAATCTCTTGCAAAGATGCTATTGAACAAATCCTTGCTCCCGTTCCAACCTATGACGAATACAAGGCGATGCAGGCAGAGCTTGCCGAGCTTAAAGAAAAGATAAAAAAAAGAGAAGAACTAATACAGTGTCTAGGAAGTAATATTGACGAACTGGATGTTAAAAAATCGGTTCTTATCATTGAAAACAACAAGCTCCGCGCTCTGCTTAAAGGCTGTCAAGAAGTTTTATCAAATATATGTGAAGAAAATGATTGGAATAGCGAGTATTCAACGCCATTAGACGTTTGGGATATTATGATTAGAATAAACGAGGTGCTGAAATGATTAGACGGTTGCTTTGCTGGCTTGGATGGCACGAGTGGGATTGTGTCTGTTATCTTTATAAGAATTGCCAAAAAATAAAAACCTTGAAATGCCGAGTTTTTAATATTCGATGTAAACATTGCGGAAAGGAAAGAGATGATAACAAGTTTTGAACATAACTATAATATCGGCGATACGGTATATTTAATTTTCTTATCAAAAGGAAAATATCGGGTTAGGAAAAAGACAGGATATAAAATTGAATATATAAGGTTTAACTTATCGCAAAAGCCTATCGGAGAAGAAATAGAAAAATCCGTTTATTACTGGTTTGAGGGCAAAAATCCAAGCGTACAGATGACTCCAGAATACAATTGTTTTCCAACTCTCGAAGAGGCTGAAAGGCGTTGTAATTTAATGAATGAGAGGTTTTTTAATGACTAAAAAATACGGTTTAACAAAACACGAACGAAAGCTTTTAGAAAAAGCTCAATACTACCAATATAAAGCCGAAGAAATGCACAGAAAATTTGCCGATAGTTTGCAAAATAGATTTTATAACTCTACCACAATCAGCGAGTTTGAAGTGTGGGATTTATGGACATTGAACGAAAGTGGGGATTGTTCAGGAACCGAACAGGAAGCACGCTTTTGGCGAAAAGTAAGAGATGAAGAGGAGCAAGACTAATGGCATATTTAGAAGAACTGCTGCCCGAGTTCAGAAAAGGGTATGTACTTGGGGAGGTTAAAGGAAATAAATTCCACTTTGTTACGCCAGATGGTAAAGTTTTATCTTTTGCCAAAGATAAACCGACGTGGAGAAAACCAACTCCTGACAAAGATGGATATTTATGTGTTGGCATAAAAATAAATGGTAAAAACACTACCAGAAAAATACATCGCCTGGTCGCGGAGGCTTTTATTCCAAACCCTGAAAATAAGCCAGAAGTTAATCATAAAAATGGAATAAAATCTGATAACCATATCGAAAATCTTGAATGGGTTACAGCCAAAGAAAACACTAACCATAAAATTAAAGTTCTAAAATATAGACCATCGGAAAAAACACTTGAAAAAATAAGAGAAAATAGAAAAACAAAAGGAGTGAGGAAAGAACAATATAACTTTGCCATAAAAGAAAGGATTGTTTGTTGGTTTTATAACAACTCTCATCAACAAAAAACAATAGGTTTTTTAAATAGTTTTGATGAAAATTATTTTTGGGCAGACAATGGTAAAACTTATAAATTTTGCCGCCCCGTCCGCAGAGATGAAGTAACTTTTTATGAGGAGAGAAAAGATGAGTAGACTAATTGCATTATGGTTAATAGATACAGCAGTTATGATTAACCTTTGTTTTATTGGATTTATTTTGTGTGTATTTGGTTTTGTTTTATATCCGATTAAACCTGCTAGGCAATTTTGCGGAAAGCAAGCAATAAGAGTGATTAATTTTGCTGATGATTTTTTAAGGAGTGGAGGCGAAGATGATTAGACGCTTGCTTTGTTGGCTCGGTTGGAGCAACTAGTATAGTGTTTGTGATAAATGCTTTACGGTATTTAGAACTAAAAGGACTTAGTTATGAACAATGGCGGAAACAACGATAAAACACCGCCACAAACCCACAAAAACACCCCTTGTTGACAATAGTCGGCTTGGGGTGTTAATCTATCCGCAGAAACAAAAAAGGATTAAACAGATGCTACAAGTTTCAAACAAAATAAGAATGTCTATCGGCAACAAATGGCGAATTGATGATGACGGCATTATGACCGTTAGAGCCAGGGTGTTAAAAGAGGGAGTATATCCCTATTATGCCAGTGAGCTAAAAGACCTGAATATTCCGGGCGACAAGGTGGATGTTCTTATTCCGGCAAGCGAATTCACCCCCGAAGCGTTAAAAACCGGCGAGGGTAAGCCCGTAGTCATTGATGAACATGAATGGCGAACTGTTGAAAATGCCTTGACAGACGGCTATACCAAAGGCTCTGTTGCCGGAGAAATGACAGTTGAAGACAAAGGCATTTTGTGCGACCTCACAATCTTGGACGCACAAACCATTGAAGAAATCAAGAGCGGCATCTTGGTGGAAATTTCTGCCGGATATCGAGCTGATTTTGAAAAAGAAGAGGGCGAGCTAAACGGCCAGCCATATTCTTATGTTCAAAAAAACATCGTGTTCAACCACATTTTGCTTTGCCGCAAAGGCGAGGGAAGATGTGGAGACGATGTTAAAGTTATCAACAAAAAAACAGGAGAAAATAAAATGTCTTATACAATTCGCATGAAAATTGGCAATAAAGACAAAGAAATGGAATTCTCATCCAAGGAAGACGCCGATAAGGCTCAGGAAATGGCCAATGCCGCCGGTGAAGCAAAACAAGCCGACATCGACAAAGCCGTTGAAGAAGTAACTTCTTTGAAAGAGCAGGTTGCCGCTTTGAATGCCGATTTGGAAGAAAAGAAATCTTCCATCGAAGAATACAAAGAAAAACTTGAAAATGCTTTGTCTGAAGAAGCACAGGAAGAAATTGCCGAAGACTTAATCGCTCAGAAAGAGGCTGAGGAAGCTGTCGTTGAGGAAGAAGTCGAGGAAAAGGACAAAGAAGAAGTCAAAAACTCTTTGAAAGCTCTGAAGCGCTCTGAGCGTGCCATGTTCTTGGCTGCCCATGTTATGAACAAGCGCGGCTTAGACATCAAAGAATGGGATGACAATTCTAAAATTGCGTCTTTCATGACCATTGCCGCTGAAGCAAAACAGAAAGTGCAAAACAAAAAAGAATTGAGCAACAAC
>UMCW01011714.1_pt1 | contig 14063 bp, 18 predicted proteins | sample 1964321 | NCBI WGS metagenome assembly UMCW01 (sample SAMEA4835977, study PRJEB28245) | human gut metagenome | biome: gut microbiome; material: fecal sample | place: Denmark | collected 2008
ATAGTCGCGGACCCGCTCACAGAGGAACGAGAATAAGTCCTTTTCATTATAGTCGTTGCAGTTCACTGAAATATCGAGTGTTTTGCTGACGTTTTCAATTTCTTCGTAGCGCCCCTTCGCGAGATAGTTGTTCACGATGAACCGCATCCGCTTGGAGCACACGCCCACATGAGCGCAACTGGCACAGTTTTTCTGCATATCAGACGTCCTCCTGCGCGGTGTAGTCCTCGCAGCCGTCGTCGCCCAGTCTCGGAGCTTTTCCGGTTACGAAAGGCAACATGCAAATGCCTTCGGGGTTAAACACGCAAAATTCCGCATCGCATTCTGTGCAGAGCTGTTTACGATATACCAAAGCGGCCAGTTCTGCCGTTCGGTCTGTACCATCGCCGTACAGGAGTGCGCCCACGCCCTTACTGTATCGTTCATCGAACCACCGCCAAATATCCATTCTGGGCGTTCCTGCAGGAAAAGAGAGAAAGATGTCTTCCATTTCTTCCGTCTCGGGGTCCATAGGGATATCTCCGAATTCGTCCCACAGCACCTCCAGAGCCTTATCCCGCTCTTCCAGTGTGGGAATGACAGAGGCTTGTCCGGAAAGCTCGGTCCGCAATCCATCCATTGGTCCGAAAGTACGGCAGGGCTTAGGTTCAAGCCTTCGTTCCTTGGCCTGCGCCATCAGTCTCTCCTGCGCTTCACACGAAGCAGCTTCCGTCTTGGTTTCCGCTTCTGTGGTCTTGGGAGAAAAAACCTTCTCTGCATCTCCTTCTTCTGCTTCGATTGTGATGCTATAAGGTGCTGTGACTTCCCTGTGGTCAACCATTGCTTTTGCTAACGCAGCGGCCTCTTTCTTGCTGTTCGCCTCAACAAAAACGTTGTAGTAGCTAACTTCTCTTACGCATACGTCGTACTCCATTATTCTTTTCTCCTATTACAATAAATTTGGACATTTTTTCTCCGTTTTTTGGATAAACACATTCCCGCCGTTATGCGTTCCTCTCCCGCAACGAGGCGGATAAGTAACAGCAGCGGGAATCTTTCTTGTATGCATGCCGTAGCTTGCGTTTTTCTGTTTGTAAAATTATGTGGTTTTTGCAACTCCCTCCCATTCTAATTGGTTTTTTCCATCAAGCCAGTCGCGGATATAGTCGAGTGGCATCTCCTCGATGCGCTTAATGAAGTCTTCTGCTTTTATCATCAGGTAGCCGGAACCTTCGTTGTAGTATATGGCATCATCCGCATATTTTCTGAGCCATCCGTACTTAGGGTGTTCCTTAAAAGAATTGATTTTGGAGTTGAACAGCGCATACCTGCTTTCCCTCCATTTTTCTATCCCCCGACCGTTCGGAAAAGGATATCGAATGTCACTTTTCATGAAATAAATGGCTGTTGATACCCGTGTACTTGGCCACGGGCGAAAACAGCCGTCCTCCTTTCGATTAAGTAATTTGGGGGCAGCCTCAGCGATTCTGAGGACTGCAAGAGAGGCGGCCGCTTAACCACTTTTTTTGACCTTATCAGTTCCCCAAGAGCTCCGATGTGCTTAACAACACGCCAGGAGGGTCTATGGAAAGTTCTATCTCTATCTGAGTTTTGGAACTAATAGAATCGTAATCGCCGTCCCACTCTTCTTCAATATCGTTGTAGTCCTCGCCTATCCGCTTGAAGCTATATTTATCCAAATATAGAATCGTAATCGCCGTCCCACTCTTCTTCAATATCGTTGTAGTCCTCGCCTATCCGCTTGAAGCTATATTTATCCAAATTCTGATAGAAACAAGTTATAAACCGGACTTCCTCAAACGAGCCATACCACTTCACCCACTTCCAATGGAACGTGATAAACTCATTCTGATCAATGATGTTCGCGCAGGACATCAAATTGCGTACCGGCTCGTTTTCTTTTGCTTGTCTTATAAGCTCCAGCCCGTCTTCTTTTTTCAATGTCAAAGCCACTTCGCTACGATAACCCATCGTTGAATCCTCCTTTTCAAATTTGTCTTGTTTTTAATTACGCCTCTGTCCACGCAAATATTTCGCGTAGTTTTTCATCGTTATAATACTCGGTACTGACAACGCCATTTTCGCCGAGCATATCGCCGGCAAAATAGCAGCCAGGCTCCTCAAAATGAAGCTTAAAAGAAAGCTGCGGGAATAGTTCTGACGCCGTTGCAAACCAACGCTCCGGCATCGACCACGCTGTATCAAAACCTACTTCAATACGGTCACAGCCTTCTGTCCAGCCGAGCGTTTCACGGTCGATTTTGTCTACATAAATGTCCCATTTGACCCCCCCAGTTGGCGAGATTCCAGTGATATCCGTCCATACCAGGTACGCTTTCGCCGGCCATTGCGCGCAAAAAAGCATTCTCCGGTTGATTTTGTCGAGCAGAATAACCTGTTGCCAAAACTTCTGGAGGGGTCGGGATAAGCGCGTTGAAGCAAAAATACGGCGTATCCGGAATTGGGTCCGCCTTTTTTTCCCATTCCTGCGGCGGATAGCACGCGGGAAATCCTATACTGGCTTCTACAAATCGCTTAAGTTCTTGAGCAGGTCCTGATACTGTCAGTTTGTTCATACACCAATTTGGCATGTTTTTTTCTTCCTTTCTTTTTTGTTTTTGGTGATTTATCTATGTGAACGCAAAAAAGGCACCGTCCGAAGACCGTGTCCTGCGTTGTTTTATATATTCGGTTATGCCCTCATAGTCGTTTCAAAGGCGCAAGGTTCGTCCCCGTTATATAACGGGATGAACAAAGGTAGATGATGCGGCTGAAAAAATGATATTTAACACATATATATTACCACATTTTTGTCGACAGAGCAATAACTTCCGGCTGCGCATGGATATTTATGTCTGTTTTTTGCTTTTCCACATTCCCACACCACAAGAATATAACAATTTTCTGCTTCAGGCTGCCGCAATCCAATCGGCCTTAGACGGTGGGAGCGCGGCAGCCTGATTTCAAAAAGAGGGGTTACATCAATCCCCGTACAGCGAGGTTACTCCCCCGTTTGAAGATGCGTCTCCCTCCGATTGAGGCTCCGACTGTATGGGCTGCAGATAGCCGTTGTCGCCAACCAAAGTGGGTGCATCCTGTGCGTACAGATTAGCGGCATAGTTAGACCGCAACATATCATAATAGCTTTCCCATAATGAGAGCGACAGAACATATCCAGTGGAAACGCGCCCCTCGAAGAAATAAGGGCGGCCGTCTTTTTGGTATGCGTTGTCTATGTATCCCATCAGTTCTTCCATGGTCATATTGGGCTGGTTGTAAAGCTGCTGGGGTGTATCGGGGTCATAATACGGCATGCGGCAGTTTTTATCCAGCACAAAGGTTAGATTTTCTTTGTATCCCTCCCCCACTTTGAACACATACTTAGTGTATGGAGTCCCGAAAGCATTTATTGCCTCAGTAGCCTCGTAATACTCATTGAGGATTCCAACATTTATGTATGTGTACCCATCCTTCTCGTACAGCTTGAATATATCGAAGTGCAGTTTGTCGGTCCGTTCGTCGATTCCCTCGGGTTTGCCGTCTTTCGGCGGCTCCGTTGCAACAGAGGAAACCTCCTCGGGGTTAGTGGATGAAAGGGGCGTCGAAGGCAGCTCCGCTTCCCCGCCCGGAATCAGCATATCGGGCTGAGACTCTAACCCTCCTGTTCCAGAATCCTGAAGGACTTCTGCTGCCGGAGCAGGAGTAGACAGAGTTACAAAGCCTAACGAGGAATCAGAAGCGGGCTTCTTTCTACAGCCGACCGCTGTCGCGCCAAGCCCCAGAAGAAGGAGTGCAATAATAATGTGGGTGGTAACGCTTTTTCGCAACATATGAGCTATTCATCCTTTCCGTATGTCTTGAGTACGGCGAAATTGACAAGCGACGACATAGAGCAGTTCGCCGCCTCGCTCTCTTTTTCAAGCAGTTCCCATGCGGCAGGTGCGATAGAAAATGTTCTTTTCCTGCTATCGATAGACAATATAAAGGAATCCAATTCAAGTAAAACCTCATCTATCGTGTTGGGGATAACACCCGCAGAGGGAACATGGATTCGTAACCACTCGATGGCGGATTCTCTTGTGAGCGGTATAATGCGTTGCTCTTCTGACTGTCCCTTTACTCCCGTACTCGTATAAAGAAAAATGACTTTGTTTCGCGTTCCTACGCACAAAGACTCTTCACGATACGAATGCTCATCCGGGTTCGCTCCGTTTGTCCAGCGGTACAATGTTTTAGCGGTTGCCGTGTTGTAGCGCTTTGATTTTATTGTTTTTTTCACGGATATATAACTCCCCTCTTGCTGGGATTTAGGCTTTTCAAAAACACTTACAAATATATGATAGCACATACATTTTTGTATTACAAGAATTCGAGTCGCATAAGACAACTGTTTTCTTAACTTATTACCACCTAAAAAGAGCGCACCATCAGTGCGCTCTTATACCCTATGTTTTACGTCCTTGATTGGATGGTTTTAATATTACACCAGAAGTCATCTTCGGAAAAATTTGTTCCAGCATAATACTCAAACAACACCTCATCCGGGATAGTATCCGCCGCTTCTGCCGAATCACTCCAATATGTGAGGGTTCCCGCGCCTTCGTTGACTTCACAAACATAGTTTTGCTTGAGCTCATCTAACTCGTCGCGAGTTAAGTCTTGAACTGCACGCAGCATTCCGCTTTCTCCTTTCTTTGCCGATTTGATTTACCCCTGCCCCTTGCGGGGCGGGGGATTAGCGATTAAAGATTAAATACAGAAGCCCAGCGCCACGCCACGCGAGGCATAGGCAATGTCAATGCTCGCGCTCCCAGACGCGTTGACCATACAGAAGGAGATGGAGCTGTCGACACTCGCGGAGCGTAGCCAAACACGACAAGCGGAACCATTTTTATCATATGCAACTCTGTCCTTGCGTGTTGCAAATGCCTCATACCGCTTACCGTCCTCGGCAGGCGAATAAATAGCGCTACCAAACATTTCGCTTTCGGAAAAAACCCACAGCTTGCGATACATAACTTTAATACTACCGTCACACGTTACATATGCTTTCGACACTTCACGCACATAAGGCAATATTGAGTCAGGAATCCAACTTTGGGGAGACTCTATAAGAGATTGGTCTAATTCTGATGCTGTGTAACCATCAATGGGATAAGAACCGGAATTTATACACCTCTTTTTTAGATGGTCTACCTGTCTAAGCGTTATAGTGTTACGGCGCTCAGTATAGACGTCTATATCGTGACCTATGCCCACAATCTCAAATGTAATGCCATCCACTACAATAGTGTCGTGTACATTGTAATAATCTTTTGCTTCTCCTGCCTTAGAAATACGGGACATTCTCGCTATTTCGCTCTCAACAGGTGTAATACCCAACTGCCGCATCTGTTCGTCAGTCAATTCCGTTTTCTTACCATTGATGCAACGATAATTTTCAAACATAGTTCGTTCCTTTCTGAAATAATTCTCATTTCCTTGTGGATTTAGTATTCACTGGGCCAAAGTTCGCGAACATGGGATTGCTTTGCCGCTTTTCAGCATAGAAATAACTTTCACAGCCAGAGTGTCATCGGATACAAACTGGTTGGAACCGTTCTTCAGCCTATTGCTGGAGAAATCTTTTGTGTTATTAGCATAGCGGCACATGGATTTGTCGGAAATCGGTCCAAGGCAGGAATGCTCTGTGCTTACATAGACGCAGCTCTCGCCGCAGGTCACGAAACCGGAGCATCCGCGTTTCTGTCCGTTGACAGATATATCTTTCAATTTTACTGAAATTTCCATCCCGTGCCGTTTGGCCTGAACGGAAAGGCGCTTCCTCAGATTAGAAGACAATAACATCGCTCACACCTCCTGCCCTGTATGGGAAGGCTCCGGCGCCTGGGCGTTGCTCGGCAACGACTGATTTTTGATATCAATAACGACGCCATTTTCTATCGCCATATCATAATACATGGTTTCCCTCGCCTGTGACTCCCAACAGTATGCCAATGCCTTTATCCGCTTGAAAACCCTGTCCTCTGCAGCAGCACTGCGCCGTCTCAGGGTTTTTAGTTCTTCCAAAGTCAACCCCATGCATGCCGGCGTGTTTGTATCTCCGCCACAGTATACCCAATGCTCGACTTTCAGAGAGCTTCCCGCATGTAGTTCATCAAGCTCGCTTGACTGAGCACAGCGCTCTCTTTCAGCAATCTCTGTCTGCGTATCGCGTACAATTGATGCGTGACGAAATATGGACTTTTCCACTACATCCCACCAATCGAAAAGGTTATGTTGATTATGCGACGCACGTATAACATCCTCGCTTACGTCTGCGACTAAACTCATTTCGGCCTCCTCATCGGCTACGATGATTTCTTTATTTCCTTCAAGGTTGCCTGCGTAAAAAGCGATTCGGATGACTTCTTCAACGGAAAGCTTCTTTTCTTCCAAGTACGTACATATTTTATCTATCCCGGTTCGTTTCATTTTTCAATCCTCCTGTTAGAATTTCTTAATCGGTTGTTGCTTTATGCTTAGGGAACTACTCGGCAATAAATTGCCGAGTTTTCCCGCTTACGATTTTATAAAACTCGCTCCTTATTAGGCTTATCTCCCATCATCAGGACAGCCCATCGACAAAATTCCACTCAGCATTGTAGCGGAACTCGGCACTCAGAATCCCATCTAAAAGTTCGTCGATGTATTCCTCATCGTCTCGGTCTGTCGGTATGGGAATAATCATCTCAAACTCCGGGGAAAAGGAGGATGGTTTTATCCAAATTGTTCTTTTCACTATATCGGGAACCTCCTTATCACATGTCGGACAGCACCCGGCAGGTTTTACGTTGGCATTGGGTGTATCGCACCCATCGAGGCAGTGCAATGCTACTTTGCTTATAGCACACATCTCTTTTACCGTGACCTTACCAGCTTCAACAGGGACAGCAATTATCACTTCCCACTGACAAAAGGGAGAGCGTACGTCCTCAGGGAATAACACATCGACCGTACGCACTACTTCTTTGCTCTCGCGCAAGTCTTGTTCCAAACGCCTCGCAAAAGCTACGCTCTCTTCCCTTAGCTCGGTGCTTCTTTTTCCGTCGTCAGGCAGGTCGCCGAACTCTGCTATAAGCAACAGGCACGGCACACCATCGACCAGAGCAATGTAGCAGGGAAATCCATAGCCTGCAGACCACGCGGCTTCATATGCCCTGCGCAAAGCTTCCGGTATTCGTTCACTGTCGATATCCACGGTGACCAGCCCTGCCGATGAGTAAGGGTTCTCCAAGCTCAAGTCCGGCTTCCCGTCTTTTGTATGGAAATCCCAGCAGAACACCTCCCCCACTGCGTTACAGAAATACACTACGTCGTCTTCTCGTATGATTTTAAACATTTTTTGCCCTCCTTTTTTTGTTTATGTGTTAGTTATGAAGTGTTCAGCTGCGGCATGGAGCCGCGCAACGGATTTCTCTCCCAGAAAATCAGCAAATTCCTGGAACGTCTTACCCGCTGCGTCAAGTACTATGCCGCCTATCACAATCCAGTCTTTTTCTTCTATAGCTCGCTTGATAACGCTGATAATGTCGCATATATCTGCATCTAACTGTAGCCGTTCTACTAAAGGCAGGTTCATCAACTCCGTGAGGAATGTACGATAAGCGGAACTCTGCTCGAAGGCTGTCAGCATTTCCTGTGCGATATATCGCATCCGTTCAGCGTATGCCTGGAATCCAGGTTCAATTTCGGGCGGGATTGCCCGGCACATGACCTCCGGGGGTTTGATTTCCTGTCCTTCAGGAAGGAAACTCACTTGCTCCTTTCGTTTCGTATACAGCTCAGTTAACCGGCTCTTTGTCTCTATTATTTGCTTTCTCAGCCAATTCAATTTTTCATCAGCATTGAATCCGTCGCTGGGTCCATACACATAGGTGTCGAGCCAATTGTTATACAGCGTCTGCAGCTGTTTGAGCTTGAGGTTGTATTCGCGCTCTTCTCTCTCCTTCTTTTTTTCTTTTCTGTTGTCTCTGTTCATCTAAAGTTGGGCAAGGATACACCCAGCCCCTATAGGTGGGTGAGGACTTGCCAGTCTCCTTTCTTTGTTGATTTGTTTATCCGGTTCTTTTGATTTTCGATGCGGCTGATGTTATCGGACCCCGTATCGGGAAGGCTATGCAAAGGGGAATTCACCCCCGTAGCAGTCTACGAGAAAATCTTCGTAGTCATCGCAGTTCTGCGGTGTGTCCGAAATATCTTCATGCACCATGTTGTTATTCTGGCTTTCCACAGCGGACTGAGGGGTAGCCGTAGGCGCCTGTGTGGTATCAGGTTCCTGGTCACATGCCGCAGCCGTCGTCTTTTCTTTCTTTTTTTTGATGTTCAGGAATTCTAAAAATTCGTTGGTGTGAAATTCCGTGACCCGAACTGTGTTGCCAGTCTTCTGGTCCCTGAACTCGGAAACCTGAGCCCTGGAGTTTTTCACTCCTATTAGGTCTCCCTTAGAAAGCCAATCTACAGCCCTTTTTGCGGGTTCGCCCCAAATGACGAATCTCAGGAAATCGGTATTATCCTTCCCGTACCCACGCTCGACCGCCAAAGTGAATCGAACATACGATACGCCGGAAGGCGTTGACTTGAGCTCGGGGTCTTTTGTAAGTCGTCCGGTAAACGTACAGATGTTCATAGCTTTTTCTCCTTTTTATTTTTTTGTCTTTGCGATATGTGCTTGCTCTTTCTTCCTCTACGACAGATGGCAAAAGCCGTCCTCATAGCGCTATTGAGTGTCTTGAAGGTACTCGCTCATCTCCTTTCGCTTTTCTTTTGTGTGGTACATATCTATAAGAATAAACAAAAAAGACATCTTCACAAAAAGCCGAAGAATGTCTCTCGTTGTTGACTTATGATTGTTCCTCCAGGAGCGGAGGATATAATAATCCTGTAATAGATTCAAAAAAGAATAGATGGCTGAAGCACATTATTTAATATGATAATTATAGCACGAAGACAATGTTTGCGCAATCCCTCTTACAACACGGAACAACGGGTTAACTACTCGGCAATCGAATTACCAGAGGCTCCGGCTTGCCAAATTGTGGGGTAAAGTCTCTTGCTTTAGCTGTGGGAAGTGTCACTTTCCTGAAATTTTCCGTAGAGCCTGCGTTTTCAAATTGCCATACACGTTCTCCATAAGCAACAATAATTCCTTTTCGGGTTCCTCTTGGTATCCCGGGAAGAATGTCTTCGCTGTTCCGGGATGGAATTGAGTTTTATCTGTTGTCACCTGCGCCAATATGGCGTACTCATCTTCTCCCCTTCCCGGCTGCAATGAAAGACTCGCCATAATTCGAGTAGCTTCCGTGCAGCTTCCGTTCTCAAAACGTGCCAGGCATGCCGGAGATGTGATGATTTTTCCGCCCTCCACTTCACAAACATTCCGCCGATTGGCAAGGTCAAGCATACCGTTGATAATAAATCTATAAAGAGTCACATCGGTGTTCTCAGGATTGAGCCACAACGTATCCTTCAGAAAGGTGCAGCAATCGCCCTGCGTAGAAAATTTATATTCCCGACGAGTTTTCAGTAACCCGGATATCGGATGCAGGTAACAGGTGGTAACAGTAAGTTTTTCGTACAGCTCCTTGATTATCCAGAGCATCATTCCCTGTCGAGTACTGCACAACGTAAGGTGCAATGGCCAAACATCGTATAATGGGTTTTGATTTCGCCTGCGGCGGCCGGTAACTTTCCAGCCGCTCCTCTCCTGGACAATTGCATCCGGGTATTTATTCTGATACTTCTCGATAATCGCATATACCCCCGAATAGCAATATTTCAGCCGCTGTTTTTCCGATAATCTTATAGAGCCCACGTTACACGTTATCTCCTTATATTTGCGCCTTTATACTTACAAAGCCCGTACAGCCTCTTTATTGCCATTATAGATGGCTTTATCCTATTGGCTCCTGCGGCAAGCAGACTCACAACTGCAGGCGCGGCCAACTAACTTTTTGATAATTGTAGTTGTATACACACCCTTACATCCTTGCTTCCATGACAGACGGCGGGAAGTCGTTCCCTTCATTTTGCATTAGCTATAGGAAAAACCGCTGCCGTTTGCGGCAGCAACAATCCGGTCGCACGCCCCTCTCTCGCTCGTAACGTCTTTTATGTTAAATACGTTATTATTATACTATTTGCAACAACACTATTCAAGAGGGAGAGAAGGTAGAAAAGAGAAACGACGCGGGAGTAAATATGTGTTATACTGATTGTACTCTACCTTGAAAGGGGCGTTAAAATTGAGTGATTTGACACATACTAATTCTATGATGAATGAAATCAGAGAATTGCTATTAAATGCACGTCAGCGCGTGGCAGTACAAGTAAATACTGAATTGTTATCTACCTACTGGAATGTAGGAAAGATTATTGTTGAGCATGAACAGGAAAATAAAGACCGGGCAGATTATGGAAAGCAGACTCTAAAGGAGCTTTCTAAGGAGCTGACAAAAGAATTTGGGAAAGGGTTTTCTGTTTCTAATCTCCAATTTATGCGACGCTTCTATCAGAGCTATCAAATTCAACAGACAGTGTCTGTTAAATTGTCATGGTCGCATTACTGTGAGCTGTTGACGATTTCAGACCCGGATAAACGCAGCTTCTATGAAAAGGAAACTATCAACTCCGGTTGGTCGATACGCGAATTAAAACGGCAAATTTCCACTTCTCTCTATGAACGTTTGTTACTGTCAGAGGGAAAAACGAATAAAGAAACCGTTCTTGCTCTTGCAGAAAAGGGAATTGAAATGTCTACTCCTTTAGATATTATCAAAGACCCCTATGTATTTGAATTTCTGGGCGTGCCGGAAAATAAACCCATGCTTGAAAGTGACCTTGAAAAAGCACTGGTCGCACAAATAGAAAAATTCCTGTTGGAATTAGGGCGCGGTTTTATGTTCGTAGGAACGCAACAGCGCATCACATTGAACAATACCCACTACTATGTGGATGTGGTTTTCTACAACAAAATTCTCCGGGCGTATGTGCTGATTGAATTAAAAACAACCAAACTCACGCCGGAAGCTGCCGGACAGCTCAATATGTATCTGAACTACTACGCCGCAGAAGTGAATGACGAACATGATAATCCACCAATCGGTATTATCCTTTGTACAGATAAAGACAGTATAGCTGCTGAATATGCTCTCGGTGGTCTGTCCAACAATATCTTTGCTTCGCGCTATGTTTCTTATATTCCAAATAAGGAACAGCTAATCGCACAGGTAGAAGCTGTTTTGAATGAATGGCACAATTCGGAAAATAGGTGACATCCGCCCCCACCCCTATAGGTAGGTACGGATATCACTTTCTTGAAGGTCGTCTCACTCAAAAAAATTGTAGGCGTAGCACCAGCTTTGCGGCGCCTTAAGCACTCCAAATGCTGCCACAGTTTTGGGTAGGTCGTATGTCTTTATATCAGAAATATGCCAACCGTAGCCGTCTCTCCCACAGAGATAGCTCTCGGCCTGTTCTGTCGTGAGGCAAGCATCGTCAAACAGAATCTCCGCTGCAGTGTAGCCGCCGTGATGGTCCTCAACACAATATTGGAGCGGTATGTTGTTTTCCATGTTGCCGACTCTCACCACGCAGTCGATAGCTGTACAGGTGAATTCTCCGGCCACCAAACCGTTCGCCCTGTAGATTTTGCCACTGCTGTGAATCTCAAGGGTTTTGTGAGGATTCTTTGTTCCCTTCCCGGAGCAGTAGAGAAAAACCTTGAACGGCGGCATGAGGTCCGGTCTGGACAGACGAAGCTCTACGGTCTTCTGTCCTGCCAGGATTTTTTGCAACCATTCTGGACGGACGCTTAACAGTACATCCATAGTTAGGCAATTCCTCCTTTCTTCGTTGATTTGTTTGTCAGGTCCTTTTGCTTTTTTGTGCGGCTAATGATAAGCCGCCCAGCCTTTCGGCTGTCAGGTATCTGTCCCCAATGTTATCCCGGGGTTTGTATGCGCGACGCTGCCCATTATCCTCTCGGAGTTTAAATGGCAGGTTCTTGACTATGAATTGCCGGGTAGTTCGCCAGGTGTAAGCATACCTCCCGAAGCATCTTCCACTATTACCACTGTGCCATCGGAATCGGATGCGGGAGGAGCAGGTTCGGTGTCATGTTCCTCTATTCTCGCCTCTATATCTTTGGGCTTTTTCACATTTAATGTGATTCTTAAAGGCAGTTCCCACTTTTCTATTGCTGCGACATAGTCGCCGTCCCCGGCGTACAGCACATGCATATATCCCTCTATCTGTCCTCCTGCAGGGATGTCTCCCATGTATAAAATATCATCTGCAGTAAAATACGGACTGACGTCCTCGGCAACGGCTCCATCTGGTGCATAGAACTTGAGAAGGAACATGTTAATGCTGCGCGGTGATGCTCCGACATTCCTCACTGTTACGGGGAAACAAATAACTGTTTCCCCCTCGGCCGCGCTGTACTGGGCAGGGCAATATGTCCACGAAAGCTTTTCGTTAAATGTGAATTCGAGGTTGTCAAAGGTAACGGTATCGCCATAGGTTATTTTTTCTGCCTCTCCCCCACTGTCGTCCTCCTTTCCATTGGAGTATATGCTTTGCCCGTGTGCCCACGAGTTTGGGACAACGCCTCCGTCCTGCCTGCAGGCAGAAGCAAAAACAAGAAGAGAAACAGAGAGGAACAGGGTAGTTTTGATAAGATATTGTTTCATGAAAAACCTCCGATTTGGTGGCGCCACCTTTAGAACACTCCGCAACGTATTCAACGTAAGAGACGTTACTGATATTATACCGTATGTACTGCGGCAATTCAACAGTCTCCAGAGTAATTATATAATTCTATTTATATTATGTCGCGTGTTTTGGTTGACATACCAAAGATGCAGAGTATATAATGAACTTGATAAATGATAGCTGGGCAGAATGCCTCTTAACATTATGCTCGTGGAGACTGCGCAAACCGCAGACAGCGCAACGGCCGTTGAGCCAAAGTTTCCCCGACTATAGCCGTAGAGAGATATCAGGCCCGAAAAAAATCATAACTGCGCAGGAGGGAGGATTCGCTTTGCGTAGGGAAAATCCAGATTGTTTGGCAGCTATTGAACGCGGAATCAGGCTTGCCATGCTAAGGCGAGGTATCTCCATTCCCAAACTAAGCAGCATGATGAACTTGACGCGGCAATATCTGCATCGCATGTTATCGGACAGTGGAAATCTAAAGCTGGAAACAGTTGTTGGAATGATGCAAGTATTGAATTGCACATTCGTATTTGTACTCTATTATGCAGAAGGAGGGCGGGGTGAGATTCCTGGTGATGTTCTGGATAATGCCCTGAACCATCCCAAAATAAGCGTGCTGCTTCACGTTGCAGATATATTCGGATACGAGGTGCGAATTGAGTTCACTGATGATGATACGGGAGATGTTATATATTCGTATAAAGGGCCCGCCCGAATCAAAGGAGGGAAAGTAGTTGAATAAAAATGGACCCGAGCTTTATATAGACAAAAATACGTCGGTGATGTCGCCTGATGCCTTTACTGCATTTAAGGACGTTGTCGGAATGGACGGGAAGTCTGCATTTTCCGACAACTGTGTCCCTACCTCTCTTGAATCGAAAAAGCACATGGTTGAATGGAAAGAAATGAAGGAAGCGCTCAGCAGCAGCGTCCCTCTGGAGTACTATGTGTTCGCCTATTGTGTAAGAGCCAATAATAAGGCAAGGCGCCGAATAAAAAGCACTTGGGATGCACTATCCGCGCCGCTGGAGCTCGTGGATGCTCCTCCGGAACACAGAGGGTACAGTCGCGGGCTGCCGGACGAGGATGAAGACATCCTTAAGGCCGTGGCCATATATCGGCATGAAAGCGCTGAGTTCGAAAAAATCAAGAGCGAATTCCCAATCGAGAGTGCAGCTGACGATGCTTGCCGCATGTCGCCACAAGAGTATACCGAGAAGGCTCTGTCTGGATTTTCAAAGACGCTTGAAATCATCAGCGCTGCTTTTCCATCAATATGCGGACTGTGTAAAAAGTACTCTATC
>UMCW01062537.1_pt1 | contig 14019 bp, 10 predicted proteins | sample 1964321 | NCBI WGS metagenome assembly UMCW01 (sample SAMEA4835977, study PRJEB28245) | human gut metagenome | biome: gut microbiome; material: fecal sample | place: Denmark | collected 2008
AATGAGTGGGTGTGGATTTTTTTTGTATTAAAATAGGTTAAGCGAAAGTTTTTTCTTTTTAATAATATGTATTTGTTTGTCAGTTACGAAATAATCACTACCTTTGCACCGCAAAATTTTTTATTAATCAATATTAAACAGCGTTTTATGAACAATTACGAAACCGTTTTCATTTTGACTCCCGTTTTGTCTGACGCTCAGATGAAGGAAGCGGTAGAGAAATTCACGAACCTTCTGAAAGCTCAAGGAGCTGAGATCGTGAATGAAGAAAACTGGGGCTTGCGCAAGTTAGCTTATCCTATCGACAAGAAGACAACAGGCTTCTACCAGTTGGTTGAATTCAAGGCAGATCCTAGTGTTATCGCTACGTTGGAGTTGAACTTCCGTCGTGACGAGCGTGTGATCCGCTTCTTGACTTTCCGTCAAGACAAGTATGCCGCAGAATATGCAGCTAAGAGAAGAAATCTGAAATCATCTAAAGAAACAGTAAAGGAGAATAATTAATTATGGCAGCAACTCAATCAGAAATCAGATATTTAACTCCGCCTTCAGTAGACGTTAAGAAGAAAAAATACTGCCGTTTCAAAAAGAACGGTATCAAGTATATCGATTATAAGGATCCTGAATTCTTGAAGAAATTCTTGAACGAGCAAGGTAAGATCCTTCCGCGTCGTATCACTGGTACTTCCTTGAAGTTCCAACGTCGTGTGGCTCAGGCTGTAAAGCGTGCTCGTCACTTGGCTTTGCTTCCTTACGTGACCGATTTGATGAAATAATTAATTAAGAGGAGACAGAATATGCAAGTTATTTTGAAAGAAGATGTAGTGAATTTAGGCTACAAAGACGATATCGTAACAGTAAAAGACGGTTACGGACGTAACTTTCTAATCCCCACGGGTAAGGCAGTGATCGCTTCAGAGTCTGCTAAGAAAGTATTGGCTGAGAACTTGAAGCAACGTGCCCACAAATTGGCTAAGATCAAGGAAGACGCTCAGACTTTGGCCGCTAAGTTAGAGGGTGTAGCTTTGACGATTGGTGCTAAGACTAGCTCTACAGGTACGATCTTCGGTTCTGTAACGAATATCCAAGTTGCTGAGGCTTTGGCTAAGGCTGGTTTCGAGAATATCGATCGTAAGATTATCTATATCAAGGAGTCTGTTAAGGAAGTAGGTAGCTATAAGGCTGTTTTGAAACTTCACAAAGAGGTTTCCGTTGAGGTTCCTTTCGAGGTTGTTTCTGAATAATAGATACTTTAATATATCATGAAAGAGGGTAGTTTCGAAACTGCCCTCTTTTTTTGTTTTAATTATAAAAAAAGACATCTGTCAATCAGCAAAAAAGCGCTACATTTGTTCCCGAATTTGCAATAATTTTAGAAAGTGAGCAAAAAGTCTTTTCTATATATTAACTTGCTATTTGCGTTGTTTTTTTTCTTGCCCGGACTTCAGGCGAGAGAGAAGACTTTTACGGTCGTGATCGATGCTGGGCATGGCGGGAAGGATCCGGGCGCTAGAGGGGCGAATATTAATGAGAAGGAGATAAATCTCGCTGTCGCCTTAAAATTGGGTCGATTGATAGAGAATAACGCGGAGGATGTGCGTGTGATCTATACTCGTAAGACGGATCGTTTTATCGAGTTGGACGAACGTGCGAATATAGCGAACCGCAATAAGGCGGATCTTTTCGTGTCTATCCATACGAATGCCGTAAAGCGTGGAAGTACCGTGCAAGGTACGGAGACGTATACGCTGGGTTTGGCCCGTAGCGAAGAGAACTTAGAGGTGGCTATGAGCGAGAACTCAGCGATCTTGTTGGAGGATAATTATCAACAACGGTATGAGGGATTTGACCCGAACTCTTCGGAGTCATATATCATTTTCGAGTTTATGCAGAATAAGCATATGGAGCAAAGTATTAGTCTGGCTTCCGAGATACAGAAATCGTTCGGGGCTTGTAAGCGGGTGGACCGTGGCGTAAGACAGGCTGGTTTTTTGGTGCTTCGTAAAACGAGCATGCCCAGTGTTCTGGTCGAGTTGGGGTATATCTCGAATCGTCAAGAAGAGCAGTTCATGAGAACCACCGCCGGACAAAATAAATTGGCGGAAGCGTTGTACGATGCTTTTTGCAAATATAAGAAGAATTACGATCGTCGTAAAGGAAATTTTTCCGGAGTTGTCGCTGCTCCCGTAGCGAATGAGGAAACTCCGCCTCCGGGGAGCGAGGCTGATATCTTAAATAAAAAACAGCAAGCTACAAGACAGAAAACCTCAGTTTCTTCTACCACTTCCGTGAACAGGAACACGAAAGGAAAGGTTATATATAAGATACAATTCTTGACTTCCAATAAGAAGCTTCCTGCGAACTCCCGGTTATTTAAGGGGTACAAGAACGTGGATTTCTATGTGGAGAAAGGTATCTATAAATACACGTATGGCGAGACTTCGGATTTTAACTCGATCCGGAAGATGCGCCGAACGATCGCGAAGGATTTTAAAGATGCCTTCATCATCGCTTTTAAGGATGGGAAGAAGGTGAAATATTAATGATATAGGAATAAATTATACATTATAAATAAAGGAAATGAAAAGTGTATTCACTAAAGAGGCGAAGATCGGACTTGTGACGATCGTAAGTCTGGCGTTATTGTATTTAGGCATTAATTATCTGAAGGGTATTAACCTGTTTCAACCGGTGAACCATTACTACGTATCATTCAGCAACGTAAAGGGGGTGACGATTTCCAGCCCTGTATTTGTGGATGGTTTTAAGGTGGGATTGGTTCGTGATATTATTTATGACTATGATACGACCGGTAAGATCATCGTTGAGGTTAGTTTGGAAGATAAGATGAGGCTGAATAAGGGAAGTTATATAGCGGTTGTCAATACTTTCTTAAGCGGAGCTGAGTTGCATATTCATTTGAACACTTACGTGGATGACTTTTTGAAGCCGGGTTCTACGCTCGAGGGACGAATGGAAGAGGATATGATGCAATCCGTACAGGAGAAGATCTTGCCAAGCGTTGAGAACCTTTTGCCGAAGATCGACACGATTTTGGGTAGCTTGCAAACCTTGATCGCTCATCCGGCCTTGGCTCAATCCTTGAATCATATCGAAAAAACGACTAGCAACCTAGAGGTGTCTACCCGTCAGTTGAATCAGATGTTGAGTAAGGATGTACCGGGTATCGTGAATAACTTGAAGACGATGACGGATAATTTCTCGGAGGTGAGCGCCAACTTGAAAGAATTGGATTTGGCTACAACGGTCAATTCCATCAATGCGACCTTGGCGAACTTGAAGTTGACTACGGATAAATTGAACTCGACGGATAATAGCATCGGCTTGTTGTTAAACGACAAAGGATTGTATGATAATCTGAACAGCACGATGGACAACGCCTCTAAGCTATTGCTTGATTTGCGGGAGAATCCGAAGAGATACGTGCATTTCTCTGTTTTTTGATTATGTTAAAAAATCATAGCATAAAAGACGTTATTTAGAATCATTCTAATTAGACAAAAAGTTAGGGGACTCCTGCTGATTATACGCATAAGGCCTTTAGGTAAAGTGAGATAGATACTTCCTGAGGCCTTATTCCGTCACCGGACGTCAGCGTTTACGCTTTTGTAGAGGTCTCTAAAATAAAGGGTTTTTGAACGTTGGTCGATCTAAATAGCAGTAAATCAGATAGGTATTAGTAACTGTCTGAATCTAAAAGGGATATTGAAAATTCATATTTACCAAACAAAATAGCACTTTTTTTTTCGGAATTAATTTCTAAACTTTGTAGTCCGAATGTAAAAAGTATTAGTGGGAGAGAAAGAAAACATGCAGACTGATTATCAAACATTGTGGAATAAGTGCCTTGCGGTCATAAAGGATATTGTGCCTAAGGCAGCTTTTGACACATGGTTCGTACCTATCGTTCCGTTATCATACGAAGACAAGAAGTTTACCATACAGGTGCCTAGTCAATTCTTCTATGAGTATCTGGAAGAGAAGTATGTTAATGTTTTGAAAGTTACATTGTATCGTGTAATCGGTCAAGGAACCATTCTTAACTACCGTATCATGGTGGATAAGACAACTGGTGGTACGGTTGATTATCCGGCGGAGAATGCTTCCACCGCTGTAAAGAAAGTCACTCCCAAGGACGCTAACAAGGCTCCGAATCCTTTTATGACGACTGCTCCGCAGGATTTGGACCCTCAGTTGAACCCGAAGTATAATTTTGATAATTATTTCGAGGGTACGAGCAACAAGCTGGTTCGTACGGCGGGTGAGGCTGTTGCCCAGAATCCGGGAAAGACTACGTTTAACCCGTTGTTTATTTTTGGTCCGTCAGGAGTGGGTAAAACTCACTTATGCCATGCGATCGGAACCCGTATCCGGGAGTTGCATCCGGAAAAGAAAGTGTTATATGTATCTTCGCATTTGTTCCGGGTACAGTTTACAGATGCTATCCGTAAGAATACGACTAATGACTTCTTGAATTTTTATCAAAATATCGATGTGCTGCTGTTGGATGATATACAGGAGTTGATCGGTATGGATAAGACTCAAAATACATTCTTCCATATTTTCAACCACTTGCACCAGTTAGGTAAGCAGCTTATCTTGACTTCTGATAAACCTCCTGTGGATTTGCAAGGGATGGAAGAGCGCTTGATCACCCGTTTAAAATGGGGATTGACGGCTGAGTTGAGCCGTCCGGATCTGGATCTACGTAAAAAGATACTGAAGAATAAGATCAACCATGACGGAATCATGATTCCGGATGAGGTCTTTAACTTTATCGCTAATAATGTGACGGAGAATGTCCGTGACTTGGAAGGTATTCTCGTCTCTTTAATGGCTAATGCGGTTATCAATAATCGTGAGATCGATCTGCCGTTGACGAAACGTGTGGTTAGCCAAGCGGTTCGGTTGGAGAAGAAACAGATCTCCGTACAGATGATTCAGGAGATCGTTTGCAAGTATTTCAACTTGGAGCAATCGGTTATCCAGACTAATTCCCGTAAACGTGAGATCGTGCAAGCCCGTCAGATCACGATGTATTTGGCGAAGAAATATACGGACTCCTCTTTTTCCCATATTGGAAAGATCGTAGGAAAGAAAGACCATGCGACGGTCTTGCATGCTTGTAAGACGATCAAAGACCAGATTGAGACTAGTAAGTCTTTCCGGTCTTCCGTAGAGGAAATCGAGGTCTTGCTCAAGAACTAAATTAAGAATCCCTATATAGTAGGATAAGGACGTCTCTCTAAAGAGGCGTCCTTCTTTGTTTTGGAAGATCCGTATAAGTGTTAAGTTTTCTTTTTGGAAAACTATTTGATGCTTAGTTTTGTTTAAGTAGTTGAAAATGTGGAGTTGCAAGTTTTGTTTTGGAAAACTTTTCAATAAGTATTCTTTTTAACGTAGGGTAATTTGGATAACTGGTAAAGTATGCGTAAACTTGCAGTCGCAAAATAAATATAATAATTGTGGATCGTAAAACTTACACTTTTGACGAAGCGTTTAAGGCTTCATTGGATTACTTTACCGGTGACGAGCTCGCCGCTAAAGTATGGGTAAATAAATATGCCTTGAAGGATGCGTTTGGAAATATCTATGAGGAATCTCCGAATGATATGCATCATCGCTTGGCAAGTGAGATTGCCCGTGTGGAAAAAAAGTATCCGAATCCGTTGTCGGAACAAGAACTTTTCGACCTGTTTGATCATTTCCGCTACATCGTTCCGCAAGGAAGTCCGATGACGGGAATTGGCAATGATTATCAAATTGCCTCACTCTCTAATTGTTTTGTTATCGGATTGGACGGGCAAGCGGATTCGTATGGTGCGATTATTCGTATTGACGAAGAACAGGTACAATTAATGAAGCGCCGTGGTGGTGTAGGCCATGATCTTTCGCATATTCGCCCGAAAGGTTCTCCGGTTAAGAATTCTGCGTTGACTTCTACCGGGTTGGTTCCGTTTATGGAACGTTATTCGAATTCCACCCGTGAGGTGGCCCAAGATGGCCGTCGTGGAGCTTTGATGCTGAGCGTTTCTATTAAACATCCGGACTCGGAGGCGTTTATCGACGCTAAGATGACGGAAGGTAAGGTTACAGGTGCAAATGTATCTGTGAAGATTGATGATGATTTCATGAATGCCGCGGTTAATGGCGGTACCTATAAGCAACAATATCCAATTGATTCGGATTCTCCCGTTTATGTGAAGGATATCGATGCTTCTGGCTTATGGAAAAAAATTATTCATAACGCTTGGAAATCCGCTGAACCGGGTGTGCTATTCTGGGACACGATCTTACGTGAGTCTGTACCAGACTGCTATGCGGATCTGGGGTTCCGTACGGTTTCCACGAATCCTTGTGGCGAGATACCTCTTTGTCCGTATGATAGTTGCCGTTTGTTAGCGATCAATTTATATTCATATGTGGTAAATCCGTTCACTCCGGACGCTTATTTCGATTATGATTTGTTCAAGAAGCATGTAGGTTTGGCCCAGCGGATTATGGATGATATTATTGATTTAGAGTCGGAGAAGATCGAGATGATCTTGGCTAAGATCGACTCGGATCCGGAATCCATGGAGGTAAGACAAACAGAGCGTCATTTGTGGGAAAAGATCCAACGAAAGACTTTGCAAGGACGCCGTACAGGTGTGGGCATTACGGCGGAAGGCGATATGATTGCCGCTTTAGGTTTGCGTTATGGAACAGAAGAAGCAACCGATTGTGCGGAACTTATACAAAAGACATTAGCTTTGGCCGCTTATCGTTCATCCGTAATGTTGGCGAAAGAACGTGGTGCCTTTGAGATATTCGATGCGAAGCGTGAGGAAAAAAATCCGTTCATCAACCGTTTGCGTGAGGCTGATCCTGCTTTATATGAGGATATGTTGAAATACGGCCGTCGTAATATCGCTTGCTTAACAATCGCTCCGACAGGAACGACTAGCTTGATGACACAAACCACTTCCGGTATAGAGCCGGTATTCTTGCCGGTATATAAGCGCCGCCGCAAAGTAAACCCGAACGATTCCGAGGCTCGTGTGGATTTCGTGGATGAGACAGGCGACGCTTTCGAGGAGTATATCGTATTCCATCATAAGTTTGTAACGTGGATGCAAGCGAATGGTTATTCGGCAAGTAAGAAATATACACAAGAAGAAGTGGAGGAGCTAGTTGCTAAGTCTCCTTATTATAAAGCGACTTCCAATGATGTCGATTGGTTACAAAAAGTCCGTATGCAAGGACGCATTCAGAAATGGGTGGACCATTCTATCAGCGTAACGATCAATTTGCCGAACGATGTAAGTGAGGAGTTGGTAGATTCTTTGTATGTTGAGGCATGGAGATGCGGATGTAAAGGATGTACTGTTTATCGAGATGGTTCTCGTTCCGGTGTCTTGATTGCGACAGATAAAAAGAAGAAAAAAGAGGATTGCAACTGCATGCAACCACCGGTTATCGTATCTACCCGTCCTCGTGAATTGGATGCGGATGTGGTAAAATTCCAGAATAACCGTGAGAAATGGATCGCTTTCGTCGGCTTGTTAAATGGCCGTCCGTATGAGATCTTTACCGGTTTGGCCGATGATGACGAGGGTATCATGTTACCTAAAAACGTTTCTAAAGGTACGATCATCAAGAGCTATGATGAGGATGGTAATAAGCATTACGACTTCCAGTTCAAGAATAAACGCGGTTATAAAATGACAATCGAAGGCTTGGATGGCAAGTTTAATCCGGAATATTGGAACTATGCTAAATTGATTTCCGGTGTGCTCCGTTACGGAATGCCTATCGATCAGGTTATAAAACTGGTACAGGGTATGGAGTTGAATAGCGAGTCTATCAATACTTGGAAGAATGGCGTGGAACGGGCCTTGAAGAAATATTTACCGAACGGCATGGAAGCGAAAGGGCAGAAATGTCCGAACTGTGGGTTGGAGACCTTGATTTATCAAGAAGGTTGTTTGATCTGCACGAATTGCGGAGCCTCTAAATGCGGTTAAATAATTGACTAAATCTATATACCATGAAAGTCACTTTTAATATAAACTTCCATACCGTTTGGGGACAGAAGTTATGTGTAGTGGGCTCCATACCGGAATTAGGCTCTTGGGAACCTGCTTTGGCTAAGGAGATGAATTACTCTGGGGATGGAAACTGGAAACTGGAACTGGATCTTCCACCCGATATAAAAGATATAGAATATAGATATTTCTTAAGTGTTAATGATAAGCAGATCTTTGAGGAGTGGGAGAAGAATCACCGGATTGTATTGGATGGACAATCTGATTCTTACATCCTTTATGATTATTGGCAAATCCGTCCGGATAATCTAGCCTTTTATTCTTCGGCTTTCACCAAAAGTTTATTCGCTCATCCCTGCAATACACATGAGAGGGTCGTTAGAAGTGGAAGAAAATTGGTGATAAAGATATCCGCTCCCCGGGTGGAAAAGAATCAGTGTGTAGCCATTACTGGAAATCAAGAATGCTTAGGTAACTGGCATCCGGACAAGGCTTTATTGCTGAGTTGCGATACTTTCCCGGAATGGCATATTGATTTAGACGCTGCGGAGATACGGTATCCTTTAGAATATAAATTTTTGGTTTGGGATAATGATTCCCGTCAACCTTTGTATTGGGAGAGTGATGAGAATCGTATTCTAAGTCTTGTTCCCCAGAAACAGGGTGAGACCGTTGTTATATCTGGTCTTTACTTCCGGGATAGCTTACCGTTATGGCGTTGTGCCGGCTCGGTTATCCCCGTCTTTTCCTTGCGCTCGGAAAAGAGCTTTGGAGTAGGTGATTTGGGAGATTTACACATGTTGGTGGATTGGGCTAGAAAGACGCACCAACGTATCATTCAAGTATTACCTATGAATGATACGACGATGACCCATACTTGGGTGGATTCCTATCCGTATAGCGCTATTTCTATTTATGCCCTTCATCCCATGTATGTGGATTTATCGGCTTTGGGGACCTTGCAAGATCCGGAGAGAGCTGCTTTTTATGCAGGGAAGCAAAAAGAATTAAACGCAAAAGATACGGTTGATTACGAGGAAGTACTGAAATATAAATTGGGTTATTGTCAAGAATATTTCGCAGGGGAGGGTAAGGCCGTATTAGATACGCCGGAGTTTAAAGAGTTCTTGGCGCAAAATGAGTCATGGTTGATGCCTTACGCTACTTATTGCTTCTTGCGGGAAAGTTATGGGACATCGGATTTCTCTCAATGGCAAGGTAATTCTACTTACAATAAGACACGTGTTCGCGCCCTATGCCGGGAAGATAGTGACGCATGGCCGGAGATCTCGTTCTCTTATTTCTTGCAATATGTATTGCACAACCAGTTCAAGTCGGTATCGGATTATGCCCGTAAGAATGGAGTTGTATTGAAAGGTGATTTACCCATTGGCGTGAGCCGCACTAGTGTAGAGGCTTGGACGGAACCGAAATATTTTAATATGAATGGTCAAGCGGGTGCTCCCCCCGATGACTTTTCCATGAACGGTCAGAACTGGCTGTTCCCGACTTATAACTGGGATGCGATGGAGAAAGATAATTTCTCTTGGTGGAAAAAACGCTTCGCTAAGTTAAGTGATTATTTCGATTGTTTCCGTATAGATCACATCTTGGGATTTTTCCGAATATGGGAGGTTCCTTGTGAATATGTGCAAGGGCTTTGTGGTCATTTCAATCCAGCGTTGCCGTTCTCGAGAGAAGAGATCGAGCAGTATGGATTGAATTTTAACGAGTCTCGTTTCACGACCCCACATATCAATCGACAATTCTTATCGGAATTGTTTGAGGAAAATACAGAAGAGGTGATAGGTGCTTATTTGGCACAATCCTCCTCCCGGCATTATGTGTTAAAACCGTTCTGTGATACGCAAAGGAAGATTGAGGCGTTGTTTGCGGATAAGGCGGATCCTGTTTCCCTACGGATCAAGAATGGCCTGTTTACGATTGCGAATGAGGTATTATTTCTTCGTGACCCAAGAGAGACCGATAAGTTCCATCCCCGGATCTCGGCGAATCAATCCTATATCTATCGGGAATTGAGTGGTTCCGACCGTTATGCGTTCGATCAGTTATACTGGCATTTCTTCTATCATCGCCATAATGATTTTTGGAAGGCGCAAGCGTTTAAGCGTTTGACACCGTTGGTTGCGTCCACGGAGATGTTGGTTTGTGGAGAGGATCTCGGTATGATCCCCGCCTCTGTTCCCGAGGTTATGAATAAGTTGCAAATACTAAGCTTGGAGATTGAGCGTATGCCGAAGAGCCCACAGCGGGAATTTTCCGATATGTTCAATCTGCCTTATCATTCGGTTTGTACGACTTCTACACATGATATGACTCCTCTTCGTAATTGGTGGAAAGAAGATCCGGAGAAGACACAGCGTTATTACAACCATGTATTGCAACGGATCGGTGAGGCCCCGGATGAATGTACGGCTGAAATCGTTGCCCAGATTATTTCTAATCATTTGAAGACTCGTTCCATGCTGACGATTATTCCGTTGCAGGATTGGTTTGCTATGGATGATTCTATCAAGCGGAAGGATATAGAATCCGAGCGTATTAACGTTCCTGCGAATTCAACGCATTATTGGCGCTACCGGATGCATATTACGTTGGAACAGCTTTTACAGGCTGATAACCTGAATAATAAGATAGTCTCGTTGATAAAAGAGGCTGGACGAAAATAAGAAAGACTAAGGGCCGTATCGAAAAGTGCGGCCCTCAGTCTATTTGTCCGCTTTCTTTTTCTCGGAACACATCGAGCAGGCTCCGTTGAACCGTGCGTTTGGTTCGATCTCTAGGGATTGGGTATATATATCTCCCTTGATAATTGCTGTTGATTTTAGAATAAGCTTTGCGCTTACTTTTACGGAGCCATCTACCTCACCGAGAATCTCAGCATTCTCGGATACGATATTGCCTGTTACGCTACCTTTGGGGCCGATAACGATCTTGCCGTTGCAACTGATATCTCCCTCTACTTTTCCATCCAAGCGAAAGTCTGTCTCTGTGATAATATTACCCTTTATCGTTGTCCCCGCAGCCAAGGCGTTGTGTAATCCGCCTGCGGAATTTTCATCTTTTTGTTTTATTCCCATCATAATGTGTTGTTACTTGGTTGACAAATATAAGACTATTTTTTTGCAGGAAGGTTTACTTTCTATACATTTACAGATAAATTAAAAGATTATGACAACAAAGATTGAATTACGAAGGATGACATTCTATGCCTATCATGGCGTGGCACCCCAAGAGACCCGGGTTGGGAATACTTTTATCGTAGATTTGATACTGACAGCTCCGTTGGAGAATGCGGTATGGAGCGACGATTTAAGCGATACGATCAATTACGCCACAGTATATGAAACCGTGAAAGCAGAAATGGCTATCCCCTCGAGACTTCTCGAGCACGCGGCGGGGCGTATCTTGAAGGCTTTGAAAGAGAGATTTCCACAGATCACGGAGGTGGAACTTGTCTTGTCTAAATTAAATCCTCCGTTTGGCGGAGATATTCATAGTGCTTCGATAATTCTTAAAGAAAGCTTTCTTTCTGTTTAGAAACTTTTATTTACCTTTGCGTTTGTAAAGAAGTGATGCGATATACGATATACTAAAAGCACAAATACGATAACATTATGGCATTTACCAACAACGTAATGATTGTTCGTCACGGATTGCTGGCGAAGTTAGTAAAGCTCTGGAAAGAAAACCGTCTTCTAGAAGAAATTGATCGCTTGCCGATCGAGTTGAGTCCCCGAAAATCGAAAGTGAGGGGCCGTTGCTGTGTACATAAGGAACGTGCCGTCTGGAAATACAAAACCTTGCCTTTGCTTGGTTTTGATATGCAGGACGAGGAAGATGAGTTGACACCGCTTTCAGAGTATGCGAAGCGTGCCTTGTTCCGCTCGGAGAATAAGAAGGAAAATATCATGTGTGTAGTGGATGAGGCGTGTTCCTCTTGTGTCTCCGTGAATTATGAGATCACGAATCTTTGCCGGGGTTGCGTGGCTCGTAGTTGTTATATGAACTGCCCGAAGGACGCTATCCGATTCAAGAAAAACGGTCAGGCCGAGATTGATCATGAAACTTGTATCAGCTGTGGTAAATGCCACCAAAGCTGTCCGTACCATGCCATCGTTTATATCCCGATCCCTTGCGAGGAAGTTTGTCCGGTTAAGGCGATCAGCAAGGACGAGTATGGGGGGGAGCATATCGACGAGTCTAAATGTATATATTGCGGTAAATGTGTGAATGCTTGTCCGTTCGGTGCTATCTTCGAGATCTCGCAAGTATTCGATATCTTGCAACGCTTGCGGAATAAGGAACAGATGATAGCGATTGTCGCTCCGTCTATCTTAGCTCAGTTTAGCGCTCCGAAGGAAAAAGTGTATGGCGCTATCAAGTCCTTGGGATTCGAGGAAGTGGTCGAGGTGGCGCAAGGCGCTATGGAAACCACCCGTCATGAGGCGGAAGAATTGATCGAGAAATTGAAAGAAGGACAACCGTTCATGACCACTAGTTGCTGTCCGTCTTACGTGCAATTGGCCGAGAAACATATCCCGGATTTAAAGAAATACATCTCTTCTACTGGATCTCCGATGTATTATACGGCCCGTATCGTGAAGGAAAAATATCCGGATGCGAAGATCGTGTTTGTTGGCCCGTGCGTGGCGAAACGAAAAGAGGTGAAACTAGATCCGTGCGTGGATTTTACACTTACGTTTGAGGAAGTAGGTTCCGTATTGGAGGGATTGGGTATCAAGATCGAGGAGGCCCAGCCTTTCTCCGTATTATTTAACGCTGTCCGTGAGGCGCATGGCTTCGCCCAAAGTGGTGGTGTGATCAACGCCGTTAAGGTTTATTTGAAGGACGAGAACGTAAATGCCGTGCAGGTAGCCAACCTGACAAAGAAAAATGTGGCATTATTACGTGCTTATGCTAAAACCGGAAAGGCTCCCGCGCAGTTTATAGAAGTGATGGCTTGCGAGGGCGGTTGTGTGACCGGTCCTTGTACGCACGCCGATAAGACTGCCGGACAAAAGCAGCTTATTAAGGAGCTTACTAAATTCTAGACAAAATGATTAAAAAATTGGCTTTATTTGTCTCCTTGACGGGAGTTTTTCTATGTACCGCTTCTTGCGGACATAAAGAATTACCGTCGATGGGAGATTATTCCGTACAGGTATTTAATGATACCCGCATACGTTTCGCTCCGGATGTATATCCCGCCGCTTTTAACGCTCCGGGACCGGACAGTATCTATCATTTGGTGAATGGCCGTATTATCTTGAAGAAGGTAACATTGCCGAAATATAAGCGAAACGTTTCCGTCAAACTCCGGGTTACGGTAGCTTCGAATGGAGATCGCTGGGATAAATCCGGGTCTTGTTTTGTATTGCCAAATGCCTCGGGCATTAATTTGTTGAATATCGCTAAAGGCGAGAAGGAGTTTCCTGCGGTGGATAGCGTGAAACTGGAGAAGATGATCGGTATCATCCCCGGGACGGATTATCAACCTACCGTGGAATTGATGCGTTTCATGACTCCGTTCGGAGTAGGGCATTACAGTAGTCCCGAGGATAGCTTGACGAAACATCGTAAACCTGTGTATGTCGACCATTGGGAGGATAGCGTAAGCTGGGAGCAAGACATAACCGATTTGTATCCTCTTTTGGAAGGTGGTGCTTATGTTGGAATCTTTATCGATACATGGACACCGGAAGGATACGTCGCAAGCATGACGATTGATGTGGATGAGTCCGATCTGACTTGCGACGCTTTGCCGAAGAAACATGTAGAGCCGTTGATGAATACGGTTTATTATATCGGGCAGGAATATCCGGATATATTCGCCCGGAAGGACGTGTCATTGGATTTTGATATTCCTCAAGGCGCACGTGATGTCCGTCTGAAATATATCGTTACGGGACATGGCGGTCATTCCGGCGGGGGTGAGGTCGTGGAAAAA
>UMCW01007501.1_pt1 | contig 13806 bp, 17 predicted proteins | sample 1964321 | NCBI WGS metagenome assembly UMCW01 (sample SAMEA4835977, study PRJEB28245) | human gut metagenome | biome: gut microbiome; material: fecal sample | place: Denmark | collected 2008
CTAATTACTAGAATATATCTTTTTATTTACCTGGGAGTTGGGGAGTTGGTCACCCCGCCAGCTTTGGGAGCTGGAGAACTCGTGAGTTCGAATCTCACCTCTCAGACCAAAAATCTAGCAATATAATATAGAAGGGAGGAAGTTAAAAGTTATGTTTAGGAAATTAAAAGATTGGAATTTTGAAAGAAAAATGGCTAATCAGAGAAAAAAGAAAAAATTCGCTGATTGTGACTGTTGGGGAATGCATTATTGGCTTAGTGATACATTTGCAGACATGATATTAAATCTTCGTGATATGAAACATGGTGCACCTGAGTTAGAATTTGAAGAATATAATACATTACCTGCAGAATGGTTAGATAAAGAATTAGCTATTTATAAAGAAAAACAAATTAAAGAAGGATATACATATGAAATAAATATATTCACTAAATGGTATATTATATTAACAAGAATAGCTTATTGTTTAAAACAAGCTAATGATGAAATAACTATTATTGATAATGAATATAGAGAAGAATTTGACCGAGTTGTTTGGGGAGATGGATCTTTTTTAGATCATATGGTACCTTGTAAGTTTGATTCCCAAGGTAAACCTACTTGCTATGAACTAAAAACAAATGAACCTCCTGAAGAACTTAAAGAAAAATATTTTAATAGAGAACAAGAAATATTTGAATATAGAAATAAAATGAAAGATGAAGCATTTGATCTAATTAAAAAATATTTCTGGAATTTATGGGATTAATGAAAATAACAAAGAACAGATCTTAATAAGACATAAGATGTTATTAATAAATAAAGGAGCTTAATAATGAAAAAACTAATTTATTTTATAAAACAACTATTTTGTGATCATATTTATGGAGATGGTATAATGAACCCTTTTGTAGATCAATATGGAAATCATTCAGCTGTTTACCTTGTATAAAATGTGGTCATAGAAAGTTTAAAACTTTTGAAAAGAAATAATTAAATGACACAATGGCAGAGTTTGGTTTAATGCACCAGTCTTGAAAACTGGCAGTCGGAAACGGCTCGTAGGTTCAAATCCTACTTGTGTCGCCAGAATAAATATTAAAGGAGTTATCATTTGAGTGGGATCAATTTAAAAGAACAAGAATATAGCAGTAGTCAAAATGAACTAACTGTTGAAGATAAAGATAAAATATTAAGAATAGATAATAAATTACCTCAAATCATATTACCTCAATCTAAAATAGGAATGTTTATAGATTGGTATAATAATGATCTAAGATTATTAGGTACTTTACCTGAAGCTTATAATGAAGGTTATTTAATTATTGAAAATGATATAATTCAAATTGATATTAGTAAACAGTCTGAATATATTAAAAGTTTAGCAAAACAGTTAAATGGTACATATCGTCAAGTTGAAAATCGTTTAAAATATTTTATAGAAGGTCTTGAAAAAGTTACTATGTATTTTAAATATGCTGATAATAATATACAGATTTGGTTATATGGTAAAGACAATACTATTGTATCTAAAATATCATTTCAAGTGCAAGAAGGAGAAAATAGTTTAGTTGCTGATAGATATATAGATGAATTTACTAACTGGGATGATTTATTAAATGAATTTAATTTTTACTGTGTAATATTACTAACATCTAGTTTATGGTATATAGCTACTACAACAAAGACTACTAAATACTATTATGAAGAAAATAGACCTAGATATACATATTCAGCTAATGAAAAATCTATAAAATCAATATCTAAACACAAGACTATAAATACACCTATTTATGATTTTAATAAGATTAAGAAAGTTAAAGTTGAAAGTCTAATTAAGAAAAGAAAAGGATGGACATATTCACATTCTTTTCAAGTACATGGACATTATAGACATTATAGTAATGGTAAAACTGTATTTATTAATTCTTATATTAAAGGAAAAAATAAAGAACTACAAAGTCAAATAATAACATTAAATCCAAAGGAGTAATTAAAATGATTAGTTTAGAACAATTAATGAAAGATTTAAAAAGAGAATTTATAGTAGATGAAACATTAAAAGCTTATTTATATGAAAATAAAATTGAGTTTGTTGATTATACTTCTCCTATAGATTTAGAAAATGGAGATAAATTAGAAGATTTCTATGGTAATCTTTGTACTATATATCTTGATAAAGAGAACAAAATTTCAACTATAGAAAACTCTTGTATTAATTTAATAACTCCTGTTAATGTAAAAGTTATAAATTTTCTAACTAGTTTAATTGGAGAAGAGATTGAAGCTTATGATCAATATCCTAAACTTCCTTCTATTAGAGAATTAGATTGTAAAGAATTATAAAAATATTAGACTTTTATTATTAACATGTTATATATTATATAATATGGTGGAGTGGCCGAGTGGTTAAAGGTGGTAGTCTGTAAAACTATTCTCATACGAGTTCATAAGTTCAAATCTTATCTCCACCACCACTGAAAGAAGATAATTAGATTTAAGGTAATTGCAAGCCTTTAAGCAAACCTATTAATAATAATTGTGAGACTGGCCAGATATAGTCAATTTGAAATAGGAATAAAGATACCAAATATATTATCTTCTTTCTTCATTAATAATTTGGAGGTAGAATATATGACATATACAGAATGGTTAGATAAAAATTGGGAAAAAGATAATATGTTTCCACCTTGTTTAGAACCTCAAGAAGCTTTATCATTTTTAGAAAAATATTTATTAGGAGAAGATTATTATATAGTTAATCCTATGCCTAATATTCAAGCAAATTGTGAAGTTGTCCATGATATATTATATAAATATTCTAGAAAATATAGAAAAGAAGTAAAAGAAAGAAATAAAATAAGAAAGAAATAATTTATGCAGGTTTAGTGTAACGGCAGCACTTTGATCTCCAAAATCAACAGTTATGGTTCAAATCCATAAACCTGTGCCAAAGATCTTTTACTAGAGAAGATCTTTTCACTGTATGTAATTGATTGTTCATTTTACCTATAAGAAGGACTCACCTCCTTTCTGGAAAAATGAGAGAAGATGAAGAAGAATATAGATATTATATAATTTGTTTCTAGTGCTTATTATATAATATCAAAACTTTATATAGCGATATAGCATAGTTGGCTAATGCAGGGCGTTCATACCGCCAAGATCATTGGTTCGAATCCAATTATCGCTACCACTGGGGTTCGGTTATATCTGTTGCAATGAAGTGCAAAATGCTAGCATTGTTCCTTCGTAACGGATGAAAAAAGATCTTATATATGACACCGATATAGACGCCTCGGCCCAGTTCGTACCGCCTCACTCTTTAGGTACCCTACAGGAATTTGTGAGGTCATAACTGTAGGTCAGGTGTACACGGCAACTTTGTCTCGCGTAAACGTTGTGTTGAGCAAGAAGTACATTAAGAAGCAACGTGACTGCTAGGAGAGACTAGCAAAATATTATTTATTCGGAGGTAGAGATAAATGATAACCTTAATCATTGTTGTAGCAGTGATTATAATTCTTACAATATTCTTATTTATGAGCTATGTTAAATGTCCACCAGATATGGTTTATTTAATATCAGGTCTAAAGAAAGAACCTAGAGTTATAATAGGAAAAGCTGCTTTAAGAGTTCCATTTTTTGAAAGAGTGGATAAACTAACTCTTGAGTTAATACAAATAGATGTAAAAACGTCAAGAGTACCTACAGCTGATTTCATTAATGTAGATGTAGATGCTGTAGCAAATGTTAGAATTCCTAACAATCCTGAATTAATACAAGTTGCAGCTAGACATTTTTTGAATCAAGATTCAAATTATATAGCTAGAAATGTACAACAAGTATTAGAAGGAAATATGAGGGAAATAATTGGACAAATGAATTTAAAAGAATTAGTTAATAATAAACAATTATTTTCTCAAAAAATTCAAGAAAATGCAAAAGATGATATCAATAATATAGGATTAGAAATTGTTAACTTAAATGTTCAAAGCTGTACTGATGAAAATAATGCTATAAATGATTTAGGTATAGATAATTTATCTAAAATCCAAAAAGATGCAAAAATTGCAAAAGCTGAAGCTGATAGAGATGTTCAAGTTGCACAAGCTAAAGCGGCTAAAGAAGGAAATGAAGCTGATGCACAAGCTAAAGCTGAAATAGCAAAACAAAATAAAGATTTAGCTTTAAAACAATATGAGTATCAAATTGAACAAGATAAGAAAAAAGCTGAAGCTGATACAATATATGAAATCCAAAAAGCTGAGAGACAAAAACTAATTAATGAAAATACAGTACTTGCAGAAGTTGCTAAAACTGAAAAAGAAACTGAATTAAAAGAAAAACAAGTTGCTTTAAGAGAAAAACAATTAGATGCAGAAGTTAGAAAAACAGCTGATGCGGAAAAATATAAAGCTGAAGTAGAAGCTGAAGCTCAAAAGCAAGTAACAATACAAAGAGCTCAAGCTGAATTAGAAAAAGCTAAACAAGAGGCTCAAGCTAAGATAGAAATCGCAAAAGCTAATAAAGAAGCAGCAACTCTAGAGGCTGAAGCAATTAAAGCAAAAGCATTAGCTGAAGCTGAAGGAATAAAAGCTAAATTAGAAGCTGAAGCTGCTGGTATAGAAGCAAAAGGTATAGCAGAAGCAAAAGGTATTGAAAAGAAGGCTGAAGCTCAAGCAAAAATGCAACAAGCATCAGTAGTAGAAATGATTATTAATAAATTACCTGATATTGCTAAAGAAGTATCAACTCCTTTATCTAATATTGATAGTATTACAATGTATGGTGATCAATCAACCCAACTTGTGGAAAACAATACACAAAAAATTGATAAAATTTTAAAAGTAGCTCAAGATAGTTTAGGTATTGATTTAAAATCAATAATTGCAGGTTATGCTGTTGGTAAATTAGGTAATAATCAAAAAGATAATAATAAAGAAGAAGAATAAAATTTAGTGGGTGAAACTCCCGCTACTATATTGAGGTATAGCCAAGCGGTAAGGCAATGGGTTTTGATCCCATGATTTCCTAAGTTCGAATCTTAGTACCCCAACCAATATAGTTCCTTAGCTCAGTAGGTTAGAGCGCTGTGTTTTTAAATTATTAAGAGGAATAAAGTATGTTTAAATGTATATGTAATAGAGAGTTTTTAACACAAAATGGTCTTAATAGTCATAAAGGTAAATGTTCTGTTGTAAAACCTGATTTTATACTTGATGATATATACATTGAAATAAAAGGTTACTTTACTGAAAAAGATAAAGCTAAAATTGACCAATTTCCTTATAAGATAAAAGTATTATTTAAGGAAGATATGAAATTATATTTAGATTATGTGAAATCTAAATATGGTAAAACATTTTATAATTTATATACACCTAAAACTTTAATAATTTAAAATCAATTGGTTCGATTCCAATAGGAACTACCAGAGGCTGGGTAGCTCCCAGATATGCGCGAGTATAAAGACGAGGCACCTCCGTTGAAAATAAAATTAAAACCTCGTACATTATAATAGTGCTTTAACTGATTATTATAAAAGGAGATATTACAATGGATAAATTTGCATTTGATTGGTTTCAAAAACAACTAGATAAAAGAAAAGAACCTAAAAAGTATTTATTATGGATAGATGATTTAAGACCTATACCAAATCATTATATTGATAATTATCATATAGTTACAGCTAGATCTTATAATGAAGCTATCCATGAATTACATAGATTTAGATATAATATAATTTGTTTAGATCATGATTTGGGAGAAGAAAAAACAGGATATGATGTTTGTAAATACATTATAGAAAATAATATCCCTTGTGATGAATATAGAATTCATACAAGTAATCCTGTTGGTAGAAAGAATATGACTGATCTTTTATCAAGATATACAAATGCTATTATAAGACAATGTTAAAAAATATATGGAGGGGTAGTTTAAATAAAACGAATAGTCTGATAAACTATAACTATTATACTATATAATCCGGATATATAGATTAAATATAATAGTGGTAATAAGAAACTATATCAATTGCAAGCCTTATTACTTGATATGGATAATAGGTGAAACTTAAATTCCATCCCCTTACAATTTAATAAAGTGAGTGATAATATGGAAGAAAATTTATATGATAAACAATGTATTATGTGTGGTAAGATATATACCAGTAAAGGTAAAGCTCCTGTAGGTGAATGTCCTGAATGTCTATCTAAAGAAGAATATTTCTGTAATAGATGTGGTCAACCAATTGACTATTGGGAATATAATAATAGTGTAGAGGGCTATTGTGAAGATTGTTTGGAAGAGGAAGAGCTAGAAAATGAATAATAAAGAAAAATTACCAAAATATGTAAATAGTGATTGGAAGAATAAAGGATTAAAAGCATTTATTTTATTTATAATGCTACTTATAGAACTTCCATTCATACCATTTGTATATTTATGGGCTTGGATAGATGATATAAGAGATAAGTTCAAAAAATCTTAATCTATGGTCATATAGTTTAATGGTAAAACATACTACGTAATGTAGATAGATAATGGTTCGATTCCATTAAGACCTGAAAAAGTGCTTTAGTGTATTGAGTACATAACAGAAAATACACAAATCAATTAAAATAATTGGAGAACTTATATACTAACAGTTTAATCTCCTAAAAAACTTTATAGATATGTATAGAAGTGAGTTAGTACAGAGTATTCTATACGAAGGTAATGTCCACTCTATTGTACTTGAAAGTTAATTGTTTATGAAAGTACAAAATAAATATTATCATTTGGAGGTAATCAATTGAATAATACTATTGAACTTAAAGATATAATTATTATTAGCAATAATAAAATATTTAACAATATAATCAATTATAATACAACTTTTGAATCTTTATATGCATGGATAGGGGATAATACTAGGTATAAACTTGGGAAAATTTATGATACTATTACCATAAAAAAGAATTATATAAAAAATATAGCTATGTTAAATGAATCTATTTCAACCTTTATTATTTTTAACTGTGCTTATAATCAAAAAATTATTAAATATTATGATACTAATAAAGAAGCCTATAGTGCTTATAAAATGTATCAGCAATTAATATAATCTATATAGGTGTTTTGGACTGATAGATATATCCTGTTCTGTTCGACTCAGAGTAATAATGTTGGAACTGTAAAAAATCAGATCGTTACTGATTGCCTATATTTTATATGTCAAGATGGGTGAGTTGGTTTAAACCAGTTGTCTACTAAACAACCGAAGTGTAAGCTTCCGTGAGTTCGAATCTCACTCTTGACGCCATAATATGCAGATGTGGTGAAATTGGCAAACACACAGGACTTAAAATCCTGCGAGGTAAAACTCTTGTCGGTTCAAGTCCGACTATCTGCACCAATATATTATAAATAATAAAAGAGATATTTTAATATATCTCTTTATTTTTATGCAAAAATTATAATTCTTTAGGTAAAATAATATTAGAAGCTAATCAAAGATATTGATTTGTTTTTATATCTTTTAAATTAAGCTTCTATTTTTAAGTGATATATAATTTATCATTTTTCAAATAAAAATCGTTTAAAATCGATTTATGTGCGAAATAAAAGCATAATTTTTATAAAGGAGGAATTATAAATGGCTAAATTTGGTAAATCTAAAGTTGAGACAGAAGAAAATAAAAATGAAGAGGTTGTAGAAAAAACTACTAAAGTTGAAGAACCTAAAGTAGAACAACCAAAAGTTGAAGAACCTAAAGTTGAAAATGAGAAAGCTAAAGAGGTTACAAAAGTTGTAAAACCTGAAAGTTTAGCAGATTTTCTATTTTAAGTTAGTAAAATATTATCAAGATAGAAATATCTTGAGGTAGATAATATTTTAATAAAAACTTATCTCTTTATATATCTTTTGTCGAAAGACTAATCAGAAAATAAAGAGGAAAATTGGACTCAAAACCAATATTATTATTTAAAGGAGGTATGTGCAATGAAGAAAGATTTAACTACACCAAAAACAGTTACACTTAAAAATGTTGGAACTGAAGAAGTTGGATTTAGATATTTCAGAGTAAACTTTGTAGAAGTTTTACAACCTGCTGATGAAGTTGTTTTAACAGCTGCATCAAGTGAAGAAGCAGCTTACTATTTAGCTTTAGCAGATGCTACAGTTGGATTAGAAGTAAAAGTTGCTTAATTAATTTAAGGTATTAAGTATAAAATAATATAAACTTAATATATGTAATGGTAAGTCGAGATTCTACCTCCTCGATACTGCCATTACATCTTAATAAAAATAGTATGGAGGTAATATATGGAAGAGAATGAAAATTTAGATCCTATATATAAAGATAATGCTTTAACAAAACCCCGTACTTACCCTCGTATGAAGAAAAGAATGAAAAGAATTGTTCAATATATAGAAAATCAATTAGGTGGTCAAGTATTAGATCTTGAATTAACTCCTGAGCAGATTAAACAAATAGTTGAGCAAGCTTTTGAGGAAATAGTTCATTATATGACTGATACTTATACTGTTACAGTTCCTTATTCTAATTGTATAGATTTATCTAAATATAATATAGATAATGTAGAATCAGTTATGAGAGCTCAAGATAGTATAATGACAGGAATTCCTTTTACAATTCCTGCAATGAATTTAATGAATGTTACAGGTATGTATAACATTGAAGATTATACAAATGCCTTATTAATAAAAAGAAATTTAAATATCTTATCTACAGATATGGATTTTGTATGGGATAAACCTAATCAAAAATTATATATAACAGCTAATCCTAATGCACCTAGTAAAGTTACTATTAATTTTAAACCAGAATATTATTCAGTGGAAGATATAAGAGAACAATATTGGGATACTCAACTTAGGAAATTAGCTTTAGGTATGTGTAAAGTTATATTAGGTAGAATACGTAGTAAATATAAATCAAGTTCATCTAAATTTCAATTAGATGGTGACCAATTATTAGCAGAAGGAAATGCAGAAATCCAATCTGTTAGACAATTTTTAGATGATAATAAAGATATATTTACAGTATTAAATTAATTTAAAATTTTAAAGAAAGGGGTAAATTAAGGTATAATGAAAAATAAGAAAAAACTAAATATCAATAAAGCTAGTTTAGTAGAAGCTACTATGTTAGCAATGCAAGGTAAATTAATTCTTGAAGAAGAAAAAGAAATAAAGACTGAAGATATTGAAGTTGAAACAGATGATGTTGAAGTAACTTTAGGTACTGATAAAACTATTATTGATAGTGAAGAAGCTACAATTACAATTGAAAAAAATAGTGAATCTAGTGCTACTGAAACAGAACCTGAAACTATTGAAGTACCTGTAGAAGGTGATGAGACAATTATTCCTGAAGAAGTTGTAGAACCTGAAGAAGTTGAAGATGAAGTACCTTCAATAGATGAAATAGTAGATGAAGAAGTACCTACAGAAGAAGTTAGTACTGAACCTGAAGAAGTTGAAGAAGATACTATAGAAGAAAGTAAGTCTTTAGAAGAAGATTTAACTTCTGAAGAATTTCCTGAAGATGGAACTTATTGGAGTGGAAATGGTAAGTATCAAGAAGATGTAGATATGCTAAATAAATTAATACCTGCAACAGGTACAACTCCTACTATTCCAGATGTTTTACCTGATAAAGTTGTAGAAGACTATATTAACTTATCTAATAAATATTACAGATGGTTTAATGATGGAGATGTTCCATTTAAAAAATTAAAAGATGGTACAACTATTTATCCTTCTTATACAAGAGGTAATAATAGACAAACACCTTTAGGTCAAAAAACTTGTAATAGTATAAGTTTTGATCTTGAAAATAGAGTTAATTCTTTAATTGAAAAAATTAATTCTCAATATCCTGATTGGAAAGCAAAATTACAATCAACTGACACTTCAGTAGATGAACTTCAAGAATCTAAAGAAGTAAAAACTGAAGATGAAAAAATATCAAGAATAGGTGTTCATGAAGATGTAGTATCTAATTTAGGGGATGGAGCTATAAAATTAGCCGATAAATACGATATACAAATGAATACTATATTAGATAATGTAGAAGATATTATCATAGAAAATAGTAATTTATTTGAATCTAAAGAATTAAATGAATCAATAAAACCTGAAGATGACAATGGTGATTATAATTATTTCTATAGTCCTAGACAAATAATAGAAATATGCGAAGATAGAAAATATGAACATGCTTTTGATGAAGAATCTGATACAATAGAAGAATTAGAGAAAGAACTTCAAGATGTTAAAAGAATAGAATCTGAAAAACCTATAACAACTATAGAAGAACCTCTTACAGATAAATATCCAGGATGGAAAAATTGTAAAGTTAAAACTATATTAAAAGATGGAAGAGAATTTGTATCAGAAGAAGAAACATTATCTGTATGGGCAGCTGTTCAATTAGCTGTAGCTGATGAAATAAAAGAAGAATCTAAAGATTCTTGTGAAAACTGCAATAAAGAGAATTGTGATTGTGATAACAAAGAAATTAAAACAGAGTCTAAAAATAAATTTAATGCTAATTCTTTTAAAACAGTAGTTGAAGGATTTTTAAAAGAATTAGATGAAACTATAGATTCCTTTAAATTAAATAAAGTGTTAAAAAATGAATCAGCTATTAGAATTTATGGTGAAGTTTTAAGTCAAAATAATAGTAAAAGTATTTGTTTAGAAGGAAAAATGATACAAAAAGGTAAAGCATTCACTAAATATGAAATTGCAAAACCATCTGGATTAAAACTAGAATCTAAAGAATTTACAAGATCATCTATGGTTACATTTACAAATAAAGAAAACATCTTAGAATGTAAATATTTTAAACAAGCTACTGCAAAAGTAGAAGAATAATTAATGAAAGGAGATTAATTTAAATGGCTTTTATCGATATTTATACAAATAATTTATCTAGAGAACTTAGAAATGCTACTACATACATCGATAACTGGGCTTACGTTCCTGGTACTGCAATTACAGGTGATTATAAAAGAATTTATGCTTTTGAATCTCTTGATGATTTCAAAAATACTTGCGGAACTAGAGGTCCTGAAGGATCTATTACATTTGAATATGTAAGCGGATTATTAAATGCTGGAATACCTGTTTTATTCAGAAGAATAGCTTGTACCGGACAAGATACAGCATCTGAAACTTTAGGGGTTACTAAAGCAGAAACTTACTTAACACATTTTGATGCTGATACTCAAGCAGATGTTAATGATGTTAAAGTAACAGAAAAATACGGTGGTACATTTGGTAATGATTTGAACATTACTATAAGAAATACAGGTGTAGCTATTTATTTAGATGTATATCTAAAATATACACTTTTAGAAAGACAAAAACTAATTACTATAACAACTAAAGATTCTCAATTAGAAATAAATCAAAAATTAATTGATGCTTTAACAAATGCTTCTTTTGAAAGAATAGATGTAGAAGTATTAATCAAAGATCCAGCTAAGTTTGATTTACAAACAGTTACAGGAAAATATTTATCAGGAGGAACTGACTTTGATGAAAGTTTAGTAGCAGCTGAGATTCCAAAGAGTTATGAATTTATAACAGATAAAATATTATATCAACCTAAATTCTTAACATCTGGTGGATATACAGATCCTGATATGACATCAGCTACTGATATTGCATCAGCTATGATAAACTTATCATTAAAAAGACAAGATTGTAGAGCTTTAATAGATCTACCTATTGGAACCCCTGCAGAAGAACAACAATCATTGGCACAAACAGTTGCTTATCAACAATTAAGTGATGATCAAGCTATTCCTAGTGCTAGTATATGTGCTCCATGGCAATATATGCAAGTTGGTACATCTCAATTATGGATGCCGCCATCATATGTATATTTAACAGTTATGGGAAGTTCTTTAAGTAAAGGGGGAAAACCTTATACACCAAAAGCAGGTATTACAACAGGACAAGTAGCTAATATTATAAGACCTGAGTTTGAAATAGGAGCTGATCTTTCAGAACAATGGCAATCAGATACAGCTGTTAATATAAACCCAATTATGAAATTGCAAGGTGGAAGATATGTAATAGCTGGAAATAGTACATTGTTAATGCCTGATTCAGCTTTAGGTGAAGAAAATGCATTTTCAGAATCAAGTGCTGATTTAGCTATAATTGAAATAAGAAGATTTGTTTATAACTTAGCTACAGAATTACAATATCAATATAATTCAGCTGATGCTTTTGAAACATTTGCATTAAGAACATCAAACTTCTTAGATACAATGGAAAGTAACGGAGCTGTTATGGATTATGTAATTGAAAACATAAGTACAAATGCTGATCCTAGAACATTAAAAATTAAATTAGATGTTTATGTAGCACCTACAATTAAAAGAATTCAAATTTATCTTAACGTTGCTTATGGAAACATAGAATTAACAATGGGAGGTGAAGAATAATGGGTCAAATATTTGAAAATAATGATCTTCAACAACTACAAAATAGTAATGTTAATTACTTAGGAACAAGCTATATTTTAAATCATAAAGAAGATTTCGAACCAGGTAGATCTTCAGACTTCATATTAAAAATTAAGTTTACTAGAGATTTATATGATATGGATGGTAACTTAGTTGCATATGCAGATGAAGCTACAGAAGCTTTAGCATTATCTTTAAGAGATTATACAGGACCTCAATTAGCAATTGAACCTATTTCTATTAAAACAGGTAATGGAACAGTTAATTATGCAGGAGTACCTTCAGTTGGTAACTCACCTATATCTTTTACAGATTATATAGGTATGAGAACAGAAAATATATTACTTGCTTGGTATTCAATGGCTCATAATATTCAAAATGATAAAATAGGATTTAAAGAATATTATGCACAAGATGGTTTATTATATAAATGGGCTCCTAATGGAACAAGACAAATATCTTGGAAATTATGGGGATGTTGGATTAATGAATATAATCAAGGTCAATTCTCAAGAAACAATCCTGAATTAAGACAATTTAGTACAACAATTTATTATGATAAACCTACACCATTTGGAACACCAGAATATCCTAAATGGAATGTTAATTCATCAGATAAAACAAGTGCTGCTTATACAAATTCTTCATCACAAGCATATATCGGAACATTAGGAAATTCTATGATAGATTCTACAAAAAATAGAGTTAATGCTTAATTATATAACAAAGAGAGTCAATTTAGACTCTCTTTTTATTTTTGGTAAAATATTAATAAGAAGATATCTTGGAGGTAGAAATATTGAAAGAAGATAAAAACCAAAATTTAGATGTACTATCTACTTTGACTAATGAGGAAAAATTAAAAGTCAAAGAGATATTAGCACAAATATCAGATAAGGGTAAATCTAAAGAATTAGATAATTTATATTACGATGATTATGAAGAAATACCTGTAGATCTTGAAACTTTTTTAAGTAATGATTTATATTTAGGTAATTACACAAATCATGGTAAAGATATTTATGAAACATGGAAAAAAGAATTAGCATATGTTCATAATCCTGCAACTTTTTGCGATCAGTGGGCTATTACAGGAAGTACAGGAACAGGTAAAGCAAGTCCATTAAGATCAAAAGTTTTTACAGCTAATGGTTATATAAAAATGGGAGATATACAGATAGGCACTAAAGTTATAAATGGAAAAGGGTATGAAACAGAGGTTACGCATATATATCCACAAGGTAAATTACCTGTTTACAGAATAACTTTTTCTGATAGGACATATATAGAATGCGCGGATAATCATTTATGGCAGGTAACTGAATATGG
>UMCW01069243.1_pt1 | contig 13431 bp, 9 predicted proteins | sample 1964321 | NCBI WGS metagenome assembly UMCW01 (sample SAMEA4835977, study PRJEB28245) | human gut metagenome | biome: gut microbiome; material: fecal sample | place: Denmark | collected 2008
CACGAAAGACATACCGCTTCAGCAAATAGGAAAGATATGAAATACCCGAAACCACTACTGTGGCCAGCCAGATGGTATAAGGCGTCAGGTTGATGTCAGGGATAATATTTTCATTAGGCAACATCGGAAGGATGATACCACTGATAGCCAAGAACTTGGCGGCAACGTAATCATTTCATCGTTTTTCATTCGCTGTGCGATCTCCGTAAAAGTATGCTTCAGTTCGGTAAGTAATAAAACAGTAACAATCACCATGACGTAAAACCATGAAGGCTGTGTAGACACAATCGGAGCAATGCAGTAGGTGATCAGTGCGATGATAATAGTCGTCACCCCGAATACATGGAATTGGGACTGCTTCACATAATAGTTGAGCCCTAAAAGAATGCCGAGTATCAAACCACCTCCCATGAAAAGGTGCATCTCTTCCGGATCGAGGATATACAAAAGATATCCCAGCATTCCGATAAACGTAAAGGTGCGGTCAGTACCGAAAAGAGTGGTTTCTCCTTCACGTTTCAAACTGATTTTACGTTGCGAAAGTCCTATTAAAAGTGAAAACAAGGTAACCAGGATAAAGGTCACCAGCTTTTCCGGCAGGTAGTTGTACAGTTGTTCCATATATCTTTATTCTTGAACTCTTAACTAAAGAAACAAATATACGGATTATTTGTTAGCTACAACCAGGTAGTATACGGTTTTTTCATCAACTGCGAATTATAGTAACGAATGTCACCCGTAACCTCTTCTCCGATAAAGCCGGGTTTTACAAACACTTCGTCTTCCGAACCCAATTCCACCTCAGCCACAACAAGTCCTTCATTCTCTCCATAGAACTCATCTACCTCGAAGATATGTTTCCCGCTACGCACCAGATAACGGGTCTTATCGATCACTCCCGGTTCGCAAAGCTTCATCAGTTCCTCAGCCTCCGCGAGAGACAGTTCCTTCTCCCACTCGTAACGGCTTATTCCCGAGGCATCCGAAGCTCCTTTAATAGTCAGATAGCCTTTTCCGTCACGTATGCGTACGCGGACCGTTCTTCCACGGGCACTACTGATATATCCCTGAACGATGCGGCTCTGATCAAAAGCCTGTGACTTATAATCTCCACTAACGAGAAATTTACGTTCTATTTCCTGTGACATATATTATTTAAAAATTCAATTGAATACGAAGCCCCAGAATACCATAAGCATTCCCTCCTTTACCCAACGATTCATCAACTTCCTCGGGTTTATAGGCAATCTCTCCGTTCGATTTATACCCTACCGCTGCCTGTCCGAAGGCATTGGCATATTTATCATTATCTACATATGAATAATTGAGCTGAAATTTAAGATTCCGGGTAGCATAATAATTCACTCCGAATGTCCATCCGTTGGACGATCCCCCCATCACTTCTGTTCCGTTCAGGTCGATACGGTCAAAACGGGCTGCCAATTCTATATCCCCCCAACTGCGTCCGAACGATGGCTGCGAGAAGGCTCCACGCGATTTACTATATCGTTGCTGCCCACCGAACAAAAGATAAGCCGCCTGCACATAGAAGCCGTTGAACTTCTCTGTTGCCAACCCTTCCATACGTACCGTATTGTTCATGATATACTCTCCCTGAAAGCGAAAACCTCTGTAAAATCCGGCCAGTTCAGCACCGGCCAACCAATCGTGACTGACAGAAGCAATCGGCGATGTATCCAGAAACTTGATTTTGTTAATATAAGACAGTGATCTTGTACTATATCTCACAGTATTCGGCATCAGCGAACCGACTGTTGTCTTCGGAGTACGATAAGATGCGGCTATTCCCAAATGAAAACCTTTTACCTTATCTGCCGAAACCGGTTGCCAGACAGCACGGGCTGTAACCGATATTCCTTCATCCTCCCCCGCTTTATTATTACTTTCGGAATAGTCTTTCTCTTTGTTACCTTCTATCTTTTTAAAATGTACACCCGCTACTCCCAGAAACTGGTCATGTTCCCAGGTTCCCTGTACACCGATATGATATTCCGGAGCAAATGCAGATACCACGTTCGCCTTTTCCATGAACCACAAATCGCCCGAGGAGGTCATTGCAGCCATGCCAAAACTCTCTTTAAAATTACCGGCCCTAAAATAAAGCCCATTCGGGAAAGCATATTTAATGAAACAGTCCTTCAATGAAAAGCCACCGTCGGTAAGATCCATTTCTATCTTACCGGACAGCCTTTGGCCAAAAGCAGCAGTAGCTCCCAAACGTACACGCCTGAATCCGACACCGTTGCCTATGGGCTGGTAGTCTTCTCCAAAGAACATAGCTCCGTCTGCCTGGATGCGCCCATTGAAAGTCAGTTTAAACTTATTGTCCTCCGAACTGAAGGTTAATGACTCTTTCTTCACCTCAGGAAGAAAAGATTTAGACTCCTGGGCAGAAACCATTCCCAGACAAGTAATTGAGAAGATAGAAAAAATAGTAATCAGTTGCTTGTTCATCCGTCTTTTTAGTGATTAGCGATTTATTAGCAGTGATTAGCAGCTAATAACCGGTGATCAGTACGATTCATCCACCCGGTACCAATCACTAATTGTCAGTCACTAATCACTCACTCTCAGCCCAAAAGAGAAAAACCGATAATCATAGCCAATGCCAGGATAACCAGCGAGACAAAAACTATCTTAACAACCTTTTTGGCTTGTTCTTCTTCTTTCTTGCTGTGTGTTACTTTTTTCTTATTCTTACTCATAATCGTTAGCTTTAAAGTTCAACGTTAACAAAGTAAGAACAAATCTTTTAACCTGCCAAAAATATAGAGAATAAAATGACGGACAAAGAAAGGAAATAAAAAAACATCCCCCGGAGCAGAAAAATCCGGAGGATGTTACAATTCTGTTATTTTTAAGCTTCTTCCGAAGAAAATTCCATCAGATAGGCTTTGATAAATCCTTCTATTTTTCCATCCATCACTCCGTTTACATCAGAGGTCTGGAAGTTAGTGCGATGGTCTTTTACACGACGGTCGTCAAAGACATAGCTTCGTATCTGTGACCCCCATTCGATTTTTTTCTTACCGGCTTCCACTTTAGCCTGTTCTGCCATGCGGTGCTGCAATTCTTTATCGTAAAGAATAGAACGCAACTGACGCATTGCATTTTCACGATTTTTGGGTTGGTCACGGGTTTCGGTATTCTCTATCAGGATTTCCTCTTCCTCACCGGTATAAGGATCCTTGTATTGATAGCGTAAACGAACGCCGGACTCTACCTTATTAACGTTCTGTCCACCGGCACCTCCCGAACGGAAAGTATCCCAAGAGATACAGGCCGGCAAAATATTTACCTCGATGCTGTCATCCACCAATGGAGTGACAAATACGGAAGCAAAAGAAGTCATACGCTTACCCTGCGCATTATAAGGGGAAACACGAACCAAACGATGTACACCGTTCTCACCTTTCAAATACCCGTAGGCATAGTCGCCTTCAATCTGTATGGTACAAGTTTTAATACCCGCTTCATCACCTTCCTGCAAGTTGGCCATGGTTGCTTTATAACCATTGGTCTCAGCATAACGGAGATACATACGCATCAGCATCGATGCCCAATCCTGACTCTCCGTACCACCGGCACCGGAGTTAATCTTCAGTACGCAACTCATTTGGTCGGCCTCATCACGAAGCATGTTCTGCAATTCCAGATTCTCGACATGCTCTAATGCCTTTGCATAGGCCTCGTCTACTTCTTGTTCGGTAACCAGTTCGTCTTTATAAAAATCGAAAGCCAGTTCCAGTTCGTCTGTCAGTGTCTTGACATCATTGTATCCCTCAATCCACTTTTGCAGTCCCTTCACCAGTTTCATTTGTGCTTCGGCTTTCTTCTGGTCATCCCAGAAACCCGGAGCCTGCGTTCTTAATTGTTCTTCTTCGACCTGAATTTTCTTCCCGTCGATGTCAAAGATACCTCCTCAGCGCATCAGTGCGCTCTTTCACGTCTTTAAGTTGTTCAATAGTAATCATACTTCTTTTTTATGGTTTTCATTAATTATGGGGAGCAAAGATATACAAAATTTTGTGTTCTTACTCCTCATACATTTTATCAATTACCTCTTTATAGTTGCGTGCCACTACCGGACGTTTCAACTTCAGGGTATTAGTCAGTTCCCCTTTTTCCATGCTGAACGGTTCGGGAAGCAACGTAAATCGTTTAATCTGTTCGTAATGGGCAAACTGCTGCTGCAACGTATCGATACGTGCGCGGAACAAAGCAGTAATTTTAGGATGCTCCAACAATTCGGCCATATCTTTGTATTCGATGCCTTTCTCTTTGGCATACTGTTTCACAAAACCGTATACCGGTACAATCAGTGCAGATACAAACTTACGCTGGTCGGCAATAATAGCTATCTGATCGATATAACGGTCGATAACCAATTTGGTTTCCAATGCCTGAGGAGCGATATATTTTCCGTTCGATGTCTTAAATAGGTCTTTGATACGCTCTGTCAGATACAACTGCCCATTTTTAAAATAGCCGGCATCACCGGTATGAAACCAACCTTCTTCATCGATGGCTGCAGCCGTCGCTTCCGCCTTTTTATAATACCCTTTCGTGATGGTCTTTCCACGAAGCAGAATCTCGTTATCTTCGCCGATCTTCACTTCTACCTCCGGCATCACCTGACCTACCGAACCAATATCATAACCCGTCTTCGAAGTACACGAAACAGTTGCCGTAGATTCTGTCAAACCATATCCGACCAGCATATCGATACCCACCGAATGTACAAACTCGCAAATTTCATCGGGAACAGCAGCACCGGCTGTCGGGAAGAAGTTACCGTTCTCTATTCCGATGGTCTTTTTCAGCAGAGCATAGATAGTCTTCTCATAAAACTTATATTTCAGCTGAATCATTCGGGGAGGCGTCTTACCCACCCGCAAATAATCCAAATTATGGATACGGCCTACTTTAATAGCATCCAGCATCAGCATTTTTTTTATTCCGGTGGTCTCGGCTATTTTTTCCTGAACGCCGGCGTACACCTTCTCCCAAAAACGAGGGACACTACACATCAATGTCGGACGGATTTCTTTAATGGTTGTCTGGATATCGGCCGGACGAAGATTGATGCAGACCTGTACGCCCTTATGCACACAGAGATAAGTCCATGCCTTCTCAAACACATGGGTCAGCGGCAGGAAGTTCATCGAAACATCCTTATCGGTCATATCTACCAGACGGATATCATGAATACGGAATGCTTCCAAATAGCAAGAATGATGCAACATGACTCCTTTAGGTTCGCCCGTAGTACCGGACGTATACAGGATGTTTGCCAAATCCTCGGCACTGGCACGTGCCGTACGTTCTTCCACTACTTCATTGTGTGGCAAATCTTTTCCTTTAGCCAAGAACTCGTCATAGTAAATAGAACTCATATCACGCGGATCTTTCACTACCGCCGGATCAAAAATGATCAATTGTACAAGTGAAGGGCAGAAGCCGAACACACTGAAAGCAGCATCATACTGGAACTGCTCGCCTACAAATAAGAAACGTATCTGGGCATCATTGATGATATATTGAGCCTGTGCCGGAGAACTGGTTGCATAAAGCGGAATAGTTACTGCACGGTTGGCAAAAGCGGCAAAATCCGTAAACAGACATTCCGGCTTATTTTGAGAGAAAATACCGATATTTTCTTCTTCCTGTACTCCCAATTCCACCATAGCATTGGCGGCTTGCCTTACAGTTTGCGAAAATTCATTCCAAGAGATAGGTATCCACTGCGCCTTCTCATAGTCACGGTATTTCAGGGCTGTCTTGTCGCCATACTTTTCAGCCTGACGATGGACCAAGACAGATAAATGATGATAAGTCATATCCTTTGTTGTTAGTTATTCGTCTGCAAAGGTATCGTTTAATTTGGAATTATCAGGTGTGAATACTGAATTATTTTGCTCAACAGAGTCAGGCACTTAGCCATATAGCGCCTGATAAATAGTTGTCTGACAAACTGAAAGATTCAAGTATTATTTGTACATTTGCATCCATTCAAAGCAAAAAAGAAATGATAGACGAATCCATTACATCCGAAGCTGTCGGCTTGCTGAAATCTCTTATCAGCATCCCTTCGCTCAGCCGCGAAGAAGAAAAAGCAGCCGACTATCTGCAAAATTATATCGAGGCCGAAGGCATGACCACGGGCCGTAAAGGAAACAATATCTGGTGCCTGAGCCCTATGTTCGACCTGAAAAAGCCGACAATCCTGCTCAACTCCCATATTGACACTGTAAAGCCGGTCAACGGTTGGCGGAAAGATCCGTTCACTCCACGCGAAGAGAATGGAAAACTTTATGGATTGGGCAGCAATGATGCCGGTGCCAGTGTAGTAACACTCCTACAGGTGTTTCTGCAACTATGCCGCAAGCAACAAAGTTATAACCTTATTTATCTGGCTTCCTGCGAAGAAGAGGTATCCGGAAAAGGCGGTATCGAAAGTGTATTACCGGGACTTCCCCCCATCAGTTTTGCCGTAGTAGGAGAACCCACCGAAATGCAACCTGCCATTGCCGAAAAAGGCCTGATGGTGCTCGATGTCACAGCTACCGGAAAAGCAGGACACGCCGCCCGCAATGAAGGTGACAATGCGATATATAAAGTACTGGACGATATTGCCTGGTTCCGCGACTACCGCTTTGCAAAAGAATCACCATTACTGGGACCTGTCAAAATGAGCGTTACGGTGATCAATGCCGGTACGCAGCACAATGTCATTCCCGACCGTTGCAGTTTTGTAGTAGATGTGCGTAGCAACGAACTGTACTCTAACGAAGAGTTGTTTACTGAAATACAAAAGCATATCTCTTGTAAAGCTGAAGCCCGTTCGTTCCGCCTCAACTCTTCACGTATCGAAGAAAGCCACCCGTTTGTACAGAAAGCAAAGAAACTGGGACGCATGCCTTTCGGCTCTCCTACTCTCTCGGATCAAGCTTTAATGGCGTTCCCCTCAGTCAAGATAGGCCCCGGCCGTTCTTCACGTTCGCATACGGCCGATGAATATATCATGATTAAAGAAATAGAAGAGGCATTGGAATTGTATTTGAAGATACTGGACGGACTGGAAATCTGATTTTCCCCTCTCCATGTCATTCGTATAGGATGAAGGTGTCATAACTCACCACAGATTACACAGATTTACACAAAACGATTTTAATCTACTGACAACCCATACTAATTATCTGTATAAATCAGTATAATCTGTGGTGAATACGAATTTTGACGCATCTTCATCCTATACAAACATATTTACTATTCGGGAATGACAAAAATGTGTTCGCCCCCCTTCACAGCTTTCGGCTTCTGCCCGGGCAAAACAACAGTACCCATAGCCGTTGAAGGCAGAACCAGATGTAACCGGATCTTCCCTTCTTCCCGTCTCCAATCAACCCGGATAGTGCCATACATCGATTCATGGCTGGCTTCTACAAAATCAAGATCGGACAGGAAACACGGCTGAATTAATATTTTCTTAAAAGCCGATGCATCCGGTGAAAGACGTATACCTGCCGGATACTTATACATCCAGGCACTGACAGCCCCCATTGAAGGATGATTCAGAGACGCATCTCCGATACGGCGGGTCACGTCCCAGGTTTCGTACAAAGAAGTCGCCCCGGTTTCTTTGATCCAATATCCCCATGAAGGTAATGTAGTTTTTGTCAACATCCTATAGGCCGTTTCCGCATAACCGGTCTCCGCCAATACATCAGGTACCATTACGCTGCCGATAAACCCGAAATCAAGACTGTAGTCATTGGCTGCTATGATCTTATGCAGATTCTCGGCAAGACGTTCCCTATATGCTTCGGGAACAATATGAAGATAAAGCGGCAAGGCATATGAAAGTTGCGTTTTATTAGCATAAGACACAGTCTGAGGGTCAAAAAAATGATCGTTAATCCGTTTCTTAAGCTCTTCGGCTTTTGCCAGATACTTTTGTCTGTCTTCTACACGTCCGGTAAGTTCAGCCATCTGTGCCATCATCAGGTTGTCCCAATACACAAAACCGGTAGCCATAAAATCGACCGGTGTTTCAGCCTTATAGAACAACCAGTCACCCAATCCATGATTAATCAATCCCCGTTCATCTTCCGTCGTTTCGATATACTTCAGATAACGTTCGGCAGCCGGATACACCTGACGCATGGTTTCGATATCACCGGTATAACGATAAAGATAAGAGGGCACAATGAAGATGGCCGCATCCCAAAGCGGCCCCGCCCAGTTGGAATCCCACCTCCGGGAAGTCGGGGCAATACCGGCTACATTGCCATTCGCCTCCTGCGTATCGATCATATCTTTCACCCACTTGGCATATACATTCCGGCTGTCATAATTGAACATACCCGCCTCCTGCACCATAAAGCCATCCGCCATCCATCCATTCTTTTCACGAGTGGGGCAATCGGTCGGTATCCCGAACAGATTACTCAGATATGAGTTTCGGCAAATATTGAAAATAGTATTGAGTAACTGATCGGAACATTTGAAACTCCCCACTTCAGCCACGTCACTATGCATCCTGAGGGTTTGAAGTTTCACGTCCGCAACAGTAAGGGGACGATCGGAGGTCAGTTCTATATAGCGGAATCCGTGATACGTGAATGGTGGAATAAAAGTTTCCACCCCCTCTCCTTTCAGGACATATTCATCCGTCTGGATAATTTCACGTTTGTTGCGAGGACGTAAGTGCATGTCAATATTACGCTGGTCGATATTCCCATCTTTCTGAAGCATCTCGGAATGCCTTAAACGAATCCGGGTTCCGCGTTCTCCTTTTATCTCCAAACGGGGAACTCCGGCTGTGTTGATACCCATATCGAACACGTAGCAAGTATCACTGATACAGTTGACAGACACTACAGAAAAAGTATCTGCTGTAGTAATGGAAGGCATCTTCTGTGCTTCGATCAGTGGGGCAGGTGCCGCAGTCAATTTAGCATGTTGCCAAGAGACATCATCAAAAAGTTCCGTATCCCACCCTTTCTGTTCCAGACGGGCATCATAGAAAGAGCCTACATAAAGATTATCAAACAGGAGCGGTCCTGTAGATGTCTTCCATGAAGTATCGGTCGTTATGACATCCTTGCTGCCGTCCGTATAACAGAGATGTATCTCAGCAATCATTTGCGGGCGCTTTCGCCAGGGTGCCTCATGAAAGTACCACACGGCAGGAGTTTGCTCATTGAACCAGCCATTGCCCAACTGAACCCCTATACAGTTTTTACCATGCCGGAGCAGTCCGGAAATATCATACGTGAGATAAAGCACCCGCTTACTATAATCCGTAAACCCCGGATCGAGTGCATGATCATTGACAGCCTTCCCGTTAAAGGACAGCCTGTAATACCCCAAACCGCTTATATAGCAACGGGCAGAAGCAACCTCTTTGGAAACATCGAACACTTTACGAAACATCGGAGAGGGTTCGTAGTCTTTATCATACCCATCGGTAATCCAGGAAGCTTCCCAATCCGTTGCCGAAAATTTTCCGGTTTCAAACCACACAGGTTCCGAAACGACCTTCTTATTATTCAGCCACACTTCTACCCTCCACCAGTATCGGGTGTGAGGACGCAACGTGCTCCCGGCGTAAGAAACCAATTGCTCATCCGACTTCTGTTTGCCGGAATCCCAGATATCAGCCTCTCCTTGTCGCAACAGTTCCGGAGTAGAAGAGACCAAAATCCTATAGGCCGTTTGCCTACTGGGCACATCGGAAGTGTCCACTTTCCACATCAGACGCGGGCGCTGCACATCGAGTCCTAAAGGCGTTTCAATGTATTCACACTTCAACGAAGTGATTCTCTTCTTGGCAAAAAGATCTTGACGGAAAGAGAATAACAGAACGAGAAGCAGAATACCCGGTTTAAGATATCCTATTTTCATAAAAACAACTCACTTTTTAAGTACAACAATCGTATACGAATAACCGGGGAATGAATAGGTAAAATCAGATCCGGGAGCCTGCTTCCAGGTAGTTTTCGGCAGAATCCGTGTAGGCGTATCCGGAAGGTTCTCATCATTCAACTCTCCACTCAGCGTATATATTTCCATATTCCCTTTCGGAATGAAACCGGACAGACTAACCTGAGTCTCCCGCACTTCAGAGGAAGTGTTGACTACATGAAGAATCACTTCATCGCGTGCCTCGTTCGTAGTGGCCGTCATATCCAGTTCTCCCACTGTCTCACTCCACAATCGCAACGGATGGTGATGGGCCGAAGACATCTGCTGTGCATAGAAAGTCGGCATACCCCAAACCTGTCCCGGAGTGAAAAAAATTTGTCCCTGATCCCAGCCGTTGTCATTTTGCAAATAGGGTTGAAGAGCATTGGCCGCACAGGTGGTCAGAATAAAATCACCATGGCGACGAACCACATTCTGAACAGTAGCATGCACAATGGCGCGCTGAACGTTGTGCAGATTACCGTTTTCTTCGAAAATAGCACAACGCATACTTGTCTTCGGATTCCATTTCAGGAATTTGGCTTTCATATCCGTCAACTCCCGGTCTATATTTACGTGACTGCCAAGATCATCCGTCCAAGGATGGTAATCCCAATAGGCTGCTTTACCATCAAGTGCTTTAAATACTTTCTCCATATTAGGTGATTCGGGACGCCACCAGGCAGAATGAATAAACTGCACTTCCGGATCTTTGGCATGAACAGCCTCATAAATATCATTAAATCGATCGATATAATGCTGATAATCGGCTTCAATATCCCCCCAGATAACTTCTTCATTTCCAATTTCCAGATATTTTAACCCGTAAGGCTCTGGATGTCCGTTCTCTGCACGCTTCTTACCCCACTTCGTATCTACCGATCCGTTCAGGTATTCGATCATATCCGCCATATCCTGCGCCGACTCTTCTACATTCACTGCATAAGCAGGCATAAATCCGGCTTTCTCACAAAAATGAAGGAAATCCTCAATTCCGAAACCGTTGGTAGAATACGTATACCAATGCCCTTTATAAGGAGGTCTTTCCGCACGGTCTCCAATCATCTTCTTAAAACGGTATTCAGGTGCATTGACCATGGTGCCGCCATAGCGGAGAAAGCGTAAACCCTGATCCACCATTGCCTGCCCGATGTCATTACGCAGCGGCAACCCGCAAAACTGACGGTCCGCGCCGTTCATAAGGGTGACCATGTCTATCTGAATGCGTCCTTTCTCTTCCAGATAAATAGCAAAGCGTGCATTTTCATCGGTTTTATCAGGAGTTAGCTCAAACGTATATTTCTTCCAGTCACCGGCATTGGCCCGAATGCACTGCACAGCATATTCTTTTTCACCATCCACACTCTGCAAGGCTACCCGGACTTCTGCTTTTCCCTTTAAATAAAGGCTGCCGGTCTTTTTCTCTCCCTGACGTACAGATATTCCCCAACGATTCAGGCTCCGGTTAGCAATACCCACTTTACCGGTTCCTGCCAGATACTCTATCTCCTGCGCATACCGGCCATGAAAAGGTTTATCTGCAATTTGTTTGTAAACAGCAGCGGCAGTCAGGTCAGCAAAAGCATCCCACATCCCGCTGACTTGTGGAGTTACTTTGGTCAACAGCTTGACAGGAGTATTGCTTCCGATAGTCAAACTACGATAAGATACATCGGCTCCCCAGTTTCGGAAAGCGACTTTCCCATTACGCAAACCGGTATCCCGATCTTCGAAACGCAGCACCTCACAGTCATTCAGCAGAATCACCAGTTCATCTCCATCCAGTTTCACTTCCATACGGTTCCATTGCGTCGGATCTACATCTACCGGAGTCGTTTTCAACTCTTGCCAGTTATGCAAGTGTTTCCCTAACAGCAAGCGCTTTCCATCAGCAAACAGACTGACCTCATATCCATCAAAGTTATCGGCTCCGCCTCCATATTCACCGACACGCAGTAAAAGTCCGGCATTGTTGGAGGATGAAGTACCGTTCGTAAATTTAAGATCGACCCCGACCGTTCCGTCGGAAAGCTGCGTGTCATCATATACCAGTTTTGCTCCCGGATGTGCCTGTACGGAAAGTTGGCCATCTTGTAGTTTCCACACCCCTTCACAACGGGTAAACCCGATAAAATTATCCATGGAAACAGGTTCTTCAAAACTCTCGCCGAAAATTTTCTGGTCATAAAGACCACCGTAAATCTCATGATTTACGTCTTCCATACAAGCTCCGTACAAATAGGGAGTTATTTTATTTTCAACCTTACCGGCATCCACCCGGATAACGGCATCTTGTGCCGCCAATGATGAAGCAGACAATGCCAAGGCTAAAAGACAGTTTATTTTCATGTTGTAATTGTGTTTATGTTCGTTCATGTCATTTATTTGCGGGCATCCAAACGACATAGCCTTTATCCTGACGATTGCCCAGAGCATAATAAGGAATAGCCGAAACCGACACTTTCTTTCCTGTCTTATCCAGTGCCTGGCCTTTAATTACATTAACTCCATTCAGCAGTTCTTTTTCAAAAGTCATCGATAAAGGAGCGCGCGTATCGAGTCTCAGATCAGCCACCCCTTCATTGTCACATCCTTCCAGGCAATATACAAAAGGACCGGCAGCAATGGCCACCTTATTTTGCAGATCCGCTACAGCTTCATTGGCCGTCACCAACCGCGGCTGAACAGGTAATGTCAACTCTACTCTATCTCCCTTTTTCCACTTCCGCTGAATTTCGGCATATCCTTTAAATATTTTCATTGCGATAGATTTGCCGTTTACTTTCAGATTGACAGCAGACTTCACTTCCGAACGATACAAATCGTATGGATTCTCGACTCCCTGTGCCCATCCCGGGATCCGTACTTTTAATAAAAAAGTTTTTTCTTTCTCCGGTTCAACAGTCATGACAACAGAACCATCCCATGGATATCCGGTCTTTTGCGTCAACCGTATCCGACTCTGATCCGATAGGCTCAGTTCCGTTTCACTGCCGATAAAGAGGTTTACATAGATATTATCCCCCTTCTGTGAATAGATAAATCCGGGCATTGCGGACATCATTTTCAAGAACATGGGCGGACAGCAAGGACAATCATGCCATCCCCAACGGGCGTGCTTGGCGGAATTCAACGGATTCTGATAAGTATATTGTGTACCCGAAAGAGAAATGCCTGTCAGGACATTATTATATAAAGTACGTTCCAGCTCGTCCATATATTTAGCATCACCGGTCAGTTCATTCATTCTCTGGCTGAAAAAGCCGGCACCGACAGCAGCACAAGTTTCCAGATAAGCATCCGTAGGCAAGAAATAATCAGGCCCGAACTTTTCGTCAAAGTGAACAGCACCTACCCCACCGGTGATAAACATACGTTTACCAATCATATTATCCCATAAACGGCTGACGGCAGCTATATACTCCGGTGAACGATTTTCAA
>UMCW01055859.1_pt1 | contig 13176 bp, 8 predicted proteins | sample 1964321 | NCBI WGS metagenome assembly UMCW01 (sample SAMEA4835977, study PRJEB28245) | human gut metagenome | biome: gut microbiome; material: fecal sample | place: Denmark | collected 2008
GGCGGCAAAAGAAGGAGGTAATTTACCTGCGTCTTTGAATAAAAACGGCAAGTTGATGAAGTTGTTGAATAGTGTAAATAGGGAATAATATATGGAAAATAAGGAACAGACATTGGTAGAGAAATCAGGTTTCTTACCATCTACTGGATTAAGAGGGTATAATGCCGTAGTTCCTACGCGATATGAAGAAGAATCTTCTCTTATTGAGGGAGCAAAAAGAGAGATGGAGAGGATGAAAGTAGGTTCATATACTCCCCCGGTATCAGCCATAAATCCTGATGATGATTCAGAAAAAGGGTCTGATATTAGCGGAATAGATACTTCTTTTGATGTAGACACATCTTTTTCTGGACTAAAATCGGCTCTGAATGGTGGAGATGATCCAAGAAAGAAGAAAGAGGAGTCTTATAATAAGTTAAATTCCATGATAAAATCTATTCAAGATAAATCAAGGAATACTTATTCTGGTAAACAAACGTCTTATGGTGAGGTTATAGCTGGTAATCAACAGTCATCTGCTGTTGATTTTGGTGTATTTGGTAAAGGAAGAACTATTAAGTTAGATGAAGCATATGACTTTTTATCCGATGGGAACATCGGTCTTGCAAAGTTTAAAAGTTATATGCCAGGAAGGGATAATGAAGATTATTACGGAAGAAGGCAAACTACTTGGAATAAGGCTGTTAATGGTATAGGGAAACTTGTCACAAAAACAGCATTATATGGTGTATCAGGAGTATTAGGTATTATCCCGGCTGCGTATAATCTTATAAAGACTGGTACGTTATCTTCTGCATTTGACAATGATTTTACACGGACCATAAATGATATAGATGAAAGAATAAACCACTCTCTTCCTCATTATTATACAAGAGAAGAGCGTGATATGGGATTTTTGCAGAGTCTTGGAACTGCAAATTTTATTTTTAATGATGTTATTGGAAATGGTCTATCGTTTACGGCAGGAGCTATTCTGTCTGTCTACTTTACAGGTGGGATGGGCGTGTCAAGTCTTGGAGCTGTTGGCGCTAAAGTAGGAATGAGAGTGGCCGGAAAGATGGCGGCGTCTAAGATTGCGGCAAGTGCTGTAAAATCAGCTTTTGGAGGGTATAGAGCAGGAGCGATGTACGGCAGGGCTATAGGTAATATGGCCAAGGTAGGAGTAAATACGTTCGTGGGCGCCGGCTGGGAGTCTGCCGTGGAGGCTCAGTCCTTCATGAAAGACTCTGAAAGTAAATACAAGGAATATTTTAAAAATATGTATGGTCGGAATCCTAATCAGTCTGAGATGGCTGAATTTAAGAGTTCTATTTCCGATACGGCAAACAGCATATTTTTAGCTAATATGGGTATAGTTGGATTATCCAATTATCTTCTTCTGGGAAAATATCTTGGAGTAGACACTGGTTTTGCTTCTAAATACATACCTGGATTAAAGGGTGTATCAAACACATATAGGGGATCAAAGAGTTTTGTAGATCGCTATTTGTTTGGATTAGGGACTAAGAAGGTAGCGGGTGATGCTGGAAGATTACAGACGGTAAAAGCAAATTTATTCCAGAAATCCTTAGCTACTATTTGGAATGTATCTAAAAGACCCATATCTGAAGGTGTATGGGAGGAAGGCATGCAAGGTGTTGCTCAGCGCATGGGAGAAGATTTTATTAGATCAAGATATGATAAGACGTATCTTGATGCTACGTCTTCTATAGTTGATTCTTTTTCTAAGGCCATAGCTGAACAATTTACAACCAAAGAAGGATTGAAAGAGATTGGTATAGGATCCCTGATTGGTGGTTTATTTGGAGCCAGAAATGGTGCTTTTGGTTTATATGAAAGGAGAAATAAAGAGCGTACTATTAATACTGATGTTGAGAAATTTAATAGTAATAATGCTTTTACTTCTCAATCTGTAAAAGACTCTATGCGAAATTTAGCCGAATTTAATGCTCAAATGAATGATCCTGAATCAGATTATTATTCTAAATTTGAATTATCTGACAGAATGGGAATGTTAGAGGATACGGCTAACAATTTCAGGTCAATGGTTAAAAGCCTTGACGAAAGTGAGTTGGCTTCTGAAATGAAAGTAGATGAAGAAACTGTTAAAAAATACAAGGAAGATATTATAAAAGATTTTGATAAGAAGTTAGCCAATTATAAAAAAGCTTCTTCTTTTGCTGAGGCTATTACTGCTGAGACTTCATCTGATCTTTATCGATCTAATGTTGCTAATGCTGTGTTTAAGGGGTTGGATGCAGAGGATATAGCAATGCAAGCATCAAATGATATTGCTGATTATGTAAATGACAATAATTTGTTTGATGATATAAATACGTTTTATTCATTATCAAGTCAAGCTTTTGATACAGCTAATCAGTTAAGGGAATTGCGTAATGAGATTAATGATCTGAATGCTGAAATAGAGAGGTTGGCTACAACTCCGAGAAGAGTAGAGGATGGCAATGATACCGAAGCAGAGGCTATAAAACAAAAAACTATTAAATACGATAATCTTAATAAGGAATATAGAAGGTTGTCAGAAGATCTTCTTAGTAGTTATAAAGAAGTATTTTATTCTTTTGATCCTGGAGTATTAGCTCTTGAGTTGTTTAAATCCGAAACAATAACTGCTGAAGATATATTGAAGGCTTATGACTCTGTAGCTTCTTTAAGTACTTATATTGAGAATAATAAAGGAAAGAAAGAAGCAGAGGATTTAAGAAATATGGTGGTGAAATACCAGCAAGCCATTACCCAATATAAGGTTTTACGGTCATTTATGAACTCCATACAGGATAAGAAATTCATGAGACATGATTTTTCTTTATTTTCTAAGTTCTTAAATGATATGGTATCTTCTAATACTAAATCTATAGAAAGTGATCGTTTTTACCAGACAGAGGATAATAATATCAGTTTGGATGAAAAAATAGATGAGCTTCTGAATAATGGAGAAATAAATTCAGATGAAGCATTTACCATGAAAGTATTTGGTCATCTAAACGATGGTATAACTCAGAAGCCGAAAGAAGATATATTGTCTGATTTTGATTATGAGTCGGCAATGGAAGATCTTTTGTCTGCACCTATAGGGGTTAAAGAACGTATCGTAGATAAGATATATACAGGTAATCAAGATCTTTTATCTCCAAGGGAGAAGGAGATATATGAAAAGTATAAACAGGATATTGATGATTATATATCAAATCTTGGTGATAGTCCGGCTAAGATGATAAAAGATTTATCAGATAAAGTTAGGAGACTTACTGAACCTCGATCTGTGTATGAGGATAATAAAGCTATTATTGATATGGCTAAATCCAATTTAGAACCAGATCAAAGGAAGGAACTTGATGATGCTATTTCTTCGTATGTTGATATAATGAACAGACGGGATAAAGGGGAGAAGGTTGACGAAGATAAGCTTGCTGATTCGGTATTTACCATAGAAGATCTTGGTCAGGTTGGAAACATCACAGATCTCCTTCCTTATATTGAACAAAACAGGATTATTGACAAAGGTCGTATTTCCGAATCTACGTTAAGTAATTTTGGGGAGGATGATGCTAATATAGATTCTCTTGTAAATGAATTAGACGAATCTGATAATACACCTGGAGCTAACATAGATAGTGCCCAGAATCCAGAGACGTTGATGGTAAGAAGAATCTCCAATGATGGCAACGAAAGGTATGAAATTGCGGGTCTTAGAGCTGATAAATTTATATCTTCTATAAAATCATTGGTTCCTATTCAAATAAGCTCTGAAACGAACGCTAATGGTACTAAAAGGTATTCTCTTAACATAGGTGGAGAAACGGCTACTATAATTGAACTGCCTTATCATGCGAGATGGTCTATAGACAAAGAATCGGCTCGTGTTCTTAACCGTTACACAGACGTGTCTATTCAGGACGTGGGTAATTCCTATTCTTTGGTTTATAAGCGTCTTGATTCAGATGAGTTGGTTCCGTACAGAACGGGTGTTGGATTCGGAGAGAATGAGGTAGATAAAATAGATCAGGAAGCATTATCTTCTTTGAAAAAAGGAGATAAGGTTAATCTCGAAATAGATGTAAATGATACTTATAATCAGTCTCTTTTTACCGAATACAATGACGCTGTTCAGTCCGGCGATAAAAAAAGAATAGAATCTGCTGAGAATAAACTGGTGTCCAATATGGTTATCAAGGTCATGAGTGGGAACAGATTCGTTTCTGTTGTAAAAGCTGATACAGGAGGCATAGATGGTATAAGTAAAATAAGAAGAACGGCTTTTAACAAGTGGAAGAAGGACGCCGGCCGGTCGGCTACCATCGGCGTCGGCACGCATGTTGTTGCCCAGACCCTTCCTGGAAGACCGGTGTTTAACATGAGAGTAAACGGTCAAGGATATGGTCAGGTAGAAAATCTCCCTATTACCGAAAAAGGTGCTGAAAAAGTATCTGATGTTGGATATGTATTAAATGGCAAAGTCGTGCTTAAGAACGGATCTAAATACACAGGCTTCCCATTTGCTTATTCTATATTAAATGACAAGGGGAATAATTACAAAAATGTAAGAGTTCCGGTAGTCGTCATCAAAGGTAAAAACGGTCTTAATTATCTTTTCCCAGTTAGCCTACGTTCTGTAGAATCAGAGGAAGGGCAGAAATGGATGTCTTTTATAGATATGCTGCTTGAATCTGGTGATTCTGAATTGCTACAGAAGGGTCAAGATGACATACAAGATCTTAATGCGTATCTAACCAAGTTAGGTCTTGATCCGGCTTCGTATCAAGTATCGTATTTGAATCCTATTTCAGGGCTTAGAAAAGCTCGTGAGGCTATAGAAAAATTATCTACGGTTCCTGATGTTGTTAAGTGGGTAGAAGATGGAAGTAGGAGCGTGAAAGACATTGTGACGTCTGAAGTAGAATCTGGAATAGATTTCGAAGGTGAGATGTTTGTCGCTCCTAAGATCAGGATTCAGTTTGGCAAATCATCTTCCAGGCCTAAATCGCTTATAGAGGATGATCTTCCTTTCTCTGATGAGGGTAAGACCGTTACTTCTAAGGTAGAAGATGTGGAAGTTTATGAAGAGGAAATGCCAGAGGAAGGGGCTGCCCGGGAGACTCAGCCGGCGCCATTAGCTCAGCCGGCTCCTGCGGCACAAGATGCGCAGTCTTTACCTGGCAAGAAGCGTACCTCCAGGAAAAACTTCTCTCTTATGTTAAACGAAATAGAATCTCATATAGAAAAAGAGGGATTGCCGCCTTATGCTAATATTTTTGATTTTATAGCAAGGAAGATTGTAGGAGGTGATTTGAGGTTTCTTCGTGAGAGAGGTAATCCTAAAAGCCTTAAGGAGGAAATGGGATTAGAACCTAAAGGAACAGTAGGTGATAAAATATCCACTCCTTCCGGTAAAGGTGGTAAGACTTTAGAAGAATACGTTTCTTGGCTTCGTTCTCAAACAGATCAGGTAGTCGAGGATTATGTTGGGCCAAGATCTGACGAACAAATTATATCAGAGTTGAAAAACTTTTTGAAATATATTAATTTTGTTCCAAGCAAGGCTTTGAATTATTCTCTTAGAGTCAATGGCATGGATACCCTAAAAGAATATGGCACAAAAGAGGAAGTAGAAAAAATGGAATCTGATATCAATAGTTTGGTTTCTAAAGTTTTGCCTACGGTGGACAACCAAACTATAGAAGATGTTTCTACTGTAATAAAATCAAACAACTTGCCCGCCATATGGGGGCCCGTGGAAAGCCTTGATATGACAAACGAGGAAAAAATAGAGTTTTTGAATAACGTAGCAGATTTCCTTAGCGGCATACCAGAGTATGATGCTGTCGTGGAGTCTATAGAGTCAGAATCAGATAATATTTTAAATGATGGAAAAGAAGGAAGTGCAGAAGGCGGTGCAGTACGCACTGAGGAAGATGGCGATAAAAAGGGAGATGGAGAAGGCAAAGGACAATCCAGAACAAATGTCGAAGTTGAAAGAAATGTCGAATTACCTGGATCTGAAGAAGGAAGAGTAGATAACTATAGGAAGAACGGAGATAAGTTCTCTGACATTGCTGAAGTTACTTTATGGCTACTTAGAAGGGCTGCCGGCATAACCTCTATCCCGGAAGGAGAAGAGGTTTATGTAGAGGGAGATGAGGTTAATAGTATTATGACCGATATGGAATCAAGGTATGGTATAGACACCATCAATCACTCGCATACGACTAAGGCTATAAGGGACCTTAACGGCGTATCAGGTTATAAAGTAGAATACGGCTTAACCTTTTTGACATACGATCCTTTTATTAGAATATCCAATCTAAGGAAAGGATCTAAGGCTGCGAAAGACGAACCTCGTATATCCGAAGAGTCGCTTACTTACATATCAAGGGTGACAACCCCTTATTTCCTGTACGGCGGCGATGAAGCATATACATCTGTTCCGGCTAAGGTAGAACCTATACCGGAGAAGATAATGGGTCGTAATGGCATTAAATTTGGTATGAGTGTAGTCGAGTTAACCAAATTAGGGTACAAAAAAGCTGGTGGAAACTGGATATATAAATTCTATATGAACTCAGGTGTGTATGATTTGTATAATATCAGTACCGGTGAAGCGTTTAGGGCAAAACCGGATCTTGGAGTTAAGATAAGTTCCAGCGCATTCATCCGTTCTTTATCTCAATCTGGTAGGAAAATACAAAATATGATTAGTAATATGAGCCAGGAAGAGATAGATAGGAATAAGAATCTTGTAGAAGGTTCTGATAATTCGGATTCGATAAATGAGTTAAATAAGGAGTGTTGAGTATGAGAAGGAGATACGAAGATGTTTCAAGTCTTGTTCAGTATCAGTTGAAGACCAATCAGCAGGGGAATATAGAGGTTTATGTTGATGACAGGTTTGTTGGAAACGTAAGTGAAGGAGTCTGTAATTGGAAGGATATTGAATACAAGAGTAAGGTTACTATATCTTTGAAAGGAGTCGAGGATAAGGCTAAAACTTCAAGTAAAAGAGTCGGTCCTTATTGTCACATTTATAGCATATTTGGAGGAAATGAATCTTATCATGCAGGTCCGGATAGTAATATAAAAAAGAGTCCGGTTACCACCTTTATAATGTATTGTTATAAAAATGGGGATATTACAACTACCACTACTTATACTAAAAATTTATCTGGAACTCTTCAGATAGGTAAAACACAATTGACTATCAATTACAAACAAAGTAAAAGTCAGTCTTTCTCCGGTGGTTCTGGAGATTATGTAACATCCGTATCTGATCTCCCTTTTGTTACTGGTCCAGGAAATGATAGCGTTGAGTTCGAAGGAGAGGGAAGATTGATAGTTGAGACAGAGGCTTCGCATTATGAAATAGAAGTTTCATAATTTCTATTTTTATACTATCTTTGTCTAAAATATTTATCACTATGGGTGTCAAATGTCAGACAGAAAAAAAGGAAAATGAAATAAAACGGGTTAAGGCTCCTAACGGGGAGCCTTCCGTTCTTTACGAAAGTGCTTTAAAAGTATTAGGAAACAGCGAGCGGGCTCTTCAGGTATGGGCTAAGGCTTACACTCCTGGTTTTTTGTCGTATTACGGTCATTGGAATAACCCGGCTCCAGGGGAGATGTTTAATACCGATCCCAATGGTGAACCTCTTTTAGAAGACGTGCTGTCGTATATGAAGCGTCAGACTTATTTTGCTGATCCTTTAACGGCTCAGGATGTTAAGGACGTAAGAGATGTTATGATATCCAATTCCATATATAGCATACGATCTCTTATTAATAGAGTTAGAAGCTCTTTTTATGTGGATGGCAATCTTATCCTAAATGAAGAAAATCTAAGGAGATCCGGCTTGTATAATGAGACGGAAATAAGTAGGATATTAGATAATCCTTCTGCACTCAATGAGGTTAGCTCTTTTATGAGATTATTATTAGACTATTCCAATAACGAACACGATCTCGCGAAAGAGTCTTACTTCACAACCGTAGAAAAACCATACGGTCCTGTTGTGTATAAAAATGGTGTCTTCAATAAATTAGGAAAGAGAGCATCATATAATCCGGCTGAAGTTTATGAAGCTATAAAAAATACAGTAGGAGGTATTAGTGTTGCTTCAGAGTTTGATGCTGCTTTCGAATCTTTATCTGATTCATATCCGGAGTTAGTTGAAAGATATCAGTCGGATAAGAGTTTTGCCTTGTCGCTGTTCAACGAATTTTCGAATATGAACATCGTTCCGGTTGTAACTTTAGAAGATAATAATATCGTAGAAGGGAAGAGACGGTCATTATCAAAGTTGCAAGATTATGCTTATTACAGCCCTATTGGATCTGAGTCATTACGAGCTCGTATATCAGCCTTTCTAAATAGGGTTAATGCTGATACAGAAGAAGACCTTAGAAGTATGATATGGGACGTAGAAGAGGCTTGTGTGGGTCTTGGTATAGATATCGTAGGCGTGTCTAAGGCATATGACGGAACAGAAGAATCGCTGAATAAAATTGATAGCTTGATGTTGGATCTCGATATTTATGTAGCAAGGCACAACGATGACACTTATGCTCCTACCTTAGCTTCTGATATTGATGATGTTCTTGGAGATAGCAGGAATCGCCGTGTTATGTTTCTACCAGAGTATATGGATAATATGAATATCGTTTATATGGAATCTGACATAGATCCGGTATCGGCATTTGAAAATCATTCCCTGCTTTATCTTGGTGGAAACCTATATCATAAGGTAGAAAGAGATAATTTAGGTGATTTGTACGATATGGCTGCTGAGCTTGCCAAGCAGAGTCTGACTTATTTCCCACCTGGCATCTATCCTGAATATTGTTTTAAAGATGGTGTTTTAGATAAGCTCCGCGTGAAAAACGTAGATAGTAAGGCCCTTGCTGATTCTATTAAAAAATACGTCCTGTCTTATACCGATTCTCAGAATACGGAAGAGATGAATGCTACCAGATTGGCGTTCGGTCATCTTGTTGTTCCCGGAAGCCCGTATGTTAATGAAGAACGGGAGTTTAGCCGATACATAAACAGAAAGCAGGACAAAGAGAATCCTTTACTCTTATTCGATTTATACCAATCTTATCTTGAAAATAAGCTTCATAATACGGAAGTGTATGAAGGGGCATACAAGTATCTTGATTTCAAACCGGATCATTTGCTGGGTCTTACCGTTTCAGATCCGGATACGTTAAAACAAATTGAACTATCTTTGGCAGGTAATGATCGTGAGCAGTTATTTGAGTATAGCATGAGCAGCACCGATCCTTCTTTTACAGATCTGTTCTATTTGGATTATTATGATATGTTATATGCCGGTTCTGATTTCTATCACGATCTTTTCACAAAGCATCCTAATCTCTTAAATGAGGTTCGGGATCATAACATAACTAAGCAGGATGATAATGTTATCGTAGAGGGTTTGTATGATAATTTTATCAGAATAGGAGACATGGTGTTCACTAAAGTTGGCGAAAGTAGTTCCGGATCTATCTACCAAAATCTGACAGGAACCGAATCGGAGGTGAAATACGATTCTACCCAGAAGGCTAAGACAGTAGAAACCGATTACGCTCCATACCAAAACAGATCTGGCTTGACGCAAGATATGACCATAAGCAAGTCTGAATTGGATGATCTTAACAAATTAGAATGCAAATAATTTTTGTATATATATAATATAGCTTTTTCATAGTTATAATTTGGGAGTGAGGCTTGTGAAAGTCTCACTTTTCTTGTATATACACGTATATCAACAACATACAAGAAAAGTTAGATTTTCATTGTTTATGAATTATTTTTATTAAATTTGCAATATTAGTTTCAGGAAGGGATTATAGAAAATAGGGAAGGTAAGAACAGAACGTAACTAATAACGGTAGGAAATGAGAATCAGTACCATCAAACGTAATAACAGCATTCATCTTATGTATAAAAACATTATGAATGATTTAGGTCAATTAAGAACTGTAGTTTCAAAATCCTATATTTATAATCTGATACGAAATCAAACCGGATTAAGTATCAGAACTATATCCCATGTCTTGAATCACACAAAAGAACAGGATACAGATTCTTTGTGAAAAGCGTACATTTTCATACATTTGTGTATTCTTTAGTTTTTAGATTTAAGTTTTTTCATGGTATTAGTTTAGATTAGTTTAGATCAGGGCTCGCAGTGATGCGGGTCCTGGTTTGATTTACAGTGCTTTACCCAAAATGGGAAAAGCGCAAGTTGTTGATTATCAAGTTTTCTCCTTAAATGGGGAAAATTACTCGTTGTATATTATATTTCCGTTTTTACTGAAAATCCTTCCATTTTATCGGAAACAAACTCAGCCTTGTTCCACCCTGCAATCATGATCTTTGTTACGTGCTTCATGCACGTATGTTTAACAATTAAATACTATAAAATTATGGGTGGTGATAAAATCGTCCTTTTAGATGGAGCCGGGGCTAACGGTGGTGGTGCAGCCACTAACGGTCTTCTTTCAATGATTCCCGGCATGTTTGCTAATTTGATAGGTGGTAATAAAATGGATCCAAGAGGATCTGGAAGCAGCCGGAAATAAAAGATATTTTTGAAAAGTGCGGAGCGAAGAAGCCGGATAAAGCGACATGGGGCGATGTCCAATATGTCTTTGCAATGTACTATTCGGATGGTTTTCCGAAGGTCTTCAAATGTGAGAACGAGTTGGTGAAAGCTACGTTAATGTATTTGGATGATCCGGATGCTCCCGAAGGAGTAGCCTTTATAAGATGGCTTGCCGTGCAAGATTACCTCGGCGAAAAAATAAACTGGAAGGATCTGACCTGAGATCCAGGCCCAGGCCCTTCCGGTGGTGCGGGAGCCATAGTAAAAAATATGATTCCCGCATTCCCGTTTTTCCCGTTTGGAAAAAAAGGAATAAAAAAATGTTATACCGGTCGGCGGGCAATAGAATACCCGTGGCCGGTTTGTTTCACATAACTTTTTTTTGGATATGAATATGGCACACGAATCTAAATCAAATAAAACCCCATTGTATTTAATAGGAGAGTTGATTGGCGTACCGAATACGGTTATGGACTCAGCATTGCATGAACTGAGAGATAGAATAGACAAAGACCCTAAATATAAAGATGTTAAAAATTGGCTCGAGTCTTTACCCAAGATCTGAACCTATTTTTTTTCAATACCAGGCCCGATGCGATTTTAACGTATCGGGTTTTTATTTTAATTTATATTGTTTTATTTTAAATCTAATTAATTCATGAATGTCGTACATTTGTTGAAAAACTATTCTATATGGAAAATAAGGAAGATTACGTTGGTTACGAAGATCAAGAACTGTGTAACCGGTATTACAAAGAGGCTGACGCCATGAGACAAAAGCAGGACTGGTCTCGGCTTAGGGCTGTCCCTGCTCCGGCCAAGGGAACGCCATCGCCCGGCTGGGGACAGCTTGGACGTGGAAATGATGTCCGTGTTAAGTACGTTAGCATCAATTCAGGATTAGGAGGGGACCGATTATGACTGTAGAAGAATTGGCTAATAAAAGATACGGTGGCGAATTTGTTTTCATGTTTGGTCATCTTGAAGGTAGAACAAGATTCGTTTTTGAATGCTTTGATCCCAGACCTGATCACGAAGGTAAAAATACCTATATGGTTTCTTATTTTGAGAAGAAACTTCGTAGAAGAGATGTGGTAGATGTACCGTATTATATAAATGTTTCAGCGAAAACATGAAACACTGCTTTTAAACGTACCTTCTTTCTCTGGTAAGATAGTTTCTCCTACCTGGATTAAAGTCGTAAGGGATTTCCAATCTAAATCGAAGGCAGAAAGAGACTCGTATTGTTCGGTTTGTGGATGTACGGGAGGGTGTAACTTATGCGATGATGTAAGTAAATATAGGATTTCAGAACAACTAAAATATTACAAATAATGGAATTAAAAGATTTAGTCAGGGTAATGACAAAAGAAGAGTTCGAATCAGCAATCAACGAAGATATTAAATTCGTTGAAAGATTTAAGCATTTTTTTAAACATGATGATGTTGCGAGGATAATAGAACACGTAAAGTCAGTGTTAGAAGCATCAGTGGACTACTGCTATCCGAATCATCCTGAACCTAAAGCAGAACCTGGAGACATGGGAGAGGTTTCTGATGGATACCATACTTTCAATGAATTGTATCGGTACCGCATGTTGTATAACGCCGCCTTTTTTAATCTATTAGCCAGAAATGGACAGGTTGAAGTTTGCAAATCAAGGAGACACAGCGACGGAGAAAAATGCTTCGGTTCTGATGATTGGTTTATTGTGATGGCGATCCTACCTACCGGTCAGGTATCTAATCACTATGAAAGCAAATACTGGGATTTGTTTGATGTTCCTGAAAGAGAAACTGCTTTCGAATACGATGGCCATACACCAAATGAAGCTGCCGACAGACTTAAAAAGTATCTCAAATTGCCTCGTCGTGGCATGACATTCAAACAGGCTTTAGAACGGCTTAAATTAGGTCGTAAGATAAAAAGAATCGATTGGGGTAAAAAGTATATCTGTATGTTTGACGTAAATATATTGATGGTAGATACAGGTCAAAAAGTAGCATCAACTTGGAATCCAACCGAACATGATATTATGTCTAATGACTGGGAGATTGCGGGATGAGTTTGTTTGTATGTTCAAAATGTGGCTGTATAGATAATACAGCCACATCATATTACTGGGCTCTTATAAGACCTTGTAAGAATCGTATTTACGATAAGTCGCTAAAGGGATATGAAGGCAAGCCTCTTTGTTCTGAATGTGCCGCTATTGAATATAGTAAGGGAGGCGAAGTGGTGGTAGTTCCTGGAACGTGGCACGGTAAGTTCAAGAAAGAATGGCCTACTGAAGAAGAAAAGAAACATATTGGTAAAAACGGAATATTAAATTTATAGTCATGTGCAATAAAGAAATCGTGATATGCGCTGCCATCTGGGTACAGGACGACAAGAAACGTCCCTATCAGCCCACCAATATACCATCCGGCACCGTGTTCTGTGGATTGAGACACCCCTCTATACTATTTCAACTTGCGGCATACGGTATAGCCCATAAAAACCGCAGTGTTCAAGGATTTTTGACAAGCAAGAATCGGTTTTTAACAAGAGAGG
>UMCW01036262.1_pt1 | contig 13010 bp, 8 predicted proteins | sample 1964321 | NCBI WGS metagenome assembly UMCW01 (sample SAMEA4835977, study PRJEB28245) | human gut metagenome | biome: gut microbiome; material: fecal sample | place: Denmark | collected 2008
GAAATATTTATAACGCAGCGTTATCAATCAAATAACCAAAAGACTGAATTCTTTCCGTTATTTATCCGCCGCTCTGCCTGCAAAATGCCGCCTGCGGGTGCACAAAACGGAGATAATCCGACCGCAGGGGAAAGACGATGCACAAAAGGTGGAAAAAAGGCATCCCCGGCTTTTGCGGGACAGGCTTGTGGCAGTCCCCATCAACGATTAATAACGATGCGTTAATAATTAAAGTATATCATTGAAAAATAGATTTTGCAATGTCGATTTTTGCCAAAAAGCCTCGGATAAAACGTGCGTAATATAGCCCGAACATGCAAAAGCAGCCGCGCGGGCGACTGCTTTGCTTTATATCTGATTTATTCCGCGACTTTCATCGTCAGTTCGAGTATGCGTCTGACGCTCGTCTCAAGGTCGGCGCGGGTTATCTTGCCGCTTTCAAACGCAGCTTTCAGCTCCTCGGGCTCGCCGTCGCCCATCTTGACATCGTTCCCGGCGAGAACCTCGTCGGAGTGGCTGCTGTGGACGCCCCAGTCTGTTGTGACCATGCCATTGAAGCCCCACTCGTTGCGGAGCATCTCGGTGAGCAATTCGCAGCTCACCGAAGTGTGGCAGCCGTTGATAAGATTGTAGGAGGACATAATTGTCCACGGGTCGGCCTCTTTGACGCATATCTCGAAGCCGCGCAGATATATCTCCCTGAGCGCACGCTCGGAGACTCTGGAATCGCATTCAAAGCGGTTCGACTCCCTGTTGTTGCAGGCAAAGTGCTTTACCGATGCGGCGATTTTCTGCGACTGGATGCCGCGCACGTCGGCGGCGCAGCACTTTCCGGCGAGGAGAGGATCCTCGGAGAAATACTCGAAGTTGCGTCCGCACAGGGGATTGCGGTGGATGTTCATCGCGGGCGCGAGCCACACGCCGAGATTGTTTTCTCGCAGCTCCGCGCCGCCTGCCGCGCCGACTTCTTCAATGAGTTCCGTGTTCCATGTGCACGCGAGAAGCGTTGCGCAGGGCCATGCCGTTGTGGGCACGCCCGTTGAAGCGTTGAGGCGCAGACCCGCAGGCCCGTCAGCAGTCGGGACGGGCGGCACATCGAGGCGTTTCATGCCGCCGAATGCGCCTGTGTTGCAGACTCCGGGCTGATTCTGATGCCCGCCGACAAAGTCGATAAGCTCGTCAACGGTGAACTGTTTTATAAATTCGTCGAGCGTTATATTTTCGCCGACTTCGTCAAACATGATCGTATCTTTGGGCGCGGTTGCTTCGATAGAAGTGTGTGTGCCGCGGGTGTAAACGGGTTCGCCCGTCGGGAGATTTTCAAAGCTGCCGTCCGCGAGCAGACGCTTTTCGAGCTTGAACGGTCTGCAGAGCGGCTTTGATTCTTTTGTGATTATATCCTCGCTCAGCACGAAGTCGTAGCGGAGCTTTTCAGTCGCTCTGACGGAATTTCCGAGGTAGAACGAGTATGTGCCTTTTTCGAGCACGAATGCTGATTTCTTTATCTTGCCGAGATCGTCGAAGCTCGCCATGTCGCCGATATCAAAGCTCAGCGCGATTGCCTCGGACTCACCGGGGGAGAGAAGCTTCGTCTTTTTGAACGCGGCGAGCTCTTTTGCGGGCTTGCCGAGCTTGCCTTGCGGCGCGCTGTAATAGAGCTGAACGACCTCTTTGCCGGGCACTTTGCCGATGTTTTTGACCGTCACCGCGGCGACTATCTTTCCGTCGCTCTCGCCGCAGAATGCGCCGCTGAACTCGAAATCGGTATAAGAGAGACCGAAGCCGAACGGATAGCGAACTTTTTCGGAGGCGCCGGGAATCGTCTCGAAATAGCGGTAGCCGACATATATGTCATCAAAATAATCGAGATGCTCGAAGCCTGTCAGGAACTCCTGCGCGTTTTGATATGAGTCGTAGGAGTCGGGGATAGTGTCTGCCAATTTGCCGGAGGGGTTGACATCGCCGCAGATAATATCAGCTATCGCCATGCCGCCCTCGAGTCCGCCCTGCCAGCCGGAGATTATCGCGCCGACTTTTTCATTGTCCGCGAAATACTCGCAGTCAACGACTGCGCCTGAGTTGAGGACTATAACTGTGTTCGGGAACGCCGCAGCGACTCGGTCGATGAGGCTCTTTTCCGTGTCCGAAAGGTAGTAGTCGCCGGGGATAGCCTTTCTGTCCACGCCCTCTGCGGAGAAACGGCTGAGGGTAATTATCGCGACATCAGCGTTTGCGGCTGCCTCCGCTATGAGCTCGTCGGGCATATGCGCCTCGGCAACATGCATGCTCGCGAAGGTGTCGTAGATTATATCGTCTTTCTCTTTGCAGAAGGACATGGCGTTGACCTTGTCCCATATCTTCTCAATCTGGGCGCGGGTCGGGATGCGCTTGCTCGCCTCTTTGACGTATTCTTTGTAGAACTCGACGGTTGGCTTGAACACGCTGACCTTGCCCTCGGCTTCCTTCTGACTGAATCCGTCATAGACATTGCGGATGTAGGCGCAGAAAACGTCGCCGCTTCCGCCGCCGCCCTTTATGTATTCGATAGTCGCCTTGCCGAAGAGTGCGACTCTTGTTCCGCGCATGAGCGGCAGAGTGTGAAGCCTGTTTTTGAGCAGAACCATACCCTCGCCGGCGGCCTTTCTCGAGAGCGCGGCGTGCTCGGGCGAACCTGTGACCTTTCTGCCGTCCGCGCCGAGCGGGATGCAGGGCTGATATCTGAATCTTGCGTATTTGTCCATAGCTGTTTTCCGTCCTTTATTTGAATTTATTTAAGCTCACCTTGTGTTATTCTGTCGATGAAAATGCATTCCGACTCATACGAATCCGGCTTGTTTTCGTCTATTATAATCAGTCTGCCGCCGCGTTTGTCGCCGTAGGTGTGGTAACCCGCGCCTGGGCTCTGAACGAGCTTTATGCCGTCGACTTCCATTGTGAATGTGTTCACATGGTCGTGGCCGAAGAATGCGGCGACTATATCGCCCGTTCTCTTCCAACGCTCGAATTCGTCGCCGTTTTCGAGCGGCGGGCATGGGGATTCGTGAATCTCGCCCTCGAGCAGTGCTCCGTCCGGGACGGAGTAGTGCTGCGCGCCGAGGCTGTATTCGCCGTCCGGGTCTTTTTTGAGTTTTTTGTATTCCTGAATGACGGGGATATGCTGAAACAGCAGAGAGGGCACGGCTTTTCCGCCGTTCTGCGCCTTGAGTTCGGCGGCGCGTTTTTCGTACCACGCTATCTGATCTTTTTTTACAAAGCCGTATCCGGCGTCGTCTATAACATTGAACTCATCGTCCCTGACATAGTCACCCGAGTCGATGCACCAGATGTTCCAGGCGATATGCTTGCCGTCGGAAGACAAAATAGGCAAACTGCAATTCGCGCAGCCGGAGACATCCTCGTCGTTCATCGTGCTCCTGAAATTCTCGTATTCGGCGTATATACAGATCTGATTCTCTTTCGCGAGAAACGGCAATTTGGGCTGAGCCTCGGCGTCGTGATTGCCGAAAACTATGGCGAGCGGGATATTTTTCTCCGCAATCGGCGCGACTATCTTTTTGATAGTATTATACATATATTCATATGTGAACTCCTGCCAGTAGCCGCTGATGTTGTCGCCGCCGAAAACGACAAGATCGGGATTTGCAATTTCGATGCATCGGCGAATGACATTTATCGTCTCTTTGCTCTTGTTTATCGGTATCTGTCTGTCCTCCTCATCGTCCATCTCCGGGTCGACCTCGTGGATATCCGTCAGATGCAGAATGCGAAATTTTCCGTCCGCGCCGAAGCGCAGGGGAGCCTGCTTTTCTTTTATATATTTCTTTGAATCCGGCAGTCCTTTTGCCATGTTGCTCCCTCCGATATTTGATACTGAAATTATATACTTGCTTCGACACTGTGTCAATAATTGTGTTGCATTCGCGATTCTGCGTTGTTTACTGTGCATAATTTAAAAAGTCCGTTTTTGGCAAAAGTGCATATTGCGAAAAGCAGAACGCGGTGATATAATTGATTTAATAACACGGTTTTCTAATTTGCAGATGAGGGGCGCGCTTTTTGAAAAATACACTTGATTCATCCATAGTCAAGCTGACGAATTACCGCTCTGTGTGGGGATACATACACAAAAACAAGCAGGCGACAATTCCGCAGATAGCCAAAAGCATCGGGCTGAGCCTGCCGACCGTGACGCGAGCTATTGATTACGGTGTTGCGGAGGGAATTATTAATCCGGACGGAGTTATAGGTGCGGAACGCGGGCGCAAGGCGCAGGTATATAAGCTTAACGCGGACTATATGCATTTTCTGCTGATTTATCTTGACTCCGATGTTCTTTCATACAGAATCCATGATTTCAGAAGCCGTACTATCGGCAGCGGAAATATACCGATTTGTGACGAAAAAGTACTTTCGACGCTTGAGAATCTTGTTATGACAAGCATTGCGGCCGATCCGCTCATAGCCATGACGGCGATAGCCGTTTCGGGCGTTGTCTGCAAGGGTGTTGTTATGGACTCGGCGGCATTCCCGTCGCTCAACCATATCGATGTTGCAAAGAGGCTGAATGAAAAATTCGGACTGACGGTTCTTATTGACAACGACCTGCATGTCGCAACGAATGTGGCAAGAAAATATTCGAATTATCAGGAGGGTATAACCGTTCTCTATGCCTACGGCAAGCACAAGAGCGGCTCGGGAATAATCGCAAACGGCGAGGTGCTCTGCGGCGCGTCGGGCGCTGCCGGCGAGGTCGAAAACATCCCGCTGCACACTCCGGACATTGAATCCGAGCGCATAGCTTTTTGCAGCGAACGCCTCCAGACGATAATCGCGCTGATGAATCCGGGCAGGGTAGTTATATATGAGCTCGACGAGGGCATGGATACGGACAAGCTCATAGGTTTGATAAAAAGCAAAATGAAGCCTTATCTTCTGCCGGAGTTCAAGCTCGGTCGCGATTTCTTTGAGGACTGCTTCCTCGGGCTTAGCATCGTGTGTGAGGTTGGGATAAAACAGAGCCTCCGTGGGAGACTTGATTTTTAAATAACGAGGGGAATTTCAACAATTCCCCTTATATCTCAAATAATTAATAACACTTCTTTAAGATATAACTTTACTTATTTGTAAATATTATAATATTGCGGTGGTTCTGAATTATTTTATGAATACTGCGGTACTTTGTCGGTGCCGCATATTAAAAGCTGAATTTATAACTTGATGTTATAATATAAATTGCTGCAAAGGAGACAAGAAGAAGCAAAGAATAACAATGTCTATAATGTTTTCACAAAAACGAAAGGAGAACAGAGTAAAAGAAAACATTTAAAAAAGCGCTGAGCGTTATGCTCTGCCTGTGCATGCTTATGTCTGCCGTGGCGGTCGGTCTTAACGTCTTTGCGCAGGAAAAGTCAGAAGCCGTTGCAAGGTTTGAAGCGAATGTCGAAGCTTTCGACGGCGATGTTACCAAAGCCGAGCCTTCGGCAGAGGATCTTGCGGCTTACGAGAAGCTCGTTGCCGAGTACAAGGCTCTCAGCAACTCCGATAAGGAAAGCTCGATGTCCTTGTTTTCGATGTATTTTACCACGATGTAGTGATGAGAGAGCGCCAGATCTCCATCAAGAACCACCCCGAGATTTCGAGCTCGAAGAAAGATCACTATATCAACGCTGCGGCTCAGGCTGTTGCCACGCTCGGCTATGTTCCGGCGTATATCGATAATGCCGTTGAGCTTGCAAAGACTATTGCGGACAGAAAGATATCTGTCGATGACAAGAAAGCCGCTTGGGAAGCCACCGATTACAACGCCCGCGTTATGGCGGGCGGTTACGGCTCGACCCACGGCATCATCAGCGGCTCTGTAAAGGGCGATGCCTTTAAGGGCTTTAAGCTGATGGGCGATGTTATCTACAACGATCTTCTCAAGGCTAACCCCGCGCCCACAAAGCCGAAGAGCCCCGGCCTTGCGCCGAAGCCCGGCAGCTATGCAGAGGGTGAGAACGATCCTAAGTACATCGCAGATTTTGCTGCGTGGCTCGAAAAGGCAGAGGCTTACAACAAGGCTTACGCCGCATAGTATACTTATAAGGGCAACCTCTATATAGAGGCTCTCGAGTGGCTTGCATCCGCAGAATCCTCGTTCCCGTGTTCAATCTTATCGACACCATCGCCTCCGCTGAGTCTCCGCTCACCGAGGTTGTTAAGCTCCTCCCGAAGGTCGCTTATGCGGTTGACTCCGGCTTGCTCAACACCCAGATTCAGAATCTGATCGGCAAGCTCGGCATGGGCCTGGGCAGCAGTATCAATGTTGACCTCACCACAGAGGGACTCTATGAGATGCTCGCTCCCAAGCTCAAGGACATCGAGCTTCAGGCTGCCAAGACTGACGAGAACGGCGAAGAGACCGCCCCCGCAGTCACCCTTTCGATAAGCCTCGATAAGGACAAGTTCGCTTCCGCTATCAAGGATCTCTCCGGCTGCGGCGTTTACACCGCAAACGAGAGCATCGCCCGCGGCAAGAACTGGTTTGTCGGCATCGACGGCGACGCGGCGGATGCATTTGTCGTTCTGTTCGGATATCTCCACTCCGAGCTCACTTCCGAGAGCAACGCAGCAGCTATAAAGACCGCTGTCAAGGCTCTTGACATGAACTTCGCTCAGAGAATAGCTGTCAACTTCCTCGTTTCGATCGTGCTCTCGTCCTCTGCTGACGGAGCTCTCAGAACGCTCGTCTTCATGATTCCGATAGTCAAGGTCGGCGTTAAAATTGCAAGTTGGTTCGGCGCATTCAAGAAATAAACCGAACGTCAAAAAGTAAAAACATAATTTCATAAAAGCAAGGTTCGGCGGAGCGTCATACGGCGTTCCGCCGTTCCTTTTTGCCAATTATAAATCAAACTGTTAAATCAACTAAAAACAGGGCTGTTTTTTCGGCATTTCGTACAACCCGCCGCTCTTGTTTTTTGTTTCACCTTATGTTAAAATCAAATTGTAAGATGTATAGACGCTTGATTTATAGAAACGCATTAAAGAGGGGAGTCGGCTTCCCTCTGTGCTTTAAACGAATTAATAACGCTGTGTTAATAATTATTAACAAACGCTTAATTACAAATAAATAAGCAATTAAGGAATTTATAACCTTTTTATAAATTAATTTCAAGGCAGAGGAGGAGAAACCCAAAAGAGAGATGAGTTAACAGCCCCCCGTTTAAAAAACGAAAGGAGAACAAGTTATGAAAGCATTAAAAAAGACATTCAGCGTTATACTTTGCCTGTGCATGATAATGTCCGTTATGGCGGCAGGGCTCAATGCCTTTGCGCAGGAGGAAGCGACCGCAGCGCTTGACGGCGCTGTCAGCGAAGCGGCTGCTCTTGCCGTATCCGATCCTACGGACGAAAAACCCGACGTTGACGCTATGGAACGCACCAAGGTTAAGTATCCCATCGGCGCTTCCAAGAAGGCTGTCAACAGGTCTATCGGCAGAGTTGAAGATATTCTTTTCACCGTTTTGAAGGTTCCCGAGGGCGGAGTTCCCCAGGTGCTCAACGAGAAGGTATATACCAATGAAACCGTAGCTCTTGTTGCAAAGAAGCTGTTCCCGCTTGTCGGCGGACTCAGCAGTCTTGTTGCAAAGGGACCCAAGGATCTTGCCGCAAAACTTGACAAGGAGACCTGCGCGGGTGCTATCGCGGCTCTTAACGCCGCAGCGGCTACGCTCGGCGAGGACGGCAAGCCCGTAGGCAAGCTTGACGCATGGCAGTATCTCACTGTTGTTGACGGCGACTTCGGTTTCGCTAACGGCGACAAGGAGGGCTTCCTCGACGCTGTTGCGTCGCTGTTCAGACCCCTTTCGCTGCTCACTACCGTTGTTTCCTTTGAGAACACAACCAGCTTATTTTACGGTCCGCAGCTGGGCATATACGAGGATCTCATCCCCATATTTGAGGCTCTCGGCATAAAGGACTTTATGACCTCCGACGAGTACACCGCATATGTTAAGAAGGGCGCCAACACAAACGAGAAGATGGATCGCCGTATCCGCGGCATCATCACTCCCATATTCACTCTTGTTGACGCAGTTGCCTCTGCGGAATCCCCGGTCGACGAGGTTCTGAAGCTTCTCCCGAATCTTGCCTCCGCTATTGACACGGGACTTATCGACACTCAGATACACAGTATGCTGGGCAAAATCAGCCTGGGTATCGGCAACAGCGTTAAGGTTGATCTCACCACCGGCGGCGTATACGATATGATCGCCCCCAAGCTCAAGGACATCGAGCTCCAGGCCGCCAAGGTTGACGAAAACGGCGAGGAGACCGCCCCCGCGGTCACGCTTACAATAAACCTTGACAAGGAGAAGTTTGCGGCTGCAATAAAGGATATCGCCGCCTGCGGAGTCTTCACCGCAAAAGAGAGCGCAGCCAAGACCAGAAACTGGTTTGTCGGCATAGAAGGCGACTCGGCGGATGCGTTTGTCGTTCTGTTCAGATATCTCCATTCCGAGCTTACCGAGGAGAACAACGCTGTGGCGATAAAGACCGCTGTTGCAGCTCTCGACATGAACGCCTCGCAGAAAATTGTTGTCAATTTCCTCGTTTCCTCCGTGCTCTCGTCCTCTGCTGACGGAGCGCTCAGAACCATAGTTGCTCTTCTTCCGCTTGCAAAGACCGGCGTGAAGATAGCAGCCCGCTTCGGCGCGTTTGATAAATAAGCTTTATTTTGCAAAACACAATTTCATAAAAGCAAGGAGCGGCGGAGCGTCATAAGGCGTTCCGCCGTTCCGTTGTCAATCACAAATCAAATTGTTAAATCAACTAAAAATAAAGCTGTTTTTTCGGCATTTCGTACAGGCCGCCGCTCTTGTTTTTTATTTCTTGTTATGTTAAAATCAATTCGTATGAAATACATTTTTGGAGGTCTTTCTATGAAAAAATGGCGAGTAGGTATTATCGGTGTCGGCGGAATATTCAACGGCGCTCACCGCGAGCACTATCTTAAAGACGATCGACTTGAGGTTGTCGCGCTCTGCGACATAATCGAGGAGAGGGCGGTCGAGTGCCGCGACGGGTTTTTCCCCGACGCGAAGGTATATACCGATTTCAACGAGCTGCTCAAGGACGAGACGATAGACTCTGTCGATATCTGCACCCCGAACTATCTCCACTCGATAATCGCGGTTGCCGCTTTCAAGGCGGGCAAGCACGTTTTCTGCGAGAAGCCGGACGCTGTCAATGTCGAAGAGGTCATGAAGATGAATGATGCCGCTAAGGCTGCGGGCAAGACGCTCATGGTCATGAGAAACAACCGCTTCACCGACGCGTCTAAGCTTGCGAAGAAGTTCATTGACGACGGCAAAATGGGCGAGATATACTGCGGACGCTGCGGCTGGCAGAGAAGACGCGGAATCCCCGGCAAGGGCGGCTGGTTCACCACCAAGGCGCAGTCCGGCGGCGGCCCGCTCATTGACCTCGGCGTTCACATGATAGACCTTGCGATATGGCTCATGGGCAGCCCGACTCCAGTCGCCGTGACCGGCAGCACATACTGCAAGTTTGCCGACAACGACGTCAGCGACTCCGTGAACTCCGACTTCGGCGACAAGGTCGAGGACGGCACGTTTGACGTTGAGGATCTTGCGATGGGCACTATCCGCTTCGATAACGGGGCGCAGCTCCAGATAGAGTTCAGCTGGGCGTCGAACGTCAAGAAAGAGACACGCTTTGTCGAGCTTCGCGGCACGAAGGCGGGACTCAATTGGCAGGACGGCGAGGTCGAGTTCTACACCGAGGAATACGGCAAGTGCCTCGATGTTATCCCGACTAACTACGCTACCGACAGAGAGCACGCGAGAAACCTCAGGCACTTCTACGACGTGGTCATTGAGGGCGCCGAGCCGTGCTTCAAGCCGCAGCAGGGAATTGATATGATAAAGATCCTCTGCGCAGTTTACGAGTCCGCCAGGACGGGCAGAGAAGTAGTGCTTTAATAGATATTCAATGAAAGTCTCCCCGCATCTCAGCGTGCGGGGAGTTTTTTACGCCGATAAAGTTTTTGCTTATTATAGGGGTCGGCGAGGTCGCCGACCCCTACAAGAGCGCGTAGTGTATATTATGTGGTAATATATTTTGCTCCGAGCTATTTAATGGTGCTCAGTATTCGGTCTTTGCCCAATAAACAAGAGCGGGTAAAGTGTATTTAAAAGCGCAAAACAATAAACCAAAAGGTCACAATCCGCATTGCTGCAAATTGTGACCTTTTTATCTGCTGTTTGTCTGCGCCGAGGATTATTTCTTCGACTTCTTGTCGTATCTTCCGCCGAGTCTTTCTTCGGCTTCGGCGCGGGTTATTTTGCCGCTGTTGCAGTCCGCCATGGTCTGAACATCCTTGTCGGTGAGCTTGTAGCGGGTCCAGATGACATAGGCTATGGCGTAGCCTATCGCCGTGAACATAACATAGATGAACCACAGAACGGCCTTCGCGTGGTCTGTCTGAGTGACACCCTGGAGGTCTGCGAAGTTCTGCGCTCCCTCGACGCTGACCCAGCCGGTGGACTTGAGACCGAGTATGAACATACCGAGCGCGCCGGAGACGGCTGCGGTGAGCTTGCACATGAAGGTCTGAATCGCGAAGGTGATGCCCTTTGCTTCGATGCCGGAGGTGAATTTGCCGAACTCCGCGCAGTCGGGCGTGAACATGAAGAGCATGACACCGAGAATAGCCATGGGTACCGCGCGCAGTATCGAGATGATGATGAAGCCTATCATCGAGTTGTAGCCGATGAGCCACATGACGACGCTTAAAATAACGGTAGCCAAAGTGCAGATTCTGAACAGCTTCATCTTGTCAAATTTTCTGACCATGTGGGGCACGAGGAACGAGAATATCGCCGCGGGAACAAGGCTCAGAGCCTGAACGACGAGCGAGAACTGCGAGTTGTTAAAGAGATAGAACGAAACGAAAAGGTTGAGCGAGCCGGAGACGTTGGCGCTCGAATAGAAGAAATAGCCTATGTAATAGATGAGCAGATACTTGTTCTGAACGAGATAGCTGAACATCTTTTTGATCGTGAAATCCTCATCCCTGTCTCCGCCGAAGCGCTCCTCAAGCTTGAAGCAGGCGGGGATCATCGTGATAATTGCGAACACGGCGCAGATTATTGCGACTACCGTGTAGTTGAGCTTGACCTGCTCGCCGACGAGGACGGTGCCGAGAATGAGCGCAACGCCCGAGCCCACGCCCGCCCAAATCTGCTTATAGGATATAATGCTGTTTCTTTCGTCAATGTTTTCGCTCATCGAGGTGATGATGCCGAATATCGGCACGTCGCAGAGGGTGTAGGCGGTATCCCAGAGTATATATGAAACAGCGAGCCAAATGAGCTTCGCGTTTTCGCTGAAGTTATTGGGTATGGCGAAGAGCATGACCGTAGTCAGCGGGATAAAGACGAGCGATATCTTGAGCCACGGGACAAACTTCTTGCCGCTCTTGAATTTTACTTTGTCGAACAGCACGCCGAAAATAGCGTCGTTGACCGCGTCCCATACCTTGACCGCGAGCATGATTCCCGCGGTTTTGACAAGTCCGCCGATAGAGAGCATGAGGTAGGTCGTCAAGAAAGAGGCAACAAGGTTATATATCGCGTTCTGTCCGCAGAAGTAGAGATAGTAGCTCAGTCTCTCCTTCGGTTTTGTAGACCAGCCCTTCGGGGTGGATGTGATTTTTTTGATAAGATTCGACATTTTTTGTAACCCCTCCGCTTTTTGTGGATTTCATATTGAAAATCCGTTTTCAGTTAAATAATACTGTACCATATTTACAATAATCAGTCAATGAAAATTTAATTCTAAACACCCGATTTCTTGACCGCCGGGGTGTAAAAATGTATAATAACCGAAAGCGCGGAGGATGATAACATGATTTTTAAAAGACTGACAAATTCAGAAGATAAGATATATGAAAAAGCGATGGAGCTTTCCTATATATGAACAGCGGCTGCCCGAAATGCGCGGACGCGGCTACGGCGCGCAGGCACTCTCCTTCTCGGCGAGCGCAAAAAGACGGTCATTCTCGAAATCGACCCGCCTAAGGACGAAGTATCCGCCCGCCGCAAGGCTTTTTATGAGCGTGCCGGGGTACAAGAGCTAATCCGTTCGAGCATATCCACCCGCCGTATCACAGCGAATATAAGGGTCACAGGCTCGTTGTCATGACCTGCCCGACGGCGATAAGCGAGAATGAATATAAGAATTTTAACAGCTATCTTGAAAATGTGGTTATAAAAAAATAACATCACGGGGATTTTTCGTCATTTTAAACAAACAACGACAAATTTTTTTGTCATGTTAGGCTGAAATTCCGTGTTTACTTTTGACATCGGCTCTGCTAAAATGACCTTGAAAAAGGGGGCGGAGCAATGAAAGAAATAACCAACAAACCCGTGCCGCGACAATATGAGGAGCGGTTCGAAGAATTGACCCGCGGCGAAGAGATTTTATTTATCGTCGTGGGTGACCTTGATTTAAAAGGCAAATATGCGGATTCAATGCTCGTTTTCACAAAAAACGGGCTTATTGCCTTTGACAGAAGCTTTGACGGCGGCGTGTGCAGCATCGCCTATAATGAAATGGAGTCGGCGGATGTCAAGCGGCTCTACGGCAACGCGCTGTTTCGAGTCAGATTTTCAAACGGAAAGAGAAAGCCGCTCATGCGCTTTTCTTATGCCGCCGCCGAGGTTGCGGACGCAGGCGCGGTGTTCGTGAACTCGTTGAAAGAACACGGCTATTCCGACGAGGATGCGGAGGTTGTGAAGTCCGTTTATCTCAAGCAGCGCTCTTTCTGCCCGAAGTGCGGACGCAAATTGCCTTCACCCGATGCCGAGTGCCTCAACTGCTCCGGCAAGCGCAAGCTCATCACAAAATTTTCGGGCTATGTCAAGCCCGAAACAAAGCCGCTGATAGTGTGCATGATTCTCTCCGTGCTCACAACGGCGTTTTCGCTCGTCCCGCCGTATATC
>UMCW01031315.1_pt1 | contig 12804 bp, 8 predicted proteins | sample 1964321 | NCBI WGS metagenome assembly UMCW01 (sample SAMEA4835977, study PRJEB28245) | human gut metagenome | biome: gut microbiome; material: fecal sample | place: Denmark | collected 2008
GGCGAGGCGCAGAGAATCCGTCTGGCTACCCAGATTGGTTCCGGGCTGGTAGGAGTTGCCTATATTCTGGATGAACCGAGTATCGGACTTCACCAGAGGGATAATGACAGACTTCTTGGTTCTCTGATGAAACTGCGTGATCTTGGAAACAGCCTGATCGTTGTGGAGCATGATGAAGATACCATGCGTGCCGCAGACTGTATTGTAGATATAGGTCCCGGTGCAGGGGAGCATGGCGGACAACTGGTTGCCATGGGAACTGCAGAGGATTTGATGAAGAACGAGGATTCCATCACAGGAGCTTATCTGAGCGGAAAATTAAAAATTCCGGTACCTTTGGAGAGACGGAAGCCAACCGGTTTTCTTACTGTCAAGGGGGCGGCAGAGAATAATCTCAAGAATATCGATGTGAAGATACCTCTTGGGATCATGACCTGTATCACAGGAGTTTCGGGCTCAGGTAAGAGCTCTCTGATCAATGAGATTCTTTATAAACGCCTGGCAAGAGATCTGAACCGGGCAAGAGTGATTCCGGGAAAACATAAGGATATTCTGGGAACAGACCAACTGGATAAGGTTATCAATATTGACCAGTCACCTATTGGCCGTACACCGCGTTCCAATCCTGCGACCTATACAGGGGTATTTGACCAGATCAGAGATCTTTTTGCAGCAACAGCAGATGCCAAGGCAAAAGGATATAAGAAAGGACGTTTCAGCTTTAATGTAAAGGGCGGAAGATGTGAGGCATGCAGCGGTGACGGTATTATCAAGATTGAGATGCATTTCCTTCCGGACGTATATGTACCATGCGAGGTCTGCAAAGGTAAGAGATATAACAGAGAAACCCTGGAAGTAAAGTATAAGGATAAGAATATTTACGATGTGCTGAATATGACGGTGGAGGAAGCACTGACTTTTTTTGAGAATGTTCCTTCTGTTAAAAGAAAGATACAGACTCTTTATGATGTAGGACTTTCCTATATCCGGCTGGGACAGCCGTCCACAGAGCTTTCCGGAGGAGAGGCACAGAGGATCAAGCTTGCCACAGAGCTGAGCAAGCGCAGCACAGGTAAGACTATCTACATTCTGGATGAGCCTACCACAGGTCTGCATTTTGCGGATGTGCATAAGCTGGTGGAGATTCTGAAACGATTATCGGAGGGCGGTAATACAGTAGTTGTGATCGAGCATAATCTGGATGTGATTAAGACCGCAGATTATATCATTGACATCGGACCGGAGGGTGGAGACAAAGGAGGTACCGTAGTTGCTCAGGGAACTCCTGAGGAGGTGGCACAGTCACCGGTTTCCTATACCGGAAAATATGTAAAGAAATATCTGAAATAATCTTGAAATCATATTGCAGGACTTTCTTTTTAAATGGAAGTTGTATATAATAGAAGAGATTATTTATAGCAATTCTCGTAAATAATATATTTTGATCCGGCTTATCAGGATGTGAAGCCCTGTTGGACTGTTTTGATCGCATTATTTTATGGAGTTGTTATAACTAAACCGGATAAGTCCCCGGTAGAGACTGTAAAAAGTAATGATCAGTTGAAGGGGATGAGGAGAACGTAAGAACAGAAAGGGGATTTCCATGCCGACAAGTGATATTGGAATTGACCTGGGAACCAGGAACAGTCTGGCTTATTCTACAGGAAAGGGGCTTGTGCTAAATGAGCCTTCAATCGTAGTTTATGATAAAAATACAGAGAAGATACGTGCGATCGGTGAAGAAGCCCGTCTGATGGAAGGGCGCATTACTTCAGATATGGAGATCATCCGTCCCATCAGACAGGGCGTGATCGTTGATTATACAGTTACAGAGAAGATGTTGAAATACTTTATATCCAGAGCAATAGGAAGAAGAGCTTTCCGCAAGCCCAGGATCAGTATCTGTGTTCCCAGTGGAATTACAGAGATTGAGAAAAAGGCAGTGGAGGAAGCAACCTATCAGGCTGGTGCCAGAGATGTCTATATGGTGGAGGAACCTATAGCTGCGGCAATCGGAGCCGGGGTGGATGTGACCAAGCCCTTTGGAAATCTGGTCGTAGACATTGGAGCCGGAACTTCGGATGTTGCGGTTATCTCTCTTGCGGGGGTTGTGGTTTCCGCTTCTGTGAAAGTTGCAGGGGACACTTTTAATCAGGCTATACTGAACTATGTGAGAAAGAATCATGGACTTTTTATCGGAGAAGATATGGCAGAGAAGATCAAAATTCAGATTGGTACGGCTATAGAGGAATCAAATCCGAGAACAATGGAAGTAAAGGGGAGAAATGTGATCACCGGTCTGCCGAAGACAGTGACACTTACCTCAGAAGAAATACGTGTGGCGTTAAAGGATGCTACAAGCCAGATTGTGGAGACTGTTCATGGAATTCTGGAAAAGACACCGCCGGAACTGGCTGCGGATATTGTAGACAGAGGAATCGTACTTACAGGCGGCGGTGCCCTTCTTCATGGGATGGATACACTGATCGAGCAGAGAACCGGAGTAAGTACACTGACTGTGCAGGATGCAATGAGCGTGGTCGCAGTGGGAACCGGTAAGTATGCAGAGGTAATGGCACGTTTTGACGGATAAAGCAGGAGGTACTGCACAGTGCAGTGCCTTTTTGTGTTGTCAGAGGCTCAAAGAAGCAGGAGGTGTGGAGAAAAGCACATGAGTGAAACTGTCACAGGATACATAGATCATGTTATTTTCAGAAATGAAGATAACGGATATACAGTTATGGTACTGAAAGGTACAAAAAAAGAGGAAGAGCTGACCTGCGTGGGAAGTTTCCCTGCGATCACACAGGGGGCATCTATTGAAGCAACCGGAGTATATATCCATCATCCGGTATATGGCAAACAGTTTCAGATCAGTTCTTTTACAGAGAAGATGCCGGAGGATACATATGGAATAGAACGTTATCTGGGTTCGGGCGCCATCAGGGGAATCGGTGCTGCACTGGCTGCCAGGATCGTGCGGAAGTTTGGAGATGACACACTCCGTATCGTAGAAGAAGAGCCAGAGCGGCTTGCAGAGGTAAAGGGGATCAGTGAGAAAAAAGCCCGGGAGATCGCTGCGCAGGTAAGTGAGAAGGCAGAGATGCGAAAAGTAATGATCTTTCTGCAGAAATATGGGATTTCCCTGAACCTGGGCGCAAAGATTTATCAGAAATATAAGGAATCTGTCTATACGATCCTTCAGGAGAATCCTTACAGACTTGCGGAAGATATTTCCGGTGTGGGATTTAAGATTGCTGATGAGATTGCTGCCAGAGTCGGTATTCACGCAGACTCAGATTACAGAATCCGCAGCGGAATGCTGTATACTCTTCTGCAGGCTTCGGGAGAAGGACATACTTATCTTCCGAGGGAACAGTTATTTACAAGATGTGCCAGACTTCTGGGAGTGGATGAATCCTATATGGAGAAACATCTTATGGATATGGTTATTGACAGGAAGCTGGTGCTGAAAGAAAAAAGCGGAGAAACTATCGTTTATCCGGCACAGTATTATTATCTGGAACTGAACACTGCCAGGATGCTTAATGAACTGAATATTGTGTGTCCTGAGGATAAAGAGCTTGTCAGGCACAGAATTGAGCTGATCGAGAAAGAGACAGGAACTGTTCTGGATGAAATGCAGAAGAAAGCAATCACTGAAGCAGCGGATCATGGACTCTTTATTCTTACAGGAGGCCCCGGTACAGGTAAAACGACAACGATCAATGCGATCATCCGCTTTTTTGAGGGAGAAGGTGCAGAGATTCGGCTGGCTGCACCTACCGGACGTGCTGCAAAGAGAATGACAGAGACTACCGGATATGAGGCGCAGACAATTCACCGTCTGCTGGAACTGAATGGAATGCCGGAAGAAGAGAGGGACGGGCATTCAGCTAAATTCGAGAGGAATGCGCAGAATCCGCTGGAGGCAGATGTGATCATTATTGATGAAATGTCTATGGTGGATATCCATCTGATGCATTCTCTTCTTCTTGCAGTGGTAGCAGGAACCAGACTGATCCTTGTGGGGGATGAGAATCAGCTTCCGAGTGTAGGCCCGGGCAATGTGCTGAGAGATATTATCCGAAGCAGATGTTTCCCTGTAGTGGAACTGACTAAGATATTCAGACAGGCATCAGAGAGTGATATTGTTGTAAATGCTCATAAGATAAATAAGGGAGAACAGGTTCAGATCAATAATAAGAGCAGGGATTTCTTTTTTCTGAAGAGATATGATGCAGATATCATTATAAGAGTAGTGATCGCGCTGATCCAGGAGAAACTGCCGCGCTATGTAGATGCCAAACCCTTTGAGATACAGGTACTGACACCTATGAGAAAGGGACTTCTGGGAGTAGAGCGGCTGAACCAGATCCTGCAGAGATACCTGAATCCGCCGGAAGACGGGAAATCCGAGAGGGCGGTTGGAGACCGGCTGTTCCGCACAGGGGACAAGGTCATGCAGATCAGAAATAATTATCAGATGGAATGGGAAATCCGGGGACGATATGGGGTTGTCATTGAGAAAGGCGTGGGAGTATTTAACGGAGACACCGGAATCCTCAGGGAAATCAATGAATTTGCTGAGACAGCAGAAGTGGAATTTGAGGATGGACGTTTTGCAATGTACTCGTTCAAACAGCTGGAGGAACTGGAACTTGCATATGCTATTACAATCCACAAGTCTCAGGGATCTGAGTATCCGGCAGTCATACTTCCATTGCTTTCCGGACCACAGATGCTTTTAAACAGGAACCTTCTTTATACCGCAGTTACCAGAGCAAGAAAATGTGTGACGGTTGTGGGAAACGAGGAGACCTTTGCAGAGATGATACGCAATGAAAAACAGCAGAAGAGATACAGTGCACTGGATGAACGAATCAGAGAACTGAGTGAGACTACAGGGGATAATAATACAGATGGTGAAGAATGATATTGCAGACTGTGATCTGATGACTGAATAATAACAGAGAAAAAATTTATTCCGATAATATGAGAAAAACAGAAATACAGAGGATAGCAAAACAAAGAGTAAAATAGTGGAAGGAAATGGAAATGAAACGGTTTCTGAACATGGTTGCTGATATTTTTTACCCGAGATGCTGTCCGGTCTGTCAGAAAATACTGGCAGATCAGCGAAGGATGATCTGTCCGGAATGCGAGAAAGAACTTCGTCCGATTGGTCATCCCAGATGTTATAAATGTGGAAAACCCATAGAAACAGGGGAATACTGCAGAGACTGTCAGAAACACAGGCATATGTATGAACAGGGAAGAGGTATTTTTGTCTATGATGGCATAATGAGAAGATCTGTTACCAGATATAAGTACTATGGATGCAGAGAATACGGTGATTTTTATGCCAGAGCAATGTATCGATATGCGCAGAAAGAATTGCGGGAATGGAAGCCGGATCTGATCGTGCCGGTTCCGGTACACAGGTCGAAGGAGCGGCAGAGAGGTTTTAATCAGGCTGCATATCTGGCGGAGAAACTCGGTCATTATACCGGGATTTCCACAGATGTCAATATTGTGCAGAAAGTTTTAAAGACAAAGTCGCAGAAAAAACTGAATGCTTTGCAGAGAAGAAAAAACCTGGAAAAAGCGTTCTGCGTGACCGGAGATGTCAGGGGAAAGAATATCTTGGTGATAGATGATGTGTATACAACAGGAAGTACGATCGATGCAATGGCCGGATGCCTGAAGAGAAAAGGTGCCGGAAATGTTTATTTTCTTACGGTTTGCATAGGCAGGAGATAAGAAAAAACACTTTTCATACATAATGATATATGTTACAATTAATCTGTATGATTATATGAATGATATCAGGTTGTTGCTGAGAACAGAGTGAACAGTAATAGCGGATTATAGCAAAAGGAAAAGCATACAGTAAGGAGTAATTTATGTTAAATGAAGAGAAGATAAAAATCATGAATAAACTTGCCATGTATGAACAGGGTGAAGGAAAGAAATATCTTCCGGTCAGCAGGTACTACCGTAGTGATTATATCGGACTTGCCATGATTAAGAATTTTTTCCTTGTTACGATTGGGTATTGCCTGATTCTGGCCGGTATCGCAGCATATTTTGCTGAATATCTGATAGATAATGTTCATAAGATGAACCTTGTTTCACTGGGTGTGGAAGTTATTCTGGGGTATGTGGCAGTGCTGGTACTGTTTTCTGTCCTGACATATATCCAATATACGGTGAAATACCACAAAGCAAAGAAAAGTGTGAAAAATTATTATGAAGAACTTACACAATTAAGTAAAATCTACGGTCGCGAAGATAAAAAATCTTCAGCCAGAGGAGTTACAGGAGGATATAAAAAATGACAGCATTACTCGAATTAAAACAGCGAATAAAGAATTTATACAGCCAGTATGAGATTTATATCCTGCCTGTCTTACGTTTCGTTCTGGCAATGGTTTATTTCATATGGATCAATACCAATATGGGATATATGAAGCAGATCGATAATATATTTATTGTTCTGATCCTTGCACTGATCTGTTCCATTCTTCCTTCGGGTGTAATGATTTTTGTAGGATTTGCCCTGATGGTCGCACATGGTTATGCACTGGGGATAGAAGTTGCAGGTTTTATGCTTGTGCTGATCCTGTTTATGGCAATTCTCTTCCTGAGATTCAGTTCAGACAATAATTTAGTACTTGTATTTACACCGCTTTCCTTTGGGTTCAGTGTTCCGACGCTTCTTCCTATCGGAAGCGGACTTTTGTGCAATGCGTTTTCTGCACTTCCTGCAGGCTGCGGAGTGATTATTTACTATTTTATCCGTTTTATACGTGTACAGCATAAACTTCTGGAAAACCCGGATGTTGCCATAGCTGACAAATTAAAACTTCTGACAGATGGAATCGTGCAGAACTGGGGAATGTGGATCACAGTGATTGCCTTTATCGCAGTGATTCTGCTGGTGAATCTGATACGTACCCGCTCTTTTGACTATGCATGGAGAATTGCCATTATTGCAGGTGGAGTTGTGTATGTTCTGATGATTATTGCAGGTGGATTTTATTTTAGACTGGATATTGATGTTGTTACGCTGATCATTTATACAGTGATCTCTGTGGTGATAGGATTACTTCTTGAATTCTTTGTATTTGGTGGTGACTATACCCGTACCGAGAGACTGGAATATGAGGATGATGAATATTATTATTATGTAAAAGCAGTGCCGAAAGCCTGTGTCACAACATCTGAAAGAAGTATAAAGAAGATTAACGGAAGTTCCGCAAAGGATGAAAGACCGGCACAGGATAACGTTGTTTCTTATGCGAATCCTATTTTTCATGGTGATGAGAAAGCAGTGACGACAGATGAGGCTGCAGCACCTGTAGAGAGAAAGAAAGATATTGACAGCGTGGATTTTGAGAAGAAACTGGAAGAATCATTAAAAAATCTGTAAAAAGCAGTTTCCGGTAACGATGAGACATACGAGCCAAAATTCCATTGCCACAGGCAATCTGGAATGAATTTTGGCTACGTTACTGTGAACGGAGTGAACAGTAACACAAAATCCACTGAAAACATTTTCAACGATAAGATATATAAAAATGATAAGGAAAGGAGAGCCATATGCAGGAATTTTCAGGAAATTTGATAGAGACATTATCAAGACTGGCATTTCCTAAGATTGGGATTATAGATATCATACAGATTGCACTGATCGCTTTTTTTGTATATCAGTTCATGGTATGGATCAAATATACTCATGCATATACACTTCTGAAAGGAATACTGGTCGTTCTCCTCTTCATTCTGATCGCATATATTTTCAGGATGAATACGATTCTGTGGATTTTTTCAAATCTGGCAAGTACACTGATCGTAGGTGTGATCGTTATTTTTCAGCCAGAGCTCAGAAAAGTTCTGGAACAGCTTGGACAAAAGCGGATCATGGCTTCACTGATACCTTTTGATGCAGGTAAAGAGGTGAAGGAAAGATTTACGGATAAAACCATCAGTGAGCTGGTCAAAGCATGTTTTGATATGGGAGAAGTTAAGACCGGAGCACTGATCGTAATTGAGCAGAATGAGCTGCTGACCGATTATATAAGAACAGGTATTAATCTGGATGCAATCCTTACCAGTCAGCTTCTGATCAATATATTTGAACATAACACACCACTTCATGACGGAGCTGTTATTGTAAGAGAGAACAGGATTGTGGCTGCAACATGCTATCTTCCACTGTCTGATAATATGGAACTGAGCAAACAGCTTGGAACGCGGCACAGGGCAGGTGTGGGGATCAGTGAGCAGACAGATTCTGTTACGATCATTGTATCAGAGGAAACCGGTCAGGTATCTGTAGCGCAGGGAGGAAAGCTGACCAGAAGTGTAAACAGTGCAAAACTCAGAGAAATCCTGGTCAGAGCGCAGAATAAGCAGGTTGTAGACAACAGCAAACTTCGCCATTTACTGAAAGGAAGAGTGAAGCATGAAGAAGCGAAAAATAACAGATAATATACCTCTGAAAATCATGTCTGTCGCAATAGCTGTTGTGCTATGGCTGATTGTTGTAAACATAGATAATCCGACAGGAACCAATTACTATACGCTCAATGATGTGGAACTGATCAACAAGGAATATGTGGAATCTTCAGATACCATCGGTAAGATGTGTATGCCGGAACAGAACCAGGATTCCATAAAAGTTGCGATCACTGCAACCAAGAAGATCAGAGACAAGATCAAAGTCACAGACATCTCTGCGGTAGCTGATCTTCAGCAGGCGGTAAGCCTGGATACAAATCCGGTTATGGTTCCTATTACCGTTACCTGTTCTGTACCGGGGGTATCTCCCAGTGATATCAAAGTTACTCCTCAGAATCTCAGTGTAAATCTTGATGAAAAAGAGACACAGGAGTTTGTGGTAAATGTCAGCAGAGGTGATACGAAACCGGGCAAAGATTATGAAGTAGGAAGTCTGACTGCCAGTCCGGAGAAAGTAAGGATTACAGGCCCGAAGACGCTGATCAATAAAATAGATAAGGTAAATGCTTCCATTGAACTGGATGGGAATACAGAGGATTTTACACAGGATGTAAACCTTACGATCATTGATAAGAATCAGGAGGTACTTACCGATTCTGAAATGAATTCATTGCGGATTGAGAATAATGCAAAAGTAACAGTGACTGCAAAATTATGGAAAATCCGTCAGGGAGTGCAGATATCTGCAGATTATGTAGGGACACCGGCTGAAGGATATCAGGTTGGGGCTGTGAGAACAGTGCCGGATACGATTAGTGTAGCAGGCAGTGCAGAAGGTCTTGAAAGTCTTGCGGATAATAATAATGTGATCACTATACCGGAAGACAGTATTGATATTTCCGGTGAATCCGAAGATGTGGAGAAAAAAATCAGTCTTACGAATCTTCTGCCGGACAATGTGAAACTTACCAGTGACTCCAGTGAAGATGTATGGGTAACTGTAAGTATTCTTCCGGCCGGAAGCAGAGAGTTTGAATTTCCGACTAAGAATATAGAGGTTAAGAATAAACCGAAAGATCTGCAGGTAACATTTGAGACTGCACAGATAGAAGTGCGAATCAAATCAGATAACAAAGATCTGGATGATCTGAATAATGACAAAGACATTAAGGCATCTATAGATCTGGATGGCAAAAAAGAAGGAAGTTATGAAGTCCCGGTTGAGATAGTCTTGCCGGATGGTTATGAGACAGTGGAAGATGTGACTACGGAAGTAGTGATTTCATCAGGGACTGCTGTTGATGACAGTAAGGAAAACAAGGAATAAAAGAATTCTCCACTTACAGAAGGGGTAGTAACAATATAAGAGGAACAGTGAAATGGTCAGTAAAAAAGTGACAGTTAAAAATCCCACAGGTCTTCATCTGAGACCTGCGGGGATTTTGTGCAATGAGGCAATGAAATACCAGTCACAGATAACATTTGTCTACGATGGGGGCATGGCAAATGCAAAGAGTGTACTGAGTGTACTTGGTGCATGCGTAAAATGCGGAAATGAGATAGAACTTACCTGTGAAGGTGTTGATGAACAGGAAGCCCTGGATCATCTTGTTACTGCTATTGATAGCGGCCTTGGCGAGTAGAAAGCTGCTGTGCACAAACAGAGTGAACAGTAACCATAAAGTAACATGAATAAAAGAGGAGGAACTTATTGTGAAAAGAAGATTAGTTGCGGTTACATTGAGTCTTATTATGACAATGGCAACTGTCAGTGAAGCAGGTGCTGCTGCATTCACTTCACCTGATACAGCTCCGGCTGTTGCCACACAGACAGATGCAGAAGAAGTAAATGTTACAGAAGAAACTTCTGAAACAGGAACTTCTGAAACAGAAGCAGACGCTTTTTCAGATGGAGATGATGGGACAGCAGTACCATCACAGGAACAGACAGACGACGCATTTACAGCGGGAACGGATACGGCTGCTGCATTGCCGGACGAGACGCCGTCAACAGCAGATGCTACGGATGCCGTTGGAGCCGCTGTAGTGAAAGCTGAGGACTGGGTAAGCACAGAGAATGGCTTTAAACTGCGCAAACCTGCAAAAAATCAGGATACAGCAAATACAGATGATCAGAAAGCAGCAACAGCAGCACTACCCGATGAGGAGATGCTGTCTGAGACTGACGGATTCTCAGGAGATCAGACAGAATCATCTGAAACAGCAGTGGCTGAAACAGATACAACAGCTGTGACAGCAGAGGTTACAGCAATGGAAACACCAGCAGCAACGGATACAGTGTCTGTAACAAATGAAGAATTTTATACAGTGGCAGACGGAATTGTAAAGATCAGCACAGAGTATAAAGGGGAAACCCATACAGGATATTATCTGTTTGATGAAGAGGGAATCCTTGTAACTGGACAGGCTGAGGTAAAAGAAAAATCTTCAGCTGATGAAGAACCGACATCAGATGCAGCTCAGTCAGCAGGAGAAGATGCCGCAGGGGAAGAAACAGAAGCCCAGGCAAATCAGTCTTATTTTACAACTGCAGATGAGGCTGTTGTTTATACCGGATGTGAAGGAGAAGCGATAACTCCATATACATCTACAGTAGGCCAGCAGGAGAAGAGTGTATGGAAATGGACAGGAACATATTTCCAGTACTACGATGAGAATGGTAATCTGGAGACAATTGCACAGCTTGAAGCGAAAGCAAAAGCAGCAGGTACATATACCGGATATTTCAAGATCAATGAGGATTATTACTGCCTTGATTCTGAAGGTAAGCCACAGACAGGAGAGATCACCCTCACAGTTAACGGCGAATCAAACCTGTATTATTTTGATCCTGCAAGCAGCGACATTCCCGGAAAAATGTTCCACAATGGATGGCTTCGTTCAGATACCACTAAGGGAGAGCGCTGGCTGTATTTTAAAAAGGGAAATGTTCCGGCAGACATCGGTAAATATTATAAGCGTGGCGTAGTTGCCACAGCTATCCCGGAGAAAGGAACCGGAGATTACTTGCTGGATGCCAATGGATATGTTCTGAAATCAGTGATGAAGAAGGCTCAGAATGGTGCATATTACTGTACCGACAGTAACGGCCAGATTTATAGAAATAAACTTGTAAAATACGGCAATTTCAGATATTATTTTGGCTCAAACGGAAAGCGGGCAATCTGGACAAAGAGATGGGCAAAAGCAGGCGATCATTACTATTACTTTGGAAGTACTCCGGGTCGTGTTGTTGAGAAACATGGCTGGCAGAAACTTGTCAGCACCAGTGGCAAATTCCTTGGCTGGCTGTATTTTGATTCCAAGGGAAATCATTATACGGATAAGTGGACTTCCGCAGGTTATTATTTTAAACCATCAGGAAAGCTTGCAAGCGGTTTGACAGAAATCGATGGAAAGAAATATATATTTGAATCATCTACATCCGCAGAACACAAAGGTAAAGTATATAAGAGCACAATGGTGCGCTATAAAAAGAAATGGTATATCGCATCCTCTAAGGGAAGCCTGTATAAGAGCGGATGGAGAAAATACAGCGGCAATTACTATTATCTTAAAGAATGTGTGGTTCAGACAAATCAGTTTATGAAAAAGAATGGAGTAAACGGTTATCTGGATGCAAACGGTAAATATACAAGAGGATGGGTAATTGTAAGTAATGCTAAAAACCTGGTGAGATATATCGATCCGTCAGGAAACGGATTTGCAAGAAATAAGAGTATGAGAGTTAATGGAATTCTGTATTACTTTGACCGTAACGGATACCGTATCACTGATCTGACAAACAGATACAGAGGACCGTATTCTGTTCAGGTGGACAGAGTAAACGGAGTTATGACTGTTTATGCTGATTCAGCCAGAACAATTCCTGTTAAGACGATCAGGGTATCTGTAGGTTTAGCAGGAACACCAACTCCGACCGGTAACTTTACACTGAGCAGAAGCCTGAGGTGGCAGCCTCTTATGGGACCATCCTGGGGACAGTATGGAACTCATGTAGACGGTGCCGGACAGGGAGGAATCTTTGTTCATTCTGTAGCCTGCGGCCAGGCAAACTCATATAATCTTCCGGCAGTAGAGTACAATAAGCTTGGATCTCCCGCATCACATGGATGTATCAGAACCTGTGTGGCAGATGCGAAGTGGGTTTATGAGAACTGTAATGGCGCACCGATCAGTATTATTGATGGTAAATATAAAGCAGATGATGCAATGAAAGGACCTCTTGGAAAGAAAGCACTGACTCCGTTAAGAGGAGCTGCTAATTTTGATCCTACAGATCCGGCTGTCTGATCCGGATATTTCTGCCAGGATAAA
>UMCW01030784.1_pt1 | contig 12646 bp, 10 predicted proteins | sample 1964321 | NCBI WGS metagenome assembly UMCW01 (sample SAMEA4835977, study PRJEB28245) | human gut metagenome | biome: gut microbiome; material: fecal sample | place: Denmark | collected 2008
GTTTGTCATTATGTCTTTATCTGTCCTGGTCTTCGTTCTTCACCATCCCTTTATACTTTTCCGGCAATGCACTCTCCACCGCCGCATAAGCCTCGTTCATGCTTGCCTTGATGTTTTCTGCCCCTTTCCCTTTGGGAGGAATAGGTTCATGGATGGTCAGTATCATCCGGTGACGGTGTATCCACTTTCCGGTGCGTGGAAGAATCTCGAACGAGCCGTCTATAGTGACGGGCACCACTTCCAGTTGCAGTTCATCTGCCAACTGGAAAGCACCTCTCTTGAAGTACCCCATGTGTCCCGTGAAGGTACGTGCCCCTTCGGGAAATACTACCAGTGACACGCCGTCTTTCAAAGATGATTCTGCCTGCCGCATGGTGGCAAGCACCTTCTTGGGGCTGGAACGGTCGACGAAGATATGTCCTGCGCTCTCGCATGCCTTGCCGACAAACGGGATTTTGCGCAGGCTCTTCTTCATCATCCATTTGAAGTTCCGTCCCAGGAATCCGTATATCAGGAATATGTCGAAGGCACCTTGGTGATTGGGCACAAACACGTAGGAAGTACGTTTGTGTATTTTCTCCCTTCCATGTACCTCCACCGGAATAAGCAGTATATAGCAGATGAGCTGTGACCAGATTTTACCGGGATAGTACCCCCAGGTATGCGCCCCCCCTATCAGCGAACCGATAATGGTGACCAATGCTGTAAGGATAGTCAGTACCAATAAAATAGGCAACGCAAAGCAAACCTGATAAGTGATATAAAGTATCTTCATAGGTGTCGGATTTTTTATTGCTACAAAGATATACCTTTTTCTTATTTCGTCACTCTTTCTCTCTTACTAATTTTAGTACTGTAATTTCCGGCCATGCCCCGAACCGGAACGGCAGTCCCACATAGCCGATGCCAATATTTACGTACAAAGCCCTTTTGCCTTCGTAGTACATTCCTCTCCATTCCGGATAGATAAGTTCGGCAAGGGAGTGTCCGAACAAGATGCCTTGCATGGCGTGGGTATGTCCTGCAAGCATCAGTGAAATATCCGATTGGGGCAGTACCTCGCGCCTCCAGTGGGTAGGGTTATGGCTGAGCAATATTTGGAACATTCCCTCCGTGCCCTGCATGGCTTGTGGCAAGTCTGCAAATTGGGAGAAAGGAGGCTCCCCGTCGTTTTCCACACCGATGAGGGCTATGCTGTCACCTTTGTGATGAAGGATGTCATGCTCATTGTTCAGCAGTTTCCATCCCATTGCTTTCTGCTGCCGGATTAAATAGTCCAGATTGGCGATTTCTGCTTTCGGGCTTTGCCAGTGATAGTATGAGCCATAGTCATGGTTGCCGAGGATGGAGTATACTCCGTCCGGTGCGTATAGTTGGGAGAGTATTTCTTGGAAACCATCCAGTTCGTGGCTCTGCTGGTTCACGAGGTCACCGGTGAAGACAATCAGGTCCGGCTTTTGTCCGTTGACTAAATCGACCAGCTGTTTGATGGGGTCCGGATTGCCTTGCCAACTGCCGATGTGTATGTCCGATATTTGCACGATGCGGTAGCCGTCGAAACCTTCCGGAATATTTGCAGAACGGTATTCCACTTCTTTTGTATCGAAACGGGTGATGCCTGCCAGGGTACCGTAAAGGATATTGAAGAAGCTGACGACAGCCAAAACCAGTCCTATAGCGGTGAACGGGCTGCGGGGACAACGACGGATGATGAAGTGCGCCAGTACTCCCACCAGCGAGCAAAGCATGAATATGGTTTTTGGAAAGACAAACAGCATGATGGTAATTGCCAGTCTGCCTATGGCCTGCGTATGGTTTGACATCGCATTGTCGCCCGTAAGGAACATGAAGTAAACATAGCCTGCCGCTAATAGCAAGGTGGGAAGCCAATAAAGGCAGTGAAGGACTGCCTTTCTGGTTTTTCTTACTACATAAACCAAGTAAATGTAAAGGTCGGGGATGAGAAGGAAAAGGATGAAAACAAGAGTTACTCGGTGCATATATCTTTCAATTCTTCAATGTTCTTTTTAATATTGTCCAGATGTTTGTAAATCACTTTTTTGTAGAGAATATAGATAATTAGCGCGTCAAATACTACGAAAAGGGTAATCAGTAGGGCTTGTACGCTGGCTGGTGCCAGATGATATTCCATCACCCAATAGTTGAGGATATTGAAAAGGATAATCCAAATGGAGATGCCCATCACTTCATATCTGGTCCATTGGCGGAAGGTGGTCATACGGCGACTGACTTCGGCAACCCCCATTTCATCAATACGCGTGTCCTTGTTCCAGCGGTATGTTTTCCAGTCCCACCACATGCCTATGAGGATGCTTATAGCGATGAATCCCAGTAAAGCGACAATCTTGCCTTGCAGCTGCTCATTGAAGCCGAAGGTGGGCAGCAACAGCCATATAAGCAGAAGGGCTGCCAGACCTACCGCTCCCATTCCGATAGAGAAACGCTGTATGACTACGAGTCGTCCCAGACTTTTGCGGGTATTGGCCTTGTAGCCGGCAATCAGTTCGGTAATCTGCTGTTCGTCAGCAATCGGTTCTTTCTGCAACTGTTCATTCAGTGCGTTCCATGATTTCTTCAGTTCATCCAGTTCCATATATTTATTCCTCCTTATTCATTTTTTTCAATTTGTCCTTGATGCGGCTGAGCTTGGTGGCAACATTAGTCAGGGTCAGCCCGGTGATTTCGGCAATCTCTTCGTAGCTTTTCTCTTCCAGATAGAGCAGGATGATGGATTTTTCCAATTGTCCCAGCCGGTTTATCATCCGGTAGAGTTGCCGTAGCATGGCTTGTGTCTCGTCGGTTTCTTCAGTCCGGTCGGCTTCCTGGGTGAGGGTGACGATTTCGGGGATGTTCTTTTCTTTGCGGATAAAGCTGATACACGTGTTCAGTGCGATGCGGTAAATCCATGTGGAAATCTTACACTCCCGCCGGAACTTGGGAAATGCTTTCCATAAGTTGAGCACGACTTCCTGATACAGGTCGTTGAGGGTAGCATTGGGCGTGGTGTACAGATAGCACACCTTATATATCACGCGCTCATACTCCCGTACCACGGATACAAACTCTTGTTCTGCATTTTCCATCTTTTAGCTTCTTTCGAATTGCTTTTGCACTGTTAGTCGCATTGTGTGGCGATAAATCACAGTTCAAAAAGGATTATTTTAATGTGTTAATGTGCCTATATGCTAATGTGCCAATGACCTGCGGCATGGTAGCACAATATACATATAGCGCAGCCAATTGGCACATTAGCATATAGGCACATTAGCACATTATTCATATTGTAGTGGCTAAAAACTTCCGCATATCCCCTATTGGCATTCCCCGGCGGCGGGCGTAGTCGTCCAGCTGGTCTTCTCCAATCTTGCCCACTGCAAAGTATCGGGATGCGGGATGTGCCAGCATCATGCCGCAGACGGAGGAGTGAGGATGCATGGCTCCATGTTCAGTCAGCGTGATGCCTATCTGCTTCATGCCGAGCAGTTCGTCCAGCAGGAAATTCACGGATTGGTCGGGTAGGGAGGGGTATCCCACAGCGGGGCGGATGCCTTGGTACTTCTCGACCAACAAATCCGGAATGGACAAGGATTCGTCGGGGGCATAGCCCCAAGCCTCCTTGCGGACATATTCGTGCATCTTTTCTGTGGCGGCTTCGGCGAGGCGGTCGTTCAAGGTTTGTACAAGGAGATGTTTGTAAGGGTCGTTCTTGTAAGTCTCTTCGGCCTCTTCACTGATGGTAGAGGCGAAAAGCCCTACGATGTCGGGCGTGCCTGAAGAGAGGGGACGTACAAAATCACTCAGACAGAGAAATGGACCGCCATCGGGTTGTGGTGTCTGCTGTCGGAGCAGAGGGAAGGTTGTTCCTTCTATCAAGAGGTTATCTCCGTCTGCATTTGCCTGGCAAAGCCTGAAGATGCAATGGATGGAGATTGTTTCGTCCAGTCGGTCGAGCATTCTATTGGCTTCCTTGAAGAGCTGCATGGCTTCGGAAGCTTTGGTACGTTCCTCCTCGGGAAAGGTCGTCAGCCAAAGTGCACGGCAGGAATCGCAGCCATGGATGTTGGCAATAGCCGCAAAGCGAGGCTGGAAGCCCCAGGCATGGAAGAAATAAATCCAGTTGATGTAAGGGGTTACTTCATGAATCCGATACGAAAGCAATTCATGCCCCGGTGCCAGTATTGTCCTTTTCATCCCATTTAATCCTTAATCCCTAATCCTTAATTCCTAGCCTTCACTCCCCAAATCTCAGTTCCTCGCCACGATAAGCATCGTCCACCATGCCGTCGCTATAAACGGGATGTCCGTTGGCAAAAGTCCTTTCCACTTTCCAGTTGAAGGTATGTCCTTCCAATGGGCTCCAGCCGCATTTGCTCAAAACTTTGTCGGCTGTCACTTCCCACGGGGTATCGGGGCGTACCAGCACAAGGTCTGCCCGGTAACCTTCACGGATATAGCCGCGCTCGTTGATGCGGTAAATTTGTGCGGGAGCATGGCACATTTTTTCAACGATGGTTTCGAGTGTGAATACTCCCTCATCCACCAGTTGCAGCATGCTGACAAGTGAGAACTGTATCATCGGCATGCCGGACATGGCCTTCAAGGCACCTCCTTCTTTTTCGGAGAGCAGATGGGGCGCATGGTCGGTGGCTATAACGTCTATCAGGCCGGAGTTGACGGCTGCACGCAGGGCATCGCGGTCGGCTTGCTTCTTAATGGCAGGATTGCACTTGATACGTGTGCCCAACGTGCGATAGTCACTGAGCGTGAAGAGGAGATGGGCAACGCATGCTTCGGCGGTGATATGCTTCTCGGAAAGTGAATAGTCATTGAACAGTTGCAGTTCCTTGGCTGTGGACACATGCAGAATATGCAGCCGTGCACCGGCAATCCTTGCCAGCCGTACTGCCAGCTCAGAAGATGCATAGCATGCTGCCGAGGAGCGGATGTAGGGATGCTTGCCTATGGGAATATCATTCTCTCCGGCAAACATTTCCTTATACTTGGCAATATTGTTCTTGATGGTTTCCTGGTCTTCGCAGTGGGCGGCAATCAGCATGTCTGTACCGTTGAAGATGTTCAGCAGGCTGTTCATCTTGTCTACCAGCATGTTTCCGGTACTGGAACCCATGAATAGCTTGATACCGCAGACGCGGTGCTTGTCCAGCTTGCCGAATTCGCTGTAATTGTCGTTTGTTGCGCCGAAGTAGCAAGAATGGTTTACGATACACTTCTCGTTCAGCAAATCAAGTTTGGCGTTCAAGGCATCCAGCGTAGTGGTCACCGGATTTGTATTGGGCATATCCATGATGGAGGTCACACCACCTGCGGCAGCCGCACGGCTTTCGGTGAGGATGTCCGCTTTGTGGGTCAGCCCGGGATCGCGAAAATGTACATGGTCGTCGATGATGCCAGGCAACAGATAGCATCCGGTGGCATCTATGGTCTCGTCACAAGGGGCGGAGAGCGGTTTCCAGTTGGTCAGTACCTCTGCAATGCGCCCGTCTTCTATCACTATGGAACCTTTCACGGATTGTCCTTCGTTGACAATCGTAGCGTTATGTATCAATATTCTTTTCATATCTTCCTAATATTTGTAGTAAACCCCTATCACTCTATCACCCATCACTTCATCTCCTTATCTACGGTAGGATATTTATGGAACCAACTGTTCCATTTCAACCGAATCACTCCGAATACGGCTTCACCAAAAATACTGCTGTTCATTTTGGAGGTGCCCAGTTCGCGATTAATGAAGATGACAGGCACTTCCTTTACCTTGAAGCCACATTTGTAGGCGGTGAATTTCATTTCTATCTGGAAGGCGTATCCTTTGAAGCGGATACCGTCCAGATTGATGGTCTCCAATACCCGGCGGCGGTAACATACAAATCCGGCTGTAGTGTCGTGGATGGGCAGCCCGGTGATGAAGCGCACATACTTGGAGGCAAAATAAGACATCAGTACACGTCCCATGGGCCAGTTCACTACGTTCACACCACTCACATAACGTGAACCGATGGCTACATCGGCACCCTCTTCGGAGCAGGCGCGGTAGAGTCGCGGCAGGTCTTGGGGATTGTGGCTGAAGTCGGCATCCATTTCGAAGATATACTCATAACCTCGTTGCAATGCCCACTTAAAGCCGGCTATATAGGCTGTTCCCAATCCCAGCTTTCCTTTGCGCTCCACCATGAAGAGGCGTTCAGGAAACTCCTGCTGCAAGGTCTTTACAATGGCAGCCGTTCCGTCGGGCGAACCGTCTTCAATGACAAGGATGTGAAAACCATGTTTCAGAGCAAAAACGGCACGGATGATATTTTCTATATTCTCCCGTTCATTGTAGGTGGGGATGATGACAATGCTGTCTGATGTTTGCATACTTATAGGTAATGGGGGTTATAACTGGGAACAAATGTAATACATTTCTTTTTTATCTGGCAGCATTTTCACACAAATCTTGATTTTGCAAAGTTCTGGCACCACGACTCTTTCATTTATGTAGCTCCTTCTAACTCCTGACTATAAGGAATGCAGGTTAAATCAAAGAACCATATGCTTGACTTTGAACTTTAGCCTCAATCTTTAGCTATTCCCGTTTCAATCATTAACAGAAAACATTCAAACTATTAAAGAAAAACTTTCGAAGTATAAAGGATAAAGTGGGTAGATATAGGGAGAAAAAGTGCTCTTCAGTCTTGGTCTGTCTATCCCAAGCCTTGGGATAGACAGACCAACCCCTGGGATACATGTCCGCAGGCTGGGGATAAACTTTGTGTAACATAACTCCTGAATAGGGATTGTGCAGGCTGTGTTATTCATAATTGGAGGAAAAGAAGTTTCATTGCCTTCCCCGATAAATAGGGCGATACAGAAAAAAGGTGAAGGATGTGCAGGCTGACAGCAGAAAGATTATTTCAGAGAACATAGTTGCCGACAGGTCAAAGCTAAAGATTATTTGTGTATTTTTGCACCGAATTTATTTCGGTAGGATACCTTATGAGAGGCAATACCGGGGGAAAAAGCGCAAAGCAATGAATATAACTGAACTGCAACAATCTTATGCTTCCCATCCCAATGTAGAGGGGGTGTGCAGGCTTCTGAAAGATAACTCTGTCCGTCACCTATATTGCGGAGGTTTATATGCCTCTGCCGCTTCTTTGTTTTCGTCTGTATTGGTTCAGCGGGCTACTTGTCCGCTCGTTTTCATTCTGGGCGATATGGAGGAAGCCGGTTATTTCTATCATGATTTGACGCAGATATTGGGGACAGAGCAGGTATTGTTTTTTCCTTCTTCGTTCCGCCGCGCCATCAAGTACGGGCAGAAGGATGCGGCAAACGAAATACTCCGTACAGAAGTGCTGAGTCGCCTGCAAAAAGGAGAAGAGGGGCTTTGCGTGGTGACCTATCCGGATGCGCTGGCCGAAAAGGTGGTCTCTCGTAAGGAACTGGGAGAGAATACACTGAAACTGCATGCAGGCGAGAGGGTGGATATGAACTTCGTGACGGACGTATTGCGCAGCTACGGTTTCGAATATGTGGACTACGTCTACGAGCCGGGGCAGTATGCCGTTCGTGGCAGTATTATCGACGTCTTTTCCTTCTCTTCCGAATATCCCTTCCGTATAGACTTTTTCGGCGATGAGGTGGAAAGCGTCCGTACCTTCGAGGTGGAAACACAGCTCTCGAAAGAGAAGAAAGAAAGCATCGTGATAGTTCCCGACTTGAGCCATAGCCTGGAAAAAAAGGGAAGCGGCGGCATGGTGTCGTTCCTCGATTTCCTTCCGTCGGACAGCTTGCTTGCCATGCGCGATTTTCTCTGGCTACGCGAACGCATCCAGACCGTGCACGACGAATCGCTTACCCCACAGGCCATCGCCGCCCGTGAGTCGGAGGAGAATGGAGCCATCACGCTGGAAGGCAAGCTGATTGATGGTGGCGAGTTCACCCTGCGCGCCCTCGATTTCCGCCGGATGGAGTTCGGCAACAAGCCCACCGGAACGCCGGATGCTACCATCTCGTTCCATACTACGGTACAGCCTATCTTCCATAAAAACTTCGACATGGTGGCGGAGAGTTTCCGCGAATACCTCTCCCGTCACTACACCATCTACATATGCAGCGACAGCCTGAAACAGACCGACCGCATCCGTGCCATCTTTGAGGACCGTGGAGACAACATATCCTTTACCGCCGTGGAACGGACACTGCACGAAGGCTTTGCCGACGACACTTTACGTATCTGTATTTTTACCGACCATCAGCTGTTCGACCGCTTTCACAAGTATAACTTGAAGAGCGACAAGGCACGCAGCGGCAAGGTGGCCTTGAGCCTGAAGGAGCTGAACCAATTCACCCCCGGCGACTATGTGGTGCATACCGACCACGGTGTGGGGCGTTTTGCCGGACTGGTACGTATCCCCAACGGTGACACCACGCAGGAGGTGATGAAGATTGTCTATCAGAACGAAGATGTGGTGTTTGTCTCCATCCACTCTCTGCACAAGGTTTCCAAGTACAAGGGAAAGGAGGGTGAAGCGCCCCGCCTCAACAAGCTCGGCACCGGAGCTTGGGAGAAGCTGAAAGACCGCACCAAGACGAAGATAAAGGATATTGCCCGCGACTTGATAAAACTCTACTCGCAACGCCGCGAGGAGAAGGGGTTCCAATACAGTTCCGACAGCTTCCTGCAACGGGAGTTGGAAGCCTCCTTCATCTATGAGGATACCCCCGACCAAAGCAAGGCTACTTCCGACGTGAAGGCCGACATGGAGAGTGCCCGTCCGATGGACCGCCTGGTGTGCGGTGACGTGGGCTTCGGCAAGACGGAGGTGGCTGTTCGTGCCGCTTTCAAGGCTGTGGCGGACAATAAGCAGGTGGCTGTACTGGTGCCCACTACCGTACTTGCCTATCAGCATTTCCAGACCTTCAAGGAGCGCTTGAAAGGCTTGCCTTGCCGGGTGGAGTATCTGAGTCGTGCCCGCACCGCTGTTCAGGCAAAGGCTGTAGTGAAAGGGCTTGCCGAAGGGGAAGTGAATATTCTTATCGGTACCCACCGTATCCTGGGAAAAGACGTTAAGTTCAAAGACCTTGGTTTGTTGATTATTGATGAGGAGCAGAAGTTCGGCGTCTCCGTCAAGGAGAAACTCCGCCAATTGAAGGTGAATGTGGATACGCTGACCATGACGGCTACACCCATTCCCCGTACCTTGCAGTTTTCGCTGATGGGTGCGCGCGACTTGAGCGTCATCCAGACACCGCCGCCTAACCGCTATCCCATCCAGACGGAAGTGCACACCTTCAACGAGGAAATCATTGCCGACGCCGTCAATTTTGAGATGAGCCGTAACGGGCAGGTATTCTTCGTGAATAACCGTATTTCCAATCTGGTTGAGTTGAAGGCCATGATAGAGCGGCACATTCCCGACTGCCGTGTCTGTATCGGACACGGACAGATGGAGCCTGCCGAACTGGAGAAGATAATCTTTGATTTCGTCAATTACGATTACGATGTGCTGCTTGCCACTACCATCATCGAAAGTGGCATCGACATACCCAATGCCAATACCATTATCATCAACCAGGCGCAGAACTTCGGCCTCAGTGACTTGCACCAGATGCGCGGACGTGTGGGGCGGAGCAATAAAAAAGCTTTCTGTTACCTGCTGGCACCGCCTTTGTCCTCCCTTACTCCCGAAGCAAAACGACGCCTGCAAGCCATCGAGAACTTCTCCGACCTGGGCAGTGGCATCCACATTGCCATGCAGGACCTTGACATCCGTGGCGCAGGCAATATGCTCGGTGCCGAACAGAGTGGTTTCATTGCCGACCTAGGCTACGAGACGTATCAAAAGATTCTCTCCGAAGCTGTGCACGAACTGAAGACCGACGAGTTTGCCGACCTTTATGCCGAAGAACTGAAAGCAGACGGAGGCGTCATCAGTGGAGAACAGTTTGTCGACGAATGCCAGGTGGAAAGTGACCTCGAACTTCTGTTGCCTGCCGATTACGTGACCGGCAGCAGCGAACGTATGTTGCTTTATCGCGAGTTGGACGGATTGACACTCGACAAGGATGTGGATGTTTTCCGTACCCGCCTCGAAGACCGCTTCGGTCCGATTCCTCCCGAAACGGAAGAGTTGCTGCGCATCGTTCCCTTGCGCCGCCTGGCTGCTCGGCTCGGGGTGGAAAAAGTCTTTCTGAAAGGTGGGCGCATGTCCCTGTTCTTCGTCTCCAATCCGGATAGCCCGTATTATCAGAGCCAGGCATTCGGCAAGGTCATTGCCTACATGATGAAGTACACCCGGCGTTGTGACCTGCGCGAACAGAACAACAAACGGAGTATGCTGGTGAAGGATGTCAGGACGGTGGAAGAAGCTGTCTGTGTGTTGCAGGAGGTAGTGGCAATGCAGGTGGAGGAGTAACTGTTGCCACTCCTGCCACTAACGTCCGAACTGCAAGGCGAATCCCAAATTGAAGAAAGTGATGTTGTTTTTGAACCAGCTATGGTCTACTCCGTCATCATACCCGTCTGTGTTATAAAGTCGTGCATCGGGGTTGGCAAACCAGTCTGCTGTCAGGAAATCACAGCGAATCATACCCGAGAGTTTACGGCTGATGCGGAACTCATAGCCTGCTGCGAAAGTTATTCCACAATATCCTTTATGGAAAAGGTGTCCGTTCCGTTCACCGCGTTTATATGTCCGTTCCTGATAGTTCATATACCCGATGCCGAACGAGAGGAACAGTCCTTGATTCCCGTTGCTCCACAAGGGCCGGTATGTGATGTTGGGGCGTATGCAGTGCAGATGTGCCTTATCCGGCAGGCGTGCCATGCGTAGATAGTCATATTGAAGTCCTGCGGCAAATAGGGGCGTGATGTAGTAGCGGCCTTCTGTCATCAGGTCATATCCCACCCGGTTGCCATTCTTGCTGAAGAAGTCATTACGGTTTCCCTCTACATGAGGTAAGGATACACCGCCACCGAAGATGATACTGTAATTTTGCGGCAGGCATTCGCTTTGTGCCAGCAGACCTGTCGCTCCAATGGGGAGTAGGGATAGGCAGAGGAGGAGGAATCGTTTCATGCAGTTGCTGTGAGTTTCTTGGAAATATCGTATTTTTATCGTTTCCCGTATAGCTTGTCTATCAAATCCGTCCGTCCTATCCGGCGCAGTTCGTTTATGATGTTCCTGCGCTCTTCGGGTTTGTACCAGAAGAAGAATTGGCGTTGAGCCAGTTTCTCGCGCTGCGTTTTGGCACTGAATACCGGTTCCAGCGTATAAGGATGGAAGCCCGTGTACCATGCTTCGGTGGCAACGGTCATGGGAGTAGGGGTAAAGTCTTGCACTTGCTCCAGATGGAAGTCCAGTCGCTTGGTGATGACGGCAAGTTCCGCCATATCTTCCTCCTTGCATCCGGGATGGCTGCTGATGAAATAAGGAATAAGCTGCTGGCGTAGTCCTTCTTCATGGTTAATCCTGTCGAATATCTTCTTAAACTCACCGAACTGGCTGAACGGAGGCTTGCGCATGATGTTGAGCACGCGGTCTGACGTATGCTCCGGTGCTACCTTCAGGCGACCGCTGACATGGCGGGCAATGAGTTCGCGGGTATATTCCTGCGTACTTTTGTTAGTGTTCGGGTCCTTGCTCTGGTGCAGCAGCAGGTCATAGCGTATACCGCTGCCAATGAAGGACTTCTTGATGCCGGGCAGGGCATCTACGGCATGATAGATGTCGAGCAGCGGACGGTGGTCCGTATTCAGGTTGGGGCATACCTTGGGGTAGATGCACGACGGGCGTTTGCATTTCCTGCAGACGGCCTCATCCCGTCCCTTCATGCGGTACATATTGGCCGACGGGCCTCCCAAATCGCTCAAATAACCCTTGAAGTCTGGCAGCTCCGTGATGGCTTTCACCTCTTTCAGAATGCTCTCCTTGCTGCGGCTTACGATGAATTTGCCCTGGTGTGCGGAGATGGTGCAGAAGGCACATCCTCCGAAACATCCGCGATGCAGGTTGACGGAGAACTTTATCATGTCGTATGCCGGAATACGTTTTCCCTTGTATTTGGGATGGGGCAGGCGCGTGTATGGCAAGTCGAAAGAACGGTCGAGTTCAGCTTCCGTCAAAGGGGGATAGGGAGGATTGACTACTACCGTCAGCTTGCCGCTCTTTTGCAAGATGCGGGATGCTGTATATTTGTTGCTTTCCTCCTCGATATGACGGAAGTTGGCAGCTTCTTTCTTTTTATCTTTCAGACATTCTTCATGGGAAAAGAGGGTGATATCCCCTTCTTGTACCACTACTTCCTTGTCAAGGTAAACCATTTGGGGAATATCGGCGATGAGCTTTTTGAAGCTTGGGGCGTCCATCTGTGTCTGTTGGCGTTTCAGCCTTTCCGCAAGTTCCACCACCGGTTTCTCTCCCATACCGTAGATGAGTGAGTCGGCTCCGCTGTCGAGGAGGATGCTGGGGCGTACACGGTCCTGCCAATAGTCATAGTGCGTCAGGCGGCGCATGCTTGCCTCGATGCCGCCCAGTACGACGGGGACATCGGGGAATAGCTTCTTTAATATCTGGGTATATACAATGGTCATTGGCAGGAGTCAATATTCTGCGTATAG
>UMCW01076220.1_pt1 | contig 12608 bp, 14 predicted proteins | sample 1964321 | NCBI WGS metagenome assembly UMCW01 (sample SAMEA4835977, study PRJEB28245) | human gut metagenome | biome: gut microbiome; material: fecal sample | place: Denmark | collected 2008
GTTTATAGTGGAGATGATTTTTGTAATAATGAAAAATTGCGGCGACGACCAAGCGGCGATTGCCGTTATTAAATCGCTTACATATGTATTTATGTACGTTTATTTACAAAATGCGTTCCGGAATCTGATTATTGCGTACCCCCGGGAATTGGCATTGCGTATTATTTACCATGTTATCCGTTTGGAGTTTACAAGGGCTTTACCGTCGCATTTGCAACCGATAATTGACAGATTGGAAAAAGAATTTGGGGACGACCCCGACAAAAACAATAAAAAGAAAAAAGATGAATAAACAAAGTAATATGTTTAACCCGGTGCGGAGCAATCCGCACCACAAAATTTTATTATTATGGCAGGAATGAAACAATTATCAGCGGGCAGCAGCCAAATTTTAATGATGATGTTCCGGGATAAAAACAACGCCCCAATTAAGGCGGATTCCGTACACGTCAAAGGTTCGATTTTTACCGGAAGCAGTAAGCCGTTTGAATTTGAGGTAAACAAAGGGGTTTGCACCAATTGTAAGATTCAGAACGATATGTTGTTGTTTAATATCGTTCCGCTTTTGGGATTGGGGCAAATGCAGGTTTACACACAAACCTATTTAGGCGATGCGAAAGCAATAACCGGAACATACGTTTCGGAAAACCAACAGAAATTAGGCGTTGAAGTAGTAAACAAAGGAACATTCCTTTCAGATAGGCAGGGCGCAATGTGGGTTGATGTATATTTGCCGATTGAAATTAATGATGCGGCGCAAATTCCGTGGGTTCCGGCGGGAGCAGATGAACAATGGGTTAAGGATTATTTGGATAAGTATGTAAAAACCCCGGCATTTGCGGCAGTTTTAGCAAATTTGGCGGTTGCAGACAATACGTTGTCAAATGTTGATGCAAAAGACTTTGAGAAAAAAGTAAAGGACGGTAATTTTGCTCAAAATGATTTAGCGGACGTAGATTTGGTAAAACTCAAAGAAAAAGGGAATGTTGCAGGACTTGCATATAAGGATATGAGTAACATTCCGACAAACATTGTCAATCGTGAGATACGTATGTCGGCAGCATATCAGAAGTTAGCAAACTTGCCACACCCAGCCACGCAGGGAAAGACGAGCGAACAAATTAAGGCTTTATTCTACACTAATCGTCAAGAAGTGAAACAAGGAGTAAACCTTAATCAGTCGCCATATACTGATAGCACAACACTTATGATGGCTTATCAGATGGCTAATAATCAGACTATTCAGCAGACACTACCACCGGTAGCAGATAATCGTATTATCATTGTTGATGTTTTGCAGCAGAATGGAGCAGCTAATTACAAATTAGTGTTAAGCGCACAAGGGGGAGAAACAATACAAGGTTCAAGCGACCCGATAACACTCACAGAAGATGGTTTGGCGGGTATTCTTATTCCAATCCTCAATGAAAATACTTGGGAGTGGATGCCATATCATAAGTTGCCCAAACCGAATTTGGCTTTGATTGACGAGTTCGGAACATTCATTGATGCAGTGGCAAGCCTTATTTTTAAGAAACCGTTCAAACTTACTTGGAATAATGATACCAAACAAGCAGAATTATCTGTTGAGGGCGGTATGCCTATGAGTTTTGTTGATACTATCACAAAGAAAACTATCAGCGCAGCATTAGGTCAGTCGGCTGATGGCTCAATTCGTATTAGTCTTATGCCGAAAGGGAAAGACGATGATGGCAATGATTTGTATGTTATTGATTTTTCAGTTGCAAAAACCGCAGCACAAGAGGGCGTGGCAATGGCTCTTGAATATGTACAGATATTCAACACAGATTTTCCCGAAAAGCAGCCGAATTTTAGTAATATGCTTTACAAGGGCGGTTATTCTGTACAGTACAATAAGCAGACGGGCGGTATTATCACGCAGGAAGTTGATAATAAAGACCCTAATATTACGGGTGGTACTACATTCCTTGCATTGCTTGACTATGTACCCGATGCGGAACAAGAAAACCTACTTAATCAAGATGGTTCTATTAGGCTTGCACTTGTTGATAAAGATGGAAACTATATCAAGACTTTGGCAGGAGGAAATGCAGTTGTTCAGCGAGATTACAAGGCAGGCGACAAGGTTAAGGAAATGCACCTTGATGTCGTTTTCAAAATGAAGTTTTACACAGAAGTGTTTTATAAAATTGAGGGAGATTTTGAAAACGAGGAGGGCATATCCGTTGGCATTGGTTCGGGTATTTGTGTTCAAGCAATTGAAGATGGAGCAACCGGAGAAGCATTGGAAGCATACGAACTATATACAGACACACACGTGGAAATTGGAAAGAAAATCTATTCCACCAACAATATAAATTTTGCACGTGCAGTAGTCAAAGACACTATAACTATTGTTAAAGGGGCTTATACGGAAGATGTAGGTAACGGACTGTATATTGACACAAGAACTAACAATGTAGGACGAGTTGTAGGAAACGGCTTTAATATCAAGTCAAACAACAATGAACCGCTTGTATTTTCAATTTACAAGATTTATAGTTATCGTGATTTGATGCGCTTGAAAGGTTGCGATATTGATATTTCAGTCGAAGTTAAGAATAAGTTGGGGGCGTTGAGAGTGGTTCAGTTAGGATATAAAGGAGTATTACCGGCACCAAAGCCAAACTTGCTATCATTCAATAACGACCAACCACAATACAACAAAGGTTGGACGGAGATAGATAGTTTGTTCATTCCCGAAGATGCAACATCTGAAAAGAGAAGATTAGCTAAAACATTCACTTTCCCCGAAGTAACAGCCTATGACGAATGTACGTTCTTATTGCGACCCGAAACAGCAACAGACCCGGCGGATTTCACAATCTATGATTTTGAGGGGGATATTAAGCCGGGCTTTGTCCACACCTTAATCAAAGAGAGGTTCTATGCAGGACAACAAACTTTGATTAAGAGGGATATGTTTACGAAGTCAGCTATATTGTTGAGTGGAAATGAAACGGTATTGAGATTTACTATCAATAAAGCCGACACGAAAATTCCGGTCGGAGTATTCAAAAGAAATCATTTCCTTAAAAATAACAATGCTTGGTATGACGCAGGAAGCGCAAACAAAGAGGTACAAGGCGATATAGCCATTCTTAAATCATTCAAAGGTAAGTTGTCGTATTCAGTGAATGTATTTAATGAACAGAATACTGATAACACCGTAGAATTTTGGCTTGCACGTGTTGAAGCCGATGGTACGTTTACTAAGATTGCCGATAGTGTTCTTTCTACTACCGTAAAAAAGAATACATTGCCAGCTAACACGAACAACCAAAAAACTATTGTTGCTTTTGAGCATGACTTTAAGAAAGGTGAAAGCTACCGTTTATTTGCAAAATCTAATAAAGATGATGGGGCTTTCATTCAAGTAAATGCAGGAAACCACGTTGCGATGGTTGAGGTAATTGTTGATGTTAAGTATATCACAGAAATTCCGCAAGATATTATCCACGCAAATAATATTGCCCAAATAAAGTTGATGGATGGAGATGTAGAAGTACAAGACACGGAAAATTACACAATTCAAATAGATGTAAAAACCGGAGCAGTAACAATAAAGAAAAAATAAAGAAGTATGAAAACAATTATTTTGGATGCCGGACACGGCAATAATACAGCCGGAAAACGTTCCCCCATTTGGGGGGACGGTTCCCAATTGTTAGAATGGGAGTTTAACCGTGATATTGTACGCCGTATTGCGGCGATGTTGAAAGCGGAGGGAATAAAGTTTGAAATTTTGGAACCGGAGGACAACGACGTATCATTGCCGGAACGTTGCCGCCGTGCTAACGTGATATATGACGATTGCGGACAGAACGCCGTATTGTTCAGCATACACGGAAACGCCGGAGGCGGCACCGGATGGGAATGTTATACAAGCGTCGGCGAAACGAAAGCCGATGAAATTGCAACCGTCCTTTGTAATGAGGCAGAAAAGGAGTTTGCCCCGGACGGTTGGAAAATGCGTTTTGATTATAGCGACGGCGACCCGGACAAAGAAAGCCAATTTTACATTCTGAAACACACGAAAGCCCCGGCGGTATTGTCGGAAAACTTTTTCATGGACACTGAAAAGGATTGCCGTTTTATGATGAGCGACGCCGGGAGAGAAAGAATTGCAAAGGTACATTTTGAAGCAATAAAGAAAATTGTATGAAAAAGTATTTGATTTTAGCGGTAATGGCAATTGCCGCCGTTGTAACAATTTGGGTGCAACGAACGAAAATTGAAAAATTGACGGACGAACGGAACAGATACCGGGGAAATACTGAAACATTATTGCAGAACGTCGAAACGTACAAAACAAAGGATAGTTTGAACGCCGCCAAAGTTGGCGTTTTGGGACTGAAATTGTCGGAGTTTGAACGATACCGGGCAGACGATGCAGCATTAATAAAGACGTTGCAGGTAAAGAACCGGGAATTGGAAGCATTAACAAGCGCACAATGTCAAACGATAATTGATTTGCGGGGAACCGTCCGGGATAGTTTGGTATATGTTGACCGGGTTGTTGTTGATACATTACGATGTATAACAGCCGCCGACAAATGGTTTTCTTTTGATGGATGCGTTAACCGGAAAAATGAGTTTACCGGGAAATTTGTAAATCGGGATAGTCTGATAATTGCAGCAACCGTAGAATATAAAAGGTTTCTTAATTTTCTATGGAAAACAAAGAAAGTAAAGAACCGGGAAATTGATGTTGTCTGCAAAAACCCGCATACAAAAATAATGGGGGTTGAATACATTGAGATTGAAAAATAACTATCTTTGTATCGAATTACATTTGACCATATAAATAAAGATTGTTTTCAATGATTAGCCGGGTTACCCCCGGCTTTTTTCGTTTTGCCCATTTTTAGCCCCGTGGCTTTTCTTTCCCGGATGGATAAATTACACGTTTCGCCCGAAAAAGTGGCTTAAATCGAAAATTCGCCCAAAATAACTATCTTTTGAACCAAAAACAGAAATTTTTATAAAATCAACATAAAATAAAAAGAAATTCTTTTGGTATTTAAAATAAAGGTTGTATATTTGCATTGTCAAACAATAACGACGGAGCGTTTTCCTCGAACATTAAAATTTAAAATTATGTCAGTTTCAATATTCAACGGTTTAGAAAGAACAACAAAGGAAATCAACATGAACTTTCGTATTAAGGTAAACGGAATTGTTGACGGCAAAAAGATTAATACGTTAGTTGGCGTTTCCGGACTGATTAAATTAGTAGGTATTGAAATGGCAAACAAAATGAAACGTCGAGCATTTAACGGTAAAGGTGACAAAATGGAGTGCAAACTAAGACGTGGTATTAAAGTGGTATTTTATAGCAAATAATAACCGACTGGGCGGGTTCCCAAGGAAAATAAAATGAGAACATTATGAGAACAAAATTTGTTGAGACCGAAAGCAGATACCAAGCAAAGAAACAATGTCCATGGGCGGAAAAGGTTACAAAGGTATGCGGGGGATATATGTGCTTTGAATCTTATTATGATTATCAAATTTGGAAAAATCAAAAGTAACAAACAGCCGGGGAGCAATCCCCGGTTTAATACTTAAAAGCCATGCGATACGCACTAAGAAAGCAGGATAAAATAAAAGCAGTATTGGGCAATGAATATTTGGAAAACAATATTCTGCAAAGCCTAAATAAATACTTTGGTAATAACGACGACGACCGGATTTATTCAGACATTGAACCGGACGGGTACGTTACGGATTACGGCAACAAATACCCATTGTTGAGAATAAACGACGTTGCAAACAGCGACGCAATGTTAGAATTTGCGGTTATTGGGCAAATGTACGATGTATTGAATTTGTCTTATGTTGGTAGAATGAAAGGTTAAAATATGGACGTGATAATATTAATTTTCTTTGTATTATTAATTGCAACCCTATTATTGGGTATATGGCAAATAAAGAACCCTAAATTAAAAACCGCTGATGATTTAAGCGACGATTTGTGTTTATATTGTCCTTTGGATGATGACGAAAAAGGAACCCACGGCGTCCCAAATGGATATATAAGTTGTGAGGGGCGTTGTTGCCAAGAAGCGTATGAAATGTATATTGAGGAATGGACGGAATAACAAATTGTATGGAAAGTATAATAATAAAAGAAATTGAAATGATGTTGGAACTACCTTTGCACGAAAGACAAAAAGCGTATTTCCAAGACTTATTAAACGCCGCAAAGCCCGTTAAAATAGTTCCGGCGGCTGATGTATTGGAGGATTACGAATTGGACTACATACGGCACGTAATTAAGCCAAAGCCGAAAGAATGTTATCGAAATTCCCATTTACTTTGCGAGGCGTTCCCGGAACGGATTCTTTATTGTGAGGGAAAAACAAACGTCCCAATACCGATTGACCATGCGTTTAACAAGGCCGGCGACGCATATATTGATATAACATTTGAATTTGCGTTGCATGAAAACCCGTCAATATATGAGTACGTAACATTTGGCGAGTACGACGCAAAGACCATACGAAAAGCAGTATTGGAAACCGGATATTACGGCGAAATTTACAAATGGTTGTATTATCAGAGTAAGAAATAAAAAGCCCCCCGGCGTCATAAATCAATATGCACCGGGGGAATTTTACGCAGTAACTGAGAGTGATATTTGGTTGATGCGGTATTGCAAAGGTAGGTTAAAAATCGGATATTCTACGCACCCGGCAAAAATAATTTCACGAAACAAAGATTATATTTTTGGAAAATAGATAAATGAAATACTATTGCATTTGCAAAACCAAAAATAATATTTATATTTGCAGAATAAAATTAGTAGTATGGAAATTTGGAAAGAAATAAAAGACTATGAGGGGTTATATGAAGTAAGCAATTACGGGCGTATAAAGTCATTAGATAGCAATATAATTTTGACGCCTTGTAAACCCGCAACGTCCGGTTTATGTGTTACTTTATCAAAAAACAGAGTAAATACGAAGTTTCAAGTTAGCCGATTAGTTGCGGCGGCTTTCATTCCGAACCCGGAAAACAAACCATACGTTGACCATATCGACGGGGTTAAGTATCATAATTTTGCAGACAATTTACGTTGGTGTACGCAAAAGGAAAATATGAACTATAAACCCGCAAGGCGAAATAAAATTAAATATAATTGCCAAATAGTCGGATATGGAGCGGACGGGAAAGAATGTATTCGTTTTGATAATTATATAGATGCGGAAAAGCGGGGTATGTACAGACATTTGATAAAAAAGAGTGTCGATACCGGGAAACCATATAAGGGAATTTTGTATAAAGAAGAAAAATAAAACCTACCGGGGGGGAATACCCGGCAAAGATATGAGAGTAAAAGAAAGCAAAGAATTAAACGAGTTGGCGACCCTTTCCGGGAAACCCGCCAAACAGGTATCCGACATTATCGTTTCGGAATTACTCAACAACAAAATCATTGAGGACATACCCGACAATTGGGGTTGTTCTGTTTTCGACGCAATCAGCGAGGAAATAACCGAGGAACAAACCGCCCAATGTTATACGTCCATATCTGTGGCGTTGGGCGTGTATGTAAAAAAGGTTTTCGCCATTATCCCGGATTTGGATTTGGTCGGAAAAGGAGATTGCCCGGTATGTGGCGGAGAAATGGAAGTTACCGACGCCGATTATAAATGTTGCGGCGGCGATGGGTATTTAACCCCGTATGAATACGAACCGATATTTGAGGAAAAAACCTGCAAACATTGCGGACACGTAGAATAATAACCATAAAAATAAACAATATGAAATTAAGAGTAAACGAAGCAATCGCCCGTTCCGAGGCGAACGGGAAAAAGGTTTTGAAAAAAGACATTGCCGCCCGTCTTTTTGAGGGTGCAAGCGAGAGCGCACAACAGGTAAATATGACGAATTTATGTAACGGCACGACCAAACGGATTGTCCCGGAATGGGTCGTTATTCTTTGCGAAATGTTGGATTGTACGGCGGATTACCTGTTTGGCATGGAGGGCGGAAACAATGAAAAGTAAGTTTATCGAATGGTTGGAAGCCGCCGCCGAAACCATGTTTTCCGGGTTGTTTCAAGCGAAAGCCCTAATTGTTACGTTTGGCGCATTGGGGTTATGTTGTTTGATTGGCGCATTTTGGAACCCGTGGCAATTGTTATTTGCGGCAATGTGCGCCGCAATGGTATTATGTGGAATTTCAGAATATAAAAAGTACAAGTAATGAGAGCAAAGAGCGATAAACCGGGCGACCCGGTAAAAGAGGTTGCGGGAACCGTCGGCAATGTTGCCCCGGATATGTTCCCGGAGATTAACGAGGAACAACAAACAATTATTCCCCCGTTCGTTGATGTTCAACCGGAACAACCAACCGGAGTGTTTGAGATAATACCGGGCCTGACGGTTGAGGAAATGACGGCAATGTTTTTCGACGAAAAAACATTGATTGAACCCCCGTATAAGGTTTGGCAGTTAAACAGCAAGGGACACCGATATTATTACCGATATGACGACGCCGGGAACCCGGAGTTTTTCCCGTCGGTTACAACTATATTGTCCCAAACATTACCCAAAGCCCCGCACCTTATAAATTGGATTGCGAACAAAGGCATTGAGGAAGCCGAGCGATACAAAGGCGAACGGGCGGCGTATGGAACGTTTATGCACGCCGCATTTGAGGAATTATTGATTAACCGAGCGTATGATTTGGACGGGCTAAAAGGCAAACTAAAAGAATACATTGAGGTTTACCGATTGCCGGACGACTTTATTTATTACGCCGACGATTTGAAAAAGGACGTATTGGCGTTTGCGCAATTCGTATTGGATTATGATGTACGACCGTTAGCCGTTGAAATTGCGTTGGTACACCCGTATTACAAGTACGCCGGAATGATTGATTGCCCGTGTACCATGCGGGCAAAGATTGGAAGCGACGACCGGATTAACGCAATTGTCGATTTCAAAAGCGGGCGCAAAGGCTTTTACGAGGAAAGCGAAATACAATTGGGGATGTACCAGGATATGTGGAATGTCAATTTTGAGCAATTCCCCGTTACCCGTATTTTCAATTTCAGCCCGAAAGATTGGCGCAAAAAACCGTCGTACAATCTGAAAGAGCAAACCGAAAGCCCCAATATACGCAAAATCCCCTATCTGTTGGAGATTGCCGCCATTGAGGACGAAAAGCGGGATAATACGTTTACGGCGGTTAATGGTATGGTTGTATTGGGCGACGCCCCGGATTTGTCCCAAAATGTAATATCGTTGTCTTTGGCGGAATTGATTAAAACTAAAGCCCCCAAAGAGGCGACCCCGGACGAAACCACGGACGCCGCCGATAGCGTCAAAGCGGATGCGGTTGCCCCGGAGAAAACGCCGGAACCGGAGATTAAGAAAACAAAGATTGTGAAACGCACCGGGAAAACGGCAAAGGAGGCGAAAAAGAAGCCCGCCACGGGACGAAAGACGGAAAAACGGACTGTTGCACCGGAAAAGGAACAAAAGCCCGCAAATGCGCTAAAAAAGCCCAAAAACGAGAATAAGAAAAGATTGTTGAACGACGACCCCGAAATATAAAGAGCATGAAAGGACGAATAAAACGACCTGAGGCGGAAAAATCCCGTTTGATTTTGCCCCGTGTCGGACAAATAAAAATCGGAATGAAAAACGCCAACGGATACCCGCAAAGCGTGGATTATTTCATACCAACGGGAAAGTATGCCGGGTTATTTACACAGGCATACGGCGAAAAACCCCAAACAATTCAAATCGTTTTCCCGGACGACGACCCGGCGAAAGTATGCAACGAGCGGTACGAGTACCGGGACGACGACGGACGATTGATTGCGGCGGGCGACGGCGAAACGTTCCAAGTTTGGGACGGCAAAAAGTACGAAACATTGACAACGGAGGAATACCCGAATTTGATGTTGGCTATTACCAAGCGTTACCCCAATCGGAAAAGCAAACAGGACGGACACGACGGTTGGGAAATTACGTTGACATTGAATTTTATTGTACCGTTGGTACGTGGCGTTGCCGGGGTATGGCAGTTTTCAACAAAGGGTACGGCGTCCACAATCCCGCAAATTCGGGAAACGTTCGACGGTATGTTAGCGGAAAGGGGATTTTGCAAAGGCATTATCTTTGATTTGAATGTACAATTTGCCACAACTCAAAAGCCGGGAGACCGTTCCCGCTTTCCTGTTGTCTCATTGGTTCCTAATGAAAGTGCGGATAATGTTTTGAAAGTGCGCAAAGCGTGGGAACCTGCAAAGCAATTGGATAATGAATAAAAAATGCTATATTTGCGTCGATAAAACAAACGACTACCACCGTTTGCAAAGTATTGCTAATTTATTTAGCGCAAAGCCCGTTTTCCGGTGTGTGGTAGCCCGGATTGCGGGCTTTTATATTTTAATTATGGATTTTATTATAAAAAACAAATGGATTAACGAATTGCATTTGAAAGGTAATAAGTTAATGTTGTATGCAATGATACACGCCTATTGTGTTAGATATGGCGAGTATTCAAAGGGTATTTTGTATTTATCCAAATGTTTAGGGATAAACAAAAGCACTGTAATTGATTGCCTTAAATGGTTATGCGAAAAAGGATTATTAATAAAATCAGTTCAGCCCGTAGCAGAACCGGATGTTTATAAAATATCAATATTATGAAATACACGATATTAATAAACCAATATGCCGCCGTTAATAGCGGTTTAGATTTAGATTTAATAGATTTGGCGATTTTTGATTTTATAAAAGATTTCGCCAATTGTGCAAGTTGCGTTAAGATGCACACCCCGGAGGGAATATATTTTTGGATTTCCCACAAGTTAATATTGGAAGCAATGCCGTTATTGAATATAAAGACAAGTCAAGGCATGATAAAGCGTATTGATAATTTGATTAAAGCCGGAATTTTACAAAAACATCCTAATTGCGAATTGTATAACAAAACTCTGTATTGTTTTGGTGAAAATTACGAGTTACTAACATTTACCGAAAAGGCAGCAAGGATATTAACCGGAGTTGATACCCCTAAACAAAAGTTGATGCCCCCCATAAACGAAAGTTTAGGGGTACCCATAAACGAAAGTTTAGGGTATAATAGTAATAATATAGATAATACAATAAATGATAATGAGAATACCCCCAACAACAATGTTGTCGGGGAATTATTCCCGGAAGAACAAAAGGTTGAGGAACCAAAGGAGAAAAAAACGTTATTCCGTAATTCCGACGTTTACAAAATGGTTAAATTTGAAAACGGCGTTGGCGTGGATTATTCAGAGTTTGAAAGTAAGTTTGCGACCCCGGAATTTGAAAAGGTCGATTTGGTTTACTATTTTCACACGGTTAGCGATTGGAGCGACCAAAAGAATATGAAGCGCACTAAAAACGGTTGGTTGGCGACTGTCCGCAATTTCATACGGGGAGACGTCGAAAAGAAAAAGTTGCATTTAAAACCCGAATACAAAGCCCCAACGCAAAGATTGAACGTTGCCGGGGCTATTGAGTATTTGAAAGATGATTATTAATCATGGAATCATTACCCGAAAAGACAAACAGATTGCCACAAACATTGCCCGAAAAACGACAATCCGCCGCCGTTTTGCTATATAGCGGAACGGCAAAAGCAATTGACGTTCGTCGGGCGATGGTTGAGTTACCGGAGGTTGCCAAAGCATTAACCCCGGTCGAAAAATATATTTTCGTGGCGTCCACAAAAAAACAGATTGCCGAGATTGACGACGAAACGTTGATTGCCAAAACCGAGCAAATGTTCCGGTTTATCGCAATGGACGTGGGGTTTATCATTCCCACGGAAAACCGGGACGATTGGACGTATATTTGTACCCGGTTGTTGGATTTGCTCAAACGCTATTATTCGCAATTAACATTATCGGAGGTTAAATTAGCGTTTGAATTGCTGATTATCGGGGAATTAGACGACTATTTGCCAAAGGATAGGGACGGCAACGCCGAACGGAAACATTACCAACAATTCAACGCCGATTATTTCGCAAAGGTATTGAACGCATATTGCCGGAAACAAAACCAAGTTATCGGCAAAGCATATACAGCGTTGCCGGAACCGAAAAAGGAGTTAAGCCCGGAGCAAATCCGGTATTATCGCAATCAATCGGTTATGACTTGTTTAATGTGTTTTATGCGCTATAAATATACCGGGCGTTTAGTGTTTGGATTAACCGACGAAATGTTTGTTTATAATTGGTTGTTGGGCGTTGGGTTAGCGGATGAAGTGAAAGAAACCGAGGACGACCGGAAAGAAGCGTATAACCGATTTTTGGCACGTGCCGCCCGTGGGTTTGTTAATGAATTTACGGTTTATCACGTTCGGAAACAAGGAACCCAAAGCCCGGAAATTGATTATACAGCCTTTGAGGTTGCCCGGCGTAAAGAGATTAAACGGACGTTCGACCGGATGATTAAGGACGAAGTTTACATTTACAATTATTTAAAATTTGATTATGAAAATAAATGATAATATAGAGATAACAAATGAGAATAATTTAGATTTAATGAAAAGATATTCGGATAAATATTTTGATTTGGCTATTGTTG
>UMCW01027528.1_pt1 | contig 12431 bp, 18 predicted proteins | sample 1964321 | NCBI WGS metagenome assembly UMCW01 (sample SAMEA4835977, study PRJEB28245) | human gut metagenome | biome: gut microbiome; material: fecal sample | place: Denmark | collected 2008
TATTTTTTTAGTGTTATTTGAGTTAATAAGGCAGGCTAAATACCTGCCTATTATTTTGTTAAGTAGTACTTAGTAATCTTATTATGCTATTGTATTTCTGTCTTTAATTTCATACATTTGTTACATCCTATAATAATCTTATGATGTCTATATTTGGTAAATATCTATCTGTTGGTATAATAGTATTATTTATAATACTGATTACATTAGTATATGCCCTTTACAAATTAAACTCAAAGCTCAGGGATGAGCTGTCCATAGCAGTAGCTAATGAAAAAGCTCTTATGATGGAGGCTAGTAGATCGGAGAATCATAATGGTATGTTACAACTGACGATTAATCAGCTTGAATATTCAATGGATTCTATTATAGTCAGGATGAATGATCTCAGGAAAGAATTGAAGATAAAGGATAAAAACCTTGAGCAACTTGGCTACATCTCTGAACATCTGGGTAAAGTAGATTCAATAGCATTCAGGGATACTATATTCAGCAGGTCTGATATTAATATAGACACTATTATAGGGGATAAATGGTATAATATTAATATTAACCTTAAATATCCTGGCTCAATTACTGTTAAGCCTGAGTTCTATAATGAATTGTTCCTGATAATAGATTATAAGAAAGAAACCCTTAGGCCTCCTAAGAAGTTCTTTTTGCTTAGATGGTTTCAGAGGAAACATAAAGTTATAAGAGCAGAGATAATTAAGACTAATCCATATGCTAAGATTAAACAGAGAAAGTTCATTAAAATTATTAAATGATATAGTATGATTGATACAGGTGTATTAATTACAGGCATGGTAGGTGTTATCACAACTATAGTTAGTGCAGGGACTTCATGGTTCTTCGCAAGGAAGAAGTATAATGCAGAGGTTAACTCTAATGAGATTGCAAATATGATGGACTCCCTTAACTTCTATAAGAATATGGTTGAAGATAATAACAAGAGGTTACAAATCTACATAGCACAAGTAAAGAGAAATAGAGTGGAAGTATATAAGCTAAGAGGAATTGTGCAGAGGTTATTAAATAATTCATGCCTTGATGGAGCATGTACCCAAAGGAAGTTCTTTTCTGATAATGAGATTGAGGATATATTAAATGGTATGAATTCTGATGAAACTAATATTAAAGAGGAATCAATTTAGTGATACCTGTACAATGGGTGAGCTCTCTCTTAATGGTAAAGTACTGTCTACTACATTGGAAGGCACAAACAGGGATATTAATAAAAATGGTAAGTTTGATAATGGTGAGTATAAGGTAGCTGGCAAAACATGCATACCTTATGGGTGCTATGAGGTAATAGTATCCATGTCACCAAGGTTTGGAAGGGAATTACCAAGGCTTTTAAATGTGCCATCATTTGAGGGTATCCTTATACACAGGGGTAATACACCAAAGGATACATCAGGGTGCATACTAGTAGGAGATTATAAGGATATGGGATTGATTGTTAATTCAACTTCCCATGAGGTATTACTGACTAATATGATAAAAAAAGCCATTCAGAATGGCGAGAAAGTTACTATTGATATTGTTTAACTAAAAATTTATAATTATGACAAGACCAAGACCCCCTAGAGGAAATGCAGGACTAGACAAAAAAGATGAAGAAGACAAGGATAAGAAAAATGAAGGACAGGAAGGACAGGATGATGTACAAGATGGAAATCTTGATGGTGAAGTACATCCCGATGATAACAGCTCTGGTGTACCTGATAGCAATGATTCTGTCTTACCATGATGTTGATATTACAATCTTTGATATACTTGTTGGTAACTCATTAATAACAACAATTCCAATGTATATTAGCAGTTATGTATTTAAATTCTGCAAATATCATAGGATGTTTATACATTATTTAGTTGCTATGAATCTTATAGACTTCATAGATGTTACTATTGGTATACCAGCAAGTGATTTCAACTTATTAATGATTTATATGATTATAGCAGGAGTATTTGCATTCCTTGCATTGTACTATCATCAAAAATACGGAGGCAGGAGAAATGATTGATCTGATAAGAAGGTATCTGATGAAATTAATATCAGATATTGATGCTGGTAACTCAAACATCTCTGAGCATGAAACTGTACTCCTTGTGGATATGCTAAGGAATCTTACAGACAAAGAGAAAAGAATGAGTAAATATTCAGCATGTGAATATCTTAATATTAGCAGAGCAACATTTGATAATTATGTAAGATCAGGAAAGCTCCCAAAAGGAAGACATGCGGCTGGATTTAAAGAATTAAGCTGGGCTAAGAAGGACCTTGATAATCTTATTAAAACATCAAAGAATATAAGAATAAAATATGAAAAGAGTATACAATCTAAATAATAAAGTTATTGTACAGGGTGATCCAAATCAGCTTAAGGAGGGCCAGGTATTATTTGTAAGGAATCCTAACACAGGCAGTGTGTCATTAATTGAAAGGGTCAATGGTAACTTTAATGACATTTCCAATAGTGATTTATTAGCTAACTGGAAGGCTGCTTCTATAAGATCAGCTATGAAGTCATCTATGGAAACTGCATTACAGTATACATTAGGCATTAAACCATCTGTTACTGTTAATCCTACTGCCTCTAAATGGCAGAAAAGAAGGCTATCTAAGGGCATGCAATACATGTGTAATTATACATATACATTCCCTGAAGATAATGATCAGAATAATAGTGTAGCATATAATATAGATTTTAGTAAGACTACCATGCTATTACCTGAGTATAGTGTGTATCCTAAGAATGGTGCACAAATGATATGCTCTGTTGATTTTGATGGGAATACTAACATCTTCAGTTTAACTGCCTATTCTGCTGTCTCTGCATATGAGAGTGGTAATGTAAAGCAGGTCAATATTTCTGTAAGTATTATGACATCTTTAGATCAAACTGACTTGTTAGATGACCTTGATAAATTATTATTATGATTACACAGAAGAGAATAACAATACCAATCTTTGATTATAAGCTTACTATAATTATATATGACAGGTGGGATGAAGTAGAACATTTGTTTGATGGTGGCCCTGAGCCAAAAGCTATAACAGCAGAAGGATATGGGTCTGCTATTACAGCTATAAACTCGAAGAGAGGAAGTAGTATAGTTCATGAGGCAGAACATATTAAGGATTTTATATGGAAATATATAGGATATGTGCCCCAAAGAGATAATGATGAGGTAGATGCTTACCTGATTACCTATATTTATAGTAAGATAGTAGATGTATTCTACAAACATGACAAAGTGAGTACATAATTGCTCCATTTAGCCATATAGTACCAAAGTAAAGCCCTGTATATCATTGATATATGGGGCTTTTAGCATTAATATGTTTCCCTTCATATTTTGCTTACTTTTGTTTTGTAAGCTTACAAACAAATACAATTAACTAATTAATTTCAAAAATTGTTATTATGGAGATTATTGAAAAGGAAAAAGTGAAAGAGATTCCTGCTCAAGAATACTGTGACAGATATGGTTATGGTAATAGGAGAGACATTAATGGCAAAGCTAATGCAGGGCTGACATTGGGTATCATAGGTACTGCTCTGGGTGCATGGGCACTGTTTGGTAACAGAAGAGCTGGCTTATTAGGTGGAGGTTCTGGTCTTGGATCAGGCTTAGGTGGTGCAAATATTAACATCAATGGGCTTGAAACAGGCATTGCAGGTGGTGCTAATGGTGTGAATGCTCCTACTGCATTTATGGCCTGGGAAAAGAGCTGTGAGGATGCATTGGCATTGCAGGCTGGTATTTATAACCTTGCCATGACATATCAGAATAATAGATTTGCTGATAGACAAACATTAAATCAGGAATTGTTTGGTGTTTATAAATCTCAAATAGATGCTGATTTTGGCTTGTATAAATCTACAAGAGATGGATTTGATATCTTAAATGCTAAGCAAAACCAGGACGCATTTAACTTATATAAATCTCAGAGAGATGCTGATGATGACATTAGAAAAGAGTTATCTGATTTGAAAGCTCAGGTAGCTATTAATGCTGCTATAAGACCTTATCAGGATAAATTAATCCAATGTGAGATTGCTAATGCTAAAGCTTGTGCTGCATTTAATGATGAAAGAATCATCAACTATGTAGACAAACTTGACTGTAAGAATATAAAGGGTGTTCTTTGCTTGCCTGATACTCCTACTGTAACAGGTTACCTTGGAAATCCATGTTGTGCACTGGCAGCCAGAAGTGTAACTCCTACTACTCCCGCAGAGTAAGTGACATGTAAGGAGGAGTATATCCTCCTTACGCTTTTTAAATACTAATCCTTATTTGTAAATTATATGATTCCAGTAAATCAGGTTATATTAGGAGGAGGTGATCCTTTACTTGGAAGTAGCATGATCAGCAATAGTGTTGATGAACAACTTCAACTTCTTGAGAAGTATAAACAAAATCTGGAAGCTGCAAGGCAGGCCAGACAACAGATGTCCTCACAAATCACACAACCACAACAGGCTCCACAAAAGCTCATATGGGATGAGATTGATGCTGAGGTTGAGCCATTAACAAATGAGCAGAAGGAAAGATTATTCCAGGATGAAGATTATGTAGATACATATACAAAAATTCAGGGGATGGTTAATGCCGAAATCCTGACCCTTGTAAAAGCAAGGATAGAATCTACTGCTGAGGGTAAGGAATTATTAGAACATCAATTAAAAGTTGTTAAGAAATTAAAGGGCAAGATAATTGATGATACTAATAGAGAAATGGAGATGTTCAGAAGATTCAGGGAGTTCAGCAAACAGAATCCTGGAATCACTTATGAGGAATTTATTAAGGCTAATATGTAATTATGATAAATGCAATTCAATTAACTGATAAGCTGAAAACATATGTTATATCACAGCTTGATACTATGTCAAAGACTACACCAATGGTGAGTTTTATGAAACCCTTCATTACAAGGGCCCTGAATAAGAACTTTAGTAAGTTGACTGGAATTCTTGATATGATAGCTGATAATGAGGGTAATATAGATGTTGATGGTATACTATCAGAGATGATGGAAAGTATAAGAACAACTCAGCCATTTATATTTAAGACATCTTTTGTTGGTGATATTGAGATAGGTGGTGGAGCAATAAAGCTTAATATACCACTCACAGATAAGAGGTTAGCATTTAATATGTCAGATTTGGAGAATTTCAAAGGATTATTAACTTCTAAAGATTAAGATAATATGGATGATTTTATGCTAATGGAATACCTGAAAAATAAGGGAATGGGTGAACACGAGTTTATGAATAAATTCAAAGAGTTCATGAATGAGAAGTTCAGAAGAGATTCCTACAGAAGAAGACAGGGCTCTGGTGGCAGTAGCTCCGGAGGATATTCCGGAGGTAACTCAAGAAGACATGGATATGAAGGTGACTTTTATCCAATGGATAATGAGAGGATGATGTATGATGATTTCTTCATGAGAAGAAACAGCAATTATCCTGGTGAATTCATGAATATGTTTGGTGAGGATAGAAATCAGGATGATTTCTATGAGAAATTCAGAAGAATGACCAACAACATGAGTGAAAATGATATGTATGAGATGATGAAAATGATGAAAGAGAAGAAAGGTTCTTCTGAAGATCATTTTAATGACTCTTATGCAAGATACCTTGTATCAAATATGTATCATTATGAAAATGGCAGAAAGTATGTCGGAGAGAAGTTTGACATGGCTAAAGCCAAAGAAGTATGTGAGAGATACAGAGGTATAATCCCACAGACTGTTACTCATGCAGATGTATATGTTGCTATTAATGCTCAATATCATGATTACTGTGAGTTATTCAAATCATGGTTTTCGGATAATGCTGAGCAGAAAATCATTGAATCTGCTATTATATTCTGGTTCAAGGATGATGATTATACCAGTGGCTTTAAGCTCTGGGATTATTTCAATGAATAATTTTGGTAGGGTAAGAGTTTCTTACCCTATCTTTTTATATATACATGCCTTATAGGCTACTTATACATTAACTGATTTGTACTATCAGTATAAGTATTTAACTTATTCATTACCTATGCTTCCATTTATTGTATTGTAGATGTGGCAGATTATACATATCTTCGTATTGTTTAATTTAACAAAAAGTAGAAAGATATGGGAGAAACATTAAGTTTGGATAGCATACTGGAAGTAGATCAGATTAATGATTTATTTTCTGATGATTTAGATGAACAGGATAGTCCATTAGATAGTAATAATTCACCTGACATTGAATTAAGTGATACTGCTGAGGCTGATACAGATACTGTAATTGATGATGAGCCAGAGATCGTAGGCAGTGGAAAAGATAGTGATATTGAGGAAAAGGAAGATACCAATTCTGTTAAAGATACTGGCACTTCTCCCAAAAATAACTTCTACTCTTCCATTGCCAAGGCTTTGAAAGAAGAAGGTATCTTCCCAGACCTTGAAGATGAGGAGGCTAATGCTATAAATGCTCCTGAGGATTTTGCTGAAGTATTTGAGAAACAGATACAGGCAAGACTGGATGAAAGACAGAAAAGAATAGACAGAGCATTAAATTCTGATATTGAAGTCAGTGAGATAAAAAGATATGAAAGTACTTTATCCTACCTTGATTCTATTCAGGACAGTCATATCTCAGATGAGACTGATAAAGGTGAATCACTTAGAAAACAGCTTATATATCAGGACTATGTGAATAGGGGTTATAGTAAAGAGAGGGCAGCAAGGGAAGTACAGAAATCACTCAATGCAGGTACTGATATTGATGATGCAAAAGAAGCACTTGCGAGCAACAAAGAGTTCTTTCAGTCTGAATATAATAGCCTGATTAAGGAAGCAGAGGAAGAGGCAAAGAGGGAAGCACATGAGAGAAAAGAACAGGCTGAATCCCTTAGAAAGTCAATACTTAATGAAGATAAAGCATTTGGTGAAATTCAGATTGATAAAAGTACAAGGCAGAAGATATTTGATAATATAAGTAAACCAGTATTTAAAGACCCTGAAACAGGTGAGCTGTATACAGCAATCCAGAAGTATGAAAGGGAGAACAGGATAGAGTTTTTGAAGAATGTTGGTCTTCTGTTCACATTAACAAATGGATTTAAATCTATTGATGGATTAGTTAAAGATAAAGTAAAGAAACAAGTTAAAAAAGGTCTTAGAGAATTGGAGCATACTATTAATAATACTGCCAGAACATCTGATGGAAATCTGAAATATGCCAGTGGAACTATAGATGATCCTGAATCATACCTACATAATGGCTGGGACCTTGATATATAATAATATTAAATAATTAACAAAGAATAATTTATGGCCGGAACACTAGGTAAATTCCAGATGGTTGGATTTCAACACTGGAAAGGGTTGACTAAAGATAACCACTTAGGTGCAATATTTCAGTTAGCCCCTCAGAAAGCTTCTTCCTTGATGGTAGAGCTATTGGCTTATCATAGAGGTAAGACACTTGATACATTTTTAAGCAGATTCCCAACTAAAGAGTTTGAGGATGATAATGAATACTACTGGGATGTAATTGGTTCTTCCAGAAGAAATATTCCTCTGGTAGAAGCAAGAGATGAGAATGGTAATGTAGTCACTGCTGATAGTGATAATGTTGGAGTGGGGACATCTCCCTTCTACCTTGTCTTTGCAGAGGACTGGTTTGCAGATGGTGAAGTAATTGTTGGAAATCTGAATCAGGTATACCCCTTCAGAGTTCTTGGTGATCCAAGAATGGAAGGTACTAATGCTGTCTATAAGGTTGAGTTAATGGGTGGCAATACTACTGGATGCCCAGCAGAGAGATTGCTTGCAGGTGAAAGATTTTCTGTAGATTTTGCTCCAGTTGAAAAAGCACTATCCAGAAAGGTTGGTGATATAAGATTCTCTTCTCCTGTATCCATGAGAAATGAATGGACTACCATTAGAATTCAACATAAAGTTCCTGGTAATATGCTTGACAAGAAGGTAGCAGTAGGTATACCTATGGTTAAGGAACTGGAAAATGGCAGGTTAAGTAAAACTGTTGCAACAAAATGGATGCATAATGTAGACTGGGAAGTTGAAAAGCAATTCTCTGACGCCAAGAATAATGCAATGGCCTTCAGTACAAGTAACAGAAATTCTAATGGTGAATATTTGAACTTTGGTAAGTCAGGTGAAGCTATCAGAATGGGTATGGGATTGTTTGAGCAGATGGAAGCAGCTAGTGCTGTATACTATAATGACTTTTCAATAGAGCTATTAGAAGATTTACTGTATGAGCTATCAGCCTCAAAACTTGACCTTAAAGATAGGTATTTTATCATAAATACTGGTGAAAGAGGAGCTATTCAGTTTCATAAGGCAATATTAAAAACTGTATCAGGATGGACTCAGTTTGTGTTAGATAACAGCTCACTTAGAGTGGTTGAGAAAACACAATCTAACCTGCATTCAAATGCATTATCTGCCGGGTTCCAGTTTGTAGAGTACAAAGCTCCTAATGGGGTAAGAGTAAAGGTAAATGTCATTCCAATGTATGATGACCCTGTAAGAAACAAGATTCAACATCCTGATGGTGGTCCTGCATTCTCTTACAGATATGATATTATGGATATTGGTACTATGGATCAGCCTAATATCTTTAAGTGTAAAATTAAAGGTCAGAATGAGCTCAGAGGGTATCAGTGGGGATTAAGAAATCCATTTACAGGACAGGTGAATAATATGAACATGTCTTATAGTGAAGATTCTGCTGTCATACACAGAATGGCTACATTAGGGGTATGTATACTTGATCCTACAAGAACTGTATCCCTTATACCCTCTATATTAAGATAATACTATTGTAAGGAGAGAAATCTCCTTACATTTAAACAAATAAAATGGGAGAAATATGGAAGATAATATGGAAAAAGAAGTTGACATTGATATGGACGAGTTACATGAGGATGTGTATACAGAAGTAAAGAATGATAGTACAAAAGATAATAATGGTACTACTCATGATTCTCGTGTAGTAAATAAATCATCTGGTAAAGCAGATGGGTTAATAAATTGCCTCAGAAATGAAAGGATTACAATAAAGCATGTTCCTAAGGCATATGCAGGTATTACAAATCCTAAGCATTTGTTGTATGGTGGTATGTCAGAAAGTTCCACAAGAACATATTCTGTCCCAAAGCTATCATCAGGATTATATGTAAATGTACTAACAGATAGTGAGAAAGAATTTCTTGAGGATGCAATGGGTTTAGAGTATAATGCTCTCAGTATTTATAAGAAGGAGGATAATTTCTGGAGCACTTCCAATAAACTGGGAATATCACAGGTTAAGTTGTCCAAGTCAGATAGCTACCTATACTTAAATAACCCGGCTGACTACATCAGGTATAAGATTTTGCTGGCTAATAAAGATTATATAGCCCCATCATTGCAGGTATTACAGGATAAGCCGAAGGCTACTTATGAATTTGTCATCCTTAGAGATGATCAGATCATGGATGAAGCTGAAAGTAATATGAATAATACTATGAGATGTTATAAGGAATTTGGTAAGATTGAGGATGATATTGATACACTTAGAGTTATTATTGAGCTTATTGAAAGAAAACCAACTGCATCTACATCTAAGCTACCATTCCTTAAAGGTAGAATTCAGGAGCTTATAAATGCTGATAGTAAGTTGTTCCTAAGAGTTATAACTGATGATTTATTGCCTGCAAAGGTCTTGATTAGGAAAGCAACAGAAAAGGGTATTATATCTAACAGAGGGGGATTCTACTATCTTAGAGATGGTAATTTACCATTATGTGCTGATAATGAAGACCCGACATTAAGCAGTGCTGCTAAATTCCTGAGCTCTCCTAAGAACCAGGATATGAAGTTTACAATTGAAGCTAAATTAAAGCAATAGTATGACAGTGTCTGAATTCTCAAGTGAGTTTGATATATTATATAATAATATAATGAGCAATAAGGCCCCTGGCCTTAGTGAGTATGAGAAATCAGTCTTTTTAACTAAAGCACAGTATGAGATTCTGAAGAACTATTTTAACCCTAAGGGTAATAAATATGGTGAAGGATTTGATGATAGTGCAAAAAGACAGACAGATTTTGCAGAGCTTATAAATATATCATCTCTTACAGAGGTTACAGCAGACAGCTATCAAAAGCTTAATCCAGGTAGTATACTGTATAGAATGCCTGATGATCTGTTCATTATATTAAATGAGGTAGGTAATCTTACTGATCAAAGTTTTAATAAGACTATTAGTATAGTTCCTATAAGCTTTGATGAATATACAAGGCTAATGTCAAAACCTTATAAAGAACCTCTTAAGAATCAGGCATGGAGATTATCACAATCTGATATGCCAGGCATAATAGCAGAGATTATAATAAGGACTGGTACTGTACTTAATGAGTATAAAATGAGGTACATAAGGAAACCTGCACCTATTATACTTGCTGACTTAGCAGAATATAATGCAAGTATAGATGGGATTAGATCAGTAAGTGAATGTGAGTTGAACCCAGTTGTACATCCTGAGATACTACAGAGGGCTGTTGAGCTGGCTAAATCAGCGTATGAAGGAGATATAAATAGTATTGTTCAATTAGGTCAAAGGACTGAATAATGACAACAGAAGAATTCTCAAATGAGTTTGATGTGCTATTAAATAGTTATTCTATACCAACAGAGTATGGGAAGGCTGATAATATTGTATCTTTGGACTTTAATGAATATGATAAATCAGTATTTCTTACACAGGCACAGGAGGCTATTATTATAGAACTCTATAATGGAAAGAATATATTCAGGGATTCATTTGAGAAGACTGAGGAAATGAGAAGATACCTTAGTTCACTTATCATGACTTACACTAGTTCTGATAAGGTAACTGGTATACTTGGAGTATCAAAGAACTCAGTATTCTTTAACCTGCCTGATGATCTATGGTTCATTACATATGAATCTGCTGTATTTGATGATCCCAGACTAGGATGCCTTAATAAAGAAGAGGCTGTAATTGTTCCTGTATCACAGGATGATTATTTTAGGGTAAGTAATAACCCATTCAGGGGACCTGGTAAGAAAAGGGCATTGAGGCTTGATATAAAAGATAATGTAGTTGAAATTGTATCTGAGTATAATATAAGCAAATATCTTGTCAGGTATTTGTCAAGGTTATCACCAATTATACTTGCTGAGCTGCCCGATGGATTATCTATTGGTGGGATTAGTACCATAACTGAATGTAAATTAAATTCTGCATTACACAGGATAATACTTGAAAGAGCAGTAAAATATGCCCTTATGAGCAGGTTGCCTGGTGCAGAGGACCAAAAAGAATAAAATGTATAATTTAATATTAAATTAAAATGGCAGTATTTAGTACAAACCAAGTAAGACAACTATATGTTGCAAATGAATTAAAGACCCCTAATGTTATTGAGACAGATAATGTAGGATCAATTGCTGTTAAATTTGATGCAGCAAAGACTCACTTATACTTTATGTATAAAGGTGTAGCTGGTATGACCAGGAGTGATTTAATTGATATTAAGAATATAATATATGCAAATGCAGTAGATGCAGATGACCTTGCACATAAATTATCAAGATACAAGTTAACACTGAGTGCTGATATTAATGATGGTGATCCCATTGGGGGCCAAGACTATATTCTTAGAATCCAGTTTATAAACTATATTGGTATTTCACCTGAATATCAATACCAGAAGTATGGGACTGCACATGCAGTATCAGGTATGACTGCATCTGAGCTTTATAAGAAGCTGGCATTATCACTTGTATCTAATTTCAGCTCTCAGGAGGAAAAGTTACTTAAGTTCTATCTTGAGACAGGTGGTACAAGCCCTGATACAGCAGGTACATTAACAGAAATCAAGAAAAGTACCAAAGAATCCTCTTTAACAGGAACCTATACTGGAATTGTGGTAGAGGAGGCTCCTCAAGAATGGATACTTGGTGTATTCCCGCAGGTTGGAGTAGATTTTAAATTATACCCATTATCCATTGTAGTAAATGGAGATAAAAGACCATGGGGTGTAGCCAAGGAACTACCATCAGTAAACAGTATTAAAAATGGACATAATATAGCTGATCTTGAATATTTCTGTATGGGAGAAAGAGGGGATGTATATAGAGGAGTTGGATTCCCTAATGTGATCAGAACCAATTATCTGGTTGATCCTAATGCTGAATATAATGTTATTAATATCCATTATGCCTATGTAGGGCCTAATGAAGATGTGCAGAAGTCTGAGAAGGACCTGACACTTGTAGTACCGAAAGTAGGCGATGATAATGCTACTGGTAATAAGCTTACTAATGACATTATTAGTGCCATCAATAATGCTACTGGACTAAGTATTAATTCACTTGAAACTACCTGATAATGGGGGG
>UMCW01040052.1_pt1 | contig 12372 bp, 8 predicted proteins | sample 1964321 | NCBI WGS metagenome assembly UMCW01 (sample SAMEA4835977, study PRJEB28245) | human gut metagenome | biome: gut microbiome; material: fecal sample | place: Denmark | collected 2008
AATAGAACGGTATCTTTCCGCATTTGAATATTTCGCCCGAAAGCCGGCTTGTTAATGCGGGGGCAAGTTTCAATCCGCGATATTCGGGAAGAATATCAATACCTATTTGCCACATGTCTTCACAATCCATGGAGCAGGCTGCTAAACCGATAAGCTTTGGCTCACCGGTTGTTTTATCGCAGGTATTCAAATCATACGCGGCCATGCCGAGAATATCAAGTTCTTTGCGTTCGCTGCAAAGAGCATGACTCCATTGGGGGAGATACAAAGAAGCAAAATCCGCTTGTCCGAGCCGACGCAATTCAAATTTGTCATCAACGGGCAAAAAAGCTTGCATTTTGGAAACATCGGGCAGGAAATACTCGCTCATGTATCCGACCTTTAATCCGGCAGAGGCAAGGATTTCGTTCAGTTCAAAAACGGCGGGGCTTGTAAGGCAACGATAGAACTTATGCCCGTCGAGGTATTGCCTGAGCTCGTTATGCAGCACTTTTTCCGCACAAGCTACAACGTTTTTTCCGTATGAAACGAGCGAGCAGCGGAACGGCACGTCGAGGTATTTTCTTGCGGAAGTTGATGCGCAGGGCAGGGTTATAACGCTTTGCTGCTGCATAAAAGCATCGATAGCGCAATTATACTCAATTGCAGATTGCTGCATGGCAATATGCAGAATGCTGTCGTTGGTAAACATGAGGTTCCTTTCCAAACTCGGGAATGCCGATTGGGCATTCCCGATGGGTAGTATTTTGTAATTTCAGTTACCTGTTATTCAGCGGCACCTTGACCATTCGATAGCGGTTGTTTTCTTTTATGAGTCCGCATTCGAAAGCGGCTATCAGCATTTCCAACTGTCGAATCTGTTCGCGAAGTTCAACACCTTTGTCACAGTCGCTGACACGCATTTGACCCTTTGTTGCAAGGATGTTTTCAACCTCGGTGGTTGAGTGGATATCCATGTTTTCACGAATGGCTTTTTCAAAGCTTACAAAGGGTTCGTGCGCAACGATATACAGCCCGCGTGAATCATAAACGAGGGTGTAGCCGGCGATACCTGTGGTTTTTTGATAGTACTTTGAGAAGCCGCCGTCAATGACGATAAGGCTTCCGCCCGCTTTAATCGGATTCTCGCCGTTGATTTTTTCAACCGGAATATGTCCGTTGACAATTACGGCACGATCCGTATCCGTGATGCCGAACTCGTTAAGAATTCGAATTGCAAGATCCTTAGTGTCCTGATATTTGTAGTAAGCATTGCGCTTTTCTTTGTGGGACTTACTGTCGTCGATCTCAACGCGTTCGAAAGTTGTCATTTTGTTTTTGCCGAACAGCGGGGAATCGGGTCCGCACCAGAGATACCACATCAGATCAAGCTCATGGGTTTTCCGCATTGAAGGTTCGGCAAAGTAAAGCCGCTTTACCTCAGCATCAATATAATCGAACATCTGCTTGCCGCTGCGGGGAACGCCGTCGCCGAAATCGACAGCTTTAAAACTGCCGTCCTCATTAAGCGGAACAAGTGCGTGGAACATCAGGTTGTTGTTCTCAATGCGATAGAGTTCGCCTTTGTCGATAAAGAACTTGATGTGTTTTTGCAGGGTCGGACTGTTGAGGAAAGAATCGCGCAGCTCGTTGATTATGGTTTCCTCTTCATCGGACAGGGTATACGGATCATCCGGGTTGATTGTCGGAAAATCTGCATCCTTGATGGGATAGGTGATGCCGTCAATCGTGACTGTGCTGTTCACTCTGTCGATCGTGTCTAAAAACAGGCGATGGTCAAGCTTATAGTTCGGGTTTCGCATTATGAGCTGCCCCTCGAGTTTATGCATGATAACGAAAATCGCCTTATGCAGCTTTGCGCGGATATTGACTTCGGGATTATCGTAGTATGCTTCCGATGAAGTCTTGCGCGGACGAAAATGCAGCGCGCTCTTATATGTGCTTTGTGCAAACATCAGCAGGTGACGCAGATTGATTCCATAGACGTTCTCGATAAGGTCCAGATTGCCGTGGCGGAAACTGTTCGTCAACACGCCGGCAATACATGTTTTTTCGCCGAGCGCTGCGCCCATCCAAAGGATATCATGGTTACCCCACTGAATATCAACGGACGGATGCTTTAAAAGCAGATCGAGGATACGATGAGGCTCTGTTCCGCGGTCGTAAATATCTCCCACGATATGTAGTTTGTCGACAGCAAGCTTTTTGATGGCATCAGTAAGAGCAACAATTACGCGCTCAGCGTAATCGTGGCGGATGATGGAGTCAAAAATCTCGTCGTAGTAGCCGTCAAGATCGTGGAAATTTACGCGGGCAGTGAGGAGTTCTTCGATGATATAAGAAAATCGGGGGTCAAGCGTTTTACGCAGCCTCGAACGGGTGTACTTGCTGCTGATTTTGCGCCCGAGAACGATGAGGTTGCGCAGCGTTGCCCTGTACCATGCGTCGGTGTCCTCAACGTTTTCGAGTTCAAGCTTAATTTTCTGTTTAGGATAATACACAATCGTAGCAAGGGTTTCACGCTCGTCATAGCTGAGCCTGTCAACAAAAAGTCGTTCGATTTCACGGCGAATAACGCCCGATGCATTGTTCAAAATATGTTCGAATGCATCACCCTGACCATGAAGATCGCTCATGAAATGCTCCGTCGGTTTCGGAAGTGCAAGAATTGAGCTCAGGTTAACGATCTCGGTCATTGCGTATTCGACTGTCGGGAAAGTTTTTGCAAGTTGGGTAAGGAAAAGATAGTTTTCATTGAGTTCTTTTTCGGTGAATGCCGTGTTCATGAATACCTCCGATATTAAATATTCCTCATCAACGTTATGCACACAAAAAACAGACAGAAGCTGACTGTGTGCTTCTTTAGGCAAGTATAACATCTTCTTTGATTTTAATCAACCCCCGAACATTCATTTCACGCCGAGGAGGGATTGCTTTTTTCATGTCGATATTACAGTTGCAGAACAACTGCCGGAACTTAAAAAACCCGTCTGCCCCATGCCAAATGAGTATTGAACCAATTGCCTGCATTGGAAATCACAACCGAACCCGCTGTTGCGGAAGCATGGAGAAAACTGTTGTTTCCGAGATAAACGCCTACATGCGAAATTCGGGAATAAGCATCATCATAAAAGAAAACGAGATCTCCGCGAATAAGGTTTTCTTTGCCGTCGATTCGCTGCCATCCGGCATAGTTTGAATAACCGGCGGCGTTAAGTCTGCCTATGTTCAGTCCTGCCTGACGCAGACAGTAGTAAACAAGCCCGGAACAGTCAAACGAATCAGGACCTGAGCTGCCGAACACATACGGCTTGCCAAGTTGCGAATACAACGCATTTATAAATTGTTCAAGCCCTTGTGACGGTGCGGGCGCTGTTGTCGGGGTCGGCATAGGCGACGGTGTCGGACTTGGTGTCGGCGTCGGCTTTGGCGTCGGTGTGGGTCTCGGTGACGGTGTCGGGGCTGCTGTCGGTGCGGCGGACGCAGTTGCAATTGCAGTTGGTTTCGGCGATGGCGTTGATGTCGGCGCGGGCGGCAGTGTGGGTGTCGGAGAAGCAGCAGGCATCGGCAATGATGACAGCACCGGGGAGGGAGCGGGGGAAACGGTATAATACGGTTCACCGGTCTCGAAAGGAAGATTGCCGTCATCCACAGCATAAGCGGAAAAAATCAGATTAAAAGCTTCGGTGTCCACAACGCTGCTTTCGGGCAGGTTATTGCTCAGCCGGAATTGCCCAACAGCAGTCCGCGTTGCCGTTCCGAAATAACCGTTGATTTTTTCGGAATAGTATCCGAGCTGCATCAGACGTTCCTGAAGCATGCGAACATCGTTTCCGACGTTGCCGTATTCAATAACATATTCGGCAGGTGCATCCGAATATAGCAGACGGAGAAGAGTCTCATCTGCCTCACCGCTTTGTGCCAAATGATTCGCACGCTGGAAAAGTTTAACGGCTTGTTCGAGCGGTTTGTTAAAAACATCCGAAGGTTCATCGGAAGGCAGATACCCAAGCAGCATAAGTCTTTGCTGCATATCGCTTACATGTTTGTCACAATCTCCGAGTTTGTATACCTTGCCCGGAACTATTTCATATTTGCTTTGATACACCGAACCCGCATTGTTTGGTGCAGGCGTTGCAGGCATCGTATCGAAAAACGAAAGGTCATTGTCGGGACTTGCAGCCGCGTTCGGCAAAGCCGAAACATCAAGGTTCCGATAGTTTGTATTTATAAAAATAGATGAAAACAGTATTAAAAACAGAACAAGCAGTACGGGAAGGCGCACCGACCGAAGGCAGCTGCCGACAGCCGCGGAAGCTTTTTTCTGCAAAGAGTGATTTGAGCCCCTGTTTTTTTTCATTTCACGGATTCACCCCGAATCTTTTGTTTGACTGTTTCTATTATACAACAAAACAAGACTTTTTTCCATGAGAAGTCCGAGCCTGCGCAAAGGAAGCAGAATAATGCTCTTTTCGTTAAAGTCGGAATTAACGGTCACATAAATCTTTAAAGCATTTATCTTTGAAATATATACGTACTTTGACTGTAATGCGTTCGATATTCAAATAAATATATCGCAAATTCGGTTGTAAAGGCGCGAAAACGGCTGTATAATTATAATTGCCGCAGAATGCGACGTAAAAACATGACACGGAGACACGAAAGCATGAGTACTAACTTTGACAGGCTTACAGTAAACACAATCCGCACTCTCGTTGCAGATGCTGTTCAAAAAGCGAACAGCGGACATCCGGGACTTGCTATCGGTGCAGCACCGATGGCTCTTTCCGTTTTCAAGCAAATGCGGCACAACCCCGCAAATCCTTCATGGCGCGGCCGTGACAGATTTGTTTTGAGCGCAGGTCATGCATCCATGCTTGAGTATTCGCTTCTTCACCTTTTCGGCTATGATGTATCAATTGACGACATCAAAAATTTCCGTCAGCTCGGCAGCAAAACGGCAGGGCATCCCGAGTACGGCAACATTGCGGGAATCGAAGCCACAACCGGCCCGCTCGGACAGGGATTTGCAATGGCTGTCGGCATGGCGATGGCAGAGAAGCATCTCGCTTCGGTATTCAACCGCGATGAATTCCGTGTATATGACAATAACACATACGTGCTCATGGGTGACGGCTGCATGATGGAAGGCGTTGCTTCGGAAGCAGCATCTCTTGCAGGGACGCTGGAGCTTGGCAAGCTGATTGCGCTTTATGACAGCAACAGGATAACTATTGAAGGCAGCACGGACATTACCTTCTGCGAAGACGTCCGTAAACGTTTTGAGAGCTACGGTTGGCAGGTAATCAGCGTTGATGACGGTGAAAACATGACGCTTATCGCCGATGCTCTTGAAAGCGCGAAGAATGAAAACAAAAAGCCCTCGCTCATCATTGTCAGGACGAACATTGCACAGGGCACACCCAAGCAGGGAAGTGCCTCCTCTCACGGTTCACCTTTGGGCGAAGAGAATATTTCCGAATGGAAAAAATCCATCGGATGGGATTATGAACCTTTCACCGTGCCTGCCGAGGTTTATGACTATCTTGCCGACTTTGCGGCAAATAATCGCGAGCGTGAAAATGCCTACAATTCGATGATTGCAGAATATGAGCGTCGTTACCCGGAACTCTATGCCGAGCTGCTCCGCTGGAACTCCGCAGAATTGCCGGAAGAACTTTATAACGATGATAGCATTTTCGAGTTCGAAAACAAAAAAACAGCGACACGGTCCTGCTCCGGTACTGTGCTCAACAGACTTGTGAAGTATTTCCCGTCCATGTTCGGCGGCAGTGCGGATCTTGCACCGTCCAACAACACGGAATTGAAAGGATTCGAGTTTTTCGGCAGAGAAACACCGCAGGGAAAGAATATCCACTTTGGTGTTCGTGAATTTGCTATGGCAGCAATCTGCAACGGCATTTCGCTTTACGGCGGTTTGATGCCGTTTTGTGCAACTTTCCTTGTTTTTTCCGATTACCTTAAGCCCGCAGTGCGTCTTTCCGCACTGATGAAGCAGCGTGTGCTTTACATTATGACACATGACAGCATCGGCGTCGGAGAAGACGGTCCCACGCATCAGCCGATAGAACAGCTGGATATGTTCCGCGCAGAACCGAACACATATGTTTTTCGTCCTGCGGACGGCAGAGAGACCGCGGCAGCATACCTCAGTGCGCTCAGGTTGGCGGCTCCCTCCGTTATTGCGCTTTCCCGCCAGAATTTGCCGCAACTCGACGGTTCCGGCAAATCGGCAATGAAGGGCGGATATATAATTGGTCACGAATATGCAGAAAAGAATCTTGATGCAATTCTGATTGCTTCCGGCAGCGAAGTTGATACTGCGCTTGAAGCAAAAAAACTGCTTGACGCAGAAGGCAAAAACGTACGTGTTGTTTCGATGCCCTGCATGGAGCTGTTTTTTGAACAGGATGAAGCCTATCGTGAAACAGTACTCCCCAAAGCAGTACGTTCAAGAGTTGCGGTTGAAGCACTCGGCGGCATGAGCATGTACAAGCTTGTCGGTTTGGATGGAGAAATTGTTTCAATGGAAGGCTTTGGAGCTTCTGCTCCCGGCGGTGTTCTGTTCAAGCATTTCGGATTTACGGCTGCCAATGTTGCAGCTAAAGTTGAATCGGTTATTGCTGCAAACAAATGCTGAGAATTGATTTACGGATGCAAATGATTTCAGCAGATTGACTCGCTGCTCGCCCGTACGGACGACATAAGATGTTCGCACGGCAATATTGTCGTGCATATGGGCGACACCATCGTAATTGCATACAGAACTCGTTCGTCAACCGGCGGACGAGTTTTTGTTCCGATCGAATTACTGAATGGCTCTGTTGTCCGTACGGGCGACTTTGCCGGCATTTTCAGCAGTGTTCGTTGAATACGGCAGACAGTTATTGTGAAAGGAGTTTAAATTGAAAGAAAAATCATCATTCATTAAACGTTTTGTGGGCAACAAAGCATTCTATGCCGCAGTTCTTGCGATTGCCCTGCCTGTAATGGCGCAGAACGGAATCACCCAATTTGTAGGCGTGCTGGACAACTTAATGGTCGGAAGAATAGGCACGGAGCAAATGAGCGGTGTTGCGATTGCTAACCAATTGATATTCGTTTTTAATCTCTGCATATTCGGAGGGCTGTCCGGGGCAGGTATTTTCGGTGCGCAGTTCGCGGGGAAAAGAGATAATGACGGTATTCGTTATGTCTTTCGCTTCAAGCTCATCGTCTGCATCATCGTTTGCTGTTTGTCCGTTGCTCTGCTGAGCTTCTTGGATGCACCACTGATAAATCTGTTTTTACACGAGGGCAGCGAGGAAGGCGATCTGGCTCTGACGCTCGCAAGCGGAAGAACATATATCAGAGTTATGCTTTTCGGCCTTGTTCCGTATGCCCTTTCGCAATGTTATGCGTCAAGTTTGCGTGAAACAGGTGAAACCGTAGTTCCCATGATTGGCAGCGGTGCGGCTGTGCTTGTAAACCTTGTGTTTAACTGGCTTCTGATTTTCGGAAAGCTGGGTTTCCCGAAGCTCGGTGTTGAGGGTGCGGCAATTGCAACCGTGCTTTCGCGCTTTGTCGAGCTTGCAATTATGATGCTTTGGGCGCATACACACACTGCCCGATTCCCGTTTTTCAAGGGCGTGTATCGGTCTTTGTATTTGCCGAAACGACTTGCAAAAGACATAGTTTTTAAAGGGACGCCCCTGCTTGCAAACGAGGCTTTGTGGTCGGCAGGTGTTTCGGTAATGAACCAGCGTTATTCCGTTCGCGGACTTGCGGCGGTTGCAGCAGTCAACATAACTTCAACGGTTTCAAACCTTTTTAATGTAGTATTTATGTCAATCGGCAGCTCCATCGGAATCATCGTCGGCAACCTGCTTGGAGCGAATAAGCTGGAAGAAGCCAAGGATACGGATCGGAAGATTATTGCGCTGAGTGTTGTGAGCTGTTTTGTTTTCGGCGGATTGCTCGCACTGGCATCGCGGTTTATACCCGAACTCTATAACACAACACGTGAAGTAAAGCAGCTTTCAACGTCATTCCTTCTCGTATCAGCCTGCATCATGCCGTTCAGCGCATTCACGCACGCATGTTATTTCACTCTGCGCTCAGGCGGACAAACAAAGATTACACTGTTGTTTGACAGCTGTTATATGTGGTGCATAAGCATACCGGTGGCTTACGTGCTCAGCCGCTTCACGGATTTGCCCGTGCTTGCTCTTTTTGCAATCTGCAACGGATTGGAATTGATAAAATGTGTATTCGGCTATATTCTGCTGAAAAGCGGGAAATGGGTCACCAATATCGTTCAGGACGAGTTGAAACAGGAAGCTGAAAAATAATCTAAAAAAAACGCATATTCCCTTGCGTCCCGGCGAAAAAAATGATAGAATTTATTCGGTACATTTGCATGCGCTTCATGTGCAAAAAAAAGAGCAAGGAAAACGAACTTAAATGCTTATTTGTTCAACAAATGCAGGCTCATCGGAAAATCGCAGCCTGCTGAAAGAGCTGTATGATAAATACGGCAGAACTGTGCTTGGGATTTGCTACGATATTTTGCGCAGCAGACATGATTCCGAGCTTGCAGTACAGGAAACTTTCCGCTTCATATACCGCACGGCGGATTCCTTGTGCCGCATTGATTCCGACGAAGTTTTACGGAGCTATATTGCCGTTTGCGCAAAGCATTGCGCAGCCAACATCGCAGAAAGATACAATGACGGCAGCACAGCACACATCGACAGTATGAATGCAGTGAACAATCTTGGAGTTTTGAGTGCATCGGAACTTGACTTTGATGAGTTTTCGGTCGACAGGGCAGCGGCTGCGGTATCAAAACTCGATGATTCACAACGTGAGATCCTTTTTTTGAGGTATTGCTGTGAATTGCCTGTTCAGGATACAGCCGAATTGTTCCGGGTGACTCAACCCGAGATGTCGGCAAAAATCCGTTATGCACTTGCCGCACTCAGATATGCAATCAACAATGACGGAGGTTCCGACAAATGAAAGAACAAGACAAAACATTGAAACAGGCTTTGCAAAAAGCTGCAAACGAAGGTGCAATAGCCGAAGATCCTTCGGTTGAGATAACACCATCCGCCGAGTTGGACAAAAAAATGAACGCATTTTTCGATTCCGTCGAAAGCCGAAATGCCGAATCGACCGAACAGCAGTATACATCCGACAAAACCGGAACTGTCGGAAATAACTACAGTGACGTGCTTTTGGATGCATTCGAAAGCGACATCGCGGATTATGATCGCGACTATGATGATCCCGACACCGTTGAATCCAAAAATCAGGGTGATTCAAATGCAGTCGGTTTCGGCGGAAAAATCCGCAGCCTGTTCGTTCCGTTTTCGCGTCGAACTGTCGGCGTGATTCTGTTTGCAATAGCAGGTGTTCTGCTTGTTGTAAGTCTTGTTTCAATGGCCAAAACAGCTGCTGTAAATAAAAAACATGATTCGAACCCGACACCGAGCGAGCAGCCGACCTTGAGCGGTACCGCTATTCCGGAAGGCGGCACGCCGACTCCGCGGATCGACGGAAAAGACACGGATTCAACGGCTCAGCCCGGGATAACAAAAAATCCTAACGGCACACCGGGACCCGGAGATTTCCGCACGTCCGCACCTGTTTCCGGCGCGCCTACTTCGGCACCGGTTACCGATGCACCCAAAACGCAGATACCCGCACCGGCCACAACAATGCCCGGCGGAGGCGGCAGACCGACAAATCCGCCCGCAACACCGACAACGGCACCTTCAACAGATGAACCGATCGTTCGCCCCACACCCGGAGACGAACCGACGGAACCCATAACGGATTCGCCGACCGATGAACCTGTTGTGACGGATGCGCCGACCGATGAACCCGAACCTCCGACGGAAGAACCCGCACCCGAACCGACGGAAGCTCCCACCGAACCTCCCGTGACGCCGGAAGAGCCGGGGGAATGAAATGAAAACCGACCTCGAACAACCGATTGTTATCTGTTTGACCTTTGATTGAAGGTTAATTCGCAACAGCCATTAATAGAATTTCGGAAACGATCGTAAACAACAAAAGACTGCAAAACCATGTGATGAGTTTTGCAGTCTTTTGTTCACTTATTCACCGTGATTAGTATTAACACGGTTCAAACTTTTGATGATTAACAGTTAATTGGAAGCTTTCGTGTCGCAGTACATGCAGCGATACTCGCCTTTTTCCGCATCCGTGAGCACAAAAACGTGATGAATTTCCTGTTCGGTGGTGGTAATGCAGCGCGGGTTTTTGCATTTAAGAATGTCAACGATTTTTTCGGGCAGTTCAACATTGCGTTTTTCAAGAACTCTTCCGTCACGGATTACATTTATCGTTGCCGTGGGACAAACGAAGCTCAGAACACCGAGATCGAGATCCTTGTCGGATGCAATTTTGATAATGTCTTTTGTTCCCGTGCGCGTGCTTGCAGCATTGCGTATAATCGCGACCTGACAATCAAGCTTGTCCAGATTCAACATGTTGTAAACCTGCATAGCCTTGCCTGCGGTGATGTGGTCGATAACGATACCGTTTCTGATTGCGTCAATATTCATTGTTTGCTCCTTTCAAAAGCCATTTTTCATTGTTCAGACTTCGACGGCGATGTCAAGCAGTTTCATGATGAGTGCCATACGGATAAATTTACCGTAGCGTGCCTGACGGAAATAACACGCGCGCGGGTCGTCATCAACCGCGACGGAAATCTCGTTGACACGGGGCAGGGGATGCAAAACTATAAGGTCCTGCTTCGCAAGAGCCATTTTTTCCGGCGTAAGAATGTAGCAATCCTTAAGTCGCAGGTAGTCCTCCTCATTGAAGAATCGTTCACGTTGGACTCTCGTCATATAAAGAACATCAAGCTTGTCCATAACACCGTCAAGAGTTGTGGTTTGCTCATACGGAATACCTTTGTTTTTGATGTATGCATTTTTTACGTAGCTTGGAACTTTCAACTCTTCCGGAGAAATCAAGACGAACTTGATTCCCTCATAGCGGCTCATTGCAGCAATCAGTGAATGCACCGTACGTCCAAATTTCAAATCACCGCATACACCTATTGTGAGATTATCAAAATGACCCTTTTCACGCTTAATTGTCAAAAGGTCGGTGAGAGTTTGTGTCGGATGGTTGTGCCCGCCGTCACCTGCATTGATAATCGGGACGGAGGCTTTCGCTGCTGCAACAAGAGGTGCACCTTCTTTCGGGTGACGCATTGCAATTATATCGGAATAACCACTTACAACCGCAACGGTGTCGCCGACGCTTTCACCCTTTGCAGCGGAACTTGAGCTTGCTTCGGAGAAACCGAGAACTCTTCCGCCGAGTTCAAGCATTGCAGCTTCAAAGGAAAGACGGGTGCGTGTGCTGGGTTCAAAGAACAGCGTTGCAAGAGTCTTATATTTGCATGCTTCGCGATAAAGCTCAGGGTGTTCAATGATGTTGTTTGCAACTGCAATCATTTCATCAATTTCCGCAGTGGAAAGATCGAGAATGTCGATAAGGTTTTTCATATTAGTTATTTCCTCCGTTTATCCATGAAATATCTGACGGGTTGTTGCGAAAAGCAATAAGCCTTGCAATGTCCCCGGGTTTAATGATGTTTTTTTCTGCCGCAACATGAACGACAGTATCAAAATCGGTAAGACTGATGTTTTTAACTTTTGCATCTGCAAGCCTGTCAATTGATTTTTGCATTCCGTATGTAAAAATACTGACAATGCCGAGCACCTCCGCCCCCGCTTCGCGCAAAGCTTCAACAACATCAATAACGCTGCCGCCTGTTGAAATCAGATCTTCAACCACAACAACCTTTTGTCCTGCTTCAAGCTTGCCCTCAATTTGATTACCCCTGCCGTGATCCTTGGCGGAACTGCGAACGTAGCCCATGGGCAATCCCAGAATATGCCCCGTTATTGCAGCGTGTGCAATTCCGGCCGTGCTTGTTCCCATGAGAACCTCTGCCTCGGGATAGTCGGTGCGAATTATTTCTGCAAGAGAGTTTTCAATGTTGTTTCGAACATCGGGTGCTGTTAAAGTCAATCTGTTATCGCAATAAATCGGGCTTTTAATTCCGCTTGCCCATGTGAACGGCTTGTCCGGACTCAGAAAAACTGCTCCGATCGAAAGCAGCTCGTCCGCAACTACAGCTGCAATGTTTGTGCAATCCGTTTTTTTATTCATGTGAATAAACTGTCCTTTCCTGTTAGTGTATACTGATTTTAAGAGTAATACCTGCTGAACTTATAAAGCATCAGTTCAGCCGACAAAATCGTTCAGGCAGCGTTCATATGCAGCAACCGGATCCGCTGCGGCTGTAATAGGCCGACCCAC
>UMCW01036448.1_pt1 | contig 12167 bp, 8 predicted proteins | sample 1964321 | NCBI WGS metagenome assembly UMCW01 (sample SAMEA4835977, study PRJEB28245) | human gut metagenome | biome: gut microbiome; material: fecal sample | place: Denmark | collected 2008
GTCGGAAACTCAAGCAAAATCGAAAAAACGGAAAGGAATGAGCAAAATGAAAAAAGAGCTTTTCAAACTTGCGCTGCATGGGCTGAAGGGGAAAAGGCGCAGCAGCCTGCTTACGGTTATTATTCTGACAATTTCATTTGCCGCTGTGCTTGTTACGCTTTGCATAACGGGCAGCATTATAAAAACGAATGCGGAATACAGGTTGAACACCTACGGCGCATGGTACGGCGCAATACCGTACGGAATTAAAGGCGATGCGGAATTTTTGAGCACGGTGAACGGCATCGGAGATATCGGAGCGGCGACGGTGTACGGTCAGGCAGTATCAAAAAGCGGCGTCGCGGTCACATCCGTAGGTTCGGCGGACGAGAATTTGCTCAAAATCGGACGAATCGAATTGCAGGACGGAGAGTTCCCGCAGCATGACAGTGAAATAGCGTTGGAAGCTTCCGCTCTTTCGAAACTCGGAAAGAATTATACGATCGGACAGGAGATTGACTTAACCGTTCTTTTTGATGCCGAATCCGAAGAATCCGTTGAAGGGATAAAAATCCCGGTTGAATGCACCTTCACGCTGTGCGGCGTTTTGCGCGAATACTCGAGCCTTTGGCAATTGAGCGAGAACAAGCTTTCAAAACCGATTTGCGGTGCGCTTGTCACAAATACGGCGGGAGAAAATTTGCGGACCAAGGCAATTGAAACAGCTGCGCAGATGAATGAGCAGTCCGAAGAGGGGGTGACGCATGTTTCGGTCGCGGCAGCAAACCGTCAATTCTTTTTTGAAGTTGATGAAGCGGAACGCGGACAGGCAGCGGAGAGTATCAATGCATACATGCAAAAAACACGTCGCGGAACAAATGCGGACAAAGCTGTTTGCATAAACACCGCCGCATTTTCGGATAAAGGTGAAGCGGATTATCATTCGTTTTATATTTGCCTGATTCTTGCCGTGACCGTTATTGCAGTGGTCTGCATATACGCTGTTCAGCTCCGCAAGCAGGTCAGAGGGATCGCTCTTTTTCGAAGTATAGGCATAACAAAACGGCAGCTGAGACTGCTGCTGACGTTTGAAACGCTTATTCTGTGCCTGCCTGCGCTTGGAGCGGGAACACTGCTCGGAACCATTATAACAAAGCTGATTTTGAAGCTGTTTGTGTATGCAAAATCCGCACCGGTGCAGGTGGACGTTCCTCTGTCGCAGCTTGCAGTCACGGCACTGTGCTGGATTGCAGGGATATTTGCGGCGCGAATGACTGTTTTCCGCATCGCACTTTCAGAGCCGCTGACGGGCAGGATGCATACAGCTCGCCGACGTGCGCATGCGTTTGATGTTTTTCGCCGCACTGCGGTCGTGCTGCTTGCCGCTGTATTCTGCGGTGCGGTTATATTCGGCATTCTGGAATCACTTTATCCGAGAGCCGATATGCATAAATGGCAAAATCAACCTGCATATGTTCTGAATGCGGAATCTTCGGAGGTTGCATTTATCAGGGATGGTCGAAATGCACAGCTTATGACTGCGGATATGCTGAAAACCTATCAGAGCATACCCGGCGTCACAAAGGCAGCCGCATTTAATTCGATGACGGTGGAGCTGACGTTCGACGGCGACAAAAACAGCAGCCTTTTCACCGCTTTGCGTGAATATGACCCTCGGTTTGAGGACGGTGCAGCCGTGTGCCTGTATGCCTTATCGAAGGAAAGCCTCGGCACATTGATTGACCCTTCCGCTGTTGATGCGGCGGCATGGCAGGCGTTTTCAAACGGAGAAGGCGTCATAATGTCCTTTCCTGTCGGAACGGACGGCGGAGTGTTTTTTAATCGTGAACACTTCGGCGCAGCCGATTTATCGGCGGGTGATGAAATTTCAGTCGGCTGCTACGGTTCAAAACTCATTTGGGAGGAAGATGCATGCAGGTTGGGCGCTTACCGAAAGCTGCTCACAAAAAACGTAAGCATCGCTGCCGTGGCAGAATTCGATCACGAAAAAACCAATCTGATTCTCACAGGTGCTTATCAGCCGTACACAGTATTCTGTTCGGACGAATTCCTGAAAAACATCCTGACGGAATGCGAGCCGGGCAGCCTTTGCGGGAGCTTTGTTACCGGTGACAAAAACGCTGTTGAAGCCGAATACGGCTGTAACACTGCGAATGTATATACCGACCTTAATGCCGGCTATGTTTCAACGGACAGTGTGCTTGCTGAAATAACTGCCAAACAAAGCATTTCAATGAACAACAACCGTGAACAGTATGCAGCGTATATACAGGAGGATCTGCAAAAGCTCATATTGATTTACTCGGGATGCGGCTGCATCGCACTTGTCATGCTGCTGCTTATCGGGAACATTCTGACGCTTGAAGCGGAGGGAGAAGAGCGCGAATTCGGCATTCTGCGTGCGCTCGGAATGTCCAAACGTCAGCTTCGGTGGCAGCTGAATTGCCGTGCCGCGCTGCGCGGTGCAGCAGCAGTATTGTGCGGCTGGCTCGTGTATGCGGCATATATGTTTGCTTCCGCAATTTCGCGTTATAACCATCGGCAGGAAGTGAATGCAGATATGAATGTGCTTGATTTCGTGCAATCCGGTCTTTCGGGACTTGCACAGGGGGGAGCGAACGCGCTGACGGTTGTGCTCATTACGGTTAGCTGCGCAGCGATACTCATCCTGCTCTCCCGTGCAGCAAAGCATCGACTGACGCGAAACGATCTTGCGGCAATGCTTCGCGCACGCTGAACGGCCGTTTTGAACGAAAGATGAATCTTGGACGAAAATTTATTGTGAAATATAAGGAGAAAAATTATGTCAATTATTTTGCAGGCAGAAAAACTGTACAAAGAGTACAAAACATCATCCGGAGCGGTGAACGCATTGAACGGAGTCGATCTTTCGATTGAAAAGGGACTTTTCTATGCGATAATCGGAAGAAGCGGATCGGGAAAATCCACCCTGCTTCATGTTCTGAGCGGACTGGACAGGCCGACATCCGGAAAAGTGCTTATCGACGGCGTGGATATGTTCTCGTTCTCTGACGAAAAAATGGCAATCTTTCGCAGACGCAGCATGGGCTTTGTGTTTCAGCAGTTCAATCTGCTGGATGAGTACTCCGTGCTGAACAACATTTGTATGCCGCTGAGGCTGGACGGCAGGAAGCCGGACGAAACATTTCTTGCAGAGGTTACAAAGATGCTCGGAATCGAAGAAAAGCTGAAAAAGTACCCTTATGAGCTTTCCGGCGGTGAGCAGCAGCGTGTTGCAATAGCGCGCTCGATTCTTGCAAAGCCGCATATCATTTTTGCGGATGAGCCGACGGGCAATTTGGACAAAAAAGCGGGGGAGGACACGCTTAACCTGCTGAGCAGCTGTGCGGCGCGTTTCGGGCAGACTCTGATAATCGTTACCCATGATCTTGAGATCGCAAAAAAAGCGGACAGAATAATTAAAATTGAGGATGGAAAGATTGTCTCAAATCAGCTATAATAAACAATGAACCCCGAACGGGAATGAGTATGTTGAGATGCTGGTTAAATGACTGAAAACAGGCAGGAGGTGCAGTGCCGTGAACAAACATATACTTGTCACTGAAGACGATAAAAACGTTGCCGATGGGCTGCGGGAAATTCTTGAAAGCGACGGCTATACCGTTTCATGCGCGGACTGCGCCTCTGCCGCAATGCAGACAATGCGTGACGGCGGTGCGGATCTTGTTATTCTGGACGTACGTTTAGGGCAGGATGACGGTTACGAGCTTTGCCGCAGGATAAGAGAGTTTTCAAATGTGCCGATACTTTTTTTAACTGCATGCAGCAGTGAAATCGAGCTTGTGCGCGGCTTCCGTGCCGGTGGGGACGATTATGTTGCAAAGCCGTTCAGGATGCATGAACTTCTTGTTCGCATTGAAGCTCTGCTGCGCCGCACATCAAAAAAGAGCAGCGGAGTCCTGAGAACGGGAGAACTCAGCTACGATAGCGCAAGCTGCCGCATCAGGCGAAAAGGGAACGTGCTTGAGCTGACCGCAACCGAAACAAAGCTTGCTGCGGCACTGATAACGCATTCGAAACAGACCGTGTCACGTGAGGAGCTTCTGTATCTGGTTTGGGATAAGGATTCGGCATTTGTGGACGCAAACACCTTAAGCGTGAATATCAGTCGGCTGCGCGACAAACTCGGAAAGGTTAACGGCAAGCCCTACATTGAAACCGTGCGCGGCATAGGTTACCGCTGGACATTGCCCGTTACGGAGCAATGAGAGTTTTTACGGAAGATAACGAACGGAGAAAACGCAATGCAATGGCTGATTTGGCTTGCCGTCCTGCTTGCAGCGGCGCTCGGCGGTGAATTATTTCATATTTGCAGGCAAAGACGTGAGCTCGACAGGCTTTCAAAGGCGGTTGAGCATTTTTTGCTGTATCCGGAGGACGGCATTGAAGAAACATTGAACGAAGGCGCCGTTGCGAATCTTCAAAACGCATTTTCCGAGCTTACGGCACAGTTTTCACTCATGCGTGCCGCTTCCGCGCATCGTGAAGAAGAAATGACGCATTTTGTTGAAAACATTGCGCATCAAATCAAAAACGCTGCGACCGCATTGCAGATTCGACTGGATATTCTGCAAATGAAATTGAAGCTTCCGGATGAGGTTGAAGCTTTGAAGAAGAGTCAGCTTTGCATGAACCGCCTCACGGACGAGGTGGACAGGGTATTGAAATCAAGCCAGCTTGCATCCGGCAAAATAACGATGGTTCCGGAAAAAATCGATCTTTCAGAAGCAATAAAGGAATGCTGTGATGAACTTAGCCCTCTTGCCGAAGCCCGCAGCGTTGAACTGCTTTTTGAACCAAAGAATTCAATTTGCATTTCCGCAGATGCTTTTTGGCTGCCGCAGGCGATAAGCAACATAATCAAAAACGCCGTTGAGCATACCGCCCGCGGAACTGCCGTTAACGTCATAATCAAAGACTGCATACAGAACATTGAAGTTCGCATTGAGGATCACGGTGCGGGCATTCCGGAGGATGAACTTCCGCTCATGTTTGAACGATTTCATCGCGGAGCCGCCGCAAAAGCAGGCTACGGAATCGGCTTGTCAATGGCGAATGATATTGTCAGAGCGCACCACGGCAGCATCAGAGCCGTGAATATGCAGACAGGCGCGGCATTCACGATCACTTTGCCGGTGCTCGACGGCATAAAGCCGTATCTGGATGCGGAAGGGGATTAAATCCCGTGTTTTTACTGAAACTTTTTGGGCAAAATACAGCCGCAGATACAAATTCGCATTTAAAGCCAACACACAGGACGTCAAGCTCACGGAGGCAGACAGGCATAACCGTTAATTCTTTGTCGAAAACAACAAATATATTGCAACTTTCGCTCAAATTACTGTATAATTGATAGCATGGAAAAACAAAGAAATAAAATAGGGTCGTTGCCCATCGGTGTGCGCATCATCGGCATTATCATTGCCGTGCTTGCTGCTGCATACGGTTTATATGCCGGAATGGGTAATTCCACAGGAAATTTTGACGGCGAAATGCAGATATTCGCACTTGACGTCGGTCAGGGCGATTCATTCTTCATTATTTCGCCGAACGGCAAAACGATGCTGATTGATTCCGGCGAATCCTCAAACTCAAAGCAGATTGAGCAGTTTATCCGCGAAAAGGGTGTTCGGCAGCTTGATGTTGTTATCGGCTCGCACACCCATTCGGATCATGTCGGTTCAATGCCGTATCTGCTCGATGCCTTTGATGTCGGAAAATATGTAATGCCCGAAGCGGGACTTGAAACGAGGATTCAAAAACGAATCAACGCCGTGCTTGAAGAAAAAGACATTCCATGCAGTTATGTATGGGCGGGAGATGTTATTGATTGGGACAGCGACTGCAAGGTGACTGTTCTTTCGCCCGTACCGGAATTTGATGAGTATTCAAAGACGGATTGGAATGAATGGAGCCTTATCATGCGCGTGGAATACGCAAATCACTCGATGATTTTCACCGGAGATGCAACCGTGCGTTCCGAACAGGCTGCAATGCTGAACAATGAGAAATATTTGTTCGATGCCGATGTTTTGAAAGTGCCGCATCACGGTTCAACGACAAGCTCCTCTCTCGGTTTTTTGGAGGCTGTCAGCCCGGAATACGCAATAATTTCCGTCGGAAAAGGCAACAGCTACGGACATCCCGACTACGATACAATTCAAAAACTGAAGCAGGTTAATGCTGAGATTTACCGTACGGACGAGCTTGGCACAATAAACATTGTTTTCAGTGCGAATGACATAAAAATTACATACTGAAGCCTGAAAAAATCTCGGGTAAATAAGGATTGGAGGAAAAAATGTATTGTCCTGATTGCAAAATTGAGGTTGAGTCCGGCGAGCACTGCCCGCTTTGCGGAAGAAAACTCGTGAGGGATTCACACAGCACGGGAACCGTTGTTGATGACAGCTTCAGCGGTGAAGCGGCTCAGGTTTCCGGAAAAAAACGCTGCAAATTCAATTTCAGCAAACCGCTTTGCGCTGTGTTTGCATTGCTGTTGATTTTGAGCCTTGCGATGCCGTGGTTTCATCTGAATGTGAAATATGTTTCGGCAAATGTTGTTGACGACAGGCTGACAATTCTTCAGCTTAAACCGCAGTTCTCATATTATTGCGGCATGGTGTCAAGACTTGCCGGAACTTTCGGCACGGATATGAATCAATATGCGGATTTGATCACGGCAGCGGAGGGTATTTTGCTTGCAGCTGAGAGCTATTTTATGCTCTGCGGAATTCATTTCCTGCTGTTCGGGATTATCGGTTTGTTTTCAAGGGGAAAACTGCGCTACTATTTTGCGCGTGTCGGCAGCACGATGTACATTGTCGGATTGCTGGTGTTGATAATTGCGGTGCTTATCGGCAACGCAAAACTCGGCGCTGCCGTTGCAGCGTTCGGTGCACAGAATGAGCTGCAAATCTCCGCCTCTGTCAAGCTTACTGCGCACCCGTACATTGCGCTTGCGGCTGCACTCGTTTTCAGAATCTTCGGAATTCGCCTGCTTCGTTATTTGAACGGCGTAAGCTGCCTGAATCGCGGAATAACGGATATTGCAAAACGCGAGTTTTCATTGATTCACTGCGTGAATAAAGTGCCGAAAACGTACTCAAAGCCCAAACATCGCGGCAGAACGAATTACACGTCCTACGGTGATGCGGAAAGCTTCAACGATGGAATCGTAGACTGATATTTGATTTTGAATAACTGCTCAAAAAAGCTTTGCACGCTTGCGTGCAGGGCTTTTTTTGAATACCCGATGAATATATGCATTGGGAAGAATACCGATATGCTCTGCGGGAAGAATAAACCCGACAGAAGGGATGCATGGAGGAATTGTCATGACGATGAATGAAAAAGAACGGGGCATGAAATGCGGCAGAAAACATCGGAGCAGGAGAGTGATGCTTCCGATTCCGGCATTCATGCTTTTATGCATGGTTTTTATTGTGCTTGCGGGAACTGCGGCGGCGATAATGCCGTTCCCGTCATCGGAGCTGCTTCCGGTTGATGAGCTGCTGTCCGTGTTATATGCGGCAAATTCCTCGCATTCTGATGAAAGCTGCGAACAGCCGAACATCCCGGCTTCCGTGAGCGGAGAGCGCGGTGAAGAAGATTCAGCTCGCATTGCGGAAGCACTGCAGAATTTTTTGAATACGGGCGAAACGGTCAATTTAGAAAAAATGCTGCACCCTGCTCACCTGTCTGCACTGCGGGAAGGCTGCGGCAAGCTTGTTCCGACATCGGGCGTATCAAAACTCGGTGAATCAATTCGTTCGCTGCTGCTGCACAGAATTGTCGTTAAGCTTTGCGGTGACGGGGCGGCCGACTTTTATCCCGAGCATGTGGAATGCACCGTGGTTTCGGTTGAAAAAACGGATGCAGAGGAAACGGAACGCATAATCGAAAGCGCACGGAGCAACGGCGCAGCTGATGCCTGCGGAGGAATGAATATACGACTGGCAGTAAGCTTTTTGAAAGATGAAAAATTGCTCTGTTTCGAGGAATGTTCTTTGATTGCATTTGAATCGGACTACGGCTGCTGCCTTCTGCCGGAGAGTCTTATAAACGTGATTGCGTGATTTAAGATAGATACATTAAACCCCCGAGAAATCCACTGACGGATTTCTCGGGGGTTTTTGTTCGGATATCGCTTAGCTTATTCAGCTCTTTTCGAAATACCTATCAGGCAATGCCGAGGAACTGCTTTGCATAAGTGTCGATATACTTGTCGTTCATGCGAATCTTTGTGTTGTTCTTCCACTCAGTGAAACATTCGGAGTAGTGATCCTGTTCCGTTTTTTCGATGTAGAACTTCTTGGCGTTCCTGTAAGCTGCATCATCGTTCTCAGCTTTGATAACGGTATCACCCGCATCAAGCCTTTCGTTGATGAAGATGAAGTGTACGCCGCCGCCGGAAGTCTTTGTGGTGACTTCTGCGATCTTCTGTCCGTCGGTGGTGGTGTATACCTTGATGCCGTACTTCTTGACGGGGTCGGTCTCGTTGTCGGCGGGTTTATCGGTGGTGGGAGCGTCGGTTGCGGGTGCATCCGTTGCGGGAGCATCGGTGGAAGCAACATCGGTGGTTGCGGGAGCATCCGTTGAAGGAACGTCGGTGGAGGCAACATCGGTGGTTGCGGGAGCATCGGTTGCAGGAACATCGGTTGCAGGAACATCCGTTGCGGGAGCATCCGTGGTCTTGGGAGCATCGGTTGCATCGGGTGCGGGGGATGCGGACTCAGCGGGAATCTTCCAATCATCGCCGTAGAAAAGCAGGCAGGCTGCTGCACCGAAACCGTCGAAATATTTGCTGAGAAGGTTTTCGTTCATGATGTAGCCGTGCTCTTTGTAGCCGCCGGGGGAATCGGGATCGGCAGTGGGCTCGGGAGTTGCATCGGGGTTGGGAGTTGCCGAGGGGTCGGGAGTTGCGGACACGAATACGGTGTCGCTCTGGTAATCGCCGTTGGTGACATACTTGTCAACAAACTCGTCGAGGGAGATGCCGCTCTCAAGCGCTTTGCGGATTTCATCAAGCTTTTTGTTCTGTTCATCGGTGAAAACGCCTTCAACGGTATCGCTGACCTTGTCAGAGTTGTCATACTGAACGAGAAGGTGCTTGACGGTGAACATATCGTTGGGAGTGTAGAGGGGGATCATGCCGGAACCGCTGATGTAGGAGTTGTAAGCGGTCATGAACGCGGAAACGTCCTTGCCGTAGCTATCCCTCTGGGAGAGAGTGTTCTCGCTGATGTATTTTTCAAAAGCGGATGCATCAAATTTAACATCGGAATAGATTTTTTCCTGAAGCATTTCCATCATCATGGATTCAAGCTCGGACTGCTTGAGGGACTTCATGTATGCTTTGTAGGAAGTGCCCTGCTTTTTAAGCGCCGCCTTGAACTGTTCAAGCTTGTTTTCGCGGATGGCAGCCTCGTCGGTGATGCTTGCATCGACTTTGTAGCTTGCAATTGCCTGATCAAGCTTAGCATCAACGTTCTTCTGAAGCTCGTCCTGGCTGATTTCTTTGTCAAGGCCGAGTTCATAGCACTTGTTAAGAGTCACGCCGTAGGTGATGAGCTGGTTTTTAATAAAACCGTTGAAATCATCCATGCTCTTTGCGTAATAGCTGTACTGCTGATAAATCTGCTGGTACTGTGAAAGTTTAATTTTCACCTTGCCGATTTTGCCGATGGTGGGGTTGTTGTCGGTTGCGGAGCAGGCGCAGACACCGAGCAGCATTGCAGCCGCCATAAGCAGTGCAATAAGTTTTACAAATACTTTCTTGTTCATCATTAGTCTCCTTCCGGTTAGTTCGTTGGTCGAATCGAAACTTCAATACATTTTAATAGCAATTCAGGTTTTTGTCAATAGCGGTTGGCAATTATTTTCAGCGGTTCGGCACGGGAAGAGTCGAGCTGCCGGTGCCGTAATGCAGCTCGCCCTGCACAGGAACGTATTTGTCGGTGTAGAGCTTTTCAACATCGCCTGCCGGCTGACCGTCCGCACCGATAAGCTGCCTGTAAACTTCAACGATGTAGCCGTAACGGGGTGAAATGACCATTTTCGAATATCCTGTCGGCCAAAGCGGTTCGGCAATGCGTTTGGGTTCGGGAGGGTCGAGCTTTTCTATGGTATCCGACCAGATTTTGTAATGCGTGCCGTCATCGGGCTGCGTGCCGTAAACAAAGGTGTAAACTGTTTTTGTCCGCATGTCCGCATAGGCAAAAAGGAACATGGGAGATTCCGCTGCATTGCTCCACACAAGGTCGGGTCCGTAATACGAAACGGTTGCGTCAAGTCCCATTGCAACATAGCTTCCGGGGATTGAGTGATGGGAGCGGCTGACGATGCGAATATCGGGACCGATAAGCAGCAATGAATTGTACAGTGTTGAGCTTACCTGACAGATTCCGCCGCCGGGAGTGTCGATATATTCTTTGCCGCCGGAAATCCCGTGCGCGGGAAGCCAGCCGAGTTCTTCGGTGCGCGGCCCAAGAAGCTCGTTGTAGCTGAGCTCTTCGCCCGGTTCGAGAATAACGCAGTTAAGCAGCCCGGCCGCTTTTTGAACGTTGCGGGAACGGGACTCGTTGCTTGTTGCAAATTCGGTTGAGAAACGGGAGAGTTCACGCATTGAGCCAATGAGCGTGTTCACATCGCCTTCGGGTTCAACTTCTTCGAGAAGGAGCGAAAGAGACGCGTTATAATTCCCGGAATTGAACGCTTCGGAAATCTGCTTCAGCATATCTTCGCGGTTAAGACAGAAGCCGTTGCTGCCGGTATGAAAAAGGATCTCTCCGACAACTGTTCCGTCGGGAGCTTTGACCGTTTGAGTTTTGCAAACGGTTGAAATATCGCCGCCCGTGCCGTAACCCGGTTTGCCGCCGCCGACACGGTTCAAAAGCGTCACATAGGGCTCAATAGGGGGTTGATCCAGCTGAGCAGCTGCTTCGGATACGATTGCGGCAACGCTCTCCTCGTCCATCCGAATGGTGTAGCTGCCGACTTCAAAACCATTTTCGGCAATTTCAACGCGCTTCAGATAATTCTGATAAGGGTCGGAATCGCTTCTGCCGAGTTTGAACGCAGAGCTGAGCAGCTCGTTGATGTTTGTTGTAATGCGAAAATCCGATGCGGTGAGAACAATGGTAACATTGTCCACCGTTACGGAAATGTTGATTTTCGAAAACTCCGCACTCAGCGCGTCAAGCATTGCATTGCGTGCGTTTTCGTAATCCATTCCGCCGACGGGAACACCGGAAATTGTGACGCCGGGAATAATACGGTTGTCCTCAATATATTGGTATGACGTGCCGCTGCTTTTCCCGGAAACGAGCGTGGTTCCGTCCGCCTGAGCGGTGGTTTTGAGCCAGTTGTTTTCTCTGTAGGTGCGTACGGCGCGTTCATGATCCGCTTTAAGTGAAAAATGAACGATAACAAGGGAAACGAGCGCAAAAACGAACACCGCCAGCGCACAGACGAGAACGCCGAAAGGTGAACGGAAATCTATGCCCAAAACACCCTTCCGATTGCGGGAACGGGTTTGGGACACTGTGGAACGATTATTGTTGTCCAAGGAGCAGCCTCCGTGAAAATTTAATCCTCAATGTGTTTTTTTGCCGATTGCGCTTGATTGAAGAGCAGCGTATCGGAAAAAAGCACATTATTCAACATCTATCATTATAGCCAAATTTGTGCCGAACTTCAACATTCGGGAATGATATAATTTTGCTGACGCATCGATTGGCAATTGAAACGGAGGCGGAAGACGTTAGGGACGAATACGATGAACAGGGAGCCGGAATATCAAATCGACAGGAAAATTAAAATATATAATAATTTTTTAAAAAAGGGGTTGCAATTGTCCGCGGAGTGAGTTATAATACAACACGTTCCGCAGGGAAGCAACGCTGGTGTAGCTCAGTAGGTAGAGCACGTCATTGGTAATGACGAGGTAGTCAGTTCGAATCTGATCACCAGCTCCATAAACCGCTCAAATTGTTTGAGCGGTTTTTTTGTGCCATATGTTCGGTGCGGAACCGCAGTGGCGGGTCTTTTGAAAACTCTCAAAAAGTTCACGATTTCAAAGGTTTATTAATCCGTAAAAATGAGGACTGCCGCGAAATTTGCGG
>UMCW01055753.1_pt1 | contig 12142 bp, 7 predicted proteins | sample 1964321 | NCBI WGS metagenome assembly UMCW01 (sample SAMEA4835977, study PRJEB28245) | human gut metagenome | biome: gut microbiome; material: fecal sample | place: Denmark | collected 2008
ATCAGAAACTATTTGGTATTTCAATTAAAGTTCTATATTAGGATAACTTTATGCACAAAATTCTTTTTCATGTGCAATATTATTGTACCTTTGCGCCCGAAAACAATTAAAAAAGATTTAGATGAGAAAATTTTCGTTGATTGGCATTGCGATGTTAATCGTTTCAATTCCAACTTTTGCGGGTGGTATCCTAACAAATACAAATCAGCATGTATCTTTTCTTAGAATGTTAGCGCGTGGTGCTTCCATTGATATTGACGGTGTCTATTCTAATCCGGCCGGTTTGGCCTTTTTGCCGGAAGATGGTCTCTATTTGTCTTTGAATGGACAAAGTGCTTATCAGACCCGTAACATAAAAGCGACATTTCCCTTGTTTATTGAAGATGGGAATACACGTTATTATAAAGGAAAAGCTTCTGCTCCTTTCATTCCTAGTTTTCAAGGTGCATATAAAAAAGGAGACTGGACTATTTCCGGTAGCTTTGCTGTTGTAGGTGGTGGCGGTAAGGCATCGTTTGATGATGGTTTGGGTATGTTCGATTCAATGGTGATGGGACAAGTCCATACTATTTCGGGTGGTCAAATCACTCCCAATATGTATTCTATCAATAGTGCAATGGATGGAAGCCAGTTTATTTATGGTGTGCAATTGGGGTTGTCGTATCAAGTTAATGATTGGTTAGGTGTGTTTGCCGGTGGACGTATGAATTATTTTACCGGTGGGTATGAAGGATTTCTGACTGCAACAGCACACAGTAATATTCCTACTTATGGTGGCATGGAATTGGTTGGTATCGATTTAGACTGCGACCAGACCGGCTGGGGATTGACCCCTATCTTGGGAGCTGATGTGAAGTTGGGCAAATGGAATATTGGGTTGAAGTACGAGTTTATGACAAGTCTTAATCTCGAAAATAAAACCAAAAAAGCTGAAGTGCGTGCAATGGGAACTGCTATGGGAGATGAAGGGAATCCTTTGGCTGACTATAAGGATGGTGTGAATACTCCGAGTGATATCCCTGCATTATTGACTGCAGCTGTTGGTTATGAATTCCTTCCTACGCTTCGTGCAACGCTGGAATATCACCATTTTTTTGATAAAGCGGCAGGGATGGCCAATGATAAGCAGAAAGCGTTGAAGCATGGCACACATGAAATTTTGATTGGTGCAGAATGGGATATAGCTAAACAGCTGACCATCAGTGGTGGTTATCAGCGTACAGATTATGGCTTGGCTGATGATTTTCAGAGTGATATAAGTTTTTCATGTGACTCTTATTCACTGGGGTTTGGTGCTGCCATCAAAATGACAAAGCATTTGACTATGAATATAGCCTATTTTTGGACAAACTATGATGATTATACAAAGAAGATAAGTGAAACCACCAAGAATGTTTATAGCCGTACTAATAAAGTGTTTGGTCTTGGTGTTGACTATAAGTTCTGATTTCACAATCCTACCTTTATATATTAAGAAGCCGTCTCAAATATCGATTTGAGGCGGCTTCTTTCTTATTTTATATTGGATTAGAAAGAATACTGTACAAGCAGGTTCATACGGTTGGCATGGTTGGTGGAATTGTCGAAGTTGGTGCGCCAGCCACGCAGATATTCAGCGCCTACCTGCATGTTCGGGGTTACGTTCCAGAATACGTTGGCTACGAAATACTGTCCGTAGCGGTAGGTACTTGGCAGGTCGTTGGGATAACCGTCTTCAGAGTAAAGGCGGGACATGCTGTAAGTGCTTGAAAGGAATACCTTTGGAGAAATGTTATATTGTAGACCTGCATACCAGCCCAGCATGGGCAATGCCTGCATTTTGCCTTCCTTTTCGGGATTGGGGACAATATCGACGTTCAGATTACTGATGTCATTCAGGTATTGCCCGATACCTTTACCATAGTTGATTTGTCCGAATGCCTGCCATTTTTTACCGAGGTTAAAGGTCGTTGAGGCTTGTACACCGTATCCGGTGACGCTGGAAGCCTTGTCCCTTTCCGTGCTGGTATATGTCATGCTGCGGATGATACCTCCTACACGCAAATGACTGCTGCTGTTCCAACTGTATTGTGCCGAAGCTGTGAAGTCCGGCATGCGTTGCTGGGCAATTTCGAATTGGCTGCTTGTTGTGCCGTCAACGGCAGGCGCCTCGATGGAAGCTTGGAAACGAAAGTCTTTCAGCCCTTTATAAGTATATGACAATTGTGTAGCGCGGTAGAACGTGGCACCGTTGGGCCCCTGGAAGTCAATGGTGGAGGGGAGGGCGCCTAAGTCCATGAAACCGCCGTAAGTATATCCCACCGTTATATTTCGGAATGACATATAAGCATTCCGTAGCTGGAATGTTTTGTCTCCTCCTCGGAAATTTCCGGCTGTATAGACTGTGAAGTCACCCAATAGCCGGGTGTGTCCGACTAATTTCAGAAAGATAGTGGCCGTACTGGCATCCATTTGAAATTGATTTTTGATTTTACTAATGCTTGGAATGTTGGCAGGAACAAAGTCAATATCATCCACAATACCTCCAAAATCATACTCGCCGGTGGCACGGACATACCCTCCGATACCCAGGGCGAATTTGCCTTGTTTGTCCATCAATAGGAAGCGGGGAGCTTTCGGGTCATGGATGTAAGGCAATTGTGACTCATTCATGATGCGGATAATCTCGTCGCCCGCTTTGTCGATGGTAACTATGACAATGCCGTTGGGGGCTTCGTCATCGATGATCTCTTTTTTTTGTGCATGGATAGTGGACAAGGGAAGTCCGGCTACGCACAACAGAAACATTGCTTTTAAGATTGTTTTCATTTAAGTTAGGTTTTGATGAATGTGCTTTCAACAACTTAAATGAAAAAAGGTTTTGTAGTCTTGGAGGAGGAAAGGAGGTTATTCCGTCAGTATTCTTGCCTTGAATGAAGATCGTATGCAAAATTACCCTTACCCTAATTTCCGGAATAACCTCCTGAGAATGTGTGTTAAGTTACTTATTTTTTCATGACGGCATTCCACAGCGCTTTGCGTAGAGTTCCCATAGTGTCATCGCCTTCATAATCCCAGAACATCATGCCTTTCATGCCATTTTTTAATATCCATTCACCTTTTGCGGCAATACTGCGGGGATTGTCGTAACCACAGTAGAAACTGCCGTTTTTGGTGACATAGGGGACATTGCCTTCTGTATCCCAATTTTCGATGACATAGCCGTCATCCTTACTCAGGTTGAGAATATCCCGATAATTGATGCTGCCGCCGGCATTGAAATCGGCTCTTCCGTAGAACGGAATTCCCAACACTAATTTGTCGGCAGATACCCCTGCATTCAGGTATTCGTCTACGGAACGCTGGCAGTCCCAGTAATTACTTGGCTTGTTCAATGCTGATTGATGCTGGGGGGCACCAACCAGATCATAGGCCATGATATTGACGAAATCTACATACGGGTCTACAGCCTTTACATCAATATATTTGTAGCCTTCGCCTTGGGGACGCTTGTCCATGCAATAACCTGCATAGGTCAATAGGGTGGACTGCCCCAACTCTGCACGCAAGTCTTTCATCAATAGGGTGAAGTTCTCCACATCTACCAACTCGTCATAGGCATTGCTGCTGAAAGTCATACCGGGAAATTCCCAGTCAATGTCAATACCGTCTATGCCCTCACTCAGAACAAAGGCTCTGCAGTCTTGTGCGAATTGCTTGCGCATTTCCGGACTCTTCGCCAGGGCGGAGAAGCCTCCGTCCTGGGAATTGTCAGAATTGGAAACGCTATTGGTAAAAGAGAGTAATATCTTCACATGTGGATACTGGCTCTTTATTTTCTTTACCTTATCAAAACGGGATTTATCACCTTGCAGGCCAAACTTTTCATAAATTCCGTTTTTAACATATAATTCTGCAAAAGCGTAGTTTATGTGGGTCAGGTATTTGGCATCGGGTATGGATGTGCCATAATAAGTGACGTAGCCCAATGCAACCCGGCCTGCAACCTGCTCGGCCATTTCGGTCTCGTTGTCTTCATTTCCCGGAGCTGGCAGTCCGGGAATGTAGTCGTCATTGTGACATGCGGCTACTAGAAAGACAGTAGCTATTATAAATAGCAGTTTCTTTTTCATAGAGAGTGCATATTATTCAGAATCGGTTCCTGCTTCAGTCTTGAAGTAAGCATACCAGCCGCTGTCGTCCCAATCCACACCACCGCTATACTTGCCGGGATGATAGATTGTGATATAGTTCTCATCCAGTGTCAGCAGCCAGAATTTGTTGCTGCCTACGCTTTGTCCGTTGTCGTCATAATTCCCTCCGATGGTGGGGATGCTCGTTATCAGTTCACCCAGTACTCCGTCTTCCGGTTTTTCGTGTGTGAAGGAGAAAGTACCTTCTGCCTTCAGGTTTCCGCTGGCATCATAGGTTTTCATCTTGTTTCCGTCGAATTCGAATACCATGGACTGGTCTCCCGCTTCGGCGGCAGTGACATTGGCCCACCAGGCAAAATTTGATTCGGGAGTATAGCCTGCACTGGTATATTTCCAGCCTCCATGAGCCCCCATATTGCAGACGGAACCCCAGCTGACTTCACGGAATTTCCAGGTCTTCTTGGCAGATTTGTCACTCTTGTCGGTTGCACCGGTGAAGTAAGTGGACCAATCGTCGAATACATTGGTCACAGTCACTACAACCGGATCTGTCTTGATAATCTGATTGGCGGAAATGCCCATATAGTAGATGGAATAGTCCGCATTGGACTCCATGATGACCGTAGCGTTGTCCGTGACCAGAGTCTTACTTTGTTTACTTCCTTCGCCCCCCCATTCTATGTGCCATGAACCGCCAATGTCCGGGCGGGAGTTTTTCAGGGCGATATACTGGTCGCCTTCCACTACTCCGTCTTGGTTGGGGAAGGGTTGGGTAATGGATATGGCGGCTTGTAATGCCTCCTTGGTTATGGGTGTACCGGCATCAGTCACATATTTGTCTCGCAAGTCTTCGTCTTCGATAGGATCGCATGCAGTAACGATGAAGGCTGAAGCAAGCATTGCTATCAATATTTTTGTTGCTTTCATATTGTCTTTATTTATAGGTTAATACTCCTTACATATTGTTCCAATCCGAGAACTGGGCAGATGCATCCCAGCCTGGATTCTGCTCAAGGACTCCATTGGAGATGTCGATTTCGTCTTGCGGAATGGGCCAGTAGCCTTGGGTTGCCTGTAGGCGTTTCTTATAGTCGAATTTTACCATCGGTACCACCGTAGCGGCATTTATTATATTGAACCCGGTCTGTTTGTTGAGTATGTCACCGGCTTCCTCAAGCGAAGGACCCGACCAGCGAAGGATATCCCACCAGCGGATGGACTCGAATGCAAGTTCCCAGCGGCGTTCCTGCTTGATGGCTTCCAGGGAGTAGGCCACCGGAGCCAAGTGGGAGCGGGCACGTACCTTGTTCAGACCCGTAGCGTCTTGCTTCAGCTCGGACTGCATGAGCAGGACGTCGGCAAAACGGATATGAATCAAGTCGGCAATTTGGAGTAGCTGTTGGGATGTCTGCGAAGATATTCCGGGGAACATCTGCTTGCCGAAAGGTTCGATTTTGCCTTCATTGTAGGAATTGATATTGATGTATTTTTTCTGGAAATAGCCGGTTTGTTCATAGTAACGATAGGATACGGTATATTCCGGTTCACCCTCGTCCATGGTGCAGTCCATCAGTACGTTGCCGGCAACATTCGGATCAAGTGCTTTGTACGACCATATGGAACCGGTCAGACGGGGATCCTCCTTGTAACCGTCCGTATAGGTCTGCTTGGCGGCCCAGTCTTTCCATTCGTTGACCATTGCCGGAGATACTGGGCCAGCTCCCCAACCGGTGCCGAAGGGGTAGCTGTCTTTGTTGGAATAGTTGTCGGCAGACGGTGAATAGAATTGGGCGCAAGTGTTGGAGAACCAAGTATAGGTCCAGTCGGATTTCAGGTTATGCTTGTTGGCGAACAAAGTTTCGTCGGAACTGTTTCCTTCCCATTTCAAGTTATGGTTGATGACGTATTGGTAACGGAACCCTTCGGTATTGTCTTCGGTAGCATCGTTGGTATAGGCCCAAATGTTGCGTTGGTCGGACACCAGTTTATGACCGGAGTTGTTTACACAGTCATCTATCCAAGAGATGACCTCCTCTTTGGTAGTTCCGTTGGGAAGCTCGGTTTTTTCGTAGCGTCCGGTATAGAAAAGGAATACACGTGCCATCATGGCTTCGGCGGCATATTTTGTAGCGTGTCCGGTCATGTCTGAGCCTTTCGGATAAATCTTTGCGGGCATCATTTCGATAGCATTTTTCAAGTCTGCTGCAATCTGGGCGTAGATTTCGTCTACGGATGCACGCGGCAGGTTGGTGCTTTCCAGTGTGGTGCGTAAAGGAACTCCGCCAAAGACTTGTGCCAGCTCATAATAAGCCATGGCACGCAGGAAGTAGGACTCACCGAAAAGCCGGTTGCGTTCGCTCTCGCTGGACCATGATTTCACGTTCTCCATTGTGTTGATGGCATTGTTGGCACGGTTGATAAGGGTGTAGCAACGGTCCCAGATGCCGGCAAATGTATTCAGATTGCCACTGTACATAAGGAAGTTGGTGGCACAGTTGTTGGAGTAGGAGAGGTTGCCTCCCAGACAGTCGTCACCTGCCAACTGGGCAATGTAATACTGGGAAGAGGTTTCAGGACTTTCAAACAACAGATGGGCGTATATGGCCGTCACCATCTCTTGGGCATCCTTTTCTGTCTCCGGGAAGTTGGCGGTTGTCTTTTCGGTCAGAAGTTCCGAATCGAGGAAGTTTTCGCATCCTGAAAGAAGAATCAGTATTGCTGATGCTATGAATAATATCTTTTTCATAATTTCTTCGGTTAATTAGAATTTTACATTTAAGCCTATCATATAGGTACGTGCACTGGGGTAGTAGCCCAGGTCGATGCCTGATGCCCAACCATAATCGTCGCCACCGTAACCGATTTCCGGGTCCATACCGGAATAGCCGGTGAAGGTAAAGAGGTTCTGTGCGGTCAGATACAGGCGCAGCTGTTGTACCGGTAACTTCTTGAATGCTTTCTTGAAGTCGAATCCCACAGTGATGTTCTTTATCTTGAGATAGTCTCCATCTTCGATGTAAATGTCTGATACTCTGTTCCAGTTGGAGCTGGAAGCGCTGGACAGTCTCGGGAACTTGTTGGACGTACCTTCGCCGTGCCAGCGTTGGAATATCTCTGCTGTATAGTTATTCAAGGGTGAGGAGGAGAAGTCACGATAACACTTCAGAATCTGCTGGCCGAATGCGCCGTAAGTAGTGATTGAGAAGTCAATGGCCTTCCAGCTGGCATTCAGGGAAAGTCCCATTGTCAGGTCGGGATTCGGGTTACCTATCATAGTACGGTCATTGGCATCGAGCGTACCGCTATTGTCGGTGTCTGCCCAGATTACGTCACCCGGCTGTGTCTTGTCGCCATTCAGTTTCGGACCTTTGTAGTTGTCTATCTGTTCCTGGTTCTGGAATATGCCGTTACTCTTGTAGCCGTAGAAGTAGCCGATGGGTTTGCCTACTTCAGCACGGAAGCACTCTTCGGCTCCTTCCCACAGAACGCTGCCGCTACCGTGGATGATTCCGTCTTTGTTGGCAATCTTGGTCACTTCATTCTTGTTGTGAGCAAGGGTCAGGTTGGCTCCATATTGGAAATCCTTTCCGATGTTGTCGTTCCAGTGGAGTCCTACTTCAATACCCGTGTTTTTTACATTACCGCCATTGACGGACACTGCATTGGCACCGAAGGAAGAGAGTACCGGAGCCGTAACCAGCCAGTCTCTGGTATTTTTGTTATACCAGTCGAATTCAAAGCCCAGGCGGTTGTTCAAGAAGCGTGCATCGATACCGAAATTCAATTGCTCCTGTGTTTCCCAGGTAAGGTCCGGGTTGGTCAGTCGGTAGGCGTATGAACCGGTACTGATGAGGTCCATGGAGTCGCCGAACGTATAACCGCCATATCCGTTGTTGGAAGTTATCAGTGAAAGATATTGGAAAGTAGATACATTACAGTTACCGTTTTGCCCCCAGGAAGCGCGTAGCTTTAAGAAGTCCAGCCATTTGATTCCTGACATGAAGGACTCGTTGCTGATAACCCATCCTGCGGATACTGAAGGGAAGTATCCCCAGCGGTGTCCGCGGGCAAAAGTGGAGGAACCGTCCGCACGCATGATGACAGAAGCCATGTATTTCTCCTGATAGTTGTAGTTGACACGTCCGAAGAAGGAGGCGATGGAACCTTCCCCGTTAGGCTTGCCAGTCAAGGAGGACACACTGTTGGCGGTCAATGGAACATTGGACAAATAAGCGTGCTTGAAATCATAGAAGTTTGAGCCTATGGCTGAACCGCTCATTTCTTCTCCCATACCCCATTTTTCAATACTCTGACCTACCAGGACGTCGATGTTGTGGTCATCGATATTGAAGATGTAGTTGGCTGTATTGTCCCATGACCAACGGTTATACATAGACATGGATTGGGTAACCTTGTCTTCTGCGTTGTTGAGTGACGCACTCAGATAATCGAATCTCGGCAAATAGGAACGATAACTGGAGGCTCCCATGATGTAACCGAACTGGCTCTTGATACGCAGGTTCTTGATGGGTTGCAGTTCTGCATAGAAGCTGCTCTGCATGTAATGGGACTTGCTTAGGTTCTGGTTCATATAGTAGTCCAGATAAGCTATCGGGTTTTTATTGGCTCCGTTGGAGATATCCCATTTGTAGTTATCCTTTTCCTGGTCTGCATAGAGGTAGTAGCCCCCGTCTGAATTGTAAGGGTGCATCAACGGGCTCATGATGAGCATATTGTGCACTCCGTTCCAATAAATGCCGCCGGTTCCGAATGAACCTTGCGTTTGCGAATATTTGTAGTTGATGGTTTCGCCCACTTTCAAGAAGTCAAGATTGCCTTTTTTCATGACTACGTGGTCCGAGTTGACACGGAAGTTGTAGCGGTTCATTTCTGGAAATTCGCCGGGAACTCCCATGGTGGCTTCTTGGTTGGTGTATGAAATACCTATGGCATATCTGGAACGGTCTGTTCCTCCGGTGATGTTGACTGCGTGGTTCTGTACCAATGCATCTTCATTCAGCACTTCCTTCAGCCAGTTTGTCCCTTTCCATGTTCCGTTCTGTATGGCCTGCAAATCCCTTTCCGGAATATAGGTCGCCCAGTTGTACGGACTCAATCCGTCCATTACACGGCCTTCATCCTGCATCATCATGTACTCTTGGGCATTGAGGATAGTAGGGATTTTGTAAAGGTTCTGCACGCCGACATAGCCGTCGTAACTGACTTCGGCAACGCCGGTTTTACCTCGTTTGGTGGTAATCAGGATAACGCCGTTGGCAGCACGCGCACCATAGATGGCGGCAGAAGCGGCATCCTTCAAGACGTCCAAAGATTCAATGTCACTCGGGTTCAGCCCGTCGATGCTACCGTTGGCAACTCCATCTACCACATAAAGCGGGGAGAAGGTTCCGGTAGTACCGATACCGCGGATATTCACCTTAAAGCCCGAACCCAGGAAGCCGTTGTTCTGTGTGATGTTGACACCCGGTGACTGGCTCTGCAAAGCGCCCAGGGCATCCACAGTGTTCAGCTTGGCTATGTCTTCCCCTTTCACTTGTACAGTGGCGCCGGTGACAAGTTTCTTTTTCTGTACACCGTAACCGACAACAACTACTTCATCCAGTAGTTCGGAATCTTCTGTAAGGGTGATTTTCATGTTGGCATCTGCTTTGGCTTCCTGCGTCTTATAGCCGATGTAGGAAATGACCAGGGTGGCACCTCTTTTTACGTTTAGCGAGAATTTACCGTATAAGTCGGTAGTAACTCCATTGGTAGTACCTTTTTCCAAGATACTTGCTCCGATGATAGGCTCTCCATTCTGGTCGACAATGATACCGCGGGCTGTTTGTGCCTGCATCTGTTCTGTCACTCCGAATGAATTTTCCGAATAGGTCTCTATTGCCATGATTTTGCTGCTTCCTATAAATAGGGAGGCGATGGCAATTGCTGTGAGGATTTTGTTGTTCGATGTTCCTCGTTTACGATTTTCATTCATAATAGATGTTTTTTGTTTAAGCTAATGGATCTCAAAATAAATAGGTTGAATAGAAGATGACACTAATAGTGTCTTGGGGCTTTCGGGTAAATCATAGGCATTCATTGTTTTTCTAAGGTTACTATATATAATATGGTATATTCTTGGTTAATATCAATGTGCTTTCCAGAGCTTCCGGATTGTTGTTATCAAATATAATCCTAATTTTCATTATTTAAAATATAGAATCGTATGTATTAAAATATGTTGTCCATTATTTTATTTGCTTAAGAAATTTGCGTGAATGAAATCTTGTTTGAGAGCAAACTTGGTTGCATGTTTTTGATTTTGTGCTAAAATCAGTTAATATATTGATTTTTATGCTATTGGTTTATGTTTTTTAAAACTATTGTAAATAATATTCTTGGTTTGGGAAATCTTATTTAAGTCTCGTTAACTAAATATGCACTGTCTGTAATTACTTCGAATAAAAAAAAGGAGCTTTGTCTTGCTTGGGATTTAGTTAAAATATATGTTGTTTGTTCATTTGCAAAACTTGTTGTACCTTTGCAACCGGATTTAAAATGTATGATGCCGTGAATAGCGGTCGTGTATTCTAGAACACCACGTAAAAAACAGGAGTATGAAACAAAAAGTATCTGTACCTTTTATGTTGCTGGGCATTCTGTTCAATGTATGCTTGATTGCAGCCAATCTTCTTGAGACTAAAGTTATCCAGGTTTTTGGTATTACCGTAACAGCCGGATTGCTGGTCTTCCCGATTTCTTATATTATCAACGATTGCATAGCCGAGGTTTGGGGCTTTCGTAAAGCCCGCCTGATTATCTGGAGCGGTTTTGCCATGAACTTTTTTGTGGTAATGCTGGGACTGATAGCCGTGGCGTTGCCTGCCGCCCCTTTCTGGGATGGTGCCGCGCATTTCAATTTTGTTTTTGGAATGGCGCCCCGTATTGTCATAGCCAGTCTGACGGCATTCTTGGTGGGCTCTTTTCTGAATGCCTACGTAATGAGCCGCATGAAACTGGCAAGCAATGGGCGTAATTTCTCCGCACGTGCCATTGGGTCGACGGTGGTTGGTGAGACGGCAGACTCGTTGATTTTCTTTCCGGTGGCGTTCGGAGGAATCATTGCATGGCGGGAGTTGCTGGTGATGATGTGTATCCAGATTCTGCTGAAGTCCATGTACGAGGTATTGATACTGCCTGTGACTATCCGTGTGGTAAAAGCTATTAAGCGGATAGACGGTAGTGATGTCTATGATGAAGGCATCTCCTATAAAGTATGGAAAATAGGCGATATTTAAAGCCCCTTACCCGTAGTGAGGGGAAATCAGTTATTATGTCAAACAAATAATTAGCAATGCCCTCTCTGTTTCCCTCCCTACGGGGGAGGGCAAGGGGAGAGGCTTTTAACAAGATGAATAGGGACACTGCTTTGGTGGTATTCAGTGGCGGGCAGGACTCGACCACTTGCCTCTTTTGGGCAAAACGTGAATTTAAGAAAGTGTATGCGCTGAGTTTTCTGTATGGACAGAAACATCAGAAGGAAGTGGACTTGGCGAGGGCCATTGCCCGTAAGGCAGGTGTGGAGTTCGAAGTAATGGATGTTTCCTTTATCGGCCGGCTGGGACATAACTCATTGACAGATGCCGGCATGGAGATGGACCAGGAGAAGCCGGCAGACAGCTTTCCGAATACTTTTGTGCCGGGACGCAATCTGTTTTTCCTGAGTATAGCCGCCGTTTACGCCCGCGAGCGGGGGATTAATCATATTGTGACGGGGGTGTCGCAGACCGATTTCAGCGGTTATCCCGATTGCCGGGATGCTTTCATCAAGTCGCTTAACGTGACGCTGAACCTGGCTATGGACGAGCAATTCGTACTGCACACACCACTGATGTGGATTGACAAAGCGGAGACCTGGGCGCTGGCAGACGAGCTTGGAGTGCTCGAACTTATACGTCACGAAACGCTGACTTGTTATAACGGTATCCCGGGAGATGGTTGTGGACACT
>UMCW01004560.1_pt1 | contig 12088 bp, 10 predicted proteins | sample 1964321 | NCBI WGS metagenome assembly UMCW01 (sample SAMEA4835977, study PRJEB28245) | human gut metagenome | biome: gut microbiome; material: fecal sample | place: Denmark | collected 2008
CCAAGAGGTTTTGTAAGCTCAATCAAAAGACCAGTTCTCAATATTAATGATCGTTCAGCGGATGCCATTTTTATTCCGATGTCATTTCATCAGGTGAAAATCAAGCTCAATTCTTAGTTCGGAATTTTCTGAGAATACAAAGCAGCCTCTGTTATAATCAAACTTCGGATTTAATTTATGTATCAGCCGATGATGGTTGGGGCAAAGAATGATTATATTTGAAGAATCGTTATTTTGTGAATCCGAAAAATAAGCAATATGATGCGCTTCGGAAATATCTGCATTAAATTCACGAAAAGTGTTCTCCCCACACAACTGGCAGCAGCCACCATAAAGCCGCTTTAGTTGTCTGATGATGCCAGTGTTGTAAACGCGAACCCGTCGGTCGCTTGTTCGTAGTTCGATCGATGCACTTGTATCTCTGTAATTCAGAATTTTTTCTAAATCACTCTCGTCCAACGCATCCGATATGAACTCTTGCTGGAATTCTTCAGAATTATCATTATCCAAACGAGCATTTTCCAGAAAAGCTCTTACAATTTCAGTGAGTTCTTCAAATGAAAATTGCCTGAGATAGTCAGTCGTCTGAATAATTCGGGATCTCGGAGGCCTGTTGCACTGCCCTCTACGGAAGCTACTGGTTGTAACATCATATTCATCCCGAAGACGGCGCAGATAGCTTCCCTTCTTCCCAAAGAGCGCGGCTATTTCATCAAACCCTTTGGTCTGTGTTTCAAAACCGAACTCATCAAAAGCCCGTTTATCAAATTCTGAAAGGTAGTAGGCAATAATGTCCATTACTTTCCTGTATCCCATAGTTACTCCTTTTTCAGCAATTGATACAGTTCCTTTTCTAACCTTTCTAAAGTTTCTTGCCGCTTGGGTGAACGCAACTCACATTCCCAGACAATAATAACATTCCATCCCATATCCCTTAGCTGAGCTTCCTTCCGCTGATCTCTGGAAATATTCGTTTCAATCTTTTGCCTCCAGAACTCAGTGTTGCTTTTTGGCCAGACAAAGTATTTGCACCCTTCATGTCCATGCCAGAAACAGCCATTTACAAAGATTACCGTCCGATACTTCGGAAGCACCAAGTCAGGAGTCCCCGGAAGTTTCCTTACATTTTTTCGGTATCGGAATCCCTTTGAAAACAGATACTTGCGAACCAGTTCTTCAGGCTTCGTATCTTTTCCCGCTATTCTGGACATATTGTAACTACGGGACTCCTTTGTTTTAATATCAGCCACAGTATATCAATCCGCCCTGCATCTCGTTTTTTTCGGATTCTTTGAGGCAATCGACTATCCAGGGGAGAGTTTGATCTTGTCTGATTTCGCTCAATTCGCTATTTTTGACGAAAATCGCATTCCACCCCATATTCAATGCCTCATTACAGCATTGCTTCGCCCTTGTGAACATCTGGTCAGAGTGTCTCTGCCAGTACCGTTGTTCACACAAGCCCTCAATCGAATCTCCTTGATATTCGCAACCGACGACATAGATTGCTGTCTTGTATTTTGGATAAACTACGGTAGCATTTTTCGGATGATCTTCATTGGTAATGCGGCTTCTGATTCCCCTCTTGAATATATATGAGCGGATTATTTCAGAATAGCTGGATTCAGGAGAAAAAAGAACCGTAACCGATTTGTTGCGGTTCGGATGACTACAGAGCATATCATCGATCTGGAGGATCTGATAGAAGACACCTTCCAGCAATTTCACCGGAATACTGTTACCCGCCAATCTGATTATTTTGTCTCTGGCAAAAAGTGCATCGCCTTTATGGAATTCGATATTGTTGTATTTGAGTTTTCTATAGTCTTCATCTGTAAATCCCATAAAGAGCAAGCACTCCCGGGGCGTCAGATATCTGAATTTGCTACGGCCGTCTATGCCGCTGTCAAAGTACAGATTACCGGAGTTCGGGTTCCGGTCTTGTTTGGTAGTAATGGTCCGTACAGCGTCAATTGCCGGATTGAAAGATCCGTCCGATAAAATGATTTGCGGATTATCCTGCCAGATTTTTCTTCTGGATTCGGTATCGTTTGGCGTACATTCAACCGCTTCTGCAAAGATTTTCTGATTTTGATAATTGATTCTCAACAGCTCCTGGACGGAATATTGTACAAAGTATTCTGATTCCCGGAAATCCTTGATAATATCTTCAGGAGCTTTCTTTGCCGCAAAATACTCATTGACTAACCGCCAGTCATCGATGCAGTCCCCGACATAAACGCTTATCATCAGAAGGCGAGGCCGGTTTTGGGGCAGTCCAAAAGAACTGGCATTCAGCTGGTAATACTGACTGATATAGCCCAGATCTTCAAGATCGGAAATCCAGGTCGAGAAATTTTTGATATGTCTTTTTGAAAGCAGGGTGGGAACATTTTCCATCAGAAGAAACCGCGGAAGATGCTTTCCGGCAGCTCTCATTTCTGTGAGGATTCTGCCAACCTGCCATAGCAGACTTGAACGACTTCCGGAGCCTTTGTCAATTCCCTTATTGTAACCGTGGAAAGCACCAACATTGGAAAGGTCCTGACACGGAAACGAATAGGTCAGTATATCAATATCATCCGGAAGCAATTTACCATCGAGGCAGCTGATATCTACAAAATTTTTGTTCCGGAGAATACTGATGTATATGCGGCGTAACGCTTCAGCGGAGTATGTCTTGAATGAGTTGTAATCCAGTGGTTCCTTTCCGGAGTTGCTGAAAGTATAATTACCAAGAATGCCAAGGAGTTGTTCCTTACTCATACTTTCTACTTCAGCAGGAATTTCCGGTGAATTGTGAATGACATCGTATGCAGCAATTGCATGGACATCCCATTCGCTGGTTCCCAATGTATTCACTTTTATACCAAGATTCTTCAGTGCCTTGGCCTGACTTCCGATTCCGCTGAAAAGCTCCACCAGATTGTATGTCTTATGCATTATACCGAGATTCCTTCCGAAATTAGTTTCTCTTCCGCAGCAAGAGCAAGCTTTACTGCCGTCATAATTCTGATAGGCAGTTTTCCGCTTTTTGAAGAAGGAATATTGCCTGTAGTTGCGATATTGATTATTTGCATGACCGCATTTTTTTCCTGGTATGAAAGGCTTGAAGATCCTTTCATCAGCATGGAATTCCAATATCCGGCGCCTTTTGCGATCATATCCATAATCGTCTGCAAGTCATTGGTTTCCTTCTGGTCCCTTTTCGCGTCTTTTTCCGCTTCTTTTAACATGGATTCCGGAATCAATTCTGCAAGGAAGTCACCGGAAAGCTCATACTTGACCTTATCCCTGTACTCTTCCCATGTGGACTGACGTTTACAGTATTCCGTAACAATGACCCCATGACTATCGCAAATAAAATCATTGGTCATCCGTGTTACAATTTCAATTTCACGTATGAAGGCCGGAGACAGTCTTTGCTTATCCCAGATATCTTTCCAATTCAATGTGTACCCATTGGGAATGGAACTTAGAATTTTGGCGATTGTGTAGGGGACAATATTCAGCTTATATCCACCGGTTTTATACCAGAAGCCAGTCGGTTTTTTTGCACTGTCCTTGTTTCTCTCCAGATAATCGTCGATTGTTCTGAAGATAATGGCAGCACAAATACACCGTTCAAAATAGAATTCGTTGAAACTTTCGTTATGGGCTTTGAATTCTTCGCTGATAGCTGCTCCGAACTCCTTCATAGCCCAGTTCTTGCCCTTGGAGACAATGTGCGGCTTGCAATAAAAAACAGCAGTGTAATACATGGCCAGCTGTTCCTTATTGATGATCTGCTTTTTGGGGAACTTCGCCTGGAACCGTTTGGCATCATCGCCACGCAATTTAAGCTGTTCCTGCTGATACCGCTTTCTGGATCGTTCATAGTACCATCCGGTAGGAATTGTAAACAGTCTGGGCGGTGCCAGGTGCTTTTTGGACATTCTTTCCATCCAGATATGGAACGGCTCGTTTGAGAAAAGATCTGCTGCGGTTACTTTATTCTGACTGTTGGCATACTTTGCAATCGCCTGGACCATTTCATCGTAGAAGCGAACCCCCTCTTCGTTTTCGGTTTCTCTGTCCTCAATTACGGTCAGTTTCATTGGAACATAGATACCATTGAGTTCTACATTTGTTTTTTTCAGAACAGCTTCCGCAAGAGCTGCCGTTGTCTGACCGCCGTTGATTATCTGCATATCAACAATTCTGGTGATCATTAACTCACCATCAACAGAAGCAACGTCAACATCGGCGGCCGTTACCGCGATGCCATTGTTGTACGTAAAAAACTTGGTAGGGTCAGTGTTTATTGTTTTACGGATACCGCTATTGACACTTTTGGATCCACCGGTTCCCAGAAAGGCACGGACATTCCCCTCAAGGACCTTACTGCCGTGTTCGATATAAATACTTGCAGAAGCTTGCCGGGGATAATCGCTATGTATGCGTCATAGCCAAGGCCTTCGCCAACATTGCCTTTTATGCATGGAATGCCGGTGTAGTTAAGATCAGGAAAATCGTGGGCAATATCGATGACAATCGGCTCGGAACTGTTTGAACTTTCCATCTCGTAAAACCGTTCCAGATACCAGAGATTTATCTCGAGCGGTTTCCCGTTAAAGTCCTGCTTCTTGATTTTCTTTGTGGTTTTGGTTGTTTTCTTAGTACGTCCTTTACTTTTCCGGACGTTTGTTTCGAGCAGGTTCGCTTCAAGAAGGTTTGTGCCGAGGTCCTTGTTAGTCAGAATAAAAAACTTGACTTTAAGAATGCGTTCCTCATCATCGTCAGCTGTATTTATACGCTTTTTTATCAAACGACCGATTTTCAGAACATCGTCAGAATCATCGAAGTAATCATTCAGGGAGCCATTGCATGATTCGTCCAGGAAATAGTAAAGTCTCCAGTACAATTCATCGACTCTGCTCATATTCAGATTTTCTGGAGAATAAGAATCCTGAAAGTCACTGATAAGCAGGATAAGGCTATGGTCAGTTTCGTCAAATGCGTAACCATCGGCACGCATCAGACGCCCACCACGGCCTTTTTTATCTCCCATACCAATCCTGACAGGCTCTTCTATTTCATCAAACTCTGAAAGGATATCCAGAGTACGACCGACAAATTCATCCTCTGTATCGGAGCCGCTGATTGCTGATTCATTTCTGAGTTCAGTAAGAAATTCTTTTTTGTATTCCTGATAATTCATGGCTACTCCTCCGGCTTTTTCAGCCCACCTCGAAAGAAACCAGGTCTGTCAACGAAATTTCATAAGAGGCTTTCTTTATGGATGGGGCGACATCCTTGGTCGTCAGGCGCGGAAATCCTTCAGTGACCTGATATCGCTTATAACCGCTGATTTCATATACATACTCATCATACAGGTCGTGATACTCATAGCCTTGTAGGGCAACGCGGGACATAAATTGATCGCGTTCATCGGACGTAGTAAACATATCCCGTGTCTGAATAACAAGCTTGTTCAATGTTATCCCGTTATAAGCCATGCTCATTTTTTCCAATGAGAATACTGCGAGTTCACCATCATATTCACTGTCCAACTGCTCAAGGGACGAAATCTTTACAGTCTGACCACCACTTCTGACCGTTTTGACCTCTACCCATGTATCATCAAACGAAAAGTCCTTGTGCGTCAGTTCCTGTCCGCTCCAGCTCTTCAGTGCATTATAGAGACCAATTCTTTCTGCCAGTGTTCCTTTCAGATATAGGATTTCGCCAATCAAACCCATTATTTCAGGTTCCGTCAGCAAGTTTCCCTTGGAAGATACAAACATCTTCTTCCACTGGAAATACCTGTTTACGATAGCTGTGTAGCCTTCCGAGCGGTCCTTGACATCTCTGGTCTGTTCCACGAGGTCCTCGCAGAACTTATAGAACAGTCCACTGACTTCCTCATCGCACAAAGAAAACCTGATGGTGTTGTAGTCCGGTCTCGTATACTGATTCACTTCGATTGCTGAGGTACCGGATACCTTCCGGGGAGTGAATTTCCCACGGAATTCAATGGCTTTCCGACCTTTCTCATCAAGTCCGATATGAAGCTCGAGGATATGAATGTTATCTACACGGGAAAAGAAATTTGCATTACTGAATTTCTCAAACAGCGATTTTATATCTATCATTCTTCCTCCTCGCCTTCTGCCAGAATATCGTCCTGTTCAAACCAGTTATACACCTTGTTCGCCTTATATTTGGTTGCACTTTTCGATGCGCTATCATTCCTGGGCAGACCCATCGCAAATCCGACAACAGGCGTACCTGCCATCTGTGCTCTGAACTCGTCCATCCGGTTTTTCTGATCGCTGTCAGTGAAGACATCCATCATGTAAATGAGTAATAATGGGCGACGCTTTTCAACATAGGCAAACCACGTTCTTGAGGGGTATGTACGGTTATCAGAGAACTCAACACCCTTGATCCGCTCATAATCTATACGGTAAAGGCGCTTTGCTTCCTCAAGAATCTCGTCGGCGCTGGAGCCATCGAATCCTACGATGCCGGTTCTGCCGTCTCCGGGACCCCCAAGTTTTCCTCTCTGGCCAATTCCTAACCTTTTGGTTTCATAGTTGATTATACAATGATCGCGATGGACTTTAGGAATCGTCCTTCCGCTGAGAGTTACATTGAGGGTTTCATCGTCTGTCGGCTTCCCTTCCATGAAGGCAATATCAAACAGGTCTATACTTTTGTCAGTGGTATTCTCCAGAAATTCAGCTATCTGACTTGTGCTGAAATCCGAGCTGTATTTGGAAATTTTCAGATGACGGATGTATTCTACGATGATTGCCTTTGGGATGCATTGAATTATATAGTGCCCTCGTCCTGCTTCCGTCCGTTCAAAAGAAAATCCCTTCCCAACAAGTCCTGCAACCAGCTTTTCTGTTTCCAGAAAATTCTTTTTCTGTATCTCCGGATCGAAAATCAGATAAGGAGTTTCAACAATCCCGCCGAAATAGCTGCTGAACTCAAATTCGTTGACTGCATTCCTCATCTTGTTGTATGCAGTAATACTCAATTCGGCAGAGTCATTTCTTACACGAATGCCGAAATCCTTCGGACGTCGCTTAAGATCATGCATCCTGTCCATATCGGCTTTCAATCGATCCGTTGCATCGGAAATTTCTGCATACCACCTGGCAGACGATTCATGTGTCCATATTCTGAACAGATCTTCATAATTTTTCCGATATCCGAACCAGCGTCCCATCTGCATCAGGACGTCATATGTGCAAGTGTTGCGGTAGAAATAACTGATGACCAATCCTTCCAGTGTCAATCCTCGTGAAAGCGCAAGACCACCTATTGCGATTACACGGAGAGATTCGTTTTTGGGATATTCCAGTTTTTCCGAACTTCTGGAACTGTTAACTACTTTGATCTGTATCCGTTCCATTGCACTGAACAGAACGTCTACAATATCGTCCCAGTCATATTCAAGCGAGGAGTATTCCTTGTTCCAGTTATCATACAGCCTTTTCAGGACAGGATCCTTCATGGACTCGTCAAAGTCATGACTGAGGTTATACTTTATGGATGTATAAGCACGTGTGTGAATAGCATCTACTTCGCTTTTTATATATTTCTGCACTCTGACGAACCGTGATATATTGATCAACATAGACCTGTGATCTTTGATATCGCCTCTGAGATCTCTGAGTGCATTGGCCAGGTAGAATGTATAGATTGCATCGGTGAGACTTTCCGGCAATTCGTCTTCCCATTCTTTCTTGTGCTTGAAATAGAAGGGATATCCATCATCTTCTTCGCGGCCTGCGTCGGTAATATATCTTAACTGCGAATGGAATTCGCCGTTTTCCGCAAATATCCTGTTAGGACCTACGTAATTACTCGGCGTGGGTAATGCTACAATAAAATCTTCAGGGAATAAATCCTGCGTCTCCATCTTTTCTGTCGTCTCAGGATCAATAAATACGTTTGCAAAAGGAGTGGCAGTAAACCCGACATAATTTGCTTTCGTGAATATACTGGCCAGTTCTCTTATCAACCTATTGATTGTCGTGGGATCTTCTTTGCTTTTGCTGGTATTGATGGAAGCATTGTCTGCCTCATCATCGATCATGAGCATCGGGATATCGATTTTTCCGGTACTCGGATCTGCGTTCAATGAAACGAGCCAGTCTTTTAGTTTTGTCAGTACGTCTTTCTGCTTTTTGATGACAAAAACAACCGCATCCTTATCAGATAACGCTACAGCGATTTTATTGGAGTCACCCGCAAAATCGCCTGTCCTTGAGGTCAGCGCCATAGCAAGTATAGGCTTGTTATCTTCGCCAACCCCCACTCGTTTTCCACCAGTAGCGTTAGCTGACATATCAATTCCAACAAAGCCTTCTTCTACGCGCTCCTGCGTCTGACGCCGCAGAGATTCAATCGTACCTGTCAGGAGGATGAACACACGATAACCTGCATCAGCAGCTTTGCAGATAAAACCAATATATGTGGACGTTTTACCGGACTGGACATCGCCGATAATCAATCCTCTTTTCAGAACCGGCGTAGGGTATGTTGCTTTTGGATTCAGGATGTATTTCATCAGTTTCTGGTCAAGCGTATCGTCACCTAAGGTACTGACCACACTGGGGCTGAAATGCTTTTTGTCAATCAGGTAGTCTTTATAGCGCGTCCAGAATACAGGAGTAATATCACTCTTTGCATCTTCATACCAGTCTGCTTCATCATAATCCGCAAGAATACTCTGCCCAGGTGTGGTAAATATCTGATATTTCCAGGTAATGTCACGTTTGGCTGCGCCAAGTTCTTCTTCGCTGTATGTGGCACCACTGATCGAAAGTGCCTGTTTGATCATTTCATCGATAGTCTTTTCGTCAAGCTGATTTTCTGCTTCTTTTATCTGGATCAACCTATCCACAAAGCCAACGAGCTTTGCTACTTTCTCTATATTTAAGATCATTTCAGCCCTCCAACAGTTTACTCTTCAATAACGGATATTTGTTGAATGGTTCCGCCTGAAAAAGATTTTCAATAACTTGTTCGCGGCTGTTTCCACCCATATCCAAAGCCATCTTTATCAGCACTCTGGCTTTGGCTTCAATATCCGCCACTCTCTCATCATCGATATAATCATCGATCCTGTTCTGAGATTTATCTATATAAATCTGCTGATACGGCACTGAATCCTCAATTTCCTCGAGTACCATATCAATGCGGCTCCATGTTTCGTCGTCCACCTGCTGCCGGATCAGATCAAAAATTCTGGAATTGCGATTGATTTTATATGTAAATTGGTCACCGCGTTCTTTGATCCGATCCCAGATGTAATCGACTTGTTCATCTATTTTTTCTATCCGTCCACGATACGTCTGAGCCTTGATCGCAGTATCCATTGCATCATCTACAGCGCGGTTCAGACGCTGACGGATGGATGCTGGAATTTCAGCACTCTGTTTTTTTATGTCGATTCCCCAGATATCATCAAGCGTATTGGGGATGTCGACTCTGATCCGGGCATATTTTGTGAGTTCATCCCGGTGGCGTCCAAACCATTTGCCCCACACAATCAAGCGCTCGTTTCTATAGATATAAAATCCTTGCCGTGATCTATAATTTTCAATTCCACCAGAAAGGCGTTTGTCTTCGTCAGTCAGATCTTTTTGAAAGGGGAGGACGAACGGCTGTACAACAACCATCCGCTCAACCCCGGTGCTGTCCATAATTGGAATCCGAACACACTTTCTCACATTCGTTTTGTTGTGGTTTTCCAGGAATGGATCCAACCCGGTAAGTTTGTGATTATTGATTGAAATTTCAACGCAAGTGGTTTTGGGGCGGTTAAGATACCTGTGGAAGATCAACGAAAGATAATTATCTACAGATTCCTGATACTTGGTCAGAGTAGAATAAACGCTGCCTGTGGATTTCTCTAAAAGGTCAAAGTTTTCCCAGACAACAATCGTACCGTGTTCGTTGATTTCCAACCATGTAATTCCGTTTATCTCTTTTATCTGATCCTCTGTGCATTCGATGATATACCAATCCTTCTTTTGCTCAACCACGTCCAGATCCCACACATATGCTGAGATGTGACCGTCTTTCTTGCTCGCCACTGTCAGCTTTCTGCATTGGGACAAGGAAGCTGATTTCAAACCCAAACCGAAACGTCCGAGGTCAGATTCTGAACGACCAGTCCGTTTTTGCTCACTTCCATATTTCATTGCATCGAACAGTTCTTCGGATGACATTCCATGACCGTCATCACAGATTGCAACATACAAATTTTTGGGGTCAATTGCAAATCGTATTGAGATCCGCTTGGCTTCAGCACTTATGCTATTATCAACTATATCGGCGACCGCACTTTCAAAAGAATACCCCATGGCACGCATGGACAACATGAGAATATCCGCAGTCGGTTTGTTTTCTCGTAGGTTATTCATTTTGGTATCACCTTTCTGTAGATTTTACAGTGCCCTTTATAATTATGATAGCATTTGCTCTGTCCTATAAAGCGGGCTTCTTTCTTCGTGCTTTCGCCAGACTCGTAAATATAGGAATTCCGGTCAGGAAACTACCGAGTAGCGATCACGATTTCGAGTCAGAATCTCTGTTATAATCTGCGGCTCGTTTTTCATTTTCAATGGGCTTCTTGATATACTTTCCGTTCTTGATTCTCGCATCTGTTGGTTTTGCAGCATCATTTGGGATGGCCCAGAATGCACCTATCCGCATTGCGCCCGGTATACGTCCCTCTCCACACAAAATCTGTATACGTCGGGTTGAGATACCCCATTTTTCAGCAGTTTGTGAAACGGACAGATAATTCATAGGCAGCACCTCTGTTACAGTTTTACCCTCATGTTTTTATAAAAATCCAGTATCAATTATAATCGAAAATGCGAATAAAGGCAAGAACTTTCCCACAAAGTTCGACATATATTTCCAGCTGGGAATAAGGGCTTGGGATTATCCCAAAATCGCCGCGTGTCCGGACAGCGGCTGTGCTTGCTATTCTCTCAAATCCCAGTTTTCTCTGTCCAAATGCCGCTCTTCCTCTCCGCCGAAATCTGTGCTATACTGTAAGAAAATTGGTGGAAGGAGGACTCGCTTATGGCACTCAAACGGGTATTTGCCGGGTTTTATACGCGGTACGACGGAAAGCCCATCTTCGTTGTCCGGGTGCTGAAGGACATCGACACCGGCGAGTCCATCGTGGTCTGCAAGGATGCCAGCTTTTCCAAAGAAGACAACGAGCATTACTACCTCATCCGGTACACCTCCTTCTGCGAGCAGGTCGAAGTCGATGGTGTGCTGCGGGATAAATACGTCCGCCAGACCCGGCGCGAGATCGACGAAGGCACTGTCCGCGAAGTGTATGAGGACGGCTTTCCGGAGCCCAAGGGCAAGCCCTTCACTTATGTTGATGACGAGTACGCAGAGCGCGCCATCCGTTGCAGCAGAACCTACTATGAATACGCCAAGAACATCTGCGAAAACTACCGGATGGATCTGCGGCGATACAAGCTCATCCGGGAGCGGAAGCAGTACATCGGCGTATCCAACCGCGAGGCATATCAGGCCATGTGTGAGGATCTTGCGTTTGCCCAGCAGTCGCTCAAAACGGTGCTCAACGACTACGCCGATCTCTTCCGGAAACGCTTTTCCGAGGGGCTGTCCATCCGCAAAGCAGCAGATGCCATGCAGCAGAACCGCGGCGTGATCGAGCGTCGGCAGGCCGCACTCTATCGGGCGTTCGCCCAGCTCTTGCAGCAGCGGGACGAGGCAGATGGTGTCTGTCGGCTGATGCAGAAAACTGAATACGATCAAAGGGATATAGAGGATTTGCTCGAATAATTGATGCAAAACCAAAGCGCTTGTCGTAGTGGCAAGCGCTTCTTTTTTGCCTTCGTTATGACAAAAGCGTGACGCCCAGCATCATTGTGTCCGTTGTAAAGTGAAAGGGGGTTTTAGAGCAAATGATTTGTTTGCCGCAGGAGCATTGCAGCGCACAAAATTCTCCGAACTTTTTTGAAAGTTTGGGACAAAACCGGAGACTGATTCACTTAGTTAGATAGAGAGGCTATCAATGAAAGCAAAAAAA
>UMCW01002931.1_pt1 | contig 11930 bp, 9 predicted proteins | sample 1964321 | NCBI WGS metagenome assembly UMCW01 (sample SAMEA4835977, study PRJEB28245) | human gut metagenome | biome: gut microbiome; material: fecal sample | place: Denmark | collected 2008
TTCCGCATTTCACTTTTTTGTAGTAACTTTGCATTTTAAAACCAAGATATATATTTATGCCTCTGCACAATAAAAAAGATCACATGGACTGTGTATATTATGCGACGGATGAAAGCGCGTTGTTTCGACAATATCGTTTGTCCGATAGTACGGATATTTCGGATATAAACGAAAGTCATAGTGTGCTTCTTTATCTTGCGGAAGGTTGTCTCCAGATTACATTGGGAAATTTTACGTCGCGCACCATTGAACACGGTATGTTGGTGTTTCTGCCGAAAAATATAGGCTTCACCGGACAAACTATCGGTTCAAGTTATTTTATTGCCAGTTTTTTTGCTGGGCGATTGCCTCTTTGCAACAAATACGATTTAGTCGATCTGCAATACCAGGTGCGTCAGCGTAATGGTAGGCATCTTCCCCCCCCTCCCGACAATTTCCGCAATTAGCAGTTTGTGAGGAACTTGTTGCTTTTTATTCTGATCTTTCCCACAATCTCGACGAAGGGCTAAACTGTCTTCATTTTCATCGGCTAAAACAAGAGGAATTGTGTATTCTTCTACGTGGTTATTATAGCCTGGAAGACCTTTATATATTATTGAAATCCGTTATTGGAAGCAGCGATAATTTTAAAGATTTTGTACTTGAAAATTATCAACATGTCAATGACGTGAGTGATTTTGCGTTGTTGGCTCATATGAGTGTACGCAATTTTCAGCGTAAATTCAAAGAAGAATTTAAGTGGCCGGTACGCGAGTGGCTCAACGAACGTCGTGCCGAACGTATCCTGCGTGATATTCGGAATACTGATAAAAGCATTGCGGAAATTGCTACAAGCTATGGTTTTGCCACTGCATCCTATTTCACGGTATTCTGCAAACAATATTTTGGTATGACACCTTCGGAATTGAGGCGGAGATCGAAACAGACAGCCACGAAATGTAGGGAGTAAAAATACAAAATGAGCGAATTCCTGTCAGCATTTCGCTTGAAGAATGATTCTGGAAGGTATGAAAAACAACTTTACAAGGTATGCGAATAAATAGATTGATGTTATTTATGTTACTGCTTGGGTATTGTCATATCGGTTGCGGGCAGGAACAAGTGTTGGTTGATACCCTGAACGTTCAGGTTTATTTCCGTCAGGGTTATTCGATTTTGGAATTTGATTATCGGGACAACGCAAAACGTTTGGCTGCTTTCGTGGACAGTGTTCGGACCTTGCAGGGGAGTGCCTCGTGTCGTGTGAAAACCTTCCGAATTGTGGGAACAGCCTCTCCGGAAGGCGTCAGCGTGTTAAACAAACGCTTATCGGAAAATCGAGCGAAGAACCTTGTAGCCTGGATTGAGGAGTATATTTCGCTTGAAGGAGCTACCCTCGACATTCAGGCTTTGGGTATCGACTGGGAAAGGTTGGAAAGACAGGTCGTAGCTTCGGACATGCCGTATCGAGACGAAGTGTTGGAAATTCTGCGCAATACCCCTGTCTGGGTAATTCGGGACGGTAAAGTCGTAGATAGCCGTAACAGGCAGTTGGGGATGCTTCGTGGCGGTCGCGCGTGGAGGTATATGGAGGAGTATTTCTTTCCTGAACTGCGGAGTGCCGGTGTGCGTTTGGTCTGCGAGATGGAATGTCCCGCATCCGCTTCGCAGCCGGAACCGGCGCCTCAACCTGAGCCTGAGCCTGAGCCTGAACCTGAACCTGAACCCGAACCCGAACCCGAATCCGAACCGGTCGTAGAATCAGCCTCCGTTCCCGTCGAAATTCCAGTGCAACCGGAATCGCCGGCCTGCAAGCCGTTCTACATGTCGCTGAAAACGAATCTGCTCTACGATGCGGCCTTGGTTTCTAACATCGGTGCAGAATTCTATCTCGGGAAGGGTTGGAGTGTCGGTGCCAACTGGATGTATGCTTGGTGGAACAGCAACAAACGTCATAATTACTGGCGCATCTACGGCGGCGAATTGGACATCCGAAAATATTTCGGGCGCCGTGCCCAGACCAAACCGCTTACGGGACACCACCTCGGCATCTACGGTCAGGCTTTCACCTACGACTTCGAGACCGGGCACAAAGGTTACATAGGCGGCAAGCCGGGCGGCACGTTGTGGGACAAACTTAACTATGCGATAGGTGTCGAGTTACGGTTACTCGCTTCCCATTTCCCGTCGTTTAAACCTCGATTTCACGCTTGGCGTGGGTTACTGGGGTGGAGAGTACCACGAATATATTCCCTCCGACGGCCACTACGTATGGCAATCGACCAAGCAACGTCATTGGTTCGGGCCCACGAAGGCGGAGGTGTCGTTGATTTGGCTGATCGGTCGCGGGAACTACAATGAAAAGAAAGGAGGCAAACGATGAAAAAGTTGTTCATATATCTGTTTGCAGCGCTTGCAGTCGCTTCGTGCGAACATAAAGACTTGTGTTACGACCACTCGCATACGATCGACGTAGAGGTGGTTTTCGATTGGCGGAATGCTTCCGAGGCAGCTCCTGAATCTATGTCGCTCTACCTGTTCCCGACAAACGGAGGAGAGGCACTGCGCTATGAGTTCACCGATTGCGGGGGCGGTACGATCCGGGTGCCCGTCGGAAACTACGGGGCGCTCTGCCTGAATAGCGACACGGAGAATGTCACTTATCGCAATACGGATCAAAAGACGACTTTCGAAGTATCTACTCGTACGACCGATCTGTTGTCCGGCCTTTCCGCTTTGGGTGTGCGGTCCGACGGTGTTCCTCGTGCTGACGGTACGGAAACCGAGCGTGTGGCGTTACCCCCGGATGAGCTTTGGAGCGATTGTACGGAGGGGATCGAGTTGAAGCAGACGGCTGCGGCCCAGACGATCGTGCTTTATCCGGAGCTATCGGTTTGCAGATATACGGTCGAAATTCGCAATGCGGAGAATCTGAAATACGTATCGGGTATCAGCGGCTCGTTGTCGAGCCTGGCGGGAGGCTTGCTGCCGGGTGTAGGCTACGATGCGATCAGCGAGGAGTGCGTCACGATACCGTTTGACGCCGCCGTATCTGCCGACAAGACGCTCGTTACCGGGAGCTTGCTCGCTTTCGGACATTGTGCTGCGACTCAGAACGCACATCAACTGACCATCTATGCGGTTTTGGCGGACGAGAGCAAGTGGTATTACACCTATGACGTGACGGATCAAATCCATTCGGCTCCCGATCAGCGTAATGTGCATATCGTTTTGGACGGGCTTCCGTTGCCCAAACCTATCGTCAATGGCGGTGGTTTCCAGCCTTCGGTGGATGAGTGGCAAAGTGTGGATGTCGATATCGAGATGTAAAATGTTAATGATCTTCCCGATTTTATGGGGGGGGGAATTTGCATAGATCAATGTTAAACCTTTTAATTAATTCACTGATGAAAAAACAATTATTTTTAGTGGTCGTGGCGGCTCTTGCCATGGCATCGTGCTCGAAGGACGAATCGACGGGCATCAACAATGGCAACGCGATCGATTTCCGTGCAGCCATGCAGACTCGTGCTTCGGAAACGACGATGGCTAACATCACGAACTTTTTCGTGACGGCACTCGACAAGAACAACGCCAACTATTTCTCCGATGCGGAGTTTACCAAAGATGGCGCTTTCTTCACTTCTACTCCGGCCTACTATTGGCCCAGCGACGGCAGCAACCTTTCGTTCTTCGCTTACTCTCCTTCGGCTGCGGACTTGGATGCTACCGTGACGATTAATTCGACGACCAAGACGCTCGCTGATTTCGAGCCCGCAACGACGATCGCCGACCAGAAGGATTTCATCACCGCCACTGCTACGGGCAGCAAAACCGATGAGGCGGCAGGTGTCGCCCTGACGTTCGGGCACCGACTTTCCCAGATCGAGATCAAGGCTAAAAACACGAACGACGGTTATGTTTATAAGGTTCAGGGCGTGCGTATCGGACAGCCGGTTTCGAAGGCGACGTTCGATTTCGGAACTACCTCCTGGCAGTTGGGATCGGTAAAGACTAATTATGAAGCGACCTATGCGGGTAGCGAAAAGACGCTGACCGGTACGGCCGCATCGATTATGGCGGTGGAAGACGACAATGCGATGCTCATTCCGCAGCAGCTTATAGCCTGGACTCCCGACACGGACAAGACCAATACCAACAAAGGTGCATATCTGGCCGTGAAGGTCAATATTACGACCAAGGACGGTGCCCGTGTCTATCCTTCTGTCGGCGAATATGACTGGGTCGCAGTAGCTGTCAATACCAAGTGGGAGCCCGGTCAGAAGTACGTTTATACGCTGGATTTCTCGAATGGTGCCGGTAAGGTCGATCCCGAAAAGCCCATGCCGGGTCCGACAGATCCGTTCAAACCGGGCGAGGATGTATTGGGCAGTGCCATTAAATTTACGGTTACGGTAACTCCGTGGACGCCGGCTTCGGAGGATGTTACGATGTAATCGATAAATTAGGATCGGGCGGGGTTGGACCGCAAAGACTTGCCGTATGTCCGAAGGTGTAGTGTACGGCAGGCGAGGGGAGGAAGGCCTCCGGCCCTCCTCTGTCCCTTCCCGATCACTTGAGGTAGCCGCAGAGCTACCGTTCGGCTCGGCCGAAAAACGCGTGAATTATATAATGTCAATGTAAATTATGAAACAGATTCTTGCAACTTTCCCGTTACGCAATTTTCTGCGGGTATTTGCTCTGGTGACAGCCGTGTCTGCGACCTCCTGTTCGAAAGACCCGGCAGTGGATGGAGAACTGCACGGTGATATGCTTCGTTTCGCAGTCGCCGAAGCGGACGGCTGGAATACGCAGTTGCGATGCGGTGCTGCCGGGTCGGAAGAGAAGAGCGCTGCCTCTCCGGAAAACGTCGCGGAAGTATTTTCGCTCCGGGGAGAAAACCCTGCGGACACGCTGTTCCTGCACGCCTCGGTCGCCGACGGAATCGCCGCACCGTACCCGAATGTGCAAACCGACCGATTGCAGACGCGTGCCACGCCCGTCGAAACGGGGACCTTTTACGATTCGTTCGGCGTATTGGCTTCGGTTTATACGGGGACTTGGAGCGAGGATTCCTGCTTGCCGGATTATATGTACGATGTCGAGGTGACCGAAGCATCGTCCTGGACGACCTCCTATTACTGGCCCGGTGCCGGACGCAACATCCGTTTCTTCGCTTACGCGCCCTATGGCGGCCAGGGGATCGTTCTTTCGGATAAGACGTCGGCCGGTACTCCGTCGATCACCTATACGGTCCCGACAGCCGTCGCCGACCAGCAGGATTTGCTGGTCGCTGCTACCTCCGGGATGGCCGGCAATACCGCTGCGGCGGCTCCGTTGAGTTTCGCTCACGCGCTCACTGCCGTACGCTTCACTACGGGCGACGATATGATGTCCGGGCGCATTACGAAAATCACGCTCAAGGGCGTTTACGGTTCCGGTTCGCATACGATGGGTTCCGATTCGTGGAATGGTTACGGCGCTACGACAGACTTTTCGCAGACACTTGCGGCTACTGTGGACGGGTCTGCGGACCAGGAGATCACTCCTGTCGCAGCGACCTTCATGATGTTGCCGCAGACGCTTCCGTCGGGCGCTTCGATCGAGGTCGTCTATACGGACGACCTGACTTCGACACAACGAACTTTAACCGCCTCTATCGCAGGCAGCCAATGGCCGATGGGCAGAACCGTCACTTACCGGATTTCGACGTCGAGCATCGTAATCACTCCGACTTTTACCGTGATGGCTCCGGCCGATTTTACCTATGCCGGAGGCAGCGAAAATTATTCGGTGACCAGCTATGCCGCCGTTTCCCGTCCGGGCGATGCTACGCGAACCGTTCCGGTGGCCTGGACCGCCGAATTTGTCGAGGATGACGGCAGCGGGGGCTACAACGTGATCGCCCGTCCGGAATGGCTCACAGCTTTTACCGCGAGCGGCAACGGCGGTACGTCGGCCACGTCGTTCTCGGCTACGATTGCGGCTCAAACGGGTGTCACTTCCAATTCGCATAACGAAACTTTGAAAATGGCAGCTTCTGTCAGCGGCACGTACGATCTTTCGACCTCCGGTGGCACGACCGCGATGCGGACCGCCAACTGTTACGTCATCAACGCCCCGGGACAGTACTCCCTGCCGTTGGTCTATGGTAACGCTATCAAGGACGGCGGTACGAACGCTTCGGCCTACACTTCGCAGTCCAGCGGAACATACGTATTGAAGACCTTCGTAAACCATCTCGATGCGGCTATCACCGATCCCTATATCTATAACAATGCGGGGTGTACGCCCCTGGATGCCGTACTCGTTTGGCAGGACGAGGAAAATCTGGTGACGAATGTCCGGCTTTCGTCCGACAAGCACAGCCTGACCTTCGACGTGCCGCAAGCGACGATCAAGCAGGGCAACGCTATCGTGGCCGTGCGTGACACGGACAGCCGTATCATGTGGAGCTGGCATATCTGGGTGACGGACTACGAGCTGGGCAGCGATGTCAGGACCGTGACCAACTACCAGGGTATAGCGTATAAAATGATGCCGGTCAATATCGGCTGGTGCGATGCGGAAACCACCACCTACGACGCCCGCAGCGTGAAGGTTCGCTTCACGCAGGCGGAGACCGGTGCCATGCAGGTCATAACGCTCACCCAGGCATCGCATTCGGTCGTAAATTTCGGTAACCAGCCTTATTTCCAGTTCGGACGCAAGGACCCGATGTTGGCCGGTATTCGCAACGCTTCCGGCTCCACAGTCGATAAGGGCTGCTATTCCGACGGCTATGCGTTCGACAAATCGGGAACCGGCAAGGTCGCCATCGGCGTTTCCATCCAGCATCCGCATATATTCTACAATTACGGCAGTTCATCGATCTACGATTGGTGCGCCACGTCCTATTCCAATCTTTGGAGCGGCGACAATACGGTGACGACGGCTAACGACAATGCGGTGGTTAAGACGATTTACGATCCTTCGCCCGTCGGCTACCATCTGCCTTCGTCGAACGCCTTTACGGGCTTTACGTATAACGGCAGCAATGTTTTCGGGTCTTCTTACTTCGGCTCCCGATTCAATTCGCCCTATACCTCCACCACCGATTTTACCGATAATTTCGGTTGGGAGTTTTATTGTAACAAGATGACGGGCGAGGGGAGCTACGACACTGCGGGCGGTACGATCTTCTTTCCGGCTTCGGGCTATCGCAGCTACTCGGCGGGCACGGTGAACAACGTCGGCAGCCTCGGCTACTTCTGGTCGGCCGTGCCGTACTCGACGAGCTACGGCCGTAGCCTGAGCTTCCGCTCGTCGTACATCTACCCGCTGAGCATCAACTACCGCTCCGACGGCTTCGTGGTGCGTCCCGTCCAAGAATAGGCGCGAAGCGACCATCCGATTCATTGGATTGATTGGATTTATTCCCTGCGGCTTGCAGCCGCAGGGTTTTATCCTTCGGATCACGCTGCACCGCAGCAATATCACCTTTCTGCATGGGTTTACGATTGTGGAAAAACGGACGTTTCGGGGAGATGCTCCGATTTTGAAGATATGAAATGACGGGAAATCCGGACAGACCGGCTTTGCGGAGGCGCATCGATGCAGGCCGGCTCTTTTCGGGTTTCTTATTAAATCCCAGCGGTATCCGCCGGGATTTTCTTATGCAGGACGATGGGATCAAACAGGTGGGCCTTAAAATAATTCATATTATCGCTATTTGAATACCAATAGATAAATTACGCGATTCTTCTCAATAGAAATTTTTTGTAAGTTAAAATTTTCTTACATTTGTGATATAAAGATATGGATATTCAAATAGACTATACTTCAAAATTCATTTTTAGAATGATCCACTATTCCAATTTGGAATTCATTCTAAAACATGGATTGTACACTAAGAATAGTCGTATGAAAGATCCTGAATATATCAATATCGGGGATATTCAGTTAATCGAACAGCGACAAAATTTTCATGTTCGAATTGATCCTCCGGGCGGGGATTTAGGGGATTATATTCCGTTTTATTTCGGAGGCCATTCTCCGATGTTATTGAATATTAAAACAGGGTATCGGGGTATCCGAAAAAGACCGCAGGACGAATTGATTTATATCGTTTGTCGTATTAAGGATATTGTTGCGCAATGTCCTGCATGGTGCTTTACCGATGGACATGCAAAGAATAAACTTACTGAATTTTATAATGACATCAAGGATTTGACCCATGTGGATTGGGAAGTCGTCTGCACGCAATTTTGGGGGAATGATGAAGCCAATATGGATCGGATGCGGAGAAAACAGGCCGAATTTTTGGTGAAAGACTGTGTGCCGGTTTCGTGTGTCGCCGGAATTATTGTCAAAACGGCAGACCGTGAAGCATATGTAAAAACAATTTTATCTCGTTTATCCATTGAGATACCGATATACGTTGATAGCAAAAATAACTATTTTTATCCATGATACATTATGTGACAGGTAATTTGTTGGCTGCTTCCGACGAAGCTTTGATCAATACCGTTAATACCGTTGGTGTTATGGGTAAAGGAATCGCCTTGCAATTCAAGGATAGGTATCCTTATAATTTTCAAGTATATCAACAAGCGTGTAAAGAGGGCAGCATTTTCCCAGGCAAATTGTTGGTAACACGAGACAGTAACCTTTCGACCGATTCTAAATGGATAATTAATTTCCCGACGAAAAAGGACTGGAAGCATCGTTCCAAATATGAATATATTGAAGAAGGACTGAAAGATTTGGTGCGGGTTCTTGATCAATATAGGATAAAAAGTATCGCTATTCCTCCTCTTGGATGCGGCAACGGTGGATTGGATTGGAGCAAGGTGAAAGAGTTGATGGAAAAGTATCTCGGGGAATTAAATGTGGATATTCATATCTATCAGCCGAACGAAGCCGTCAGCGAATTGTTGAAGCAGGAAACGAATTGTCGGGAGGCAAAATTAACTCCGGCGAGAGCCATGTTGCTGTACGCTCTGTTTTATTATGAATCGTTAGGAGAAAACAGCAGTTTATTCGTCGCAAATAAATTAGCATATTTTATGCAATTGCTGGGTGAACCTTCATTTGGCAAACTGAAATTCGTTGCAGGACATTATGGCCCCTATTGCACTCAGGTCGGATATATTCTGCACGACATTAACGGGAAATATATCAAAGGTCTCGAACAGATGAAGATCGGAGCTTTCGATTCTTTGGAGTTGCAATATAGCACGATGAAGGAAGTTAGCGAATATGTGAAAACAAAGTTGAAGTCGGAACAGGTTGATCGTTTGAAATTATTGATAAAATTGATCTCTGGATTTCAATCGGCTTTGTCTCTGGAAATTCTCGCGTCTGTTGCGTATGTTCGGAAAGAAAATACTTATATTGACTTGGCGCAAACCATTACACAGATTCAAAATTGGTCTCCTCGAAAAAAACATTTGTTCAAAGAGAAGTATATTCAAATAGCTTATTCTTATTTAGAAGATTTTTCCAAAGGACGAGATTGTCTATTTAGGACTGTAAAGTAAAATAGCAAATTGACGTTTATGAATAAAGAATCCCGATAAGTATTTATCGGGATTCTTTTACTTGGTTTGTCCGATAATCTTTTAGCTGCAATGCACTCTATGCTCATAATTTTTCATAGTATTGCGGCCAACTTCCGAATCTGTTGCAATCGAGCCGTCAGTTTACTGTCTTTGCGAGCTGTTTGCATATTGTATCGAGTCTGCATATTGGTAAGCATTTCGGCTTCGATTCCCAATGCAGCCTCGAAATACAAGGCCATAGTTTCGGTTACAGGGCGTTTCGCGTTCAGAATTTCATTGAGCATCGTATAGGAAATACCTATCTGTTCGGCCAATTTTTTCTGCGAGATGCCTCTGTATTCGATCTCCTCCTTCAGTATTTCTCCCGGATGCGTAGGAGTGTATGGATAACCTAAATTTCCCATAGCAATTATTTATAGTGGTTCGACAACTCAATAATATTGCAAATCGTTATTTGCTCTTTCCCGTCGGCTTCGTGCGAAACCAAAAATTCAATCCGATACTGGTCATTCACTCTGATTGAGGAAATACCTTCTTTATTTCCAGTCAGTACCTCGTACCCCAATGAATGTAACTGATAAAGAGCTTCGATACAACTTGCATCGTTAAGAATATCTATACGTTGCTTGTAGCGTTTAACTATTGTCGGTTGGTAACGGTGTTTTCTATCTTTACACTTTCCTTCGTAGTATAATTCCGATAGATACTCTTTTTGGAATTTTACAATCATTATTGCTGATTTTTACATTGCAAAGATAGTGCTTATTTTCAAAAATTCGCTAAAAAAGTGAATTTATTTTTGGCAGATATGTTAATTGGCATCCATATACCGTTGCATCATGGCCATAGCGTTCGGGTCGGCGTTCTGTTGTGCCGCCTGTTGCAACTGCGTAAGGGCTTCGGGGTCGATTTGACCGGCTGCGGCCTGTTCGTTGAAAGACTTGACCTCGGCGAGTAGTTTGTCGGCCCCCGGCAGCGAGCAGTTATTGAGGAATATTTCGAGCGGTATGCGGCCGCTTTCGAGCAGTTTCATCAATAGGTCGTCGGTCATTTGCCGGAATACGGGCGTATCGTTCGATTTTGCGGCCGTGAGGTTAAAATCTTCGATTTTCTGCGCCATTTCCGGCTCGTAGAATTTCGCCATCTCTCCGGCGGTTTTACCATTGGTGCCGATGTATCGACGGGTCGTGTAGTATTGCATGAGGACTTTAAGCAGTTTTTCGTCGCGTTCCTCGCAGAACATATTGTAATTCTCGAACAGCACGACGAAATTCATCATCGAGTTTTGTGCTTGCTGGGCGTAGAGACTCGACGGCGTATTGGCTCGCGGAACTTGCCCCTGTACCGCTCCGTTCAGTCCGCTGATTTGCTGCATGATGTTCATTTCCTGCGCGAACATTTCCCATGCTCCGATATTGGTGCCGTTCATGGATATTTGCTTCGGGAGTTTGTCGTAGGCCCCTTTTTTGATAAGAATGACGCCGTTCGTTTTGACGTATTCGCGTGCGAAATCCTGAATGTCCATATCGTCGGGTATGCACTCCTGCGGAACCATCAACAGCCCTTTTGCCGAGGCTCCGATGATGAAATCCAAAAGGGTCAATAGCCGGTTGATATAGCGCTGAATGTCTATTACGTCCGATAATACGGCTTTGAACCGTCCGTCGATTACGGGCATGGCCGCAAGCACGTAGGGGTGTTCTTCGTGTGCATAGGGACTTTCGGTCTCTTTGATGCAGTAGCCGTTCGGCGTAAGGTATTTCACCCGCCAATAATATTCGTACTGTTCACGGGCGTAGATGAGTTTCACTGTGTCTGGGGCGATCCCTGCGGCCATACCTTGCTCGATGCGCGAGGCGTTGATCGCTTCGACTTCTTGCATCGTGAGTTCGGTGTATATCTCCTCCGTTCCGTCGGCGTAGTCATGTATGTATAGTACCCAGCGGCCGAGGCGTTCCCACACCTCGATAACGCGGTATTTGCCGAGGTCGTTCGTGTATAGGAAATTCAGATTTTGAAGCCGTGAGGCGTGATTTTCATAGAGGTTTTCCAGCTTTGTATGGTCGTGGCAGATGCCATAAATTTCGCGTAATGCCTGCACGTCTTCACGGCATGTGGCGAAGTTGCGCACCAAATCGTCGAACGTGTAGTCGTGCAGCTCTCCGATGCGGCGGATGTCTGTCAGTCGCGGATCTTCGATGTCGGCATTGAAAAATAGCCGGTTGATGTTCACGAGGTCGATTTTTCCGTCCGTGCGGTTCTTGGTACTCCAATAGCCGTAGCGTACCTTCGCGCAGGCTATCCCCGTCAGACAGAGTTCCTCAACAACGTTGATGTCTATTTTTCGGATTCTGTTGAGCTGGTGGCACGCTTGCAGGGCGTTGGTCAGCATTTCTCCGAGCGGCTGGG
>UMCW01071680.1_pt1 | contig 11581 bp, 10 predicted proteins | sample 1964321 | NCBI WGS metagenome assembly UMCW01 (sample SAMEA4835977, study PRJEB28245) | human gut metagenome | biome: gut microbiome; material: fecal sample | place: Denmark | collected 2008
ACGATTCCAAGTTTCATTTTCTCTATTTCCTCCTTAAAACCTTGATTTCTAAAGCTAAATCCACAAGGTCTATTTCTCTTATTTTCTGTTATGTGACTCTTTCACAAAAAGAAGCCCCAAAATAGCATCTAATATTATACTATAATGGGGTTTGAATTTCAATCTCTCGTCTCCATCAAAATCACTTTTCCAAACACGAAAGAGATCTTCACTTCATCTTCACCTTCTGCAAACTCATTACTCACACACAAGCTGTCTCCTGATGAGAGCAAATGATTCTGCAATGGATATTTTGCACCGCTGATACAGAAATCCTCAACCGGAAGTTGCATCGGAAATACTGAAAAATACTTTCCGAAAGCTTCTTCTCTGCGAATTGCGATTCCATGATCAAGCAGACGAATTCTATTATGACTGTCTAAGATCATCGCCTGAGATCCTGCTTCAAGTGCAATATTCAGGCACTGAACATTAGCCCAGAAATGATCCAGACGATTTCCTGTTCCTCCAAGAATCCAGATTTCTTTTCTTCTAAGTCCAAGACACATACGAAGTGCAATCTCCGTATCAGACGCATCCTTTACCGGATTGAACTCCCGGATCGGTACACTTGCTTCTTTTCTATAATAATCGATCACTTCTTCCGGTACACTGTCAAAATCTCCCACAATGTAATCCGGCTTGATCTTATGTTCATAAAGAAATGCGAGTCCTTTATCTACTCCGATAATAAATTCTGTCTCTTCTGCCTCAAGAATTGGAAGGACAAAATCTTCTTCCAGCATTCCCCCGCTCACAATAACTGTTCTCTTACACATTGCCGTTTAAAATCTCCATAAACTTTGCTGTATTATCTTTGATATCACCTTTAAAAACGCCTGAACCCGAGACCATTACATTCGCTCCGGCTGCAAGTACTTCTGCCACGTTTTTATGATAGATTCCACCATCTACTTCAATATCAGTTGTAAGTCCTTTTTCATTCAGAAGGTTTCTCAATTCACTGATACGTTCCAGTGATTCCGGAATAAATGCCTGTCCGCCGAATCCCGGTTCTACAGACATGATCAGAAACATCTCTGCCTGATCCAGATATGGAAGCAGTACATCAACCGGTGTCTTTGGTTTAATAGAAATTCCTACTTTCGCTCCTGCTGCATGGATTTTATCAATTGTTGCCTGCAGATCTTCACATGCTTCATAATGAACTGTAACGATATCTGCTCCTGCTTTCACGAATTCTTCCACATAACGGATCGGTTCTGTCACCATGAGATGAACATCCAGTGTCTGTGTTGTTGCTCCCTTGATTGATGCGAGAACAGGCATTCCAAAGGAAATGCTTGGAACGAACATTCCGTCCATCACATCAAAATGAATATACTCTGCGCCTGCTTCTTCTGTTAATTTCAACTGTTCTCCTAAAATTTTGAAATCTGCTGAGAGAATAGATGGTGCCAAAATATTTTTCATAAACTTAATACCTCTTTCTTTCCTTTAGTTCACGGTACATCTCCGTATAATCTTCATATCTGATCTTATGGATCTTCCCTTCTTCAACTGCCTCTTTTACAGCGCATCCGGGTTCATGTATATGGTCACAGCCATTGAACTTGCACTGTCCTTCAAATGGTGTGAATTCCGGAAAATAATATTTTAAATCTTCTTTTTCGAAATCATTGACATAAAGAGAGCTGAATCCCGGAGTATCCATAATATAAGAATCTTCTCCAATCACGATCAGTTCGGAATGTCTTGTTGTATGTTTCCCTCGGTCAATCTTCTTACTGATACTTCCTGTCTCCATCTTCACTTCAGACTGCAGAAGATTGATCAGGGATGATTTTCCAACACCGGAAGGACCTGCAATCGAAGTTGTCTTTCCTTTTAAAAGTGATTTTAACTCACTGATATTTTCTTCTTCCTTCGCACTTGTGAAGATTACCGGATATCCGCATCCGGTATAAACTTCTTTCAATTCTGCAATTTCAGGATGGCTTGCAATATCTGTCTTATTAAAACATAATACGACAGGTATCTCTTTTCGTTCCATCATGACAAGAAAACGATCTAACAGATTATAATGTGGTTTCGGTTTTGTCACTGCAAATACAACCAGTGCCTGATCAATATTGGCTACTGCCGGACGAATCAACTCATTCTTACGCGGCAGGATCTCTGTGATATTTCCTGTCATTTCTTTTTCATCAAGTGCCTCGATCACAGCATCATCACCGACCAACGGCTTGATTCCGTCTTTTCGAAAAGCACCCTTTGCTTTACATTCAAAAATTCCGGATTCTACTACATTCACGTAGTAGAATCCGGCAATCCCTTTTATTATCTTTCCCTGCATATACTTGCTCTCTGTTATCATTGATTCGTGTTCTCTTCTGTCCCGGAATCATTTCCGGAATCTCCACTATCCGGATCTGATGGCTGAGATCCTTTGCTGACCATATACTGGACAGTTGTTCCTTTTTCTACCTGCGTACCACTGCTGACAGACTGATAGAATACCTGTCCTTCTGGATATTCATCACTATAATCCTCACCAATATACTCCGGTGTAAGTCCTGCCTGCTTCAACAGTTTTTCCGCTGTATTCTGGTCTTTATAGGAAAGATCCGGTACTGTAACCACCGTCATCTTTGGTCCTTTGCTCACCACATATCCGATTGTTGTACCTTTAGATACTTCTTTTCCGGCATCTGTATCCTGTGAAATAATAACTCCTTCTTCTACAGTATCACTGTAATCTTCAGTTGCATTTCCTGACAAACCTGCCTGTGAAAGTGCTGCTTCAGCATCCGACTGGGACTTTCCGGTAAGTTTAGGAACTGTTGCCGGCTGATTTCCCTTGCTTATTACAAGAGTAACCGTTGTTCCTTCTTTTACTTCTGCACCTTCACTCGGACTGACAGAAACAACTTCTCCCTGCTCCACATCATCACTGTAGACCGGATCACCTTTCTTCACAACAAGATTCTTATCCTGAAGTGCTTTTTCTGCATCAGCTTCTGCCAAACCAACAACACTTGGAATCGTTGTCATCTTAGCTTCTTCACCACTGCTGATCACAACATTGACTGTTGTATGCTTCTTTACTTTCTTTCCATCAGCAGGATCCTGGCTGATAATCTTTCCTTTTGCAACAGTATCGGAAGGCGCAGTTGATTTATGGATTCCGAGATCATATTTGTTCAGTTCTTTCTGAGCTTCCTCATATGTCTTGCCTGTCACATCCGGTACTTTTACCATCTCTGAATCTGTTTGTTGTGTAGTCGTTCCTTTTCCACCTTTAAATACGCCCACTGCATTTCCTACAAGGAACATGATCAAAAGTGCGATCACAACACCGGCAACAACCATAAGAATCTTCATGATCTTCTTCGTGTCTTTATTCACTTCATTCTTCTTACGGCGATCATCATAGCGGCTTCTGCGGCGATCATCATAATCATCGTCATCATCATAACGACTTCTGCGGCGGTCGTCGTAGTCATCGTCATCATCATAACGGCTTCTGCGGCGGTCATCGTAATCGTCATAGTCATCCTCGTAATCGTCGTCATAATCATCATTATAATTCTGACGATTCTTCATACGATTCAGTTCATCCTGTGACATAACAACCGTGGTCCGTCCTGTATCCTGAGATGCTGCCGGCATACGTTTTGTCACACCATCAAGAACTACAAAATCTCCATCCGGATCTACCAGTGAGTGCTTCAGATCCTGAAGCAGTTCCTCACAGCTCATATATCGTTTATTCGGCAGTTTCTGTGTACATTTCATAATAATGCACTCCAGACTGTACGGAATATCCGGTACTTCTTCTGCTGGAGACTTAATCACTTCATTCAAATGTTTCAAAGCAACCGTTACTGTCGAATCTCCGTCAAACGGAACATGCCCGGTGATCATCTCATACATCGTGATACCTGCTGAATAGATATCACTCTTCTCATCTACAATACCGCCTCTGGCCTGTTCCGGAGATGTGTAATGTACAGATCCCATCACCGTTGTTGTTACTGCCTGCGTTGCCGTTGATGTCGTAGCCCGCGCGATTCCGAAATCAGTAACCTTAACCTTTCCATCTTTGGAAATAATAATATTCTGCGGCTTAATATCCCGGTGAATGATATGGCAGTTATGCGCTGCCTGAATGCCTGTCACCATCTGAATAGAAATACTGATCGTCTCTTTTGCTGAAAGCTTTCCTTTCTTCTCGATATAATCCTTCAGCGTAATTCCTTCTACAAGCTCCATGACCATATAATAAAGACCACGATCCTGCCCTACATCATAGACATTGACTACGTTTGGATGCATCAATCCTGCTGCTGCCTGAGCTTCGCTTAAAAACTTCTTAATAAACGTCTCATCCGAACGATATGTGCTCTTCAACACCTTGATCGCAACAAAACGATTCAGCTTATGGTCCTTGCCTTTATAGACATCTGCCATTCCGCCAGAACCGATACGACCAAGTATCTCGTATCGTTTCCCTAAAAATACTCCTTCTTTAATCATACACTCACCTCATCTGCAAATGGCTCAAACAATACCACTCCGATGTTATCTGTTCCTCCATTCTCTTTTGCTGCTTCCACCAGCATCTCACCTGCCTCGACGATATCCCGGCTTCCCTGCACAATATGGAAAAGTTCTTCATCTTCCACCATATTACTTAATCCGTCTGTACACATCAGAATGATGTCTCCCCGTTTCAGACGGTGTTCATAAAAGTCCACATCCACATCAGCTTTTGCACCGATCGCTCTTGTGATAATATTCTTATCCGGATGATGCTTCGCTTCTTCCGGCTTAATTCCACCGAGACGAACCATCTCTTCTACAAGAGAATGATCCTTACTTAGCTGTTGGATTCCCTGATTGATCAGATACAGACGGCTGTCTCCCACATTGGCAAAATACAGCATCTGTTCTTTCACAGTAGCGGCAACAACCGTTGTTCCCATCCCCTTCAGATGTTCGTCACCGGATGCTTCTTTGATAATCTCACGATTGGCAGCCTTGATTGCTTTCACAAGAACACGTTCGATATCCTCACCCTCGCTCTTCGCAATCTCTTTGATCATCACTTCCACCGTACACTTGGAAGCATAATCTCCTGCCTGATGGCCACCCATACCATCCGCTACCACGAACAGGTTCTGGAGAATACCCAGTGGTTTTCCCGTCGTAAAGACGTAGTCCTGATTTACCTGTCGCACCATTCCAACATCTGTAATTGAAAATGTCTTCATACCTTCTATTCTCCTTCAGTTTCTACGTAGCGGCGCCTGAGCTGACCGCAGGCTCCGTCAATATCAGAGCCCATTTCCCTTCTTATAGTAACATTTATTCCGCTTTTTTCAAGTTTATTTTTGAAATTCAAAGCACTTTTCCGGCTTGGACGAACAAAATCACGCTCTTTTACCGGGTTGACCGGTATCAGATTGATATGACAGTTCTTATGCTTTAATAAATGAATCAGTTCCTGTGCATCTTCATCCGTATCATTCACACCATGTACAAGACTGTACTCAAAGCTCACTCTCCGGCCGGTTTCTTTGAAATATTCGTCACAGGCTGCGAGTACTTCTGTGATATCATATTTATTTGCAACCGGCATCAATTTTCTTCGTTTTTCCTGATTGGAACCGTGAAGCGAAAGTGCAAGTGTAATCTGTAAATGCTCTTTCGCCAGTTCTTTCATCTTTGGAACTATTCCACAGGTTGATACGGTGACATTTCTCTGACTGATATTCAGTCCATGCTCATCTGTAAGTAAATGAATAAACTTCAGGAAATTATCGTAATTATCCATCGGTTCTCCGGTTCCCATGATCACCACATTCGAAACCCTCTCACCACTTATCTTCTGAATCTGATAGATCTGTCCAAGCATCTCAGACGGAGAAAGATTTCTCACCAGACCTCCGATCGTTGATGCACAGAATGCACATCCCATCCTGCAACCGACCTGGGAGGAAATACAGACAGAATTTCCATGCTTATATTTCATAAGAACACTTTCGACTACATTTCCATCATAGAGACGGAACAGGAACTTGTTCGTACCGTCAATCTGGGAAATCTGTCTCTCAAGCATAACAACCGGGAGAATCTCATAATTCTCTTCCAGTTTTTCCCTCAAAGCCTTTGAAAGATTCGTCATCTCATCAAAATGATCTACCAGCTTCACATGCAGCCATTCATAAATCTGTTTTGCACGAAATGCTTTTTCTCCGATCGTCGCCATCTCTTTCTGTAATTCTTCATATCCATAAGCACGGATATCCTTCTTCATCTTAAAGTTTTCCTCCTGTATTTCGTTTTTTCTGTGAGTTATTCACATTATTTGTTTGCTTTTTCTATTTTTTCACATTTCCTGAAAATCATGCTTTTTCTTTAATCTTGCAATAAAGAATCCGTCACAATCGTGAACTCCCGGGAAGAATTGGATACATCCCTTCTCGATCACATCACTTCGTAACTCCTTGCAAAGATTTTCTGTAATATCATCCAGTTCAAATTGTGGGTATTCTTTCAAGAACCAGTGTACATTGTCCATGTTTTCTCCCGGATTTACGGTACATGTGCTGTACAGCAATGTGCCGCCATCCTTGACGATTGCCTGTGCGCAAGTCAGAATCTTTCTCTGCAAATCTGCAAGTTCTTCAAGATCTTCCGGTTGTACGCGATATTTCAGATCTGGTTTTTTGCCAAGAACGCCAAGACCTGAACATGGAAGGTCTGCAATCACAAGATCCGCTGTTTCCTTATCATACTCATCAAATACAGAAGCGTCCTTGCATACAGCACAAATATTTCCAAGTCCGGAACGGTCGATATTCTGCCAAATCAGATCTGTCTTATATTCAGTCAGATCTCTTGCTTCAACCCGTCCTGTCTTTTCTTCTGTTCCATTCTCTCTCGCCGCCACTTCATCTGCCAGCTGAAGCTTCTCTGCCACATGAAGTGATTTTCCTCCCGGTGCTGCGCAGACATCAATTACATGATCGCCGGCTTTTGGATCTGCCAGTTCTCCGACAAACATAGAACTGATATCCTGTACTGCAAAGAGTCCTTCCTGAAAACTTTCCAGACCTTCCAGATAATCATAATCTGAAAGATAAAACGCATAAGGAAGATACGGATGTGCTTCTACTTTCGCTCCTTCTGCTTCCAGTTTTTCTTTCAATACTTCCGGTGTAACCCGGTTCATACAACATCGGATCGTAATCGGCTTCTCTTTCTGAAAATCTGCTGCCATCTTCTCTGTAATCTCTTCCCCATATTCTTTCTTCCATAAAGAAAGAATCCATTCCGGGACAGAATATTTCACAGACAATCTCTGTACATCTTCTTTTGGATACTCGATCTCATCCATCTTGCGGACAACATTTCTCAGGACTCCATTCACATATCCCCGCAGACCTGAAAATCCTTTTCGAACCGCAAGCTTTACTGCCTCACTGCACACCGCATGATCCGGTACGCTATCCATATATTTCAGCTGATAGACACTGCTACGAAGAAGATTACGGATGACCGGTTTCATCTTCTTAACCTTTGTCTTAGAAATCTGATTCAAAATATAATCAATTTCTATCATATGTTCCAGAGTACCTTCCACAACTCTGGTAATAAATGCACGCTCACGTTTCTCAAGATATTGATATTTTGACAGAACATCGCCAAGAATCTTATGACTATATGCTCCATTCTCTGTTATTTCCATCAAAATCTCAAGAACGACCTCGCGTTCATTGATCTGCTTTCCCATAAATAATCTCCTATTCTCCGCATTTTGGAGGTTGGCTCTGAACAGTTACAGCATTTTTTCTTTTTATCAGTCATTCCTTCTTCGTCCATTTGTCAGGATCAACAAACGTAAAAGCTGTAAAATCATTGCGGCCGCACTTGCCACATATGTCATTGCTGCTGCCCGAAGTACCTTCTTCACTCCACCAACTTCGTCTTCACGGAGCATTCCTGAATTTCCAAGTACCTTCACCGCTCTTCTGGAAGCATTGATTTCCACCGGAAGTGTTATAAGATGAAATGCCACAGCTACCATAAAGAGCAGAATTCCGATATCAATAAGGAAGCTGGACATCTGGCCATTCATAAACAGGCCGATAATGATCAACGGCCAGGAAATCATGGAACCGAAATTTACGACCGGCACAAGTGCCCCACGGATTGATAAAGGTGCATACCCTTCAAAATGCTGTACTGCATGACCACACTCATGTGCCGCAACTCCGATTGCTGCTACAGAAGTTGAATTATAAACCGGATCAGAAAGTGCCAGTGTCTTGTTTCTCGGATCATAATGATCGGTCAGATTTCCCGCAATATGAGTCACCTGCACATCATAGATTCCATTTCTTCTGAGAATCTGTTCTGCCGCTTCTCGTCCTGTCATCCCTGAATAACTGCGGATCTTCGAATATTTTGCAAATGTTCCTTTCACCTGGGATGATGCGAGCAGGCTGAGAACCACACCGATCAGTACCAGTATATAAGTCCAGTCATAATAAAATCCATAATACATACTAAAACTACCTCCTGTTATCTATCTGCAGTCCCCCTCCAGAAGTCCTCTTATTCCCGTGTAAATTTAACTCCGCTTTCAATTGTGTATCCCCTTAAGAAAGCTCCTGTATCCATTCTCTTTTTCCCCGGAATCTGAAGTTCCAGAACTCGTAAGACGCCATCCCCTGTCTGAACAGTAAAGGAATCTTTCTCTACACTCAACACTGTTCCAGGCTCTGCTTTTACCGTGCCATCAGCCTCTGCTTTTGCTCTCCAGATCTTCACTACCTTTTTGTCCCAATGTGTGTAAGCACTTGGCCAGGAATTCAGGCCACGCACCAGACGTTCGATCTGTACTGCGGATGTATTCCAGTCAATATTTCCAAGCTTCTTATCGAGCATTCTGGCATATTCTGTCGGGCTTTCTCCCTGCTTCTCGAAAGTTGCCGTATGATCTTCAATAGCCTTCAGAGTCTCTACACAAAGCTTTGCTCCTGCCTCTGCAAGCTTATCATGAAGGCTTTCTCCTGTCTCATCTTCTGTGATCGGCACTTCAACCTTCTGGATCATGTCGCCTGTATCCAGTCCTTCGTTCATCTGCATTGTTGTAACACCTGTCACTTCCTCGCCATTGATGATAGACCACTGGATTGGCGCGGCACCACGGTATTTCGGAAGTAGAGATGCGTGTACATTAATACATCCGTATGGTGTCATCTCCAGAATTTCTTTCGGAATGATCTGACCAAATGCAATGACAACCATCACATCTGCATTGTATTTTCTCAGTTCTTCTACACATTCCGGATCACGGATCTTCTTTGGCTGATAAACCGGAATTCCATGTTTTATCGCAGCTTCTTTCACCGGGGTTGGCTGCATCTCTTTACCACGTCCTTTTGGTTTATCTGGCTGGCTCACTACGAGACACACCTCATGCCCTGCTTCCACCAGTGCCTCCAGTGTTCCCACGGAGAAGTCCGGTGTTCCCATGAAAATTATTCTCATCAATTATTCCTCCACTTCGTATTCCATATCTCCCTCGTTGTAGGCCGGTGAATCATGCAGTTCTCCTTCTACTTTCTCTACATAGAGGTGTCCTCCCAGGTGATCGATCTCATGACAGAACGCTCTTGCAAGAAGTTCTTCTCCTTCTATCTCAAACTCCTCCATATTTTCATTAAGTGCACGTACTTTTACATAATTCGGACGAGTTACGATTCCCCATTTTCCCGGCACACTTAAGCAACCTTCTTCGCCTGTCTGCTCACCGGATGTCTCAACAATCTCAGGATTGATCAAAACGATCGGACCCTCTCCGACATCAATCACTACAATCTGTTTGAGAATACCAACCTGCGGTGCTGCAAGACCCACCCCCATCTTCTCATACATCGTATCAAGCATATCTTCAATTAAAATCTTTGTACGAAGTGTCATCTTCGTCACTGGTTTACACTGTTTTTCAAGAACATCATCGCCCATCTCTCTTACTTCTCTGATTGCCATTATTCTTTCCTCTCTTTTCTATAAATTCATCGGGTTAAAATCGAATTGGATTCTCATTTTCTGAAACCCTGAGTTAATTTCTATATATTGTTCCATCCTGTCTTTTAATACAACTAAGGTTCGGTATTCCGGCGCTTTTACGTAAATCACTCTCCGGTAAATATCTTTGATCTTATCCACTCCCGGACTTGCCGGGCCGATCACATCGAGCTGTGCCTGACCTTTGATCCGCAAAATGTATTCCTTCAGATACTTGCACGCTTTCTCTAAAAGTACCTCATCTTCACATGCTGCAAGTACTGCCATCAGGTTCTCCACCGGTGGATATCCCATCAGACTGCGGTAACGGATTTCTTTCTCATAGAATGCTTCATAATCCTGCGCTGCTGAAGCCTCGATTGCATAATGCTCCGGATCGTAAGTCTGAATCACGACCTCACCCGGTCTGTCACCTCTTCCGGCACGGCCTGCTGCCTGTGTCAAAAGCTGAAATGTTCGCTCACCGGAACGATAATCATCTGTATAAAGTGACATATCTGCTGCCAATGCACCGACTAATGTGACCTTTGGAAAATCATGTCCCTTTACGATCATCTGTGTTCCCACAAGAATATCCGCCTCTTCATTCGCAAAGGCAGATAAAATCTGCTCATGGGAATCCTTTTTCTTCGTCGTATCCATATCCATGCGGAGTACTCTTGCCTGTGGGAATCTTGCTTTCACCATGTCCTCGATCTGCTGAGTTCCTGCGCGGAATTCTCCGATATAACGGGAACCGCATTCCGGACACTCCGTCACCTTCGGCTGTTCATAGCCACAGTAATGACAGACCATTTTCCCACCTTTGTGTACCGACAAGGATACATTACAGTGCGGGCATTTCACTACATGGCCACATTCTCTGCAGGAAATAAAACCAGAATATCCTCTGCGATTCAAAAACAGCATAATCTGCTCTTTTGCATTCAGTCTGTCTTCAATCAGTTCCTGCAACTTCTCACTCAAGATGGAACGGTTTCCATTCTTCAGTTCCTTTCGCATATCAACTGTATGCACAGTCGCCATCTGCTGCATATGAGAACGATTCTTCATCTCGTAAAGCTGATACTCACCAAGCCTTGCCCGGTACATTGCCTCCATTGACGGAGTTGCACTTCCGAGCACAACGCTGGCATCTTCTACTTCTGCCCTGTGGACTGCTACTTCTCTTGCATGATAACGTGGCACCTGCTCACTCTTGTAGGTTGGTTCATGCTCTTCGTCAATAACAATCAACCCCAAATCCGGAAATGGAGTAAAAAGTGCAGAGCGTGGTCCGATCATCACATCGACCTCGCCCCTCTTTGCACGCATCATCTGATCGTAACGTTCTCCGGCAGACAGTCTTGAGTTCATGATAGAAACTCTGTCGCCGAAACAGCGATAAAACCGCATCACTGTCTGATAGGTCAGTGCGATCTCCGGAATCAGAACGATTGCCTGCCTTCCCTGCCCGACCACAGTGCGAATCATCTCC
>UMCW01077645.1_pt1 | contig 11574 bp, 8 predicted proteins | sample 1964321 | NCBI WGS metagenome assembly UMCW01 (sample SAMEA4835977, study PRJEB28245) | human gut metagenome | biome: gut microbiome; material: fecal sample | place: Denmark | collected 2008
ACAGAAAAATACACTCTTATTTCCTTTATTGTCAAACCAATCATCGGCTTTATCTATATCTTTTTCTTTTAAAAATAATACTTTACCTATTTTTCCTCTTACAATTTTTTTGAGTCTTTCTTTATTAAAAATTTTACCTATGTAATATAGAATTAAAGCACCAATTAAAGAACCAAATGTTGATGCTATAATCATGAAAAATACTTTTAAGTTAGTGTATGTACTAAAAAAACCACTGAATAAAAGAATTACTTCTGAAGGTATCGGAGGAAAGACATTTTCAATTAATATTAGAAAAAATACTCCGAAATAACCAAATTGTTCTATAATGTGTAATATAATCTCTTGCATATTATCCCTCTTTATAAGTTTATTCAGAAATTTTAAATTTAATCTTTCCTTTATTTTTCTTTACTTCAACTTCAGTAATTACACCATTAATTATATTTAAACATGGACCCTTATGGCTTACATCAGCATTATAAATTATTGGTATATCTAACTTACTTATAACACTATCTTTTAAACAATCAATTACATTTTCATATGTATTACTTACTTCTTTTCCAAATCTTCCAAAAATAATACCTTTTGCATATTTAAAATATCCAAGTTCACTAAACTTCCAAAGTATTCTAATTACATCATCCATACTTTTTTCACAATTATCAAAATACCAGATGATACCATCATTTTTATACTTTTCATTAAATTCATTTATTCCATCATACTTTGTACCAGCTAGGTCAAATATAATATCAAAACAACCACCAATAATTCGACCTTTAATAAAAACATCTTCATCCTTAACCGTCATCCATTTTACATCACTATCCAAATTATAGCTTTCTAGACCAGTTACTTTCTCCGGATAAACATCTTCATATTTTTCATAACTATTTTGTTCTATAATATTTCCATTTATTATTTTCAAAAAATCTTTTTCACTTTTATGATATTCTTCCATTCCAAAATGAGAGAAATTTTTTCCATAAATAATTGCTATATCACACTTTGTAGTTATTGGATATAACAAACCAGTTGGGTCAGAAAAACCACACACAAATTTTGGATTATTTTTTAACAAATCAAAATCAATATAAGGCAAAATTTCTAAAAGAAATTCACCACCAGAAGCACACATTATTAAATCAACGGAATTATCCCTAACCATTTCATTAAATTCTTTTGCTCTTTGTTCTTCACTTGTGCTTCTGCCCATAAATGAATTAAAGACATTATCAGATAATTTAATTTTATAACCCAAACTCTCTAATTTACTACAGGCATTTTTAAATCTTTTAACCTTTAATTCATTATCAGCACCATCAGATGGAGCAACTACTCCGATTACACTTTCTTTTTTTACAAACTTTGGAATTATCATATCTTTACCTCCATCTAAATTATACATTACCTAAAAGAAAAAAAGCAACTAAAAGTTACTTTATTCTTCTCTTAATTTAGCTCCACATCTTTTACTTAATGAAGAAAGTATTCTTTCCATCTTATCATTTATTTCTTCCATAGTCATTGTACTACCTTCATTAATCATACGTACCTTAAATGTAACAGATTTTTTACCTTCAGGAATTTGATTTCCACGATATACATCTACAAATTCAACTTCTTTAACTTTTCCTTTTACAGTTTGTTCAATTATTGCCCAACTTACAGATTCATCTACTAAGATTGACAAGTCTTTTTCAACTAAAGGTAGTTCAGGTAAATGTTCAAACTTATTATCTCTAGAAGCAAATGGAATTAATTCTTCCATATTTAATTCAAATATAGCTACATTAGTTCTTTTGATTTTTACATCATTCATAGCTTTAATTGATAATAATCCTAGGGAACCAATTACATTACCATTTAATGTTATATTTAAATGTGCATTGACATCAGCCCAGCTTGGTTTATCTCCAGTTTCTAGTTTTATTGAATCCATATGAGCATATCTAGACATTTCTTCTAAAACACCTTTTAATTCAAAGAATAATTCTTTAGCATTTTTACCGATGATTGCACCAGCTAGATGTTTATTTTGAACAGGTAATATTTCATCATCACTTGATGGTCTATAATCACCTTTTTTAAAAGTTTCGGCACATTCAAAGATTTTAAATGAGTCATAATATCTTAGGTTTTTAACAGTTGCCTCAAGTAATCCAGGGATAAGAGATGTTCTTAAATTTGCAAGTTCAGGTGCCGGAGGCGTTGCAAGTCTAATTGCATCATCAGTTGAAATCCCTGCTGCATTAATATATTTTTCATCTATCCAAGGATATGTAAATATTTCATAAAATCCACATCTATTAGCTAAATATTCCATTATTCTTTTTTCTAATAATACTTTTCTTTGATTAATAGAGTGTTCAATGGTTATATCAATAGGTTTTGCTTCGAATGAATCAAAGCTTAATATTCTAGCAATATCTCCCATTACATCATCTTTTAAAGATACATCTCCGGTTGACCTAAATGTTGGTACTACTACATGGTATACACCATCATTTAAAGTAACCTCATAGCCTAAAGCAGTAAGAATTCTTTTAATAACTGCATCATCTATTTTCTTACCTAATCTAGTAGTTAAGAAATTCTTACTTACATCTATTTCTTCTTTTTTAGTTTCTACTGGGTAAACATCAGCAAATTTAACAATTTTACTTTCAGGAAATATTTTCTTAATTAAAGATAAAGCTAAATTTAGTCCTTCATCAACTCTATTAGTATCTATTCCCTTTTCATATCTAATAGATGCATCAGTTTTTTCTGCAAATCTTTTGCCTGTTTTTCTAATTGATGCAGCTGGAAAATTTGCAACTTCTAAAACAATACCTTTAGTATCAGGTAATATTGAGTCTTTACTACCACCTCGAATACCTGCTAGAGCCATTGCATTTTCAGTATCGCAAATAACTAAATCATCAGTAGTTAACTTAATAGAATTATGGTCAAGTAACAATAATTCTTCACCAACTTTTGCATTCCTAACAACTATTTTTTCTCCACTAACATGAGTTTTATCAAAAGCATGAAGAGGTTGTCCAACAGCAAACATAACATAATTTGTAATATCTACGATTGCATTAATTGGTCTGCCACCACATTTAACAAGCAAAGATTGCATCCACATTGGTGATTTTTTTTCATAAATTCCATCAATTTCAACTGCTGCATATCTATAACATTTTGATGGTTCTTTTATTTCTACATCATATTTTGGTAAATTTTTATCAATTTCATATGTTTCTTGGGCTTTTAATGGAACATCGTATATTGCAGATAATTCACGAGCTATTCCATAATGTCCCCATAAATCTGGTCTATTTGATAATGATTTATTATCTATTTCTAATACTGTATCGTTCATATCAACAACATCAGCAATATTATCTCCAGGTTTACAATCAATTCCACTTAAATCGATTATTTCAGTTTCATCTTTCGCTGGAAAGAAATCACTTAGGAAAACTTCTTCAGATGCACAAATCATACCATAAGATGATACTCCACGCATTTTAGTTTCTTTAATTACTACTGGGTCACCTACACCATGCCAAATAACTTCAGCTCCAGGTTTACAAACAACCACTAATTCATCTTTGTAAAGGTTAGAGCCTCCACATACAATTTGAACATTTTTATCTTCGCCAATATCAACCATACATACTTTTAATTTATCAGCATCTGGATGATTATTTACTTCAACTATTTTACCTACAATAATATCATGAAACTTTTTAGCAGTTTCTTCAACACTTTCAACTTCAACAGTTCTAAGAGTTAAATCATATGCTATTTGTTCATTTGTTAAATTATCTGGTAAATTTATATATTTTTTTACTAAATTTAATGATACTCTCATTTTATCCTCCTTATTTAAATTGTTTTAAGAAACGTAAATCACTACTATGGAAAAGTCTTACATCATCTACTCCATAACGCATCATTACTAATCTATCTAAACCAATATTAATATAAAATCCTGTCCATTCATCTGGGTCAAGTTTGGCAGATTTAAGGACATTGGGATGAATTACTCCACCAGGCATAACTTCTATCCAACCATTATGATTACATACTTTACAGCCTACCCCTCCACAAACAAGACATTCCATATCAATTTCATAACCAGGTTCTGTAAATGGGAAGAAACCTTCTCTCATTCTGGTATTTATTTTTCTTCCAAAAACTTTTTCTAAAATAGTTTGTATCATTACCATACCAGATGAAAATGATATATCTTTATCCACAATTAAGGCTTCATATTGATAAAAAGCTCTTTCATGTCTAGCATCAGTTGTTTCATTTCTAAAAACTTTACCAGGATACACAAATCTAGCTGGTGCTCCATGCTTTAGTAAATATCTTACTGAACCACCCGTTAAATGAGGTTTTAAACAAAGTCTTTGTGCACCCTCTTTATCTTCAGTTCCTTCAATCCAATATGTATCCATAGATTGACGAGCTGGATGATCCTTAGCAAAGTTTAAATTATCAAATGCATATTCTTCACTACTTATATCATCTTCAGTATAAACTTCAAAACCAAGTGATAAAAAAGCTTCATTTAAATCATTACGCATTTGTGTAATTGGATGTAGAGCCCCAGCACTAACTTTTTTTCCAGGTACTGTTAAATCAATTGGTTCATCTAAAACACTCATTGATGCAATAATTTCTTCTTCCTTACTTGCTAATTTTTCTTGAAATACATTTTTAATTTCTGTAGTCATCATTCCTACACTTTTTTTGTCTTCTGGAGCTAGACTTCCCATGTTTTTTAAGACTTCAGCAAGTTCACTTTTCTTACCCATCAAATCTTTTCTAACATCTTCAAGTTCTTGAATAGTTTTAGTAGCATCAATTTTTTCTAAACCTAACTCTCTTATTTTTTCTAACTTTTCCTTCATATTATCCTTCCTTTTCATCGGTACAAAAATATAAAAACGAGCAAACATCCTAAAAGGACGAATTGCTCGTGGTACCACCTTTTTTTATAGTATTTCTACTACCTCAAATAGATTAACGCTCTTACACGATTTGACTCCATTATTGAAATTCATTAATTCATCTTTTTGTTGTAGCTCTCAGTCAATGACTACAATTTCCTGTACAAAGGCTTGAACTAACTACTTAGATAACTTCTTCGTCAATTACTCCTTGATTATATTACTTTTTTTGATGTTTGTCAAATTATTTTTAATCAAAAAAATGTTTACTTGTGATAGTAACTATCTAGGTAAACATCCAAATAAACAAAAGGTAACATTCAACGTCCAAATCAAATGTTTCCTTTTTTAATATATGAAGAATTGCCTCATATATACTTATAATATCATAATTTTAAAATGATTTTCAAGTACGCGATGTTTTTATTTTAATTCGTACATTTTTTCTTTTGTTAAGGCTCCTGTAGATTTAGATACATGATATCTATATACATATGTTTTACCTTCAGCATCTGGTGTTCCATATACATCTTCTACTCTTGAAGTATATTCATTTCCATTATCAACAGTATCATAAATGTAGGCCATTTCTCTTTTGGTAACCCCTAAATCTTTCATGATTATACATTGATGTTCTCCCTCAGTTATATTTTTATGAGTACAATTACTACTTAGTACTTCACCATTTTCCATAGAAATATAATAAACACATTTATTTGTCATATATTCAAATGATACTTTATAAGCACAAGTGCCATTTGATGATAATGCCAAGACTGATTCTGGAGGTAAAATATCACAATAACTACCTGTTCCAACTGTTGCACCTTGAAAGCTTGCAGCTTTTTTACCAGCTTCTTCATTATTTAAGGCTTTAGCTTTTTTTTCACATTTTTGTAATGAATTTCCTCCACTTGGTTTATTATTATTATTATTATTATTATTTGTTGTTGTATTATTTGTTGCATCTTCGTTTTTATCTGTGTTTTCTTTTGTTACTTATTCTATTTCTTTAACACTTTTATCTTTTATATCTTCAATTTTTACATCTGGATTTTTACTTATTACCTCTTCTAAATAAGACGCTTTTGCAGGAGTAATTCCTAAATCTTCTGCTATTTTTTTCAAATTAAATCACCTTCTTTTTCTTAAAAAACAAATACACTCAACATGATACGTATAAGAAAACAAATCACAAATATATGAATCAATTATCTCATAACTATCTAGTAATTTCAAATCTCTTGCTTGTGTATGATAATCACATGAAATATACATTATTTCATCTGGCAACTTAAACTTAATAAAATCTATTACTTCCCTACTTAAACCAGCTCGTGGTGGGTCAACAATTAATTTATTAAATGCTACATCAATATTTTTGATATTACTTGCATCAATATATATAAATTTAGCATTATTTAAATTATTTATTAAAGCATTTTGATTGGCATTATCTACAGCATCTTTATTTATTTCAACACCTAAAACATTTTTAGCTTTTTGGGATACACTTAAACCTAAGGTGCCCACTCCAGAATACAAATCTAAAACACAATCATTATTATTAGTAAAATCTTCAACTAACTTAAACATTTTACTGGCAACATTTCTATTAACTTGAAAAAACGCTTTATATGATACTTTATATTTAATATTATTTATTTCTTCATAAAAATAATCATTTCCATATATTACTTTATCATTTATTATAATACCTTTTATGTTTTCATTTATATTTGGAATATTTATTTTATCTTTACTATTTATTATAATTAGTATTTCACTTTTATAATTACATCTAATTATTACTTCTCCATTTATAATTTTCATGTTAGAAATAATATTAATTACATCATTTATACAATCTTCTGAAAGTATACACTTTTTTATTTCTACAACACTATGACTATTTAATTTAAAATAACCAATTACTCCATTTACAACTTTTAGAGTAATTTTATTTCTATAATTATATGGCGTGTCATTTGTGATAAGGCTTGGATTTATAATTAACCCCATTTTCTTAAAATAATTAATTACTTTTTCCTTTTTATAATCAATACCTTTTTCATAGGATAAAGTTTGTAAAGTACAGCCACCGCAGATACCAAAATAAGGACATAAGGCATCTATTCTATCACTTGATGGGTTAACTAAATCCACCAAAATTGCTTCATTATATTTTTTATGTTCCTTTATAATCTTGATATTGGCAATATCACCGGGGACTGTATTTGGTACAAAAGTAACTTTATCATTTACAAAACAAATACCACGACCAAAGTCATCTAATTTAACAATTTCAACTTTCATAAACATCACTATCAATATTTTAGCATAAATACCATTATTTGGTAAATATTAATAATGGTGATTCCATGAACAAAATAGTAAAAAGATTAGAAACTGAATTTAGTAAAAGTCCAGATTTTGTGATAAAAGAAATAAATTTATCTATTTTTAAAACTATGTATTTAGTTTATTTAGAAACAGTTTCAAGTAGTGATAAAGTAAATGACTACATATTAAAAAATATAATTTTAAAAAAGGATGAAATTAATAAAAATAACATTTCATCATATATAGCTGCCCCGAATACGTTAGAAATTAAAAATGTTGATGAGTGTGAATTTTACCTAACAAATGGGTTTTCATTAGTAATTATCCAAGATAAAATTTATGCTATAGAAACTAGAGCAGATATTTCTAGAGCAGTTTCAAACAGTGAGGTTGAGTCATCAATTAATGGACCTAAAGATGCGTTTACGGAAAATATTCAAATAAATATTGGATTAATTAAAAGAAGAATTAAATCTAGTACGTTAAAAACAGAAAGTAGAACTATTGGCAGAAAAACACTTACAAATATTAGCATTCTTTATTTTGAAGATATTGCTGATGCTAACCTTGTAAATAATCTACTAAAAAAAATCGATACTATAGATATTGATGGAATTGTGGACTCATCGTCTTTAGGTTTTCTTTTAGGTGATGAAGAAAATAGTGTTTATCCAACATTCATTGAAACAGAGAGACCAGATAATGTTGCTACATTCCTAATGGAAGGAAAAATAGCTATTGTTGTAGATACCTCACCTTTTGTTTTAATAATACCGGCCTTTTTTATCGACTTTGTAAATCCTGTTATTGATAATTACAATAAAAGTAAAAATGTTAATTTTATAAAAATTTTAAGAATAAGCGCCTTTTTAATATCAATGATGGCTCCGGCGATATACATTGCAATCATGAATTATAATCAAGAGACCATACCTACAAATCTTCTTCTTAACTTTGCTATTCAGCGAGGTGGTGTTCCATTTCCCACAATTATTGAGACTTTACTTATGCTAATTGTCTGTGAAATTCTAAGAGAAAGTGATTTAAGGTTTCCTTTAAGTTATGGTTCAGCTATTTCCATACTAGGTGCCATAGTTTTAGGTGAAGCATCTGTTTCTGCAGGTATAGCATCTCCAATTACAATTATTGTAATAGCTATAACATTTATATCTAGTCTTACATTTACAACCATCGAAATAAATAATGCTTTAAGATTTTTTAGATTTGTCTTCATCCTTTTAAGTGGCTTATTTGGTTTATATGGCATTACTCTTGGATTATTTTACTTTTTAATTTATACAACAACTACAAACTCCTTTGGTAAACCTTACTTTGCTCCGATATCACCATTTAACAAAGAATATTTTAATAATACAGTTTTGAAAAAAACACTCAGAAAAGATACCAGAAGAAGTACATTATTTACTCATAAAAATATTGTCAAACAAAAGGAGGACTTATGAAAAAAATATTAATTATTATACTTACACTACTTCTTTGTACAGGTTGTTTTGATTATAAAGAAATAAATGACTTAGCCATAATTAATGCAATCGGAGTTGATTATGAAAATGATGAATACGTTATTACTTTAGAAATATTAAATGACCAAATAGATAAAGATTCTTCTAAAATAACTTCATATACAAAAGTTGGGCACGGCAAAAATTTAACCAGCGCTATTGAAAATGCTGCAGATAAATTATCAAAACAACTAATATTTAATCATATAAAGTTAATGATTTTAAGTAAAAGTGTTGTTGAAAATAAATTTGATAATATTATTGATTTATTTTTAAGAAATACATATTTTAGAGAAAACTTTTATGTTATATCCTCAACAGATACTAGACCGGAAGATTTACTTAATCATACAACTAATGAGTCTCCGATTGCAAGTACAGCTATTATAGATACATTAGAAAGTATTAGCTATTCATCAAATACAAATATATTAAAAATGTTTGATGAAATAATTGAAGAAGTCATAACTTATGGAATTGATACATGTTTTTCAAATATTACTCTAAAAGATGATGAATTTATAATTGATGGTATGTCTATTTTTAATAACTATAATTATAAAGGTAATTTAAATAGTGAATATGTAAAAATTTATAAGTTATTAACTGATAATTTTGATAGGCCATCATATACAATTAACTATGATAATTTAAGTTTTACTGTTGCTATAAATAATGGTAAATTAAATACAGAAATAAATAATGGTAGTATAAATGTAAATGGAAATTTAATGGGAAGAATATTAGATAATGACCCAGCATTTAATATTAGAGACCCTAAAAACTTAGAAAGAATAGATAATGATTTTACTAATCTTTTAAATAAAAAAATTTCTGAATTTATTAAAGTATTACAAGATAATAATAGTGATATTTTAGGTATAACTAAAAATTATTATAAAAAAACTAGAACTAAAGATAAAGATTATTGGTTAAAACTAGATATTAAATCAAATATTAAATTTAATATTAATATAAAAGGTTTAATATATGATGTGGAGCGTGAATCATGAAAAAGAATAATTGTTTATTTATATATTTCTTATCGCACTTTCTTTTTCTAGGTGGTGGTTTTGCAAGAATTTGTGAACTAAGTAATACTGATACTTGTATAGCTTTTATTCTTGGAACATTACTAGGAATAATTATAATTTACTTAATAAATCAAGTGTCTTGTAATATACCTTTAAAAGAATATATAAAGAAAAATACTTTTTTAAATATTTTATTTAAACTAGTTTATTTTCTTTACATATCATTTAATTTACTTATTTTATTTGTAATATTATCTGGATTTTTATATTCTTACTTTTTACCTTTTACACCTTCAATTATCTCTTGCTTACCATTTGTTATTATAGCAACTTACTTAAGCAGTAAAAAATTAACAGCCATTTATAACGTTGCATTTGTTTTACTTTTCTTAAGTTTATTTATAATTATTCTTAAAACTACTCTTCTTACTAATGAATTTCATTATTCAAACCTTTTTCCTATTTTATCTGTAAAAACTACAAGTGTTTTTAAAGCATCACTTATTTATGCTGTTATTTCTACTAGTCCATTACTAATTTTACTAAATGAAAATATTGAATTTAAAGCATCACTAAAATATTATTTACTTGCTGCACTTACTAATATTATAGTTGGTCTTACAATTACTTTAATATTGGGAGAATTGATTAATGTATATAGTTATCCCGAATATACTATTTTAAGAAGAATTAAATTTTTTAAATTTATTGAAAACATAGAAAATTTTATTTGCATTAATTGGTTCTTTGATTTATTTATCTCATTAACTCTATTTATAACAAAAATAAAAGATACTTTAAATATTAAAAATAATATTGTACCATTTTTAGTATCTCTTAGTATTCTTTATATTGTAAATAAATATTTTGCTAATAATTTTTATAATACAATGTTTCTTTATAAGTTTTTTCCATATATATGTGGTGGTTTTATAATTGTATTATTAGTACTTGCTTCAATTAAAAACTTGTATAAATCAAAAGCTTAATTAATGATTTACACTAAAAATGACTGTCTAGAAGGATTTTGGGGGTAAAAAAGTTAAAAAAAAGGCACAATAAAAGTTGCAAAATCTGCAACTTTTATTGTGTTTATTTAACAACATCTAGGTCCAAAAACGTTTTCACAAACATTTTCTTCACAGCAAGTATATTCTGGTGTAAATGTATGTCTATAAACATGATGATTTATTATTCTTGTATTACAAGGCATAATGTGAGGTACTTCATGACAAATATATCTATGACATACTCTTTCTTGAGGACATTCATAAATTGGATTTTGAACACATCCAGGCATAGCGTTCATCATGCCATAATCTCCAGCTCCCCCAGCTACATATGCTTCAGTCCCCATTTTAGTTTTATCATAACTTTTTTTCATTTCTGTTTCTTCTTTGAAACTTTCATTAAAATAATTCATTTAAAACATTCCTTTCTAATGTATCTTATGAATTATCTTTCTTAATGGCTAGTCAAATACACAGATTATTTTTATAATATTTCAAGTAAATTTAGGATACTTGCAAATAACAACCATATTAAATATGGAATTTGTAAATATGCTGCAAGTTTATTAACTTTGAAAAATTTATATATCATATAAATCACAATTACAATTAATAATAAAATCCATAAAAATGCTAAAATCTTCATATTAAATGTAAAAAATATAAATGTCCAAGCTAAGTTTACAACTAAATTTGTTTTATAAAT
>UMCW01078374.1_pt1 | contig 11545 bp, 7 predicted proteins | sample 1964321 | NCBI WGS metagenome assembly UMCW01 (sample SAMEA4835977, study PRJEB28245) | human gut metagenome | biome: gut microbiome; material: fecal sample | place: Denmark | collected 2008
TTTCCCATAGTGTTTATAGGTTTTAGTGATTAATAGGATATAGATGGCTCTTTTCCATCTTTGGCGATAAAGATACGATTTTTATTATATGGGGCATTCATTTAGGCTTTAAAAAAACACGTACGTCTTTTTTCGGAAACACCTTGTGTAGTTTGAGTGAAGACGAGATATAGTGAACGCATAAAGGATACAGCCTTAAAGCTAAAGGTGGGTTAATGAGGCTTTCCGCGTCAAATGTAAGCCATAGCTTATTTGAAAATACGGGAAACATGTGCCTGTACAGGCCCAGATAACCAAGAAACGGGCCCTCTCATTGGCTGTTGAAGTGAATAACTAATCACTTGGAAAGCCTTTTTATATCGGAACCAACAAGGTCTTCTCAGTGGCTTTGGGATGCGGTTCAGTTATCCTGCGGGGCTTTTCCATGTCGATTATTCTGTTATAGCCCTCGCAGATGGATGGTAAGCGAAGCGGCGATAATCATGACAGTTTGCGCGAAACAAGGCTGTTTGTTTGACATACCTCTTCTTTGGTGAAGTCTAACTAGAGAGAAGAAATAGGTGAAAAGGGCCTTTTTGTCTCTTATTTATAGGTAAAAGGTCGCTTTTCCGGTGAGAAAGGTGGTGTTTGCCTACGCAAATATATGCGTTAGCCAACGCAACTGTATGTTTTAGCCGACGTAACCGTATGTATTAGGTGATACATACGGTAGTAATCCCTATCGCATACGATAGAAATAGCCTTCACATACGGATGAATTATAGGTTTTAGCCTTAAGAATATGAATTAGGATGAATAATTTTCGCCAGAACGAAAGGGCATATTCCGTTATCTTGTTATGAAATAACTACTTGCGAATATTTTTTCTCGTTTTACGGAACTATATGTATAATCTCCCGGAAAATTCGATTCTCAAGGGCTTTAATTTACAAAGTGTCATAATGACAATCCGTAAATTCCGGATGACTTGTTTAATATAATATTAATGTACGCCTGTACATTATTAATGCTATACTATAAAAGTTGATGAATAATAGATTGAAATGATATCTGGAGTATGGAAACGACTAGTTTAAACGAACGATTCTTTTAGTCATTTGCAAAGGTACGCGTTTCTTCGATACTTGCAACCCTTCCAGACTATTTTTTTATCGCTTATTCTCTTTCTTATCAATAGGATAGGTTATCCTTTACGAAACAAGCGATTCCTTCAACAAACCTTTCTATTTACCCCTTATAAAACGCAAGATTAAAACCTTCGTTTAAACTAGTCGTTTTTGAATGACAAGGCAATCGATACGATAACGTAATGAGCTGATTATCTTAATAAACACTAGTATTAATATTAATTTTAGAATTATGAACAAAAAGTTTTCTACTCTTTTGGCTGGTGCTGCGCTTCTGGGTGCGGTGACGGCTAATGGTGCTGTTAAGCTGAATCAAGGAGCGAATAACGGTCTTTATCAGCTTAAGGCAGATTCTGCTTTCTTGAGTATTACCGAAAATTCCACGACTCACGAAGATGAAATCAAAATGGTTTCTCACTCTTCCGCAAATTTAGGAGGTACAATGTGGTGTGTAACGGTTGATGCCGAGAATCAAGGACAGAATCCTAAGTATGATTTCACGAACAAGATCGGAAAGTTTTTAGGTCTTGAGATCAGCACGATCAAAGGTAAGGCGGCGGCTCCGTTAGCTGCTGTACCTGCTGTTGTCGGTGGTGATCTTTCCGGTTGGAAATTCTCTCCTGTATTTAAGAATGGTGTGGAGAAATCCGTTCTCTATTCTTATTTCACGAATGACTCTGTAATCGGTTTGAAGGTGAATACTAGTGGCGATGTAGAAATGGTTAAAACTATAGCTACTACAGCTGGTATTACTGCCGCTGGTTTCACTGAATTTGAGTTGGTAGAGGCCGCTTCGATCGTTGTCTCAGGTGCTGATGAATTGAATACGATCTTTGGTACCCAAGATAAGAAAGCTGGTATCACATTGAAGTTTACTCCGGATGTATTAGGAGATGGAGCGGTAAACTACTTTACCGAGAAGAAGTTCACGGTTGAAGCTTCTGGAACTGCTAATTATTTCCATGTATTGAGAGCCGACTCTTCTTACTTGTACGTAGATACTGCTTATACGAATGCTGTGGGTGGAGCTAAGTTCTTGGCTTATAACTGGAGCAACTTAAAGGATACTTATAAGACTGGTACTAAGAATCATGCTACTCCGAAAGATTCTATCAATGCTACAGATTTATCAGACCAATATAAATTTATGTTTACATATTGGCCTTCAAATGACAGCTTGGAGATTCAGGTTAAACAATCTTTGTTAAAAACAAGTGAGACGTATTGGAAAGATGTTACTGCTACTACAGCTATGCAAAATCAGCATATCTCTTTGCAAGAGTTGCTGAAAGACAAGGTTCGTATCTTGACGGTAGATGCGGCTCAAAATACTAAGATTGAGTTAGGTTTCGCAGGTTGCAAAGTTTTGCCTACTACAAAGACAACTGTTGATGATGGTGTTTATGTAATCAGAAATGCTAAGACTGGTAAGTACTATGCTGCTCCGCTTTATAATGAATCTGCATCTAGTAAATACGAGTGGGTGACTTTGGATATTCAAGATGCTACTCATATGCCTGCTTATCAATGGGTTGTGTTGAAGAAGAACGTAACAGATAAGAATAAGGTTTCTGCTGTAGATTTGTATAACCGTGAGTATAATGACGGTACGGCTGCTGATGCGACTCTCCAATTGAATAAAAATGCGGGGGCTACTTATATGTATGCTGCTAGTTTTGGTGACTCTTTGGAATTTATCCCAGTCGCTAAAGAAATCTATACTGATAAGTATGTGGGTTATAAGCATCTGACTAATGATGAGTTGATCACGAACAAATATACTTTCAACTACTGGCATCCGTACGCATCTGATAAATTTATCGGTGTTAAGGATTCTACGATGAATGTGTTAGAGGGTAAGAAAGCGTTCACTCTTAAGTCTTCTTACAAAGAACATGCTTATGGCTATAATCCTTCTGAGGAGGTTTCCGGTAATGCGGACAAGAAGATCACGGGTCGTATCCCTGGCTTGGTGAGACCGGTAAGAACGATGTATATCATTACTAATGGTGAGACTACTTTCCGTAATCATAACGTAGCGGTAGAGTCTAAGTATAAATTGAGTAAGTATTATCCTAATACTACGAATGACTCTGTTTACTTCAAGGAGAACAACCATATTGAGGGTAACCATTACTATGCTATCCTTGAGGCTACTTCCGCAGGTGCTATCAGCACTCATAAAGCAGGTGTTTCCGATTATGATGCTTCCGCTACTTTGAAAGCTCAGGTAATGGGTGAGACTCGTACTTCCGCATTCGCTATCGCTCCGGACGAGACTCCGTTGTATCGTCAATTCAATAATGAACTTCTTGGTGAGAACGTTGATAATTCAGCTGATAGCTTGATGTTCAAGGAAACTATCCGTGGTGAATATTTGATGGATGAGCATAATGGTGCCTTGTTGAACAAGGATGTTGATTACGCTGGTATCTGGAGTGAGGGTAAGGCTGATGGTAAGTTGGCTTTCCGTATTGACACAGCATGGTTAACTCGTGGCGCAGGTAAGGTTAAACCTCAATACTTGGTATCCGCTTATCGTGAGTTGATCGAGGGTGAGAAGATCATTCCTTGTACTGAGACAGGCAAGCATATCACTGCTGATGGTCAAGTTACAGAAGATCCATATCAATGTGTACATGCTGTTCATGTGAAGACTCCGGCATTCATCTATGGTAAGTATTTGGTTAACTACTCAGACTCTGCTGCCGCTGTTGCTGCTCGCAAGGAAGCTCTTAACCCGTACTTGTTCAATACGAAAGCAGTTTCAAACAGTAGCTATACTCGTGTAGGTTTCGTTCCTGCCGTTCAATATGGTGATACCTTGATCGTTTTGACAGGTAAGTACAAAGCTATGACTGCTGATCAATTGAAGAATGAGGGAATCGAGTCTATTATGGCTGTTTATAAGAAAGATTATCCAAAATTCATCAACGTATTGTCTGGAGACAAGCATAAGAACGTAACTTGGTCATTCCGTTATGTAAATCCGGATAAGGCTGCTTTAGCTTATGTAGATGGTAAAGAGGGTGAGAACAACTCATTCTTGATCGAGTCTAACGTATATGCAACAGGAACAGATGGTGATAATCAATATCAGACTATCAAGGGTGATTTGGCAAAAGCTATCGCTCCTAATGAAGCTGCCGCATGGTTGAAGATGCACAATGGCTGCTTGGTATTGACAGATGCTAGCTCTACATTCGGTGCCGCTAAGACTGGTGGTGATGGAGCATTGGTATTCAACGCATATTCTAAGACTGAAGATGATGATATGGTAACATCTAACGATAACATCAACAATGTTGAAGGTGTATCTGTAGTAGCTGGTAACGGTACTGTAACTGTTCAAGGCGCTGCTGGTAAGTCAGTAGTTATCACTAACATCTTAGGTAAGGTTGTCGCTGAGACAGTTCTTACTTCAGACAACGCAACTATCGCTGTGCCTGCTGGTATCGTAGCTGTAGCTGTTGATGGTGAAGAGGCTGTTAAGGTAGTCGTAAAATAAGACTAACCGATGGACTAAACGAATAGAGGCGGGGAGACCCGCCTTTATGTAATATATAATTAAATAACTATGCCACAAAATAAAGTATCCCGTGACGGGTGAACACGTGGCATATTAATACTAAAGTAATTAAAAGTTCTTCCGCAGGTATCCTCGTGAGAAGAGAAAGCGGATCAAAAAACAAGCCCCGTGGGATTTATCCTATGGGGCTTTTATTTATCGTATCGCCACCTTGCGTACCGTATCGCCAATGCGGATGATATAATATCCCTTTGCGATATCTACGACATATTCGGCGGTGGACTGCTTGACTTCGATTTCTTTCACCTTGATGCCTACGACACTGTAGATTTCCAAGATACTCCCGACAGGAGCGTTCTCTACCTTGATGCGATTCTCGTAGGCCGTGATTTCGATAGGAGAGGGATCTTCTTGCCTAGAAGCAAATGTCTTGACTCCCGATTTATTAGCTTGCGCGTAAACCGGATAACTTGCGGAGAATGCAAGTGCCAAAGCGATGATATGTATAAGCTTCATTTACTTGTCCCTAAATTCGTACAAATGTAGAAAGTTTTCCGCATATTAGAAAGTAATTAGCTTTATTTCGTAAAACGGATGTATGATTATACGCTAAGCCTCATACCTTCCTCTCCTAAGATCGTGCCGGGAAATATCTTGTCTGCTTCTTTCTTTAACGGTGCCATATCCTCGTAACGAGCCGAGTAATGACCGATAACCAATCGCTTCACTTGGGCTTTATAAGCAATCTCGGCCGCTTGGCGGGCGGTAGAGTGGAAGGTCTCTTTCGCACGTGCGGCGTCACATTCAGCGAAAGTCGCCTCGTGGTATAATAAATCCACCCCTTCAATGATGGGGATTATAGATGGGTGAAAAGCTGTATCCGAGCAATAAGCATACCGTTTGGGAGCGACGGCAGGGCGGGTTAAGCGGGCATTCGGGATTACCTCTCCTTCCGGGGTGACGAAATCAGCGCCCCTTTTGATCTCTTGCATCATACGGACGGGAACTTGATAGAAATCTGTCATCTCCCGGATGATATGCGCTTCTTTGGCTTTCTCGGCGAATAAATAGCCACAACAGGGTATACGGTGCTTTAACGGAATGGAATAAACGCTTAAGGAGCGATCTTCCATAACCAACGAATGAGTTGTCGGGTCGATTAAGTTAAAACGGATCTCATAAGGCAACCCTTTGCAAAAGATATCAAGTACCGGACGCATATAGCTCTCGATCTCTTTCGGCCCATGAATAACAAGTTCTCCATTACGTCCCAGCATACCTAATGTAGAGATCAATCCCGGTAGCCCGAAGCAATGATCTCCGTGTAAGTGGGAGATGAAGATATGATTTAAACGGCTGAATTTTATACGCATACGACGCATTTGCACTTGCGTGCCTTCCCCGCAGTCGATCATGTATAGTTTATCTCGTAAATCTACTATTTGAGAGGTCGCCAGATGGCGTGTCGTGGGCAATGCGGAACCGCATCCCAATATGTTTATATCAAAATCAGCCATTTGTTGTCTATGGGAATAATTGAGTGCAAAGATAATACAAAAGCATTTCTGTTCTGTGAAAAATAACAAAAAAACAAAGTGTAATGTATGCAGGATGAGGTGGATTCCATATATTTGTTTGCTGTCCTTCGGGAAAGCGAATATACAGTCGGTAAATAGACTTAAGATATTTTTTTCTAAGCCTTAACTAACTTTTTCTTTTTGTTTAAAACGGTTAAATGTAGAAACGGCCAAGCGTGAGCTTCGCCGTTTCCTTTTTTTATTGTTAATTTGAAATCTAAATACCTATATCTAATAAATTATGTCATTTAACAATCTACGATTATGAACAAGAATTTTATCTCTGTTTTTCTTCTGATGCTCGCTATGGGCGTATCTGTTATGGCCCAGAGTTATGAGGAAGATTTGGCTTTTTTCAAGGAACGAGTAAAGACTTTAGGCTCGGATGAGTTCGGAGGGCGTAAGCCTTTGACCGAGTATGAGACGAAAACAATCCATTACATTGCTGATGAATTTAAGAAACTAGGTCTTCAGCCTGCTAATGGCGATAGTTATTTCCAGCCGGTGAAGGAAATATCTACTTTTACCCGTCCGGTAAAGAATAAGATCACGGTGAAATGCGCGAAAGGCTCTATGGATTTGAAGTTCTCGGATGATATTGTCGTTTGGACGAACCGGGGGACTGAAAAGGTAGTTATTCCTACTACGGATTATGTGTTCTGTGGGTTTGGTATTAATGCGCCGGAATATGGATGGAACGATTATGCGAATGTAGACGTGAAGGGGAAAATCGTTATCGCTATGGTGAATGATCCCGGTTTTTATGACGCGTCTTTGTTTCGCGGAAAGAACATGACCTATTATGGTCGTTGGACTTATAAGTTCGAGGAGGCGCAACGCCAAGGTGCCGCAGGTTTATTGGTCCTTCATAACGAGGCGGCCGCTTCGTATGGTTGGAAGGTCTGTCAGGCTTCTCACGTGCAAACAAATATCGCTCTTTGCTCGGAGACAATGAATGCGGAAGCTTTGGGCATGAAGGGATGGCTCTCGGAGGAGGCTTGCAAGAAAATGTTCGCCCTTAGCGGATTGAATTTTGATGAGACGATTGCCGCGGCGAAGAAACCGGGTTTCAAGAGTTTTACGATGAAGGCGAAGAGTAAGGTTATATTAAATGTAAAGATGACCGTAGGCGAGTCTCATAACGTGGCGGCTGTTTTACCGGGCACGGACCTGAAAGACGAATACTTGGTTTTTACCGCTCACTGGGATCATTTTGGGATCGGCACGCCGATAGATGGGGACAGTATCTATAATGGCGCTAGCGATAATGCTTCGGGCGTGGCAACCTTAATGTTATTAGCTAAGAAATATCAATCATTGCCTGTTCATCCCCGTCGTTCCATCGTATTCGTGGCGGTGACTTCCGAGGAATGTGGCTTATTAGGTTCTCAGTACTATTGTGAGCATCCTTTGTTCCCTTTATCTAAAACGGCTATTAACTTGAACTTTGACGGCACGGCTCCGCATGAGCGTACCCATGATATTTCTCTCCGGGCTGCGGGTAAGACGGATACGGATGCCTTGGTGATCGCTATGGCCTCGGCACAAGGACGGACCGTGAAGGTTATTACCGAAGATCCTGCGGGTGGTTATTTCCGTTCCGATCATTTTAATTTCGTGAAAAAAGGCGTACCTACGATTTTAGTTGGTGGCGGTAAGGATTACGTGGATAAAGCACGCCATGAGGCTAAACCGAAAGTTTACCGGTATCACCAACCGAATGATGAGTATGATGAATCTTGGTGGGATTTTGATGGGGCTATGGAAGATATGAACTTAATGTTTAGTATTGGTTTAGTTATCGCCAACAATGATGAGATGCCTAAGTGGACAAAAGAGGCGGACTTCCAAAGGCAATAGATTAATGTGCCAATGTAGCAATATGCCAATATGCTAATGTGTCAATTAAGATACTATCACTTGTATTCTCACTTGACATTGACATATTGGCACATTGGCATATTATTTAATTTGCACATTATTTAATAGGTATGACCTCCTTCTTGCATTTCCTTACTATTGATCTTATGTAGATCAAGCGCTCTCCAAGCATAGAAAATGTAGGCTAATACGAATGGAACGAGAATAGATACATAGCTCATTACTTTCAACGTGAATGGGCTTGAGCAACTATTCTGGATCGTCAATGAACTTTGTAGATCCGCCAAAGATGGGTAGTAAGCCGTATTATTCCATCCTGCGCAAAGTAATAAAGCTAATACGGTCAAGACAGTCCCTGCTCCCGCAAACCAGATGCCTTTTCTCCAAGTCTTCGAGAATATCGTTTTCCCTATGCCGAATAGCACGCCAACCACGCCAATCAATAATACGGCTAACACGATTGGCATCTCGATCAGGTTCATAAAATACTTATACGGTTGCATAAATACTTCTCCGGTATCCGGATTTACGGCAAAACCGTCCACCAACAATAAACGGATCAAGAATGTCAAGAAAAAGACGAGGAACAAGATTGTCTCCGGTATCAATTGTTTCCGGCTTTTAGCGACAATCTCCGGATCATCGATATTGTTGATAAAATAGAGTAGGGCCAGAGCTCGTGCCAAGAAGAAAACTGCCAGTCCTAGGCACAAATTCCAAAATACCAAAGCCGCCTCTAATCCATGCCAAGGATTGGCCCACGTGGAAATGACGGGCATGGCTACATCAGTCAACTGTTCTTTGTTAACAATAAATTCAGCGCCGTTAAAGAAGGTCGCTACAGCGGTTCCGAGTAAGATCGGACCTGCTATACCATTGATCATAAGAAATACTTGATACGTCTTTTTCCCGAGTAGGTTGCCTTTTTTCGCTTGATACTCGTAAGATACAGCTTGTATCACGAAGCAAAGCAAGATCAGCATCCATACCCAATAGGCTCCGCCGAAGCTTGTGGAATAAAATAAAGGGAAAGAGGCGAAGAAAGCACCTCCGAAAGTGACCAACGTAGTGAAAGTAAACTCCCACTTACGCCCGGTCGAGTTCAATAACATTTTTTGCTGTATCTCCGTCTTGCCGATAGTGAAGAGTAGAGATTGGCCTCCTTGTACAAAAAGAAGGAATACTAATAGCGCTCCGAGTAGAGATACCAGAAACCACCAGTAATGTTGTAACAATATATATGTACTATCCATAGGACTTTCTATTTAAGAATTGATATTTGAAAATTGAAAATTAGTGGGCGGCAGCTTCCGGCCCTTTCTTGATGGCCTTAACCATGATTCCAATCTCTGCGATCAGCAGGATCGTAAATAAGATAAGGAACAGGTAGAAAGTGGTCTGTACCGAGGATGGGTTTAACTTGGATATCGAAGCGCTGGTCGGCAAGATATCCTGTATAGCCCAAGGTTGACGTCCTACCTCCGCTACGATCCAACCGGCTTGTCCCGCTATATATCCTAAAGGTATAGACCATAGGCCCACGTATTGCAACCAACGTGTATTAGCGATTTTCCCTTTTTTATCCCATATCAACGTAATAATGAATAGTAAGATGAAGAAACAACCAAGGATCACCATCACACGGAAAGAATAGAATGTCAATCCTACATGCGGGATTAACTCTGCCGGATCCTTAATATAACCATATCCGAAATAGGGGAAATTCTCTTCCAAGGTTACCCTGTATTGTGCGGCTGCTGCGGTATCTTTATCTTTAACCGCTTTGCGATAATCAGCTAACGCTTTGATGGCGGTTTTACCTTTCTCTATTTTTTCTTTGGCGGAGAGCGCTACCGTTCCTTTATTGGTCGTATAACCTCCCTCTATTAAGTTTACGATTCCCGGAACGTATGCGTTCATGTCACGTTCTGCTAAGAAGGAGAGGAGTTTGGGGAACTTAATGTCAAAAATAAATGCGTTCTGGTTATCCAGATAACTCGTCTTTGCCGGATTTAAGATGCCGATACCTACGAGTCCTACTCCGTTGCCACCCTCATAAAGACCTTCCATGGCGGCTAGTTTCATCGGCTGCTTTTGAGCGACTTGGTAAGCGGAGCCATCACCCGTCCAGATAATAAGGATGGAGGCTACCAACCCGAATATAGCGCTGACCTTGATACTTGACAAAGCGAATTCGGTATTCCGTTTCTTTAATAAATACCAGCAGCTGATTCCTAGTACGAACAAGGCGCCTACGATCCAACCGGACAATACCGTATGGAAAAACTTATTAATGGCGACAGGCGATAAGGCTACGGCCCAGAAATCGAACATCTCGTTACGGACCGTATCCGGATTGAAATGCATACCGACCGGATATTGCATCCATGCGTTAGCGATCAAGATCCAGAGAGCGGAAAGAGTAGCGCCGATAATCGTCAGCCAAGTGGAGGCGAGATGAAAGCGTTTGCTAACCTTGTCCCAACCAAAAAACATAACAGCGATAAAGGTAGCTTCCATAAAGAAGGCGAGAATTCCCTCGATAGCCAAAGGTGCCCCGAAGATATCCCCGACAAACCAACTATAGTTAGACCAGTTGGTTCCGAACTCGAACTCGAGGATCAATCCCGTAGCGACACCGATAGCGAAATTGATACCGAATAATTTCATCCAAAATTGGGCGGTCTTTTTCCATGCCTCATTACCTGTCCGATAATAAATCGTCTCCATAATAGCTTGGATAACGCCAAGTCCTAGTGTTAGTGGCACGAAGAGCCAATGATACATGGCAGTAAGGGCAAATTGAGCCCTCGACCAATCGATCAATGAAGTGTCAATGTTTTCAATCATATTTATTAATGTTTTAAGGATTTATTGCCCGTTGTATGAGTTCGTTCGATACGTGGTTCTCCTTCTCACTATCGCTATCGAATTGCCCGAGATAATTAGGAAAGAAGAATAATCTCAGGATAAAAAACATGATAAACAATTTGACTAGAATGATTAGCCAAAGAGTCTTGCCCAGCTTCATCTCCCGGAATCCTTCCAGATAAAAGCGATATATTCGTATGAATGCAGATTCTTTTTTCATATAGTTGTTCTCATTTAAGATAACAGTTGTTAATATGAATATGTTTTCATGTTTTTACAAATATATCCAAACTGCGTTAATAAAATACCCCCAATCCTATAGATAATATTTATGAAATTATAAATAAGATCTATCCTGTCTGTTAAAAAAAACTATTTTAAATAAGAAAGCGGTCTTTTGATCTTGTCAATAATACAGCATTGGCTATATTTGCGACAATTTGTTGCCTGTAAAGGTGTAAAGACACATGAAATATCATTGTTAAGTGCTAATCTATAAAAAATTATTACTATGTCTAACATTTCTAGAAGATCTTTTCTTCAAAAAGGTACGGCTGGCG
>UMCW01040823.1_pt1 | contig 11462 bp, 9 predicted proteins | sample 1964321 | NCBI WGS metagenome assembly UMCW01 (sample SAMEA4835977, study PRJEB28245) | human gut metagenome | biome: gut microbiome; material: fecal sample | place: Denmark | collected 2008
AAAGATCATTGCCACCTGGGCAAATACAATACCACTGATTCCACAGATAATCATGCGGCAGATATCAAAACGGATTCCGCTGTTTTTGACCGAGGTTTCATTTTCTCCCAGCATCCGTACGTATTTCCCATAATATGTATGTGTAAGCAGTAACTGCAGGAACACATAAATTACAACTGCAATACCGGAAAAAATCATCCAGAACATGTAGGAACCATAGTAATTCTTCGGGATCGGCGCCTGAATCGCATCCCCGAACACGGCAGCTATCCCCTGATAGATCTGCTGCAAAATAAAAGTCAGCAAAATAGGGTTTACACGGATTTTGCCAATCAGAAGCCCCTTTGCCATCCCGAACAGCATCTGTGCCAGTATCATAACCGTTAAGCTCACCCAGACCGGAAACCCTGCCCGCAGGCATAGTCCGCCCAGGCATGTCGTCATTGCGATTTCCGCCATAAATGCGAAATCTAAAACACCACTCAGCATCTCGAGCGAGAGTCCCATCGTCAACAGTACGATAATCACAAACTGATGCAGTACATAGTCTGCAGAAAGTCTGGGGAACAATACGATAGCAAGAACCAGGATCAAAACGATATTTCCGATTTCCATATGATATTTATCATAGAATGACCGCACAGTCTTCAAGCTATCACCTCCAGCCGGTCCGCAACATCCACACAGACTTTACTCTCGTTTTCGAGCAGAAGGACGCTGCTTCCTCTTCCCACGATCTCCCGCAATTCCCGTTTCAGCCATGCGACTTCCCGGACGTTTAGATTTTGCAGCATGTTTTTCAGGATCAGCACACGCGGATGAAACAGCTTATAACGATAGATTCCTATTTTCCAGGCTTCTGTCTCAGGGTTCAGCAGCTCGATGTCCCGCCTGTCCAATCCCAGGAAATTATCTTCCAATATATACTTTTGCTGCTTCTGATAAAACCCGAATGCTGAACATATGCGCGGATATGTCGGGAGAAGAATGTTTTCCTCGTTGGTCAGATTCTCGCAGATTTCCGTATGGTTTCCATACTCCATAAGCGCAATCCGGTGCTTCATAAGCTCCTGTATGTTTTTGTAGGCGATGATCTCGCCATCTAACTCAAACCGCGACTGCATGGCATTGGAACGAAGGATGTCCGACCAGACACCATCCACCTGTCCGGGGGTACCGAGTGCCGCAAGGATTTCCCCTGCCCGCATCGAAATCTGCGGCTGCCAGCTGCCATCCCGGAACGTCTCCCACACGAAAAAATCCACCGGCTTTCGCTGTGGTTTCCCGCTGGCATCGCGTACTTCCGGTATGGTAGTATCTGCCGCCTCCAGACCGCGTTTTAATATCTCGTCAATCATCCATGTATCTTCGCTTTGACAGATCTTTTTGTAGATGGTATGATGCCGGAACAAAATCACTTCATCAAAGAAAGGGTCCGTGAAATCTGCCCGGTTATCGATTGATATAACCGTAATACCGTCCTGCTTCAACCGGTTCACAAACTGTCTCAGCTTCCGGCGTTCTTCTCCCGGAAAACTCGACACAATCTCCCGCAAAACAAGAATACGCGCCCCCTGTGTGATGGCGCGTACCATCCCGATCAGAATACGGTCTCCGTTCTTCAGATGGCTGCTATGTTCATCTGCCGCATAAGGCAGATCGTATTTTTCAAGCAGTGCACGTCCCTGTATATGCAATGCCTTTTCATTCAACCGGATTTTACGCAGGCTGTTTCTTCGTAACAAAAAAAGATTCTCGCTGACATCGAGCGAATCCATGTACACCGTGTCTTTGGAGATCACAAAAATGCCGGCATCCTCAAAATCCCGTTTTCCTTCCGGCTTCCATGGTTGTCCATCCAAGTAAATCCGGCCTCTTGCGAGCGTTCCTTTCCCCTCGAAAAAGTCCGCCAGTATCTCCTTGCTGTTTTCCACGCCTGCAACTCCCATGCTGTACCCCCGGCAGATAATCAGGTTCAAATCTTCAATCTCATGCCTGCCCGGTCTGCTGATATTCACATGTTCCATCCGAATAATCTCATGTCTCATAATCCATGCCTGCTTTTTCTTTCCTGTTTTTCTAAATCACAGATCGTTTCTGTCTACTTTCTTAGGAAGCCAGATTTCTACATCTGTTCCGATTCCGGTCGTGCTGTAGAGGCGGAGACCATAGCGGTTTCCAAATGCGAGCTGGATCCGCTGGTTTACATTGCTCAATGCAATTCCGTTTCCACGCTTCTCGTTCCTGTCTGTTCCATGTGCATCCATCCCCGCTGTCTCTCCGTGCGTGCTTCCATCGTCGCCGCTCTCCCGGCGTTCCTCCGTCTGTTCCAGTGCCTGTCTCATGGAAACAAGGGTATCCCAGTCAATTCCTGTTCCGTTATCCGATATGACAACAACCAGTTCCTGATCTGTCGTATAAATCCGTATTGTCACCTTTCCGTTTTCCGCCTTCGTCTCTAAGCCATGGAAGATTGCATTTTCCACAATCGGCTGCAGCGAAAGCTTGGGAATCAGATAATTCCCGACTTCTTCCCGGTCATCCTCCACATTGATTTCAAGGGCGAATTTATTTTCAAACCGGTAGCTCTGAATGAGGAAATAATTCTCAATATTCCGAAGCTCATCGCGGATTGTCACAATGTTTTCTTTGTTGCTGATGCTATACCGGAAAAAAGCCGCCAGTGCCTTCGCCATACGGGCAATGCTGTCACATTCATATAAAAGCGCCTCACTTCGTATACATTCCAGCGTGTTGTACAAAAAATGCGGATTGATCTGACTTTGCAAGGCGGCAATTTTCGCCTGCTTATTCTGCACCTTGACGGAATATTCCTCCCGCAGCTTCTGCTGCACACGCTGTTTCTCCCGATAGTCATCCTCCAGTTTTTTTATTTTCTTTGTCTGTATCCGATGCATCAAAAGGATTGTCCCTGCCCAGACAATCACCGCACCCACACATATCCAGATTATTTTTCCCATGTTGTGCCCTCGCGTTTCACTGCGTCTGTCAATAGTACAGCTTCCGGTATTCTGCCGGCTTCACACCGACAACCTTCATAAACTGCTGACTGAAATATTTGGCATCCTTATACCCGACACTTTCGCCGATTTCATACACCGGAATCTTCGTGTCCCGGAGCATCTGCTTTGCTTTCTCCATCCGGATTCCAAGCAGGTAGTTCGAGAAGTTCTCACCGGTTTCTTTCTTAAACAATTCTGAGAAATAATTCGTATTGAAGCCGATGGTTGCGGCTACATCCTCCAGCGTGATCTTCTCTGTAAAATGCTCTTTCATATAGGCGATTGCCTCCAATACCGGCTTGCGTTCGCGGTTTTCCCGTTCACTACGGCTCTCTTTGATCAATTGCTGCACCTGACGGATCACATAGTCTCTCAAATCCGCAACTGTCGACAGATTCTCCAACACCTCCTGCTGCACATCCACATCAAATGTATCTGCTATTTCCAGAATGTCATAAGTACTGCGGAGCAGCCACAATCCCATTGCATAAAATTCGCTTGCAAAAAGTGCCTTATCGCTTGCCAGCCGGAAGCATTTGTGAATCTGGTACTGACAGGCATCCGGTTGCATTGTCTCAACCGCTTTTGCGAATTCCTCATATTCATTCTGAAAGTCCTTTGGCGAAAATAGAGTGTGCGGCTCCTGGCAATATTCGATCCGTCTGCCGTTTCCCTTGAAGAGCCGGCTGGCAGCCGCCTCTTTGCTCATCTCAATCGCAGTACTGATCTGCTCGAAGCTCTCGACTTCACTGCTCACCCCGACAGTAATCCTGTAATGCTGGAAGTTCTCCAGATAATCGCTCAGCTCATTGAAAAAATCCGTAATCCGGTTGTCGATATTCTCCTGCTCCGTCTGGAAATAATTTAACAGCACCTGCACGGAATGATTCGACTGCACAGCCGCAATCAGGTCGATGGTGCATGCCGAAAATGCATCCTCTGCCTTCTGCATGATCTTGCGGAGAACAAACTGCATCTGCTGTGTATTCTCTGCGACATCAATATCCCGGTCAAGCTTGAAGGTTAATCCCCGGAAGCACTTGTTCTCAAGCTGAAGTCCAAACTCCGTATTCGCGGCATCAATATTTTCCTGCTTCTGGCTTAGTATCTGTCTGAGAAATTCTTTGTGGCGCAGATATTTACTATCCTCCAGTTTTTTCTCTATCTGATCTACCTGTTGCTGCTTATCCTCACGTTGTTCTTCTTCCGCGACAATCTTTTGCAGCTGCCTGTTCAGCTCATCCTCATCGATTGGCTTGAGCAGATAATCTTCCACGCCATATTTCAACGCTTTTTGCGCATAGTCAAAGTATTTATATCCACTGACAACTATAAAATGGCATTTCACGCCCTGCTCGGATGCCTTCTGGATCATTTCCAGTCCCGTCAACACCGGCATCCGGATATCCGTGATCACAATATCCGGCGATTCGGACAAGATCTTTTCATACGCCGTCTGCCCGTCTGTCACAAGTCCAATACAGGTCAGTCCAAGCCGATCCCACTGTATCAATCGTTTCACAAGCTGTCCCACTTTTACCTCATCATCTGCAATTAATACCTTTCGCATTCTGTTCATGTTACTCACCTCTGTATGTACTATCTTGTACCAACTGCTTGTTATTCAAAAAGAGCCTGGTAGTTTTCCCCCCAGACTCTGTGTATTTCTTTACTGTACACTAAACGTATACATCGTGTTACTCTGTAAACTCAGTGAATTCTCAAATGCTTTCCGTGTCACCTTCACTTCTGCACCAAGCACCGGATCGTAATACCGAATATGTGTCGAATTGTAGCTGATGACAAGCACATACCGCCCATCATCGATGCAGGCTGCAAACGGAATATCCCGATCCAGGAAATACAGCGCCGTCGACAAACTGATACCGGAGATATTGATACCGACACCATTCGTGTAATCCTCAAATACCTTCTCAAAAGTACCACAGTTTATCGCATCTGTAAGCTCCAGTGTACCTCCCGCATACTGTGCACACATATACGCACAGGTAAGCAGCGACTGATTTGCATCCGGATTCGGTGTCTCTTTGATCTCATCTGCGACTGTATTATAGCTGTCCGCTGCCAGACAGCGATAGATCGTATTTCCGTTGCTGTCCACAACAAGTCCTGCCTCGTCATCGACCACCCGCGTGATTGCGCTTCCGGCAGTTTCGTACTCGCCGATGTAGCCCGCATTGTCAAACACATAATACGCACCGTCACGTGTCTTCGTCTGCACCTGCATATCCTTGTAAGCCTCTGCTCTTCCGTATTTTGTCTTCCGGTAGCTTGCAGTATCCGACAGATAGAAATTCGATGGGAATACAATATCTAAGATATTCCATGCATAGCTGTCATATGTCGTATCCGTCGTGATCATCTTATTATTTTCCTCTTTCTTGTAGGAAATATAATCCTGATCGATTTCTTCAAAGAACTGGTTCTGTTTGCGTGCACGCGTCAGATAAATGGTATCATCCCCAACCGATGCATTCATAATATACACCCCATCCTTCGTGTAATCTTTCTTCTGTTCACCATTATCGCTCATGATAAACAACTCATACAATGGCAGGATTGCCTGTCCATCGGAAGTCTTAATTACGTCTGCACTATGCGCACAGCCATAGATCAGATCATTTTCCACAAATCCAAGTGCCAGCAGCAGATCACCAGTTGCACAGGTTTTCTCATACGTTTCACCTGTCTCAAAATTCTGTATCGTGATTGCTGTGACATTTTCATCCTCGGCAGCATTCGGATAAGCAACCAGCTTCCGGTTCGCAGACACAAGGTATTTGGCAGAAGGAATTCCCTCGACAATCGCAGTCTGCGTCATATCAGCAAGGGATACCTCATACAGCGTTTCATCCAACAGATAATAAAACGTATTTGTCTGTGCATTGTAATAAGTAAACCGTCCGGTTTCCTTTTTCATGATATCGTAGCTCTCATCACATTCCACGAAAAAAAGCTCCTGCGTCGTCATACTCTCCGCCGAATAATAATACAGCGACATACCGTTTTTGCCTTCATGTTCGCCACGATTCATATATCCGTACACAACAAAGTAGATATTTCCATCCGCATCCATATCCGCAATATTGATATCCAGATTCGTGTTGAGTGTCCGGGCATCCGAGAAGCTGTCCTGCGGATAGCTGAATATATTCGTAAGCGAGCTGTCATTGTACTTGTACATCCAGAGTTGTCCAAGACGCACAAACGCTAAAATCCCATAGTCCTCAGATGTCACATATTCTGCTGACTCATTTGTCACGCCCATGCTGATACTATTCCGGTCCTTGCTAATGTAACCACTGTCAAAAAAGCTTTCCTGATACCGGTCGAAAGCAAGCAGCTTCACCATCTCCGAACTCCGGTTATAGGTGACATTGTAGTATTCGTCGACCTGATAATAATGACTCTTCTTGTCATTCATGGATTCCACCACATAGGACATGTGAATCACAGCATATTCCTTGTCGATTTCCGTGATCGTCGGCGTCACGCCCGTCACAACCACAGGTGTCAGCCCGCCCCAAGTGATCTGCTCATAGGTTGCATTCAGATCGACATGTGCCAGACTTGACGTTGTTCCTGCCTTGTCCGTCTTCAGGTTATCAAATACAACATTGCCCTCGGACTCATTGACTTCCTTAATAAACGTCGTGTCATGGAAGTTTGTTGCAAAATCCACGATTGCCTTGGCATGCTGTTCCGCCAGATTTACCACACGGTTATAGTATCGCACCTCCGTACCATCTGCCGCCGTAATGATAAATACAAATACATACTCCCGGTTTTGCTGCATGTCCATCCGGAAATTCACATCATATTTCTTACGCCCATTCTCAACACTTCCAGAAACCGCTTCGCCGCGTTCTACCAGTGAATCGCCTGCAATACTTCGCAGCTCATAGGTAAATGTCTCGCCATATTTTGCTTCATTATCAACAAGCACCGTCACACCATGATTACTGTTTAGTGGCACAATCCCATCCCGCATCAGGCTCGTTGACATCGTCTGCGTATATCCACAGGTCCGGTTAATAACCTTACCCTCGAATTCAAGATAGACATATGGAAGTGTCGGTTCGTCCAATTCGCTGGATACACGATCCAAGCCTCTGTTATTGAATTGATTTACCAGAAAGGCTGTGCCCACTGCAACCGCAATGAACACAAACGCCTTTATCAAAAACCGTTTCATAGTTAGAAATATTTTCTCCTTTTACGATATCTGCACCGACGAATATAAAATTCATGGCAGACCATAATCTCAATCATATGAAGCAATGTTTCGTCCGCATCCTTATAGCAGATCTTCTCATAAATCTTCTTCGCAATTGAAAACATCGCTACCTTATCTGGATAAACTGCAAACATAGGACTTCCTTCATATTCCAGCCGGTCGCAGGCATCCTCCACCATAACCAGTATCAGCTTTGCCCGCATCGGATACATCGCACGCAAATATGCCCGGTCTTCCTCTAACTCCTGCTCATCCACAACCATGAGTTCCGGAGTGCGAAACTTATGCACATACATCTCATCGATTTCTTTCATGGAATCCTCTCACATAAAATGACATAAATAGACAATCAGTTTTTGGCTGATTGTCTATCTGTTTTTCTTATTTTATGCTTTGAAATCCTGTTTTGTGCGTCCGAATCCGTATCTCCTACTCATCACCAAAGGAAATACCAAGACGCTTTGCATACTTGACAACACTATCGTCCGGGGATACATATTTGAGCTTTCCTGCAGACTCTTCCATCGGAATTGCTGTCACTTCATTGTTACGCATAACAACAAGCTTGCCGAAATCTTTATTCTTGATCAGCTCGACTGCCTCTGCACCAAACAGGCTGGAAATCACACGATCATATGGATCCGGGCTTCCGCCTCGCTGTGTATGTCCCGGAACTGTCACACGGATGTCCATACCGGAATATTCCTTGATCTTATCTGCAACTTCATAAGCGACAGATGGATATTTCGCAGCTGCGGCTGCTACGGCTGCCTTACGCTCCTTCTTTGGAAGTGCTGCGACTTCTTTCGAGATTGCACCCTCTGCAACAGCAAGAATCGAGAATTCCTTGCCCTGCTTGGTTCTTCTGTCAAGTGCCTCACATACCTTGGCGATATCATATGGAATTTCCGGAATCAGGATGATGTCTGCACCGGATGCGATACCCGCATGCAATGTAATCCAGCCTACCTTATGTCCCATAACTTCTACGATAAATACACGGTTGTGTGAGCATGCAGTTGTATGGATGCAGTCGATTGCCTGTGTTGCAACATCGACCGCACTCTGAAATCCGAATGTCATATCGGTGCCCCAGATATCATTGTCGATTGTCTTTGGAAGTCCAATCACATTCAGTCCTTCCTGAGACAGACGGTTTGCTGTCTTCTGGGAACCATTTCCACCGAGAACAACCAGTGCATCAAGCTTCAGTTTGTTGTAATTTTTCTTCATTTCCTCAACTTTGTTGAGTCCTTCCGGTGTCGGCTCATCGATCAGCTTGAACGGCTGACGGGAACTGCCAAGGATCGTGCCACCCTTTGTCAGAATTCCAGAGAAATCTGACGGCTTCATCTTTACATAATTGCCATAAATCAATCCCTTGTAGCCTTCTAAAAAACCATATACTTCCACGTCTTCAAACGTATTATACAGTCCCTTTGCCACACCACGCATCGTCGCATTTAAGGCCTGGCAGTCACCGCCACTTGTCAACATTCCGATTCTCTTCATACTGTAACCTCCTTAATTTATGTGTCTCCTCTACAACAAAGTTCTTCCTTCCAATGCCCGAAGTAACGTCACTTCATCAATACATTCCAGATCGCCGCCGACCGGAACGCCACTTGCAATTCTTGTGACCTTGATTCCAGATGGCTTGACCAGCTTGGATATATACATCGCAGTCGCTTCGCCCTCCACACTGGAATTTGTTGCAATAATCAACTCTTCTACATCTTCCTGCTCCAACCGCAGGATCAGTTCCTTCAACCGGATATCTCCGGTTCCAATTCCCATCGCCGGGTTGATCACACCATTTAATACATGGTAGACGCCCTGATACTGTCCCACACGCTCATATGCTGCCAGGTCTCGTGGAGTCTCGACAACCATGATCAGCTTATGGTTCCGCTTCGGCGATGCACACACCGGACACAGCTCCTGATCAGTAATCGTATAACAGGATTTGCAGTACCGGATATTCTTCTTTGCATCTGTGATTGCTGCCGACAGGCTTTCCACCTGTTCTTCCGGCATATTGATAATATGGAACGCCAGCCGCTGTGCGGTCTTTCCACCGATGCCGGGAAGTCTTCCGAGTTCACCGATCAGCCGGTTTACTTTCTCTCCATAAATATCCATTAGAACGGCAAACCTCCGCCTAATCCACCGGTGATCTTACCCATGGAATTCTTCTGATCCTCATCCTGCATACGGATGGCTTCGTTCATAGCAGCCATGATCAGATCCTCGAGCATCTCGATATCGTCCTTGTCGACAACTTCCTCGTCGAGATGAACTTCTGTTACTTCCTTCTTGCCATTGATCTTTACCTTGACAACACCACCGCCGGCAGTTGCCTCATATTCTTTTTCTTCGAGTGCTTTGGTGGTCTCTTCCATCTGCTTCTGCATCTTCTGTGCCTGCTTCATCAGATTGTTCATATTTCCTGGCATCATGCCCATTCCACCATATCCACCTCTTTTTGCCATCTTTATATCCTCCTGATTTCTTATTCTTATATTCATACACGGTTTCCCATGCGTACTACCTTTTTATATGATTTGGACTCGCCAGATTAAAAGCTTACTCATGCATTTCGATGTCATCAAATACAATCCGGCTCAAATCCCAGTCCTTCTGCAGTTCGTGTACTTCTTCCCTGCCATCAATCTTGCGGAATGTCACACGTACCTTGCACTGTGCCATATTGGTCAGCTGCTCGCTCAGTTCATCGAGCTTGTCCTGATTCGCGAAATACGAAATCGCCAGATCGTTGTCTGGTGTATCCGCTACAACGAGTTCCAGCGCACCAGATTCTCTTCCGGCAACCAGTGATGCCTGTCTGTAATAATGCTGCACCAGTCTCGGTCCGCGCTTGCCAATCGTCTTCCACGCTTTCGCAATCAGAAGCAGATCCTCGTATTCTGCCTGCGGATATTTGTCACGCAGATTCTGCTTGATGTGCTCGGATGAATCACCTGTTTGTGGTGCAACTGCCTGCTGCACTGTCCCTGCGCCTTCCGTTGCCGGCGGTGCAACTGCCATCACAACCGGATGTGCCTGCTGCTCTTTGAGCAGTTCCTTCGTCTCTGCAAGCTGCTGCTCCAGTGACTCGATTCGTGCCTGAATTCCTTCGATATCGTAACGCATCTCCGTCTTACAAAGCTTAATGATCGCGATTTCCAGCATCACACGCTTGGATGTCGTATATGCGATCTTCGTTGCGGCTTCCTGTAAAACATAGATTGCATGCATCATCCAGTCCTGTGTCATATCGCTTGTGAGTGCAACCATGCGCTGTTTTGTCTCCGCTGTCACATCGATCGTCATATCCGGGTCGATCGACAGCACCAGTATATTCCGGATAAATGCAGTAAATTCATTGACCAGCTGCAACAGATCCTTGCCCTGCCAGATTGCTTCATCTATGATCTTCAATGCACCAACCAGATCTTTTTCTTTCAGACATTCAAACAACTGAATGTAAACTTCCACATCCACGGCACCAATTGCCGCGAGTACTTTATCTAATGTCAGCTCCTCACCCAGATGGTAAGAGATACACTGTTCCAGAATACTCAAACCGTCTCGCATGGAACCATCTGCGGCACGCGCCACATATTCAACCGCTTCTCTGGTCGCCGCGATTCCTTCCCGATCAAGCAACTCCTGCAACCGATCTGCGATTACCTCCAACGGAATCCGGTGGAAATCATACCGCTGGCAACGCGACAGAATCGTCGCCGGAATCTTATGTGATTCCGTGGTCGCCAGAATAAATATTACATAGGAAGGTGGTTCCTCCAACGTCTTCAAAAGTGCATTGTACGCTGCGTCACGGAGCATATGCACCTCGTCGATGATATAAACCAGATACTTACCAGTTGACGGTGAGTAATTCACCGAATCCGTGATCTGTCTGATATTATCCACACCATTATTACTTGCGGCATCAACTTCGATTACATTCATCGCCGCACCTGCAGCAATCGCCTTGCAGCTGGCACATTCATTACACGGACTTCCGTTGATCGGATGCTCACAATTGACTGCCTTTGCCATCAGCTCGCCGTCGTTGTTTTACCGGTACCTCTGGTTCCGCAGAACAGATACGCATGTCCCACGCGGTCATGCACAATCTGATTTCGGATCGTCGTCACAATATGTTCTTGTCCTTT
>UMCW01023521.1_pt1 | contig 11392 bp, 2 predicted proteins | sample 1964321 | NCBI WGS metagenome assembly UMCW01 (sample SAMEA4835977, study PRJEB28245) | human gut metagenome | biome: gut microbiome; material: fecal sample | place: Denmark | collected 2008
AGCAACTTTGTCATCTCCACTCGTGGCAAAAATGTCCCGAATCCGCCCTATGGTGTTGTGTTCATCCGTCAGGGCGCAGCCACTACCTATACGGCTACAATGACTGAGGGTGCAGCATTGGCAACGGCGTATGCGCACAAGGATGTTGTCAATGAGTTCGGCAAATGCGATACCTACAACTTCCACTACAATCTTCCGTATCCTGTCAGCATTTCCACCGGCGACCCGGTGTTTATCGGATGGAGCGGCAATAGCGGCACGGTCAACGGTCGCAACGGTTCCAGCAGGATTCCGAGTGAATTTACGCTGTGGGTTGAGAATCCGACCTCCGTTACTGTGAATGGCAACGCGCAGACGGCATCCGTGCAGAATGGCATAAACTACGGTTACACGATCACGACTTCGGAGGACAACACACTCTCCATCGTCGTTGTCGTTGAAGGCGAGACTTATACCATCTCTTGCCCCACCAAGACCCACACCCCGGCTGGCAGCGCGCCCACCTCGGTCGTGAGCTATCTGCCTATCGGTCAGTTCGCCAACAACTCCGCATGGGGCGTTCTCGGTTCCAAATTTGCAGGTAAAACGACGCTTGACAGTACCGGCGTTTCGCTGGGTGCGTTCGGTGGCTTCATCGAGTTCGAGTTTGTAGGCGGCATCACAAATGATGAAAAGAACCCCTACGGCATCGACTTTGTGATCTATGGCAATGCGTTCAACGGCAACCCGGAGGCTGGCGCTGTACAGGTTTCCGAGGATGGCACAACGTGGTATGAGCTGGCCGGTTCCAACTACTACAACGGCAACTTTACTTACACTCCGCCTACCAGCGGTTACTCCAACGTCTACTCTGGTACGCAGCGCAACACCAGCGTAGTCTATACCAAAAACACCGATGTGAGCAAAGTATATGCTTCTTTGGCAGGCAACACATCGGTGGCCTTTTGCCCGGCATCATGGTTCCCGCTGACTACGACCTATACAGCCTTTGCCAGCAACCCGGCTGGTGGCGCACATTGCGGCAACATCTCCGTCAATCTCAGCGGCAATACGCTGACCTTTGCCGGTATCACTGCGGTTGCGGATTCCAACACGAACGCGGACTACGCATTTGGTTATGCAGATATTACACCGATCGGCAGCCCCAGCCAGTATGGTGAAGCCAAGAACCCTTATGACACCGACAAGACCGGTGGCGACGGCTTCGATCTGGAATGGGCAGTTGATATTTCAACTGGCCTGCCTGTTGATGTGACCGGCAAGACGTTCCACTATGTGCGCGTTTACAGCGCGGTTTTGAACCTCGACAGATTTGGCGAGACTTCGACTGAAGTAACCGGCATTTTCACAACTGCAAACAAGAGCACCGCAACAGTCGGCCGTACCGCTGCCCCGACAATGAAATATGGCACGAGTGAATCTGCTATGAACACGCCGGTTGCTGCTGGAGCATCCGGAAGTGTACTGAGCCGACCTGTCACGGCTGGAACTTATTATATTAACGCAACAAGCACCGCTGAAAATCTGTATATCAATGGTACTCAGGTTACCTCTGGTGCAGCGTATAGCTTCACTGTTAAGGCTGGCGAGGCAACGACACTTAGAATTATTGCTCAGGACGGTGCAAAACAGCCGTTTATCAAGCTTGTTAAACTGACTGGCAATTAATTTTTTGTTTGAGACTGAAAGGACTTTGGCGTAGAGGGGGGATGCCCCCTCTACGCCATTTTTATGACGATAATGAATGCTAAATGTATCAAAAGGCGCTTGTTTGCAACTATTCTAGTCGTTGCATTGTTATTTGGGTGCATGCCAACAGCGTTTGCGTGGAGTAACGAAGAAGCACCCCCGTTTACTTTAACAGACAGCGAGAATAACCCTATTGATGGCGAGTTCCTTGGACTGTTCGATGGCTATTTACATGTATATGAACTTGACGGCGACGCGGAACTTGTTGTAAAAATTGGCGGCGAAAATATTCTCGATATTGCCAATCATAATTATAGCTATCTTTTTTCTGAGGGTACCGAGCAAAACGGGAATGAGATTCCAGAATCGTTTGCATACGACGAAAGTACCAATACCTACACATTGCCGTTGAGTATTTTCCAAGCTGCAACAGAAAGTTTGCAGTGGCTAAATACAACCTACAATATTCCACTTGATCCAACCGGAACATATTATCTTCCGATAATAGATGATAATGATGGCTTACAATATTACTTGCTGTTTTTGCAAAAAGGAAGCACGACTATTGATAAAGAAGCATTGGGTAATGCCATAGAAAACGCACTTCCAGACAGCAGCAAATATTATATTACTAACGATCGCTGGAATGGCAAAATTACGAGTAAAAGCACACAGGGATTTTGGCAAGACCTCAACGATATTGTAAACAAAGCAAACGAAGTCTATACCAATGAGAGCGCCACGCAGGATCAGGTCGATGCGGCTCTGGCTGCGCTGAACGCTGCACTTCCCGAAGCAAAAGCAAATCTGATCCCGCTTGAAAATGTCAATGCTACAACGCTCTATGAAGCGCTCCATGCGGATTGGTGTTGGTACTACAACGAACTCCGGCTTAAAGAGGGTACACCGGTCAGCAAGAAAAACTGCACAGCATTGACATGGTATCCCTATGCGCAAGCCAAGATTGACGGTCAAGCCCTACTTTCTGAACTGTATGATGAGGAAGGCAATCCGACAGAGTCGAATACCTCCGGGCGAAACGATGAGGTCAAGACAGCAGCAGAGACAATCGATGCGTATAAGCTGGTCAACATCGACGCATACAATACTGCCTATGAGAACTATCTGAGCAGCAAGGCAGAAGCCGAAGCCCTGATTGAGCAGTATGACCCGGCCAAACTGAGCGAAAGCGATTACGGCGCGGAGACGTGGGCAGCGTATGTCAGTGCCTACAATGTGCTCAAGGACGATATGGCGTACCGGATCGTCGGCGGTACAACGGAAGATTACGCCATGCTGAAAGCATTCAACGGCTACGATGCCTACAATGAAAGCGGTCAGTGGACGCATTATCCGGCACATATTGACGCGCTGAAAACTGCGCGCAAGCAGCTCGTCAGCGGTAAAGACATTACAGTTTCTTTCACCTATATCAACAACTTCTCGGCGCTGTACGGGGGATTCCGGGGGAATGGGACTGACCTGTATGCCAATGCCAGCCTTGGTCTGACAAGCGGAAACGCCACGCTCGGTGCGGCGTTTGATGCCGCCGGGATCACCGTCGATATGCACGATGATTCGACGCTCCCCGGCATCGGCCCGATCAATAACGGCGACACGAACCCAGTGTTCGCGCTCTATGTCAACGGCAGCTATTACGGGGACTACCGCTGGTTTGGAAAAGCAAGCTGGAACAATGTTCAGCTCCATGACGGCGACGTTGTGCGCATGGTGCGTATCCCGCTTCAGATGTTTGAAAGCGAAGAATCGTCTGGCTACGATTCTTCTTCCGTCTCGCTGCTTCCGGCCATCACGGATTCTGAATTTTATGAAGGCAGCTACGCCATGATCCATGCTTCAGCTCCGGCCAGCACGACCGTTGGCGCTCAAGCCGAATTTTCGGCTACCGTGACCAGCGCAAATGCAGGTGTATCCAGCAGCAAGAGCGCAGAGAATATTACGCTCTTTATCAGCGACCCGGCGGAGACGAAAACGCTGTCGCAGCCGACGCACAAAACAACGGCGACAACGGATACCAGCGGCAATCTGGAATATATTTTCAGAGAACCCGGCTATTACACCATTGCCTTGTTCAATGTGACACCGGATGATCTGACATTCCGCTCGATTTATCGGGAAGTCACCGTTGGCGAATACTATTCGCTCTATGCTGGTGATTATGCTATCGTCCATGTTGCCGAAGCAGCAGATATGAACGCGCTGCTTACCCAATATCGCAGCAAGAACCTTGCGACGGCCAAAGCGTATTATGATAGCTTCCATGACTATGATTTCACATCCGAAAACTATCAGGCGCTCACAGATGCGTATAACGCGCTGAAATCCGGCCAGACCTCCGCGACATCGTTTAAGGCGCTGATGGATGCGTTCGATACGGACTATGCAGCATTGCAGGCAGCAGGTGCAAACGCGCTTGACCACGCAGCCATCATCGCCGCGCTTCGAAAGAACCTGTCCTACCTCCCGGACGATCTGACCACGCTGACCGTAAGCGATAAGGAGCTTGTTGTGGCGCTTCAGGCGGCATACGCTGAACTGAACTATTATCAGAAATCGCTCCTGACCGCAAAGGAAAAGGCAACGCTGGAACAGCTTGCGAAGATCAATGCAGCAGAGTTAAAGGAACCTGTGACCGTTACGGTCAAAATTACACAGCCTGAGCTGCCGTATAAGTCGGATTCGGGTTCCCCAAACTACGGCTGGCCGGATCATAACACGATCCTGCGTGTCAGAGCAGACGGAACAACGGTTGTCGTATCAGAAGCATCCGGCAAAGAATTGGTCGGGATACAGGAGTGGACTAAAGAAAACGTTGCCGTAGGCAACATTCTTGAGATCCGCCGCTATCTGGAAACGACAAATGAGCAATATTGGCTGGTCTGGTCAACGGACAACGGAACAACATGGAATCGGACAACTGCACAAACGTTGACCAATCAGCATGGCACATCTTATCCCGGTTATTATCTTGTCCAGCTCAAAATTCCGGAGACGCTCCAAACGGATGATACATTCGTCGTTCAGCTCAAGATGGTCTCCAAGACGGAATACCAGCAGATGTTTGAAACGCTCGACGATAAGGCGATCACCAAGCTGAAAAATGCGGCCATTGCCGTTGTCGAATCCACGTTCAACGCCTGCGATCAGAGCAAGTACAATGCAGACGGCATTGCTGCCCTGAAAGCTGCGCTGCAATCCGGCCGTGAGGCCATCAACGCTGCAACAACCGAGGCTGCAATCAAGGCCGCGCGTGACAGCGCTGTTTCCGCGATTCAGGCCGTCCCGACAGCGGACAAGAAGATCACAACCGGCGACATCAAGTACAATTCCGGCACCACAGTCGGCACCGTGACCGTTACTGTTGAGAACACCACTTACAGTGCGGCACCGTTTACCGGCACCATCGTCTCCGGCGAATATGAGCTTGGCCAGAATGACAGCATGATGACCGTCGTACTCAAGGCGCTGGAGCTTGGCGGTTACACATGGAATGGCATCGAAGAGCTGACTGCGGATTCTTACACACAGACCACTTACATTGCATCCATCCATAAGGGCGGCAAGTCGCTGGCCGAAAAGGATGGCAGCAAGGGCGCTGGCTGGATGGGAACCAAGAACGATTGGTTCGTCAATCAGGGTTTCGCGGCATTCACCTATAAGAACGGCGGCCTGAAATCCGGTGATGTGATCCGCGTCATGTTCACCACGAATCTTGGTGAGGACATCGGCGGTTCGTGGACGAACAACGAAACGACGCTGTCCAGCCTAAAATTCAGCAGCGGTACGCTGACTCCAGCGTATAGCAGTGCGACCACCGATTATCTCTTGGTCATCCCCGATAAGCAGATCGGCACACGCATCAACTATTCCGCCGCAAATAAGAACTTCCAGACCAGAGCTTATCTGAACACCTACGGCAGCGATAACGCCTACTATGCAAACGGCGACATTATGGCTGTTTCGTCCGGCGACGTGATCTATGTCGGTGTTGGTGATAAGAATTGGCCCACCATGAATAAGGCGTCCAACTACACAACAACCCGCTACACCATCGCTGTTGTGCAGAATGGTAATGCGTCCGACGTGGTGAAGCTCATCACCAAGCTTCCCGCTCTGCGCAAAATCACGCTGGCAGATGCTTCAGATGTGCGTACTGCAAAGGCACAGTATGATCTTCTTACGCCCGCGCAGCAGGCAGACATTGATGATGCGCTGAAACAAAAGCTGGAAGCCTGTTACAAAGTTGTAACAGACTTGGAGGCAGCTAAGATCGTCTCTGACGCGATTGCTGCTCTGCCTGCAACGCCGACTGTTGATGACATTGGCGCAATCCGTTCCGCGGAAGAAGCTTACAACAAGCTGACAGATGACCAGAAAGCCTATCTGACGCAGAGCGAAGTGAACAAGCTGAACGCGGCTGTTTCCACTGTCTCTACGCTTGAAGTTGGATATGTGTACGGACTGATTGCTGCACTTCCCGGAAAAGACACCGTAACGGCAAAGGATCGGGCAGCGATTGAAGCTGCACGCACTGCGTACAACAATCTGAGCGAAGCGCAGAAAAAGCAGGTCAGCAATTATTCCAAGCTGACAGACGCCGAAGAAGCGCTTGAAAATCTCGGTAAGACCGCGATTTATGAGGAGTACCTCAACAATGTACTCGAATACGTCAAATTGGAGACGAGCAACCCGTCTCTCGGCTCGACCTATGGCGAGTGGGCGGTTCTGGCCGAAGCCAGAGGCAATGTCAGCGCATCGGTCTGGTACGACAAGTACCTGTCGAACATGGCAACGACCGTTGCTTCTAAGAACGGCAAGCTCGATAACACCAGTACGCAGACCAAGCACACCGAATATTCCCGCGTCATTCTGGCGCTGACCTCGCTCGGTGAGGATGCGACGAAGTTCACCGGCTCCAACGGCACGGTCTACAACCTTGTTGAACCGCTGTTTGAGAAGAACGGCAGCACCTACCGTGTTTCCGAGCAGGGCAACAACGGCACGGCATTTGCACTGATTGCACTGGATTCCGGCAACTATTACGACAATGCGACCGGCACAACTGCACGCAATGCGTGGATCAATAGCTTGCTTGACGCGCAGATCAGCGGTGGCTCTTGGGGCATCGATGCAGATTTCCCCGGCTCCAACGTTGATATGACGGCAATGGTCGTACAGGCATTGGCTCCGTATTGCAGCACAAATGCCAACGTCAAAGATGCGGTAGATAAGGCGGTGAAATGGCTGTCTGCTGAATACCAGAAAACCGGCGATTATGACAGCTCCGAATCCGCCGCACAGGTCATTGTCGCGCTGTCCGCACTGAACATCGACGCAAAGATAGACAGCAGATTCCAGCATAACGGCATCAGCGTTTTGTCCAACTTCCTGAGCTATGCGGACCCCAACTCCAAGGGCTTCCTGCACGACAAGCAGCCGAACAGCACGGTCAATCAGATGGCATCCGAGCAGGCGGCCTACACGCTCGTTGCGTATGACCGCTATGTAAACGGAAGCAAGCGACTGTACGATATGTCCGACGTGACAAAGCGCGAGAACGCGGACGCACAGGCTGTTATCGACATGATCAACCAGATTGGCTATGTCGATGAATCCAGCTATAACGCGATTGCGGAAGCGCGCAATGCCTACAACAAGCTCTCTGCTGCTGACAAGGCAAAGGTAGAAAACTACAATACCCTGACCGCTGCCGAAACTTCGTACAAGGCAATTCTGAAGCAGAAGCAGATAGATCAGTACAAGGCATTGAAAGCGCACTATGATGATCTTCTGAACGACAAAACCAAGAAGTACGGTACCGCCGCAAAGAAGAAACTCGCAAGCATTCTCCAGCAGGCACAGACGGATATGAACGCTGCGGAATCCTGCGAGCGTGTCACGGCCATCTATGAAAAAGCTATTACTGATCTCGATGCTGTAAAACCGGGTGATATTGAAGTCACATTCCGTCTCATCGGCGCGCTCGAAGCAACGCAGGATGTTGACCTGACAAAGGACAGCTACCTGCCCGAATACGTCACATGGGTTCCCACCAAAACGTATGCGCTGCAAGAGAACGCTACGGTTTATGACCTCTTTACCGAAGCCATGAGCGATGCAGGCTTGCGCTACATCGGTGCGGAAAGCAACTATGTCAGCACCATCTATGCCCCGTCCTGCCTTGGCGGATACGCCTTGAGCGAGTTCACCAACGGCAAGAAATCTGGCTGGATGTATACCGTCAACGGTAAGCACCCGAATCAGGGCTTGAAGAATTGGACACTGAACGACGGCGATGTAGTCATTTGGCACTATGTCAATGACTATAGCTGTGAAGTTGCCGACTGGTTCAACGATTCTCAGTATCCGTCTCTTGGCGACGGCAGCTACTACAACAGCTGGCTCCGCGCTGCGGACATCAGCCCCGAACAGTATGTCAATGAGCTGCTGGGCAAGATTTTGAAGGTTGGCAAGAACGGCACGGTCGAGCCAAAGCTGACATTCCAGCATATCGGCAAGTCTGTCACCTTCACATTCAAGCCGGATACCGGTTACAAGGTCAAGGACGTCAAGGTCAACGGCAAGTCTGTCGGCGCAGTCAAGACCTATACCATTGACAAGCTCACGGTATCGACCAGAATCGAAGTTGAGTTTGCGGATGGCAAGCTGCCGTTCACAGACGTACATGAAACCGATTGGTTCTACAATGATGTTCTGTTCGTCTATGAGGAAGGCTTGTTTGCCGGAACGAGCGATACGACGTTCTCTCCGAATGCAGCCATGACCCGCGCGATGCTCGTCACGGTTCTGTATCGACTGGAGGGTGAACCTGCCGTAAGCGGCAGAAGCGGATTCTCCGATGTGACGTTCAACAGCTACTATGAGGACGCTGTGACGTGGGCAGCCGACAACGGCATCGTCAACGGCACCAGCATCACGACGTTCTCTCCGAACGCAAATGTCACCCGTGAACAGATGGCGGCAATTCTGTACCGCTATGCGCAGTACAAGAAGTACAATACCGCCGCAAGCTCCAGCTTGAATGGCTTTACAGACCAAGCAAGCGTGTCCGGCTATGCCACGGCTTCGCTGGAATGGGCTGTTGCCGAAAAGCTGGTCAACGGCAGTGCAGGTAAGCTCATGCCGACCGGCAACGCCACCCGCGCACAGGTTGCAGCCATTCTCCACCGCTTTGTGGAAAATGTAGCGACCACCAAATAACACCTTGCAGCACAGGACTGCCCCCTTTGGGGGGCAGCCCTGATTGCCGCATTTATAGGGGGAAATACAAATGAGAAGAATCAAACGAATTTCTGCTTGGATTCTGACCCTTGCAATCCTTTTGACGCTGACCGTTCCAGCGCTGGCGGCGTCCGGCGTCCAGAATGAAGTACAAGGCAGCGCCGCTTATATGGTGTCCGCAGTCAAATCCCCGGAGGTCGGTTCCATTGGCGGCGAATGGGCAATTATCGGTCTTGCCCGTTCTGGTTACACTGTTCCCACAAATTACTATGAAGATTACTATGCGCGCGTCGAGAAGTACGTCAAAAACTGCTCCGGCGTGCTGCATGAAAGAAAATACACCGAGTATTCCCGCGTCATCCTCGCGCTGACCGCCATTGGACGCGATCCGTCCAAGGTCGCGGGCTACAACCTTTTAATGCCGCTGGGCGATTTTGAAAAGACCATCTGGCAGGGTCTGAACGGCCCCATTTGGGCATTGATCGCGCTGGATTCCGGCAATTACGATATTCCCAAAAATCCTGCCGCAAAGACACAGGCCACGCGCCAGCTCTACATCGATGAGATCGTCAAGAATCAGAAAAAAGACGGTGGATGGTCTTTGACTGACACAGGCGATTCTGATGTGGATATTACCGCAATGGCATTGCAGGCGTTGGCAAAATATCAGGACCAGAAAGCGGTCAAGAGCGCAACAGACAAGGCACTGGATTATCTCTCCGATGTGCAGGACAGCAAAGGCGGCTATGCGTCGTGGGGAACGACGAACGTCGAATCTGTCGCGCAGGTCGTGGTCGCGCTCTGTGAGCTTGGAATTGACCTTGGAGACAGCCGCTTTGTGAAAAACGGCCACACGCTGACGGAAAATCTTCTCTCGTTCCGGCAGTCTAACGGCGGCTTCTATCACGTCCTCGACGGTTCGGACGGCAACAATCAAATGTCCTCGGAACAGGGGTTCTATGCCCTCGTTGCTATTGACCGCGCAGCAAACGGTCAAAACAGTCTGTACCGCATGAGCGACGTGGCGAAGAACACCTCAAAACCCGCCACGAGCGTCAGCAAGGGCAATGTAGACGCTTCTGTGAGTGTCCCCGGTGTGACCGCCCCCGGTACAACGTTCTCGGACATCAAGAATCACGCAAACAAAGCTGCTATCGAAGAACTTGCCTCGCGCGGCATCATCAATGGCATGGGCAAGGGCACGTTTGCCCCGAATAAGACCATGACCCGCGCGGAATTTGCCGCTATCGTCACACGCGCCCTCGGTCTGGCGGCAAAGGACACGAAAGCCTTTACGGACGTTCCCAGCTCCAAATGGTACGCCGGTTACATCGGCACAGCCAACAGCAGCGGCATTGTCAACGGCGTTGGCAGCGGCAAGTTTAATCCGGACGGCACCATCACCCGGCAGGAGGCTGCCGCGATGGTCGCCCGTGCCGCAAAACTGTGTGGCCTTGATCCATCGATGGACGAAGCAGCGACAAAGGATATGCTGGCACAGTTCGGAGATTACCGCAGCGTGGCATCCTGGGCGAAGAAACCGATGGCGTTCTGCTACTCCGTCAATATCCTCGACCAGAGTGACCTCAATATTGAACCCACAAAAGCAATTCTGCGCTGCGAGATCGCACAGATGCTTTACAATATGCTGAGCGCTGCGGAGTTGATCTGATATGACATTTTGGCAGAAACACAAATGGAAAATCCTTGCGCCGGTACTGATCGTACTGGTGCTGGCGGCGGCGTTCATTTTTGGCGACCGGAATATGCCGAAGCAGAAAGACCCATTGGCACAGCCGACCGTTGCTGCCCCGGTGGAGACACCGGCGCAGAACGCGGCGGAATCAAATACGCCGGATAAGGTTGAGACAGAACCGACGCAGACGCCCACAGAAAACGTCTCAGAGCCGTCTGACGACCCGCAGGTAGACAAACCCGCACGGACTGACACCGAGCCGCCAGAGTATCTTTCGCCGGAGGAAATCCAGGCAAGTGCAACCGGCGAATATGAAGAAGTGGGCGGCATGATGATCGACACCGGCACGGGCAAGGACAAGTACCAGACCGACCCCGTGCCGGAGGGCAAGCCAATTCCAGTCGAGCCGGAGGACGTGGAAATTGGCGATGCGGAATACACCTGCACCCTCTCCATCTCCTGCGCGACAATCCTTGACAATATGGACCTTTGTAATAAGGAAAAGCGTGAGCTGGTGCCGGAGGACGGCTGGATTCTGAAACCGATGACCGTCACATTTTATGAGGGTGAGAGCGTTTTTAACATCCTACAGCGCACCTGCAAACAGCAGAAGATCCACATGGAATTTGAGAACACGCCGGTCTACAATTCCGCCTATATCGAAGGAATCAATAATCTCTATGAGTTTGACGTTGGTAACACTTCCGGTTGGATGTACAAGGTCAACGGCTGGTTCCCCAATTA
>UMCW01015886.1_pt1 | contig 11330 bp, 6 predicted proteins | sample 1964321 | NCBI WGS metagenome assembly UMCW01 (sample SAMEA4835977, study PRJEB28245) | human gut metagenome | biome: gut microbiome; material: fecal sample | place: Denmark | collected 2008
TGACCGATATGCACAGGTGTCGTCACATTACTATTGATACTGCCATTGGTCAGCCGACAGGTTCCACAGATGTGGCAATAATCACCAATCCTGACATTTCTGATTGAACCTGTATTAAGAATCATCACATGATCACCAATACTGCCGACAGTAGAAGCGTGCTTATTGGAATAGTAATCCGTAATCGCTTTCATGCGATTGATTAGTTCAGGACGATGACGGTACAACGCCAATATGTAGGCCTGATGCGCTGACAACTTGTCGTTAATGAGTACTTCACGCCCTCCTGTTTCATTAAGAACTGTCGCCTCTACCCCATTACCGAAAGTAGTAAGCCGGTCCACCAGAATGATATCCACATTCTCAATGAAGGTATCATTACCGATCTCATAATTAGCAATGTAGTTCTGAATGTTTTCAATGCAGCAGTTATCCCCTACTGTCACATTGTGCAAAGTTACATGACGTAATCCGGAATGTTTCCTGATGCCTCCCGGCAATGTAAATTCAGCATCCAATACACCCAGTTTCACTTCTCCCGAAAAACGGGTGTGATGAACGTACTCACAATTAAACCCCTCTGCAACTGATACATTTCCCCAATCATCAGCCAGACACGACTGGCTCTTTAACTGAAGCACTTCATCTTCAGTTAGTCTACGATAATCTTTCATATTAATAAATATAAGTAATGTGCCGCTTCCCCCAATCAGCAAAGCAGCACATTGATTAATTATTCCTCCTCTTCGTAGGTCTGATAAAGAAAATCGTTATAGGGGTATTTCTGAACGTGTAGTTCTTTCACTCGTTGATAAACTACGCTTTTCAGTTCGTCCATATTGATTCTTTCGCGGGCGGAAATAAAGAGACAGTTGTCTTCCATTTTTGCCATCCACGTCTTCATCAGTTCTTCGAGTGTTAAGTTTTCTTTCGTTCGGGGGGTAAGGTCATCCGGCGCTTTCTCCACATAGGTGTAAGCGTCTATTTTATTGAATACAAGTATCATGGGTTTGCCACCACCGCCAATTTCGGCAAGTGTCTTGTTTACCACTTCGATCTGTTCTTCAAATCCGGGGTGAGAAATATCGACTACATGCACAAGCAAATCCGCTTCACGCACCTCGTCGAGCGTCGACTTGAACGAATCGACCAAATCAGTCGGCAATTTACGGATAAATCCTACCGTATCGGATAACAAGAACGGCAGGGTATCGATAATCACTTTACGCACAGTGGTATCCAGAGTAGCAAATAGTTTGTTCTCGGCAAATACTTCGCTCTTCGAGAGAAGGTTCATCATGGTTGATTTTCCGACATTAGTGTAACCTACTAATGCAACGCGTATCATGCGTCCACGATTTTTGCGCTGGGTAGCTTTCTGCTTGTCAATCTCTGCCAAACGTTCTTTCAGTAACGACATACGGTTCAAGATGATACGGCGGTCCATTTCGAGTTGCGTTTCTCCCGGTCCGCGAAGCCCCACGGAACCTTTACCGCCACCGGCTCCGGAACCGCCTCCCTGGCGTTCCAAGTGAGTCCAGAGTCGTTGCAGGCGTGGCAACATATATTTATACTGGGCAAGTTCCACCTGCGTCTTTGCATTAGCAGTCTGAGCACGCATCGCGAATATATCGAGGATCAGTGATGTACGGTCAAGTATTTTAATTTTCAGCTCAGCTTCAATATTACGTATCTGTTTCGCAGAAAGTTCATCATCAAAGATAACCATTCCCACTTCACGTTCTTCTTCCTCCTCGTTCCGGATATATTGTTTAATCTCCTCCAATTTTCCTTTACCGACATAGGTCACCGAGTTAGCTGTCGGCAACTTCTGCGTAAATCGTTTCACTACTTCCGCCCCAGCCGTCTCGGCAAGGAACGCCAATTCATCCAGATACTCGTTCGTTTTACGCTCATCCTGCGTCTGAGTGATGAGTCCCACAAGCACTGCTATTTCTACTTTGGCTTCGGATATTACAAATTCTTTCATTCTTTACTTTTTTCTTTCCTATATAACACGGGGACAAAGATAATGATTTCAATGAGATAATAAAAGAGAGTATGCTTACGTTTTTTTAAAACGCGAACATACTCTCTATTTATTCTTGTCAAGAAGAAATGATCTATTTCTTCATGTTAATCGTCTTTCAAATATTGATTAGATTCGAATCACTCATCCTCAAGTATCAATTTAAAGTCATCCGGCACTGTAAGCACAGATTCTTTTTGTCCAATCAGACCATCCCCGTAATAATAGACATTGAGAGTCATCTTATGGCTTGTCGGATCATATTTAGAATCCACATCATCTACCCCTAAATAGTCCAATGAGCTAAATCCTAGGATATCTGATCCTTCTTCTGTCAAGTACCCGGTATTATAACTATCGAAAGCGACTCCATTGTTTTTCGGATTAATCGTGAAGAACAAATATTCATCCGGTTCACCAACTTCTTCTCCTGACTCTGCCAAAGCTTGCGAGAACGGATCAACAATGCGATAACGATTCTCGCCATCTACACGTTGTACTTTTACATTATATTCTTTACCAGCATTATATTCATCAAATACCCAGTCTTTGAAAGCAAATGTTCCCGAAACATCCACCCATTTCAAACATTGAACAGTGAAACTAGCATGTCCGTTTCCTTTATATGGATTAACGGCAGCAGCTTCCAATGAGATTTGAAACGAATACTCCTCTTTTAGCTGTGCTTTTTCAAAAGTTATAACCAGATCAGCCGTTGCCTGTCCGGCTGCAAAACTAACACTCTGAGGGATGTTGAAAATATTTTCCGTATTAGCCTGTACCTCAATTGCAACAGTTGCAGCCGCCTCTGTCTTATCCCGGCTAATTGTCAACGTCAGTTCTTTAGGATCAGTATCTTCCAACTCTTCATATCCAATATTATCTCCCACAAAAGAAGCACCAATACAATTGGGATCAACTGCCGGAGAAGGAGTACGTCCATCATCATCGGAGCAAGCAGCCATGCTTAGCAATGCTATTCCTCCAATTAATAAAGCTATATATTTTGTTACTTTTTTCATTGTAGTATTCATTTTAATCAGTTGCACCATCTTTTAAATTCGGATTCTGCCCTGCTACGGGAAGGTTACCTCCGGTATTATTCACGATACCGGCATTGTTATTGCTTTCTTTCTGCGGGATACGCAACAGCAACCAAGGGTCATCAGCAGCAATATTGAAACAGAAAGCATCCGGCCAGTTTCCCTTGTCACTTCCCTGGAAGCGAACAACAGGTTTACCCAAACGCATAATATCTGCCATAGAGAAGCCTTCACCCCATAATTCAATACGACGTTGCAACCAAACATCATCAACAGTTACAGAACTTTTGTTCCAACTCGCATCACGCTCATCCATCAATACCTTAAGCTCTTTAGCAGCATTACCTTCGTCATTCTGTTGTGCCAAAGCTTCCGCTTTGATAAGAATCATCTCCTCGGCACGCATGATACACCAGTCATTGTCATTATTGGAGCTTCCTATACCACTTTTCATTCCGAACTTCACATTGGTATATTTGATAAATTTCATTTTTACATCTTCTATTTCCAATGTCGAAATATCATTTCCAATTGCAGAGCCCCAGCTAAGTCCAGATAATGCGTCTGATTTCAGGTTTTCATCGACCCACCATTGTTTGCGGACATCTGATGTTGAGATTTTCTTATAAAGCAAGGAGTTTATAGTCTTATACATGGCTACTCCCGCCGTGTAAGCATAACTGGAGAATGACCCTAATTGTCCTGCCGGAGTTGCATACGCATTCTTATTCACCATAGGTACAGAAACGTTAATTCCCCACATCCAGTTATGATCGGATATATCATAAAAAGCAGGTTTGGACACTTCTTCCTTAGTATAAGGAGTATAGCCTTCCATTGCCTTATCAGCATCATTGTATGCTTCTTGCCACATTCCCATATACAAGTGAGCACGTGCACGTAACCCATAAGCAACCTGTTGGTCGATACGAGTCTTATCTCCCTGACGGTTATATCCTTCCAACAAATCAATAGCACTATTCAAGTCACTTATAATTTGTTCGTAGACCTTACCTACCGTAGCACGAGGATTATTGACAAAATTAGTCGTTTCTTCCGTTATCAACGGCACACATGGAAGGTCTTTACTGGTAGCATAGCGGAACTGATAATAAGGTGCCAGACATAAATAATCAAACGCACGAACCGCCTTAGCTTGTCCTAAATAATACTTTTCAGTCTCACTCGCCGTCGCCGGATCAATAGAAAGAATAATATCATTAGCCGCTTTTATCTGATTATAAAAGATAGCATAACGTGCAAAGGGATTGGCATACGTAGCATAACGGTCACTATATTCACTGCTGACAGAAAACCAGTTATAACCATTATTGGCACAGATCATATCCGGGCCATTCAAATCCTGAGAAAGACAAACTGTCGGATAACCACCGTCATCATCTCTGGTATCAGAAGGAAATGCAGCACACACTGTCCCCATGCTGCTATACATACCTGCAATTTTAGCCTCCACACGGGAAGGGATGACAGATGTAGCATCATCTATCTGTTCACCTGTAATTCGGTAGCCCTCACTCTCAATATCATTGATGTCAGAGCAGGAAGCAAACGATAATGCTCCCAATATAAAAAGTGCAAACTTATTTATTCGTTTCATAGTTCTTTCTTTTTTAATTAAAACGTAAGAGAAATTCCTCCTGTGATAGTACGCATCGCAGAATATGAACTGGTAGTATTGGCACCACTTTCAGCAGTCGAGCTTCCCAGACCTAATCCCAAACGCGGGTCAAGACCTTTGCGTGCCGATAAAAGAGCTACATTGTCAGCCGTCAAATAAACCCTACAATGAGATAGTCCCAGTTTGCTGGTCAAACGTTTCGGTATTGTATATCCCAATGTAATATTGTTAAGGCTGAGATAATCCGAGCTAACAAGGAAACGGCTGGAATCCTGTTGGTAGCTTGCATCACTTGCACTTAAACGAGGTACGTCAGTATAACGATTGTCCGGTGTCCACGCTTTACGGATGTCCGTAGACCAGTTTGTACCTTGCATACCACTATTTCCATTGTGCATATATGCCTGATAAGCCCCGTCGTAATATTTGCCGCCCAACTGATAAGAAAGCTGCAATGAGAAATCAAAACCGTAGAATCGCACTGAAGTCCCCAAACCACCATATACTTTTGGCAACGTAGTACCCTGATCCGCTTGTTGGGCTTCTTCATAGTTAGAAGTCTTTGTATAATCACCATTATCCGGATCCACATAATACAATGCCTTTCCCGTATCCGGATCTACTCCGGCGTATGTTTTCAAATAAGACTGGTAAAGAGATCCTCCTACCCGGTAAATATAATAAGAACCTTTTTGACCGCCATTTTTCTCCAAATCCGGATCCAATGCAGTAATTTTATTGGTATAGTGCGTCAGGTTGAAGTTCATAGCCCATTCATAATCCTTTCCGCGAAGGATAATGCCATTCAAATCCAATTCAACACCCTTATTCATAATATCGCCCACGTTGGTCGGCTCATAGCCTGTACTGATACCGGATGATACAGGGATCGGTTTGTTATACAACAAATCGACAGTTTTTCTGCTGAAATATTCAATAGTACCATTCAAACGGTTGTTGAATAATTCAAAGTCAGTACCGATATTGAAAGCATAAGACGTTTCCCAAGTCAGATCTTTCGTTCCTTTATATTTGAGAATCAGTGAATATTGCCCGTTAGCGTAGTTCACATCATACTGGTCTTGATAAGCATACCAGTTGTCACGCTGTACACCGTTTACAGTAATCAGCAGTCTGTCATTACCCTGCACACCCCAACTAGCTTTCAATTTCAACATATTCACCCATTTCACGTTTTCCATGAACTTTTCGTGGTTAATCAGCCAAGCTCCACCTACACTTCCGAAGTTACCCCAACGGTGATCTTTATGGAAACGTGAAGAAGCGTCACGACGATAAGAAGCACTGAGGAAGTATTTTCCGTCATAGTTATATTGCAAACGGCTCAAAATACCTTCGGTCATATAATTGTCCGTATATGATTTCGCATTCTTCTTGTCTATACCTCCGGCATTATTCAACTCACCGATATATGGGTTGTACAGATTGGTGTTTTCTCCGTAGAGTACTTGATTCTTATAACGGTATTGTTCATAACCGACCAATAAATCTGCATTATGCTTATCGGCAAACGTACGTGCATAGGTTGCCAGATACTGGTTATTCACTCCCATCATTCTGGTATGCTGTACAAAAACAGAACCATCATCTGCCGATGCAGATCCGAAAGCACTGCTCAACTGGTTCAAACGGCTGTTCTGTACATTCGCAGAAATATTGGCAGTCAGCGTCAAACCTTCAATCGGAGTGATGTTAGCATACCATTTTCCACTTAACAAATCGGTATATTCATGCTGACGGTTCAGTTCGATGTCTCTAGCCGCATTTCCAGTTACCGAAGGACGAGAAAAGCCGCTGTTGTTACCCGAGTCATAGATTTTATACCCTGTGTTGGGATTGATAGCAATACTTCCGTCAGCATTACGTACATATAAAGGATAGATCGGTGCAATTGTATTGGATACATAAAATAAGTTAGCAGAACTTCCCCAAGAATCACCATCCTGATAGTCAGGAGCTTGTGAATCCGAATAAGTGTATGCAATGTTGGTTCCTACTTTTAACCATTCTTTAGCTTGATAATCAACTTTTGCACGACCGGTATAACGTTTGTAAGCAGAATTTTGAATAATACCGGAATCATTCAGGTAACCGACACTTGCATAGTAATTCAATTTGTCAGAACGGCCTGAGATATTAACATTGTATTCCTGACGGAAATTTGAACTGAATACTTCGTCATACCAATCGTCAGGAGTATAATAATATTTACCATCAGAATACCCTAACTTAGCATTCGGATTAAGCTTGAAATTGTTACCAATCAATTTTTCACCATCAGGCACGGTATAAACAAGGTATCCCAATCCACCATTTTTTGCGTCCAACAAAGTTTTATCTGCATAATTATAAGCTTCGGCCTTAGAGGAACCGGTATAGATCTTGGAATTGTACAAAGTCTTGTACTGCGTTTCGTAATATTCTGCCGTTCCAATTACATCATATTGAGGAACCATGCGCGAATTGGACCCCCATTTGGCATCAAATGTGACCTTTGCTTTTTCTGTTTTAGCAGATTTAGTTGTAATCAAGATAACTCCATTCGCTCCGCGTGCTCCATAAATAGAGTTAGCAGCCGCATCCTTCAATACAGAAAGGGATTCTATATCTTGAGGGTTAATGGAAGACATATCACCATCATAAGGTACTCCGTCTACTACATACAACGGAGCATTGCTTGAACTCATAGAACCGATACCACGGATACGAACTGTCGCAGACGCTCCCGGAGCTCCGTTAGCATTTACTGTCTGAATACCGGCCACCTGTCCGGAGAGGGCATTGGTGATATTCGACACAATTCTCTCTTCCAATTTATCAGCTTTAATAGTTGAAGCAGAACCGGTAAATGCTGATTTCTTAGCAGTACCATAAGCAACAACTATAATCTCATCTAATTGTTTAGCATCCGGCTTCAATGTGATTTTTAAATGGGGTTTAATTGCCACTTCTTGCGCCTGCATTCCAATATACGAAATCTGCAAAGTCTTTGCAGAACTTGGTACATTTGCCAAATTAAAATTACCATCCACATCTGTGATTGTACCTTGAGTAGTACCTTTTACTAACACAGAGGCGCCAACAACTGGCTGCCCGTCTTCTTCAGAAATCACAACACCTGTGATCTTCTGAGTTTGGGCAGTTACCAGACTTATGCCCACAAAAAGGCATGCCAATAACAGCATCAATTTTCTTTTCATAAATTCTCTCTTAAAGTTTAACTTTACATTAATTGTTTCTTTACTCTAACAATTTGCAAATATATTAATAAATATGAAACTAACAATTCATTTAATAAAAAAAGGTTGCAAATATGGCATTCTGTTATTCAATTGCTAATATTTATGCTAATAAGCATAGATATTGGCTGCAAAAGTTTTGATTTCAAAACTCAGAAGCGACACTTTGCAAAAGCAAAATGCTCATTTTAATATTTCACATACTCATTTTTAGTCACAAAACACCTCTATTAACAAACCTTTTTGCTTATTTTGAAAAAACATCAATAAAAAAGTGGCATTTAATTTAAAGTTTTGTGAATACTTCATTTTTGAGGATTTATTTTTTTAGAGATATTAATGCATATTCAACCCTGGCGTAGCACAGAACTACGTCTAATTTGTTCTATTATTAATTAAAAAACTGAAGTATGGAAAAGATTAGTTACAACCTTGTGTTTAACAGAAAAAAAAGATTGAATAAAAAGGGAATGGCATTAGTACAGGTAGAAGCTTATTTAAATAGAAGAAAAATATATTTCTCTACTAAGATATACCTTAAACCTGAACAGTGGGATACGAAACGTAGAATGGTAAAGGGACATCCTAATGCAGACGTATTGAATCGTATGTTATACGAGCACATTGCGGCTATTGAACAAATAGAACTTGGATTATGGCAACAGGGGAAGAGTATTTCTTTGGAGTTATTAAAGGATTCCATCGATAAACCTGTAAGCAACGGTAGATCGTTCTTAACTTTCTTCAGAGAAGAAGTCGCTAATTCTTCTTTGAAAGAAAGCACCAGACAGAATCACCTGTCTACTCTGGAGCTACTCCAAGAATTTAAGAAGGAAGTACAGTTCACGGACCTGACATTTGAATTTGTGTCTTCATTTGACAATTATCTGCAATCCAAGGGATATCACCTGAATACGATTGCCAAACATATGAAACATTTGAAACGTTATGTTAACGTCGCTATAAATAAGGATTATATGGACGTGCAGAAATATGCATTCAGAAAATATAAAATAAAAAGTGTAGAAGGCAGACATAGTCATCTATCACCGGAAGAATTGCATAAATTGGAGGATTTACAGCTAGGAGGAAAATATGCTAAATTGCAAAAGACAAAAGATTCCTTTTTATTTTGCTGTTACGCCGGATTACGATACTCCGACTTTACCAATTTGACATCTGCAAATATTGTTGAGTTTCAACAGGAAACGTGGCTTATTTACAAATCAGTCAAAACTGGTATTGAGGTACGTCTACCATTATATCTATTGTTTGAAGGGAAAGGTATTCATATATTGCAGCGCTATAAGGATGATCTTAATCGTTTTTTCAAATTGAAAGATAATTCGAATATTAATAAGGAACTGAATATATTAGGGAAACTGGCAGAAATTGATAAACGTATATCATTTCATACCGCCCGCCATACAAATGCTACCTTATTAATATATAGTGGTGCTAATATCACTACTGTACAAAAGTTGTTAGGACATAAAAGTGTAAAAACGACTCAGGTATATGCGAATATTATGGATATAACTCTTGTACGGGATCTTGAAAAAGCAATCTACTCAAAAGCCGGTGGCAAACATAAAGGAAACTAATCCTAAATCTTCCAGGATTAAGCTCTCCGGATACTATTAGTTAGTACTCGTTATGCATAGCTTTATTCGTCTAACAACTGTTAAACTTTCGTCTGACAGTTGTTTCTCTTTCGTCTAACAGTTGTCAGACGAAAAAACAACATCTGTCAGACGAATAAAATTATGCAATAACAAAGATTGATTTATTAAGTACGAGAAGTAGATAGTTACTAACTTAAAAATAATCCACAACCGTACGGAAAGAAGTAAATCATTTTAATTTATAAAATAAGATACCACATAGAATAAATAAAACCTATTTTTATTAACATCTGAGGAATATTCTCAATTAAGTAATTCTAGTATTTGCATTCAATGGAAATTGTTGTGGAACAAAATAACAAAGTCAAAGTGGGTTCTTTTCAAAGTCTAAACGATTATTTACTAAATACTTATCTCTTTTTCAAGTAGATATTTAGTAGCACAATTTCTGTTTTTATATCATTGCTACTATAAATAATAAGCTATAAATTAAAGATATAGGTTGTTTTTTATTAAGAAGAATGACAAGATACTTATGTTTTGCAAATAGTTATATTCTATTGATAATAAGAGCAATATCGAACGACCAAGTTCTGCAAAGACTTTGCAGATTTCGTATATTGGAATGCAGACTCAGGAAGTCATTATTAAACCGACCTTAAAAGTCATACTGAAAGCTGATGCACAAAAATTAGATGAGATAGTTGTGACAGCAATGGGTATTTCACGTGAGAAAAAAGCATTAGGATATGCTGTACAAGATGTAAAATCAGATGTACTGACACGGGCGGCCAATACGGATTTAGCAGGTGCATTACAAGGAAAAGTATCAGGTATTGACATCACTCCTTCATCGGGTATGCCGGGAGCCTCTTCTAAAATAACCATTCGCGGTTCCCGTTCTTTCACAGGAGATAATACCCCTTTATATGTAATTGACGGTATGCCAATTGCTTCTACTGCCGATGTTAGTACATCTCTTACTGACGGAGCATATGGCACAGACTATGCTAATCGTGCAGTCGATATTGATCCTAACGACATCGAAAGTATTAATATACTGAAAGGACAGGCTGCTTCTGCATTATATGGAATGAGGGCCTCGAACGGTGTTATTGTTATCACTACTAAAAGTGGTAAAGGAGCAAATAAAGGGAAACCAAACATCACTTTTAGCACCAACCTTTCATTCGATAAGATCTCAACCCTGCCAGAGTTACAACAAGAATACGCACAAGGCTCTAAAGGAGTATTTGATCCCTTATCACCTTTTGCATGGGGTCCTAGAATCTCAGAATTACCTAATGATCCTAACTATGGTGGAAATACTAATAATAGTTACACCAATAAGTATGGTAAACAACCAGACAGGTATTACGTTCCTCAGCTTGCAGCAGCCGGTATGGACCCTTGGGCTACTCCAAAAGCATATAACAACATGAAAGACTTCTTCGAAACTGGTGTATCGTGGAGCAACAATGTGAATGTAGCCCAAAAATTTGATAAAGGGAACTACTCTTTCTCTATGGGTAATACCACTACCAATGGTATTGTTCCCTCAACAGGTATGGATAGATACAATGTAAAATTATCAGCAGAAGCACAACTGCACCCCAACTGGACTACCGGATTTAATGGGAATTTTGTGACTTCAAAGATCACAAAACAATCTACTGCCAACACAAGTGTAGTTGCTACTGTTTACAATGCTCCTGTTAGTTATAATATGGCAGG